>Ga0209511_1000016_pt1 | contig 355734 bp, 306 predicted proteins | sample SSSSmetaG_FD_184141 | JGI IMG/M metagenome (GOLD analysis project Ga0209511, IMG submission 184141) | Glacier valley bacterial and archeal communities from Borup Fiord, Nunavut, Canada, to study Microbial Dark Matter (Phase II) - ​SSSS... | ecosystem: Environmental > Aquatic > Freshwater > Ice...
GGCCGCCGATGATGTTGATCCCTTCACTCGGAGCTACGCCCCTCATTCAGGGATCAACATCATCATATAAAGATACACATCATCTTCATTTTTCTACACTTCAGTGTCTACTTTTTCGAGAGCAACACAGTCTTTTCGTATTTAAAAAAAGTCGTTTCAATTAAAAGATTAAACATTAAACCTAAAATGCATGATATCACCATCCTGAACAACATATTCTTTTCCTTCTACGGACATTTTCCCAGCTTCTTTTACAGCTGCTTCTGAACCGTATTTTATAAAATCATTGTATTTAATAACCTCTGCACGAATAAAACCTTTTTCAAAATCCGTGTGAATCACCCCAGCGCAAACAGGCGCCTTGCTTCCAGTCAGAAATGTCCAGGCACGAACTTCCTGTACTCCAGCAGTGAGGTAGGTACTTAGGTTCAAAAGTTTGTATGCCGATTTAATCAGACGGTTTACGCCGGATTCCTGAAGACCTATTTCAGTCAGAAACATTTGGCGTTCTTCGTAGGTATCAAATTCAGCAATCTCCGATTCTATTTTGGCAGCAACTACCAGTATTTCAGCATTTTCGTCCTTAATAGATTCACGCACCATGTCCACATATTTATTGCCATTCACAGCCGATGCTTCATCGACATTGCAAACATACATCACTGGCTTGTTTGTAAGCAGGAATAGATCGCGGGCTATTTTTTCATCATCCTTGGTTTCAAATTGTACTGTACGGGTTGATTTGCCCTGCTCCAATGCTTCTTTAAATTTTAAAAGGACTTCCAATGTCTGTTTAGCAAGCTTGTCACCACCAGTTTGAGCTTGTTTTTGCACTTTTTGGATACGACTGTCAATGGTTTCCAGATCTTTTATTTGAAGCTCATAATCGATAATTTCTTTATCTCTTACCGGGTTAATTGAACCGTCGACATGGGTTACATTTTCGTCATCGAAACAACGGAGTACGTGCAGAATTGCATCTGTTTCACGAATGTTGGCAAGGAATTTGTTTCCCAATCCTTCTCCTTTGCTCGCGCCTTTTACCAATCCTGCTATGTCCACTATTTCTACCGTTGTGGGAACAATACGATTCGGATGGATTATTTCTGCCAATTTGCTCAGTCGTTCATCCGGAACTGTAATGACACCCACATTAGGCTCGATGGTACAAAAGGGAAAATTAGCTGCTTGTGCTTTCGCATTTGATAAGCAATTGAACAAGGTAGATTTACCCACATTGGGAAGGCCGACGATGCCACATTGTAAAGCCATAATATTGAAATATAAATTGTTAAATAGGGCAGAGGCCCAAAATCTTATTACCTAAAAAAAACGGTTTGAGGCCGCAAAAGTACGAAAAATAACCCAAATTATCAGTGAGCCTCCAACCAATTCTTTCCGTAACCAGTATCTGCTTTCAAAGGAACATCCAGTTTTACTGCTGTTTCCATTTCATGACTGACGATTTTCTGAATTTCATCCAGTTCTGATTCCGGAACAATGAAGTTCAATTCATCGTGTACCTGTAGAATCATTTTAGTTTTCAGCTTTTTATCCACTATAGCTTTTTGAATCCGGACCATAGCCACTTTGATAATATCTGCTGCAGTTCCTTGAATAGGTGCATTTATGGCATTACGTTCAGCATAACCACGTACATTTCCGTTGTGTGAATTGATGTCTGGCAGATATCTTTTGCGATGATATATGGTTTCCACCCAACCATTTTCTTTGGCTTGAAGGATAGCATTGTCCATATATGTTTTTACCTCTGGATAGGTTTCAAAATACCCGTCGATAAGTTCTTTCGCTTCACCTCTTGGAACGCTCATCCGTTCTGCTAGTCCAAAAATAGATATGCCATAAATGATTCCGAAATTGGCTGTTTTGGCTTTTCGGCGCATGTCTGAAGTAACTTCTTCTAATGGTATATGGTATATTTTGGCAGCTGTAGCTGCATGAATATCCTGTCCGCTTTGGAATGCCTCAATCATAGTTGGGTCGCGACTTAGGTGTGCCATCAATCGCAATTCAATTTGAGAATAGTCGGCTGAGAAGAATATTTCACCAGGACCCGCTGCAAAAGCTTTACGAATTTCTCTTCCCAATTCTTCCCGAATAGGAATATTCTGTAAATTTGGATTGCTTGAACTTAATCTACCAGTAGCAGTAACAGCTTGATTAAAAGAAGTATGTATTTTTCCTGTACGAGGGTTTATCAATAATGGTAGTGCATCAATATACGTACTCAATAATTTCTTTAGGCCTCTTTGTTCCAGAATTTTTTCAACAATAGGGTGTTTCGTTTTTAAACTTTCCAGCACATCTTCTGAAGTAGAATATTGACCTGTTTTCGTTTTTTTCGCCTTGCCCCCAATTTCCATTTTATCAAAAAGAACCTCACCAATTTGTTTGGGTGAATTGACGTTGAAAGTGAAACCCGCTATGGTCTGAATTTCTTCTTCCAGACTTTTAAGCTTTGTCGTAAGCTCAATGGATGCTTCTTTCAATGACTCCTGATTGATGCTAATCCCTGTATTTTCCATTTCAGCCAGCACAAGAACAAGAGGCATTTCCACTTCATAGCACAGAAAATCCAGATTATTTTTTTTGATTTCTGGCTCTAGAATTTTTTTTAGTTGAAGTGTTATATCAGCATCTTCTGCTGCATAGGGGCAAACGACGTCGGGAGATATATCCCGCATTGATTTTTGATTTTTTCCTTTTGGCCCTATTAACTCTTCTATATGGATGGTCTGGTAATTCAGATAAATTTCAGCCAGGTAGTCCATATTGTGTCTTAACTCTGGCTGAAGCAGATAATGGGCTATCATCGTGTCGAAAATTGGACCACAGACATTGATGCCGTATTTTTTCAGAACTACAATATCGTATTTTAGATTTTGGCCGATTTTCTCGACAGATGGGTTCTCAAGTATTTTTTTGAATTTTTTAATATTTTCTGTACAAATTTTTTGATCTGCAGAGAAAGGAATGTAGTATGCTTCGTTTTTAGTCCAGGAAAAGGACATTCCAACCAATTCTGCTGTCAAGGCGTCCAATCCGGTGGTTTCTGTGTCTAAACAAAAAAAATCCTGCATAGATATTTTGGATATAAAATCCTCTATTTTGCTTTCAGTATCAAGCAAATAGTAGGAGTGAGGCAACGTTTTTAAGCTTGTGAGAATTGAATGAAAATTTTCTGTCTGCCCATCGGTCGCAAATAATTCATTCTCATCACGGTTTTGTTGTACATTTTCTGGTTTTTTATTTTCTATTTCAGAATCATCCATGTCCCAGAGTGAAATTTGTCCGTGGCCTTCCGTTTGTTTTTTTATAGTTTTTTTGAGTTGCTCCTTTTTTGGTTCGGTAGTAATAGCAGAAGGAGAGCTAAGAATCCTATTTAACATATTTCGGAATTCTAATTCATCAAAAATTTCCCGGAGCTCATTTTCGTTAACAGCTTCTCTCACTAATTGACTTTCTTCAAAATCAATTGGGACATCGGTTCGGATAGTTGCTAAAAATTGTGAGAAAATAATTTGCTCTTTATTCTCGATGATTTTTTCTTTGAGCTTGCCTTTTATCTGATCGGCATTTTCCAAAAGATTTTTTATACTTCCGAATTCTGCAATTAATTTCTTTGCCGTGACTTCTCCAACTCCCGGACATCCTGGAATGTTGTCCGAGCTGTCACCCATCAACCCTAGATAATCAATCATTTGCTTGGTATCAGTCAGGCTGTACTTCCTTTTAATTTCATCCGGGCCTAAAATTTCACAATCATTGGACCCGAATTTGGGTTTGTACATGAAAACTTTATCGGTAACCAACTGTCCATAGTCCTTGTCCGGGGTCATCATATATACGGTGAAACCAGCCTTTTCTGCTTTCCAGGCTATGGTACCTATCACATCATCGGCTTCAAAACCCGCCACTTCCAAAATGGGAATATTGTATGCTTTGATGATATTTTTGATGTACGGAATTGATTTACGAATGACTTCTGGAGTTTCTTCGCGTTGAGCTTTGTATTTTTCATAAGCTTCGTGTCTGAAAGTAGGACCGGAAGGATCGAATCCAACGGCAATATGGGTTGGATTTTCACGTTTTATCAGATCTTCCAGTGTATTTACAAATCCAAAAATAGCCGATGTATTCTGACCTTTTGAATTCATTCTGGGATTTTTAATGAATGCATAATAGGCCCTATAAATTAAGGCGTAAGCGTCCAACAGAAATAATTTCTTCGGATTTTCCATCCCTTTGAGTTCTTTTTTGTTTATAAATGATATCAAGCTATCATTTTTAGCTTTAGTTTGCTTTGTAAAAGTACTAAAAAATGAGTTAGCTTCATTTTTTCTATTACTTTTGTATCTCTAATATTTCGTTATGATTGATCAGATCCGGAAACCCATTGAAAATGAATTTCGTCTTTATGAAGCAGCTTTCGAAGCCGCTGTAAAGACTGATAATGCATTGCTTGGTAATATACTCAAGTATGTCAGAACCACTAAAGGTAAGGAGCTTCGTCCGGTCCTCGTTTTACTGACAGGGTCTTTATTTGGTAAAATTGATTCGGATACGATCCAATCTGCTGTGTCCCTGGAGCTACTCCATACAGCCAGTTTGATGCACGATGATGTTGTTGATCAGACCTATCAACGTCGTTCTAAGTATTCAGTCAATGCCTTGTGGAACAATAAGATTGCTATTTTGGTTGGTGATTATTATCTTTCTAAATCCGCCCAAATCTCTGCCAGTATGAAGAATAGGCGAATTACGCCTTTGCTTGCTCAATTGGGATGCGATTTGGCTGATGGTGAACTTTTGCAGGTTTCGAATGAAAGCAAATTATTGATAGACGAACCCAACTATCTGGAAGTAATTAAAAAGAAAACGGCTAAGACATTTGCTTTTTGTACTCTTGCTGGTGCCATTTCTGTAAACGCACTGCCAGAACAAGAAGAACATCTTAGACTTTTTGGAGAATATTTGGGTATGGTTTTTCAAATGAAGGACGATATCTTTGATTATTTTGATTCAGGAGATATTGGTAAACCAACTGGTAATGACCTGAAGGAAGGAAAAATGACTTTACCTTTGATTTTTTCTCTACAAAATACCGATAAAAAGGAGTCAAAATTCATTCTGAATATGATACGTAATAAAGATTACACCGTAGATAATCTAAAATCGATGAGCCAATTTGTGCAGAATAGAGGAGGCATTCAATATGCTGAAAAGCGGATGATGGACTTTAAGTTGATGGCTATTGATAGTTTAAAAGGCTTTTCTGATAATCCTTCCAAACAAGCTTTGCTTGATTGCCTCGAATTTGCTATGAAACGATCTAAATAAATACACTAAAAAGGGCTTATTCAATCGAATAAGCCCTTTTTAATGTATTTAGAAACAGGAAATAGTTTCTCCTATAATATCACATAAGATATTGTTTGCTAGCTTACTAGCTCCAAAACGCAGTAGATCTTTATTTAACCATTCACTTCCAAGAACCGATTCTACTATACAGTAATACTGTAAGGCTTCTTCTGTTGTTGATATACCGCCAGCTGCTTTAAAACCAACTTTTCGACCACTTTTTTGATAGTATTCCAAAATCATTTGACACATGACAAATGTAGCTAAAGTTGTTGCTGCTGGTTGTTGCTTACCGGTAGAGGTTTTTATGAAATCAGCACCAGATTCCATCGATAAAATCGCTGATCTTTGAATATCTTCTATTTTTAGCGCTCCTGATTCGAGAATTATTTTAAGTTTAGCATCTCGGCAAGCTGTTTTAATTTCTTGAAGTTCTTCGATTATTTCTTCATTCTTGCCTTCCAATAATTTACCAATAGGAAAAACGATATCTATTTCGGTAGCACCATCCATTACAGCAAGTGATGTTTCTGCAATCTTCACTTCAATAAAAGTTTGAGAATGCGGAAAACCTCCCGTTACAGTTGCAATCTCAACTCCAGCTGTTAGTATTTCGTGAACCACATTTACCATAGAAGGGTAGACGCAAATAGCAGCAACATTTGGAAGTTCTGGATACGAATCTTCAAAAATATTGACTTTATCAGTCATATTTGCTATCTCTTCTTCTGTATCTGTCGAATTCAAACTAGTTAGATCAATACAGCTCAAAATGGTTTCGTATACTTTTTTGTTGCGATTATCGGCCAATTTATCGCTTAATATAGCGGATATTTTTGCTTTTATAAATGTTTCATTAAGTATGGAATACTGTCCAATTGCTTCTGTTATCTTATCCATTTCATTCTATTTTTAAGTTATTTTTATGTCGATATTTATCTCTGTCTGTTTTTTTCTGTATGTTTTTTTCAAAAGCGGCTGTCAAATCTATTCCAGTTTGATTGGCAAGGCAAATCAAAACCCATAAAACATCAGCCATTTCATCGCCTAAATCTTTATTTTTATCACTTTCTTTAAAGGACTGATCTCCAAATTGTCTTGAAATAATACGAGCCACTTCGCCCACTTCTTCGCTTAAGATGGCCATATTGGTTAGTTCGCTGAAATACCTAACACCGTAGGTCTTAATCCATTCATCTACTTTTAGTTGAGCTTCTTCCAGTGTCATTATTCTTTGTTTTTAGTGTCCATTATGATTGTAACTGGTCCATCATTTATAAGTGCAACCTTCATATCTGAACCAAAAATACCGGTTTCAATTTTTTTACCTAAGTTTTTTATCATTTCATGACAAAAATAGTCATACAATGGAATGGCTATTTCTGGTTTACTTGCACGGATAAATGATGGTCTATTTCCCTTTTTGGTTTGGCCATAAAGAGTGAATTGGCTGATTAATAATATATTACCATCAATATCATGAATAGATTTATTCATTAAGCCCGCTTCATCATTAAATATTCGCAATTGCACTATTTTTTTAGATAACCATTGTATATCTTCCAGATTATCAGAGTCTTCTATTCCAAGTAAAACCAAAAAGCCCTGACCAATTTGGCCATTTATTTGTCCCTCAATTTCTACACTTGCTTTGGAAACTCTTTGTATTACAGCTCTCATTCGATGTTGCTCTTTGTATGTAAAAATAAATATATTTTTTCTGCTTTTGATTGACCAACGACGTTTTCAAGGGCATTTTTATCTGCTTCTTTGATTTTTTTTACACTTTTAAAATGTTTTAAAAGCATTGTTTTTGTCTTTTCTCCAATACCATTGATCTCATCCAATTCAGAAGCAATTTGATTTTTACTACGTCTTTTTCGGTGATGGGTTATCCCAAATCGGTGAGCTTCATCCCTTAATTGCTGTATAATGCGCAGTGTTTCAGAATTTTTATCTAAATATAATGGAACTGAATCGTAAGGAAAAAACAACTCTTCCAGGTTTTTTGCTATACCAATAACCTGTAGTTTGTCAAAAACACCAACAGTTTTTAAAGCGGTCACCGCTGAAGAAAGTTGGCCTTTTCCACCATCAACTATGACTAACTGAGGTAGGGGCTGATCTTCATTTACAAGCCTACTATAGCGTCTTTTAAGCACCTCTTCCATAGAGGCAAAGTCATCAGGTCCTTCTACTGTTTTTATATTAAAATGACGATAATCCTTTTTGGAAGGTTTGGCATTCTTAAAGACAACGCAGGATGATACAGGAAAGCTACCTTGGGTATTTGAATTATCAAAACATTCTATATGCCTAGGTAATTCTTTCATATTTAAGTCTTTACGCATTGTAGTCAAAATTCTTGTTGTACGCTGTTCAGGATTTAATTTTTCCTGCTGTTTTAGCATGTCCAGTTTATATTGTCTGACATTGTGTAGAGATAATTCGAGAATTTTCATTTTGTCACCTCTTTGAGGAACTGTAAATACAATATTTTCCATTTCTACTTCTGGTAGAAAAGGGACAATTATTTCATTTGCAGTGCTTTTAAAGCGGTTACGCATTTCGTAAATAGCAGTACTTAAAAGAGCTTCTTTTTCCTCTTCAAGACGTTTTTTATATTCTATAGTTAAACCTCTAACAATACATCCATTTACCAAATAAAGGTAATTTATAATAGCTGATTGGTCCGTTTCATCGAATGAAAAGACTTCTATATTGTTTAAACTGGAGTTAACTACCGAAGATTTTATTCTATATTGTTCTATTAATTCGAACTTTTCCTTAATAATATGTGCTTCTTCGAAACGCAATTCATTAGAAAGTGACTGCATTTTTATCAATAGAAGTTTACTTATTGTTTGTACATTCCCTTTGAGAATTTCTCGAATTTGCCTGATATTTTCATCGTATTCAACGGCTGTTTGTAATCCTTCGCAGGGTCCAAGACACCTTTTAATCTGATATTCCAGACACGTTTTATATCTTCCTTGTTTAATATAATTCTCTAGCAAAGGCAATTTGCAAGTGCGAATAGGATAGATTTTTCGAATCATTTCCAACATCGTTCGTACCATCGGAATGGAGCTATATGGGCCAAAATACTCCGATCCATCGAGAATAATTGCTCTTGTTTGGAAGACTCTTGGATAATTTTCTTTTTTTATACAGATACTGGGATATGTTTTGTCATCTTTTAGAAGGACATTGTATCTAGGTTGATGTTCTTTAATTAGATTGTTTTCAAGAAGGAGTGCATCTTCTTCTGTTTTGACAACTATATATTTCAGGTCTCTGATTTTTCGTACCAGTATTCGTGTTTTTGGAGAGTCATCATGTTCTTTCATAAAATATGAATGAACTCTTTTTCTAAGATTTTTTGCCTTTCCAACATAGATAATAGTCCCGGCATCATCAAAATATTGATACACGCCGGGATTATCAGGTAATCTGTCCAACAGTTCCTGAAGAGCTGTTGGGATGGTATGGAGGCTCTTCATTGATAATTGCCTATTTAAAAATGCAACACCGATTTAACGTTTTCAGGATTGTCAAAAAGAGATCTTGCGTTGAATTCATCCAATTCTATTAAAAAATGTATGTAAACTTTTTTTACTCCAAATTGACGAATTAGCTTTTCGGCTGCCCGCATGGTGCCTCCTGTAGCAAGTAAATCATCGTGAATTACGACGATATCATCAGGGGTTAATGCGTCTCTATGCATTTCTATTTCATCAATACCATATTCCTTTTCATACGCTTCAGTATGTGTTTCGGCTGGAAGTTTCCCTTTCTTACGAATAGGAACAAAGCCTACACCCAGTTTTTCTGCCAATATTGCGCCCATTATAAAACCCCTGGATTCAATACCAATAATTTTAGTTATGCCTTTATCCTTGTATGTTTCATACATATTCTGGGAGAGTTCTTTTAATACCATGCCATCTTTTAAGGCTGTGGTAATGTCTTTGAACTGGACACCTTTGATAGGGAAGTCCGGAATATTCCGTATGGAATTCTTAATCTCTTCAGTTGTCATGATGCTTCTTTTTTATTTATGTTCCACGTGGAACAAAGGGTTATCTTCCTAACAGGACGAGTAATATGTTAATGTCGCTTGGTGAAATCCCGGGTATACGACTGGCTTGGCCAATTGTTTCAGGAAGGATCTTACTCAGTTTTTGTCTGGCCTCAATGGAAAGAGCCTGGATATTCTGATAATCAAATTTATCCGTAATTAATATGTTATCCAAACGAAGAATCTTATCTGCAATTATTTTTTCTCTTTCAATATAGCCTTGATATTTGATTCGGATTTCAGTTGCTTCTACAATTTCCTCTCGTCTGTCAGTTATTTTTTCCAATTCCTTTTTCAATGCTGGAATATGTGAAACGAGATTATTAAAGCTCAACTGGGGACGTAAAATCAAATCTTTTAAACGTACGCCTTGTTTTAAAGGAGCGGTTCCTAATTTTTCCAGTGCCTCATTGATGTATAAAGCCTTGATGGAATAGTTATCGCAAAAAGTTAGCAGGTTTTCTATCATTCCTTTTTTTGAAAGGAGAAGTTTGTATCGGTCTTCTTTCGCAAGGCCTAGTTTAAAGGACTTTTCAGTTAAGCGCATATCTGCATCATCCTGACGTAAAAGAATACGGTGTTCTGCACGAGACGTAAACATTCGGTAGGGTTCATCAACGCCCTTTGTAACAAGATCGTCAATCAATACACCAATATAGGATTCATCACGCCCAAGTATAAATGGATCTCCTTCAATGCAATTTTGATGTGCATTGATTCCGGCAATAATACCCTGGCCTGCGGCTTCTTCATACCCTGTGGTACCATTGATTTGACCGGCAAAAAAGAGGTTTCTGATTCGTTTTGTTTCAAGTGTATGCTTGAGTTGTGTCGGATCAAAATAATCGTATTCAATAGCATAACCTGGACGGTAAATATGAATATCCCTGAAGCAGGGGATTTCTTTCAGCGCATTTAATTGAACATCGATGGGTAACGAGGAAGAAAATCCATTCAGGTAATATTCTTGTGTACTTTCTCCTTCAGGTTCCAGAAACAATTGGTGTTGGTCCTTATCGGCAAAAGTGAAAATCTTTGTTTCTATGCTTGGACAATAGCGTGGACCTATGCTTTGAATCTGACCATTGAAAAGGGGAGAGTCGGGCAATCCTTTTCGCAGCACATTGTGGACTTTTAAGTTCGTATAGCAAATCCAACAATTCTTTTGATTTAATGGTCGTGGTGTGAAATCCAAATAGGAGAACTTGTGAAAATCATTTTCTCCTGGTTGCTCTTCCATGTCTTCAAAATGAACGCTTCTTCCGTCTATTCGAACTGGAGTTCCAGTCTTCATTCTGTCCGTTGTGAAGCCTTCCATTTTAAGTTGTTCTGTCAAGCCGTAGGAAGAAGGTTCTGACATTCGTCCACCTGCATATTGTGTGCGTCCGATATGAATCAGTCCATTCAGGAAAGTGCCAGCTGTAAGTACGACGCTTTTTGCAAAAAACTCCACATCCATGGCGGTCTTGACTCCAGCTACCGCATTATTTTCTATGATTAGGTTTTTGACCGTATCTTGCCAGATGTATAGATTCTTGGTATTTTCCAATATTTCTCTCCAGGCAATCATGAATTTTTGTCGATCGCTTTGAGAGCGTGGACTCCACATAGCTGGACCTTTCGATTTATTAAGCATCCTGAATTGAATGGCCGTCATATCGGTTACTATTCCGGTTTGCCCACCCAAGGCGTCTATTTCACGCACAATCTGACCTTTTGCAATCCCACCGATGGCAGGGTTGCAGCTCATTTGTGCAATTTTATTCATATCCATTGTGATCAACAGGGTTTTTGAACCCATATTAGCAGCTGCTGCAGCTGCTTCGCATCCTGCATGGCCTGCGCCGATCACAATTACATCGTAAGTAAACTTCATTATGTGTATAATATAAAGATAATCAGATAGTTAGTACATTAAAATTAATGCTTCATCTTCTTTTTGATGCATAATGAACTCCGTTTCCGGAGTTTTATCTTTAAACCCGCAAAGATGTAAAACACCGTGAATGATCACTCTGTTCAATTCGGTCTCAAAATCGAGGTGAAGCATTTCTGCATTGGAGGCAACGGTTTCAATACCAATATAAATATCACCGGAAATCTTATTTTCTACTGTATAGTCGAAAGTGATGATATCCGTAAAATAGTCGTGTTGCAAGTACTGATTGTTGACTTCCAGAATCCTTGCGTCCGAGCAAAAAATATAGTTAATTTCACCTGCTTTTTTAATATGAAATGCGGCAACCTTGATAATCCAATCAGTTACTGCAAGCTGGTCAATTTCGGGAAGGTTGCAATCTTCAGAATAATATCTGATCATATCTTATCAATGAAAGAAAATATATGCAAGAAAAATAGCTGCAATAACTCCGGCCAAATCGGCAACTAAACCTGCTACTACAGCATATCTGGTTTTAACGATTCCAACTGAGCCAAAATAAAGAGCAATAATATAAAATGTCGTATCAGCCGCGCCCTGGAATAAGCAAGACAATCTGCCTACGAAAGAATCCGGACCATTTGTTTTCATAGCTTCGACCATCATCGCCCTTGCACCACTACCACTCAATGGCTTCATAAAGGCTGTAGGTAGGGCTTCCACAAAATCGGTGTTTAATCCCATAGCTCCCACACACCACGCAATGCCATCTGTAAGCAAGTCCATAGCGCCTGAGGCTCTGAATACGCCAACGCCGACCAACATGCCCACTAGATAGGGGATAATCTTTACAGAGGTCTCAAATCCTCCTTTTGCTCCTTCTACGAAAGCTTCCCAGACGTTGACTTTCTTGTATAAAGCCCCAATCATAAAGCCCACGATGATCACAAAGAGTGTCAGATTGCTTAAAACACCCGAAGCGATGGTCATCTGATCTTTATCCAAGCTTGAAAACCACCAAACGAGAGAACCTAGTAACAGCATAATTCCACCTATCCAGGCAAAGACGGTTTTATTAAGTAGGTTTAATTTCTGACGAATACCTACATATATTATAGCTGTCAGGGTAGATACAAAGGTGGCTATCAGAATGGGTATAAAAACATCGGTTGGATTTGCTGCACCCAAAATAGCCCGTTGTGCTAGAATGGTTAGTGGAATGATTGTCAGTCCAGAGGTGTTCAGTGCCAGAAACATGATCTGAGCATTGGAGGCTGTATCTTTTTGCGGATTCAGTTCTTGCAAACTCTGCATGGCTTTTAATCCAAGTGGAGTGGCGGCATTGTCCAATCCCAGCATATTTGCAGAAAAATTCATCACCAACTGTCCACCAGCTGGGTGGCCTTTAGGTATTTCCGGGAATAATTTATTGAAAAAAGGACCTATAATTTTAGACAGAAACCGGATAGCACCTGCTTTTTCTCCGATATTAAGTATACCCAACCATAAAGTCATGATACCAACTAGTGGTAAAGCGATGTCCATGACCGAAAACTTAGCCATATCAAAACTGCTCGTTATGATCCTTTCAAAGACTGCATAGTCTTGAAAAATAATGAGTTGAACTAAGGCTACGACAAAGGCAACCAGAAAAAAGGCAATCCAAATATAGTTTAATGCCATGATAAGTATACTAATTGGCACAAAAGTAGCTTTTGCGAAACGAATTACCAAGAACATTGAAAGAAATGAAAAAAACCACTAAAAAATCCTGCAGACATTTTCAGTTGCAGGATTACTTTAATTTTTCATCGTAGACTTTGCCTATTGACCATTTTCATATCTTTTGCTTACTTCTTCCCAGTTTACTATGTTCCAAAAAGCGTCTATGTAATCAGCTCTTTTATTTTGGTATTTTAAATAATAGGCATGTTCCCACACATCCATTGCTAGAAGGGGTATGCCCTTTTTTTCAGCAATATCCATTAATGGATTATCTTGATTTGGTGTAGAACTTACAAATAGATTACCCCCATTGTCCAGACACAACCATACCCAACCACTTCCAAAGCGGGTTTTACCAGCATCGGAAAATTGTTTTTTGAACGCATCAAATGAACCAAACGACTTGATTATGGCTTCTGACAGTTTGCCTGTTGGCAAAGCCTCTCCATGTCCTTTCATGCCTTCCCAGTAAAAAGTATGATTGAAATAACCACCGCCATTATTTCTGACCCCCATCGGATACTTGCTGATGTTCCTGAATAGATCCCTGATATCCATCGATTCCATATCAGTACCACTTATTGCTTTTATGAAATTTTCAAAATAGGCTTTGTGGTGTTTGCTGTAGTGGATTTCTACGGTCAGCTTATCAATATAAGGTTCCAGCACATCGTAAGAATATGGAAGAGGTTGGAATTCGAAGCTTTTTAAGCTTATTTTGTCTACTGGCCCTTCTTTAACCAGATCTTGCGCACTGACAATCGATGTATATTGGATACCAAGAAATGCAAATAGAATGAATGTGAACACTGATTTTAGTTTGAACATTTTTTTCCTCCTCCATTATTAAAGTTGATGATTGATATAATAAGTAAAACATACAATCTCGTACTTTTGTTTTCACTAAGAGCAAAGATTTACATTCATTCGTTTTTTCCACGTTCATATTGTCCTTTTTTATCGGTTTGAGTCGTTAGTTATTCGCTCAAATTACTAGTTTTTTATCTCGCGATAAATGCTTTATTTTGTACTGCATTTTGTACTCTACCTAAATATTGGAGAGCTATCAAGTACCTATCCTAATTTTTTAAATAATGATCAGACAATGTACGATACTCTTGGGATGCCTTGCAATCGGAGAGTTGATTGTTTATCTCACAGGAGTAAAGCTCCCATCCAGTATTATAGGCATGCTTTTATTGACTTTACTGCTGAAATTAGGCTGGGTTAAACTTCATTGGGTTCAGGGAATTGCTGACTTTCTAGTCAAGAATATGGGTTTTTTCTTTGTGCCAGCCGGAGTTGCAGTGATGATTTATTTTGATCTGATCAAAGCCTCTTTTTGGCCGATCCTGGTATCTACCATAGTGAGCACCGTCTTGGTACTTGCAGTTACTGGATGGGTACACCAGTTATTGATAAAAAAAGTCAGAAACAAATAAAACGAAGCAGATGCCATTTTTACAAAGTGAAATATTTATTCTAGCCTTCACTTTTCTAGCCTATTTTCTGGCTCAGAGGCTACAACAGAAAACGCATTCAGTTATTCTGAATCCGATTCTGATGTCGATTATCCTTATCATTGCTTTCCTGACCGTTTTCAAAATTGATTACAACTATTATCAAGAAGGCAGTAAGTTGGTTGATTTTTTTCTAAAAGTAGCAGTTGTAGCTTTGGGTGTTCCTTTGTATTTGCAATTGGAAAAAATCAAGCAGCAAGCTTTACATATCGTGGTCTCTGAATTTGCTGGTTGCGTAGTAGGAGTCGTTTCTGTAGTGATGATTGCAAAATGGATGGGGGCCTCAAAAGAGGTTATTTTTTCACTGGCTCCCAAATCAGTTACAACGCCTATAGCCATTGAAATATCGAAAACCATTGGAGGTCTTCCCGCTCTAACAGCATCTGTCGTAGTGGTCGTTGGTATTTTTGGAGCAATTTTTGGATATCAGATCATGCGGTTTGTACGTGTGAAAAATCCTATGTCCCAGGGGCTTTCAATGGGAACAGCTGCCCATGCAGTCGGAGCCTCCAAGTCGATGGAAATTGGTCCGGCATATGGTGCTATGTCTAGCTTGGGTCTGATAGTTAACGGTATTTTTACAGCTATTTTAGCACCCTATATTTTGGAAATTCTCGGAAAGTGGATTGCTTTTTGATGAATCGAATTATCTTTAGCATTTAAAAGTATAAATATGGATCTGAACGGAAAACGTATTGTTATCACTGGAGCCACTTCGGGCCTGGGACTTGAAGTTTTAAATTTATTATTGAAATACGATGTTCGTATTTTGGCAGTTGGGCGAAATATGACCGATGTTCCACAGGATGAAAAGATATTTCCACTGCAATGTGACGTATCTTCTCAGCAAGGAGTAGATAAAGTATTTGCAGAAGCTTCTGAAAAGATGGGAGGTATTGACCTTTTTTGGGCAAATGCCGGCTTTGGTTGTTATCAACAATTTGGGGAACCGGATTGGGTAAAAATGGAGCAAATATTCCATACCAACGTCTTTTCCCCTTATTATTCTCTCCAAAAGATGCTCACTTTGTATCCCAACCAAAAGATGCTTTTTATGGTGACCGATTCCATCGCTGGACTGCTGGAAGTTCCCGGATTTGCCTTATATGTTGCAACTAAATTTGCGATAAACGGGGGTATGAGTGCTATCCAGTATGAAGTGCCGAAACATGTTACTGTAAGTATCATTTATCCCGTTGCCACCAAAACCCGTTTCTTTGAGCGGGCAGGTACATCCATAGACAAAGCTGGCCCTGTCCAATCTTCCGAAGCCTGTGCTCGCGCCATTTTAAGAGGGATCCAAAAAGATTCAAAGAAGATTTATCCGTATACCTTGTGGCTTCCATTTAACTTTTTCCTGAAGTATATTCCTTTTATAAAACACTTCACGTTAAAAACATTGAATCTTCAACTTCAAAGGAAGTGGGGCAAATGAGAAACGAAGTGTCAAACTTGTTTAAATTTGAAACTGTTTCCGTACCTTTGCACCCATAAATAACGAGCATGCAAGAAACATTTGACATTCGGGATGAAAATCCAAGCGACTGGGATAAGGAAGCTGATAAAGCTTTAAGGCCATTACGCTTTTCTGACTTTAATGGTCAGGAGAAGATTGTCTCAAACTTGAAAATATTTGTTTCTGCTGCAAAGATGCGTGGCGAAGCGATGGATCATGTCCTTTTGTACGGACCTCCTGGATTGGGAAAGACTACATTATCCAATATTATATCCAACGAATTGGGGGTTGGTTTTAAAGTGACATCCGGTCCTGTATTGGATAAGCCAGGTGATTTAGCCGGTGTTTTGACTTCTCTTGAACCCAATGATGTCCTTTTTATAGATGAAATTCATCGTTTAAGTCCTGTTGTTGAGGAATATCTGTACTCAGCCATGGAGGATTATCGCATTGATATTGTTATTGATAAAGGCCCATCGGCAAGATCCATTCAATTGGAAATTAATCCATTTACCATGGTTGGCGCCACCACTCGAAGTGGGTTGTTGACAGCACCGCTTCGTGCCCGTTTTGGTATTAACTGCCATTTGGAATATTACAATTCAGAGGTACTACAATCCATTATCCTCCGCTCTGCCAGACTGATGGATATATCCTGCAGCAGGGAGGCTGCCATTGAGATTGCAGGAAGAAGCCGTGGAACGCCTCGTATTGCAAATGCACTCTTACGTCGTGTAAGGGACTTTGCACAGGTCAAAGGTACCGGAAAAATAGATCTCGCAATTGCAAAATATGCTTTAGAAGCCCTGAATATTGATAAGTATGGGCTGGATGAAGTAGATAATAAGATACTGAGTATTCTGATTGATAAATTTCAAGGTGGACCTGTAGGCTTAAGTACTATCGCAACGGCCTTGGGCGAAGATCCAGGGACTTTGGAAGAAGTCTATGAACCCTTTTTGATACAAGAAGGGTTCTTAAAAAGAACGCCACGAGGACGGGAGGTTACGGCGTTTGCCTGGAAGCATTTGGGAAGAGTACCCGAGAATTCCGATTTATCCTTGTTTTAAACTAATTAACTGTCGATATATTATCGATCTATCGACTTTAACAGCATTCTTATGGCTGAAATGAAAACTTTGGCGAAGGACACCGCCATCTATGGAGTAAGTAGTATCCTGGGTAAATTCCTGAATTGGTGTTTGGTGCCATTGTATTCCTTTACTTTGGCTAATACAGCCGAATTTGGGGTTATGACGAATTTGTATGCATGGTCTGCATTGCTGCTTGTTATTCTGACCTATGGCATGGAAACCGGCTTTTTCCGTTTTGCAAACAAAACTGGAGTTGATCCTGAGCAGGTTTATTCTACTTCGATTGCAAGTTTGGCAGGTTCCTCTGTTTTCTTCCTTCTTTTATGCTTCCTGTTTCTTCCAGGAATTTCTAGTGTAGTGGGGTATCGAAATCATCAGGATTATATATGGATGATGGTTGTTATCGTCGCCTTGGATGCATTTAGCTCCATACCTTTTGCCTGGTTGAGATTCAAAAAGCGACCCATAGCTTTCGCAACGTTGAAAGTCATGAGTATTTTCTCTAATATTTTTCTGAACTTGTTCTTTTTCCTACTTTGTCCCAAAATAATGCTTTGGAATCCAGCTTTGATTGATTGGTTTTACAATCCAAACTACGGAGTAGGGTATGTTTTTGTTGCCAATCTGATTTCATCCATTTTTACTTTGCTTTTACTTCTCCCATACTTTATCCATATTAAATGGAATTTTGACGGAAAGCTACTCAAGCAAATTCTGGTTTACTCACTTCCATTGCTGTTATTGGGTATTACTGGCATCATGAATCAATCCTTTGATAAGATGATGTTTACTCATCTCATTGACAATAAGATTTTTGCGGAATCTCAACTGGGTATATACGGCGCCTGTTACAAGATAGGAGTGGTGATGATGATGTTTACACAGTCTTTTCGGTATGCCTACGAGCCATTTGTTTTTGCCAAGCAAAAGAAATCGGACGATAAAAAAGCCTATTCTGACGCGATGAAGTACTTCTACATTTTTTCCATCTTCATTTTTTTGGGTATCATGTTTTTTCTGGATGTTATAAAATTTGCAATAAAAGATACCTATCACAGTGGACTTAATGTCGTTCCCCTTGTCTTGCTGAGTTTTGTATTTCAGGGCATTTTCTTTAATCTTTCTTTTTGGTATAAGTTGTCCGATAAAACAAAGTGGGGCGCCTATATATCGTTGATTGGATGTGTTATGACCGTCGTAGGAAATATTATTTTTATTCCCAGATACAGCTATATGGGTGCTGCATGGGTTTCCGCCGTGAGCTTTTTTGTCATGATGGTCATTTCATGGGTATTGGGTAAGAAATATTATCCGATTTCTTACGAAATTAAATCAGCGATGAAATACACCCTTGTTGGTCTTTTTCTTTATCTGCTCGGTATGTATGTTCCTATAGAACCGCTGGCTTTGCGTCTGGGATTCAGATTGCTACTCTTGTTGGTTTTTATAGCCTATGCTATTAAAAAGGATGCCTCACTTCAATCCATTCCATATCTGAATAAATGGGTCGGTAAAAATAAGTAATCTATTTTAGAGCTCACTAGGGACGCCATTCAATTCCTTGCGCAGACTGCGCCATTCAGGAAGGAATTTATCCATACAGGCCTTAAATTTGGGTCCGTGCCCTCGCTCAATCAAATGGCTCATCTCATGGACAACGATATATTCGATGCAGGGGTATGATTTTTTGGCCAATTCAACGTTGAACCAAATACGGTGGTCAACGACATTGCACGTTCCCCAACGGGTTTTCATGCGTTTAAACTGGATGGCATTCACTTTGACATCCATTATTGATTCCCATTCCTGAATAAGGGGTGGGATTATTTTTTTGAGCTCTGTGCGGTACCAGGCATCGAGGATCTTAGGCATGTCCGATACCGGAGAACCTGGTTTGAGAAAGATGCAAATTCTTTCGGAAGAATCAATGACAACCCTGGGGGCAATCCGGTGATAGAATACCTGAGTCTGATAGGTGGATCCGAGGTATGAAACGGTACTGTAATCATCCGGTTCCAGCAATTTTTTTTGGCTGATACGATCCAGATGTTCCCGAATCCAGGATATTTTAGACTCGACAAAACTACTGGCCACAACGTCGCTGACAATAAATGGAATGGACAAACGGATTTCACCGTCGGGACGAATGGAGAGGCGCATACCTCTGACATTTTTCCTGACCAGACTAATCTCCAGGTCCTGCACCTGCAGCTTACTTTGCTGCTCGTTCGATTTCCCGGAGATTTTCGAGTTTCTTTTTTGCCAAAAAGCCATAGATGTCTTCTAAATGTTCGGTTACCTTCTGGTTACCAAATTCAAATACTTTTTTAACCAATCCATCGAGAAAATCACGGTCGTGAGAGACTACAATAAGTGTTCCGTCAAATTCGACAAGTGCTTGTTTGAGGATATCCTTGGTTCGCATATCAAGGTGGTTGGTTGGTTCATCGAGAATTAGTAAGTTCACCGGTTCCAGAAGGAGTTTTATCATAGCCAGTCTGGTTCTTTCACCACCAGATAGTACTCTGACTTTTTTGGTAGAATTTTCACCACCAAACATGAAAGCGCCAAGAAGGTCCTTTATTTTTGTCCGGATATCACCAACAGCGACCACGTCAATGGTTTCAAAGACGGTCCTGTCTTCATCAAGCATCGAGGCTTGATTCTGTGCAAAGTAACCAATTTTGACATTGTGCCCAAGTGTCAATTCACCATCAAATGTTATTTCGTTCATGATGCATTTGACGAGAGTTGATTTTCCTTCGCCATTTCTGCCTACAAAAGCAATTTTTTCACCCCGCTCAATAGTAAAATTGGAATTTTGAAAAATAACCTTTTCACCGTAGTTTTTTGACAGTCCATCGGCTACTACCGGATAGTTACCAGAACGTGGAGCCGGTGGGAAGCGTAGGCGCAAAGCGGAGGTATCCTCTTCATCTACCTCTATAAGGTCCAGTTTTTCAAGCATCTTTACTCTGGATTGAACCTGTAGGGTTTTTGAGTAAGTTCCTTTAAAACGTTCGATGAATTCGGTGGTATCCGCTATCATTTTCTGTTGCTCATCAAACTGTTTTTGCTGTTGCTCACGGCGTTCTTTGCGCAATTCAAGATAGTGTGAGTAGGTAGCCTTGTAGTCGTAAATGCGACCCATGGTGACCTCAATGGTACGTGTTGTAATGTTATCTACAAAGGCACGGTCGTGAGAAATGACTATAACTGCTTTTCCGCTGTTGATAATAAAGTCCTCAAACCACTGGATAGAGTCAATGTCAAGGTGGTTGGTAGGCTCATCCAGGAGTAAAACATCCGGATCTAAAAGCAGCAATTTGGCAAGCTCGATACGCATGCGCCAGCCTCCGCTAAATTCACTGGTTGGACGTTGAAAATCGGCTCTTGCAAAACCCAAACCAAGCAACATTTTCTCGATTTCACCGTCGTAATTGATTTCTTCAATGCTGTAGAATTTCTCGCTGAGTGTAGATACGCGTTCTATAAGTGCCATGTATTCATCAGACTCATAATCGGTACGTGTTTCCAGCTGAATATTTATCTCATTAATTTCAGCTTCCTGGGCATGAATATGAGAGAAGGCTTGTGCTGTTTCTTCAAATACTGTCCTGTGGTCCTCGGTTAGAAGGTGTTGTGGCAAATAGGCTAAAGTGGCGTCTTTGGGCACGGAGACCTTTCCTCTGGATGGTTCTCTGTCTCCTGCCAAAATCTTTAGCATGGTTGATTTACCTGCTCCGTTCTTACCCATTAAGGCTATCCGGTCTTTTTCATTGATGACGAAAGAAACGTCCTTGAATAATGTTGTTCCGTTAAATTCTACGCAAAGTCCTTCTACTGAAATCATTTAATCGCTATGGGTTAAATTTCGCCTTATGGGCGAGTGTAAATAGTCTATTTATCGATGCAAAGGTAGTCAATATCCTTTCGCAAAAAAAAGCACCCTGAAACTTAGTTTCACGGTGCTTTCTATTATTTTTGGAGAAATATCAATATTTCTTTTTAGGATATCCGCCTTTGTCTTTGCCACCGGTATAACCTTTATCTTTACCCGGATAGCTGCGTTTTTCGCCGGTACCACTTGGTTTGGATTCGTAGCTTCTCTTTTCACCGCCATAGCTGCTTCCGCCTTCTGTACGTGGCTTGTAACCGCCTTCGCTGCTACGTCCTTTATATCCGCCTTCAGAACTGTTGCCTTTGTAGCCACCTTCAGAGCTACGGCCTTTATAGCCGCCACCTTCTGAACTACGACCCTTGTAACCACCTTCTGAACTACGTCCTTCAGAGCGTCCTTCTGAACGACCCTTGTAGCTTCCACCTCTGTAGTTGCTGCCAGAACCGCCGTCTTCTCTGCGACCTTTGTAGCCACCACGGTCACGAGGACCTGCGCTTTCAGTACGATCTTTGGTGCCACGGGCTATTTGTTCTTCTGTTGCAAATTCGACTTTAACGTTGCGGCCCAGGAAGTCTAGTTCACGCAATGCGCCAACCACGATTTTCGCTGACTTCTCTTCTACATCAAAGAGGGAGTAACGGCTAAAGAAATCAATTTTTCCAATCTGAACACGTCCTTCAACATAATCATTGATTAGGTCCATCAGGTTTTTAGGTGTGATGCCATCCATTTTTCCCATCCCAACAAATAGTTTGGTAAATCCGGCTTCAGGTGCCAAAGAGGCTCCTCTGTCAGTTTCTCTGCGATCTTTTCTGTCTGCAGATTCGTCAACGGTTCTGATTTCGTTGGCATCGCTGTAATAATTGAGTAAGCGGTTGAGCTCTAAAGATACCATGCGTTTAATCAGGTCTTCTTTTTCCAACCATTCCAGTTTACGATAAACAGCTGGAAGCAAGCTTTCAATTTCTGTATCGTTTACCTGAACTTTTTCAATTTGATCCATGAAATGGAAAACCTGTTTTTCACAGATTTCTTTTCCGGAAGGCATGGGTGCAGCAACAAATGTTTTACCGATTTTTCGTTCGATATCGCGTATTTTGCTTTTTTCCTTCGTATGTACGATGGAAATAGAGATACCTGTTTTTCCGGCACGGCCTGTACGACCACTACGGTGGGTATAGGATTCAATTTCGTCGGGCAAACTAAAGTTAATGACGTGTGTCAGGTCTTGTACATCCAAACCACGGGCAGCAACGTCAGTAGCAACCAATAATTGGATATTGCGTGAACGGAACTTGTTCATCACGGCGTCACGTTGTTGTTGAGACAAGTCTCCGTGAAGTGAATCGGCATTGTAACCATCCTGAATCAACTTATCGGCAATTTCCTGAGTATCCTTACGGGTACGACAGAAAACAATACCGTAAATATTCGGATAAAAGTCGGCAATACGTTTAAGTGTTAAATACTTGTCTCTGGCGTTTACCATGTAGTAAACGTGTTTAACATTCGCCGTACTTTCGTTTTTGTTCCCAATGGTGATTTCTTTGGGTGCACGCATGTATTTTTTGGTAATACGTGCAATTTCAGCTGGCATGGTAGCTGAGAAAAGTAAAGTGTTGCGTCCTGTTGGAACTTCAGCCAAAATGGCATCGATGCTTTCTGTAAAGCCCATATTGAGCATTTCATCAGCTTCGTCCATAATGACGTTGATAATTCCTGACAGATCCACACAACGGCGGTTCATTAAATCAAGCAGGCGGCCTGGTGTGGCCACAACGATGTGTACGCCCTTTCTAAGGGTTTTAATCTGGCTGTCGATGCTTGATCCGCCATATACGGGAAGAACCTTCAGTTCATCTATGTATTTGGAGTAGTCGTTAAGGTCATCTGCAATCTGAAGGCAGAGCTCACGGGTTGGACAAAGTACCAATGCCTGCGGTTGGTGCAGGGCTAGATTAATTTTTTGGATGATGGGTAATCCGAAGGCAGCGGTTTTTCCCGTGCCGGTTTGTGCGAGGGCAATTACATCATTTTCTTCACCTAGTAGAAAAGGAATCACTTCTTCTTGTACTGGCATGGGTTGCTCGTAACCCATTTCGGAAATTGCCTTCAAAATAGACGGCATAATTCCCAATTCTTCAAATGTCTTCATTTATAATGATTAAAATGGCTGTTATCATCAACAGCGGCTGCAAAGGTAGATATAATTTTCAAATAAACTTTAATTTTTCTTGCCTATTCTAGCTGAATGAGTTAAGTTTGGGCCAAATTAGTCGTACAATGCCCTTTTTGCATAGGGGGCTAATACAAAAGGTTTTAGGGATTTATTTTTTTTGCTACAACATAGTTACTTTTATGCGAAAGATTATTGGTATAGGTGAAACGATTCTGGATGTTATTTTTAAAAAGGATCAACCAACAGCTGCTGTACCAGGAGGTTCAGTATTTAATGCAATGGTTTCCCTGGGAAGGCTCAATGTTCCAGCTTTATTTATCAGTGAAACTGGGAATGATAAAGTGGGTCAGATTATAAAGGATTTCATGAAGGAAAACAACCTGTCGACCGACTTCATCAATACCTTTCCAGACGGAAAATCTCCGGTTTCTCTTGCTTTTTTAAACGAGAATAATGATGCTGATTACCTTTTCTATAATGATTACCCATCCCAACGACTTGATATCGCTCTTCCAAGAATCGAAGCAGACGATATTCTGCTATTTGGTTCTTATCATGCCCTGAATCCTAAACTGAGACCTTTTGTTATGGATTTGCTTCAGGAGGCAAACGATAGGAAAGCAATCATCTATTACGATATTAATTTCAGAAAGAATCACGCACACGATGCCATTCGTCTTTCATCCACATTCATTGAAAATTTTGAATTTGCGGATATCATCAGAGGTTCTGAGGAAGATTTTCGCAACCTATACAAATTGGCGGATGTGGATAAGATTTACAAGGATAAAATCAAATTTTACTCACCATATTTTGTTTATACAGCAGCAGAGAAAGGTGTTGATGTACGGGGTCAGAACTTTTCCAAACATTATGATTCTAAATCCATTCAAACGGTCAGTACAATAGGAGCAGGTGACAGCTTTAATGCTGGTATTCTTTTCGGATTGCTGTGCTCCAGGGTTAGACGTCAGGATTTGCCAACTTTAACTGAAAAAGATTGGGATGCTATTATCAAATGTGGCCTTGACTTCTCAGCCGAGGTTTGTCAATCTTATGAAAACTACATAACAAAAGAATTTGCAGAGAACTACCCACTTTAAGCATCCAATTTTTCTAATTGCCTAATACAATCTTCGGCTGAATCAACAATAACTAAAGGACTTGGTAGAAAGTCGTGTATAAATTTTTCTTTACGGAAAACAGTAAGCTGTTCTATCAGGGCGGAATAAAATCCATCAATATTGACTAAAATGATTTTTTTGTCGTGAAAGCCAAGGCTAAAGGATGACCAAGCATCGAAAAATTCATCCATCGTGCCTATTCCACCAGGGAAAGCTATAAGTACATCACTGCGTTTTTTAATGACTTCTTTTCGCTCGCTCAAGTCTTTAACAATGACCTTTTCATCGGTGTGGTTGCTATGCCATCCCCGATTGGAAAAATTTTCAGGAATAACCCCAATACAATGTCCGCCAGTTCTTTTAACAGCTTTTGAGAAAACCTCCATTAGACCCTGATTGGATCCTCCGTTAACGAGTGTTTTTCCATTTAGACCCATCCACTCACCTAATTTTATGGCTTCACTTTCAAATATAGCCTTTTGTTCGTCGCTGGCAGAGCAATAAATACCGATGAATTGCATAGTTTTTCTTTTATGTCCGCAAATATCTGCTTTTAATCCGTTTTGTGCAAAAAATAGCTACTTTTGCTTCTATCATACTGTTCTAAATACTACTTTTAAATGATTATATCATCAGAATCTACCCCTTTCACCTTTACACTTCCAAATGGTATTCGGGTTATACATATGCAATGTCTGGGTGACGTTTCTTGTTGTGGTTTTGCCGTCAATACAGGTACACGTCATGAATTAGAATATGAGTTGGGTATGGCCCATTTCACCGAACATTTATTGTTTAAAGGTACAAAAAACCGACGCGCCCATCACATCCTGAACCGGATGGAAAACGTAGGTGGTGAGCTGAATGCCTATACTACTAAAGAAGAAACATTCGTTTATTCCATTTTCTTACAGGAGGATTATGAACGGGCTATTGAACTTTTGAGCGATCTATTCTTTCAATCGACCTTTCCCGAAGAAGAAATTGATAAGGAAAGGGAAGTTATTCTGGATGAAATTAATTCCTACGAGGATTCACCTTCCGAATTGATATTCGACGATTTTGAAGACCTTTTGTTTTCTGGTCACCCCATCGGAAGAAAAATTCTGGGTGATCCGGCTTGTCTTGAAAAATGCAACAACCAATCTTTTGTCGATTTCTACGCCAGAAACTATACTACAGACCGCATTGTATTTTTCTCACAGTCTCCTATGGAACTGAAAAAAGTAAAACATCTAGCTGAAAAGCACATTGGAAAAATCCCTGCACGTCTCATTGATAACGGATTAAAGATTGAGAAACCATCCGAACAGCACGGTGTTCAAAAAATCATATCCAAGGATACCCATCAGGCGCATGTGGTTTATGGTAACAAAAATTATTCCTTGTTTGAGGATAAAAGGGTAGGCATGTATTTGCTGAACAATATTTTGGGTGGCCCTGGTATGAACAGCCGTTTGAATGTATCACTACGGGAAAAATCCGGTCTGGTTTATTCCGTAGAATCCAATGTCACTTCCTTTACAGATACCGGCGTCTTTACAATCTATTTTGGGACAGACCTTACCCAAACAGATCGGTGCATGAGGCTTGTTGAAAAGGAATTGAAGAAGCTTCGTGAAACCAAATTGACAGCTATTCAGTTGCATGCAGCCAAAAAACAGCTTTACGGCCAAATGCTTATTTCTTCTGAGAATAAGGAGAATCAGACTTTAAGTCTGGGTAAATGTATGTTGCATTTTAACCGCTACGATTCCATGGAGGAGGTCATCCGGAAAGTGGAAAGTTTCACCCCCGAATCATTATTGGATATAGCCAATGAGGTTCTTGATCCTCAGACAATGACCCTGCTAATCTATAAATAAAGGATGGATTCAGGACCCATATTGAATAATAGGTCCAAAATGCTTAGGTTTGGTTGAAAACCGAATTTCCGGTCAAAGACTTGATAATATGGTTTTTGGCTGATACCTGGATCTGTCTCAATAAGTACTTTCTTTGGATGAATAGAGTTGCGGAAGTCTTGCCAATCCTTTGACGTTTCCCCTTCTTTAATGTATTCCTGAGTAAAAGTCACTTCGCACGACAGATCAAGCAGTTCCACCATTTTTGTTCTTATTTCCTCGTTGAAATCAAACAGGAATCCCGGTTTTTTTACGAAAAAAGGTTTGAGGTCATCGGCATAGTACTCAAAGAAAGGGCTGGAATTATAGGCAGATTCAATACTGTTCCAATGCATATGCTGCCAATTTCCATGATCGGATAGTTTGACATCCCTTATCGTTGTTTTCTCAGAAATGGACTTGTCGATGGGCAGAGAAAGAGGCATTTGCCCGTTTGCAGTGGCTATAATGCAACGGTTTCGATAGGTTTGTTTGATAAAATGTTCACAGCTTTCAATAATAGGTTCAGTACTCCGTCTCAGATGCGCAAAGTATTGTACAGGAGCGAAATAGGCTGTAGAAAAAAGTGCTGTAGGCATGATCGTATCCATTTTGGTTGCAAAGGTAGTGTTTCTACCATAAAATCGCTACTTTTGCTATTATCGAACAAAAAATCATCCAGCTATGTTTGCAAAAGAAATATATCAGCAACGACGTTCGCGTTTAAGTGAACTAGTAGGTTCAGGCATCATTTTATTGCCAGGAAACTCAGATTCCTCGATGAATTATCGGGACAATATCTATCATTTCCGCCAAGACAGCCATTTTCTCTATTTTGTAGGAATGGATCATCCGGATTTATTTGTTTTGATTGATGTAGATGCCCAGAAGACCATGTTATTTGGGGATGAACTCACTATGGATGATATCATTTGGACTGGTCCTATGGAAAGTCTCACAGATGAAGCTTCCAGGACTGGGATTACTCAGGTTATGCCCTCTTCTGCCTTATTGGCTATAGTGGAAAAAACGAAAGCCGATAGACGGGAAATTCATTTTCTGCCCCCATATCGAGCCGAAAATATGCTCAAAATGGAATCCTTATTAGGTATTCCCGTAAAAAGGTTAAAACACGAAGTTTCAGAAATACTTATCCGCTCTATTGTAGCTTTACGTTCTATTAAAGGACCTGAAGAAATCGTGGAACTGGAGAAAGCCTCAGACATTGGATATGCCATGCATTTTGCAGCGATGAGAGGTGCTGTTCCCGGTGCTTTGGAACGTGATTTGGCAGGTCTTGTAGATGGTATTGCTCTTTCAAAAGGACACGGGGTTTCTTTTCCGACTATTCTTTCTCAAAGTGGAGAAGTTCTTCATGGACATGACCATAGCCAGGTGCTCGAAAAGGGACGTTTTATGCTTTGTGACGCGGGCGCTGAATCCTTGAGTCATTATGCTTCCGATTTTACCAGAACGACGCCTGTTGGGGGCTATTTCACATCACAGACAAAAGAGATCTATCAGATTGTACTTGATGCCAATAACAGAGCCTTTGAATTGATTCGTCCAGGTGTGTTCTACAAAGATATACATCTTGATTGTTGTCGGGTTTTGGCCGATGGGTTAAAGTCATTGGGTATTCTGAAAGGGAATATGGATGAAGCAGTAATGCAAGGCGCGCATGCTCTTTTTATGGTTCATGGTCTGGGTCACATGATGGGCCTTGATGTGCATGATATGGAAGACTTGGGTGAAGATTATGTAGGATATGATGCCGAAGTGAGCCGAAGTTCTCAGTTTGGATTGAGAAGTCTTCGACTTGGCAGACGTTTGCAACCTGGTTTTGTTATGACGGTTGAACCTGGCTTATATTTTATGCCAGCCTTGATTGAGAAGTGGGAATCTGAAAAAATATTGACCGACTTTATCGATTACAATAAGGCCAGACAGTTTATTGGTATTGGTGGTATCAGACTGGAAGATGATGCCCTGGTTACTGAAAATGGTTGTAAATTGATTGGAGAGAAAAGGTTACCGATCAAACCGTCCGAAATCGAAAGTCTGTTTTAAATATTTTGAAGAAATCGTTTGGTTTTTGGAGAAAAGAGCACCATATAGGCTTTGCCAATGACATTATTTTCGGGAATTAGTCCAAGGCTTCTGGAATCATCCAGATAGCCTTGGTGATCATTGAGCACCCAATAATAGTTTTGCTTAAAGATATAATAGTCAGCCTCTTTGCCATTTTTCCTGAACTTTCCGCTCTCTGAACGTACCAGCTTGACCCCTTCGTATTTGTTGATAAGCTCCCCCCATATTCTGAATGATCTCGTGTTAAGCTCAATACGGAAATCTTTGTAGGGGATAACCTCCGTCTTTTCATCAAAGGAGGAGGAGCACGAATTCAGCTCTATGCCCTCTGTGTTTCCTTCTTGTTTAGATAGATAACTATGTTCGTATCTAGTGAGATAGATGTATCCAGAATCCTTTTCTTCGTATGTTTTTTGATTAATTTTGCCTTCTTTCAACATTGTATTTATACCTTGTTGTTGATAGATAGGGTAGCGATAGCAAATGGAAACATCTACCGGACGTTTTATTTCTTCATCATTGACATAAAGCCGGGCTCCATGAAGTTTGATATATTCCCCCGGTAAGCCTACGCAGCGACTCAATAAGATGGGATGTCTGTCCATGGGTATGTCGTCTACTACCGGATAATTGAATGCAATTAAGTCATTTCGTTTAATTTTGCTTGTACCTGGTATCCTGTGGGCATTTTTAAAAAGACTTATAAAGGTTTTTTTACCCATAAAAAGATCTGGAGCAAATGGTATCCCAATTGACAGCGGAAACCGGGCTCCAAGGGTGAATTTTTCAACGATTAACCGATTGCCAACCGATTGATTCTCAGACATAGCAGGTGTTGTTACCCGAATGGTCTCAAAAAAGAACATCCGGATAACGGCAGCCAAAATGGCTGCCAAAAATAAGACGACTGCCAGTCTTTTATAACTCATAGATTCCTCTTGCCTTCTTTTTTAATAGGCCCTTTTGAAGAATCTATTCCAACGGATTTTACCACTGAATATGCTTCTGTCTTTGTCCAAAGACAACCATACACAAATAGGCTTACCTACGATGTGATCTTCTGGAACAAAGCCCCATGCACGTGAATCGGCTGAGTTGTGACGGTTATCACCCATCATCCAGTAGTAATCCAGTTTGAAAGTATAGGTTTCAGCCAATTTTCCATTGATGAATGCTGCACCGTCCTTGACTTCAATTTGTTGACGTTCATAATTGCGGATAACGCGTTCATATAGAATGAGGTTATTTTCTGTCAATTTGATGGTTGCTCCTTTTGCAGGAATCCAAAGTGGTCCGTAATTGTCTCGTGTCCAGGTAATACGATCATTCAATGGGTAAGAACTTCCCCCCAAACTAGTACCCTTTACTGCATCCGGTTCCATAAAGACAGTATCAATAGCAGGGCTGTTTTTAATTTTTTGAATCATTTCCTTTGTGGCAGGGAAAATATAAACTGGATTTAATTTACCATTTGCATTTCTCTTGAATGGGAATAACTGTGTCAAATAATTATCTTCTGGCAAGAGAGAATCGTCCTCTATGCTGATACCCCATTTACGGATAGTTTCTTTAGATATGTATTCCCCTTTTGTTTGTACAAAGTAATTGTATTGCACACCGGGTTGATCAGCTACTGGTTTACCGTCAATATAGACCTGGTTATTTACAATTTTAAGCGTTTCGCCCGGTAGACCGATACAGCGTTTTACATAATTTTCTCTGCGGTCAACAGGTCGGTAAACCAATTTTCCAAATTCTTCCGGATGGTTACTTATGTATTGTCCGGCAATATATTCAGGCACATTATTGCTTTTAGCAATACTGTAACGCATACCGTAATAATCGGTTTGCTGATATTTCAGAGCGACCGTATCTCCAGCCGGGAAATTGAAAACGACAATGTCATTGCGTTTCACTTTTCCAAAACCAGCCACGCGTTTGTAATCCCATTGTGGTTTGTCCAGATAGGATTTTGTATTGAAAAGAGGTAGAGTGTGTTGAGCAAGAGGAAAAGATAATGGCGTATTTGGTACACGAGGGCCATAGCTCATTTTGCTGACAAACAAGAAATCACCTACCAACAGGGACTTTTCCAGGGAGGAAGATGGAATTTGATAGTTCTGAAAGAAATAAATGTTGATGATATAGACAGCTACAAGTGCAAATACGATGGCATCCACCCAATCCATAATGGTCTTGAAAGTATTGTTATTTGATTTCTTCCAAAAGCCCCATGGCAAAAACCGGGTGACATACATGTCAAAGAAGAATGGCAGCGCCACTAACCACCAAAGGCTTCTAGTCCAGAGGGCAAAAAGTATGGTAATAAATCCCCAAAGACCAAAACGCATCCATTTTGACCTGGGTGCTGATAAACGGTTGGGCTTGTTTTCCCCATTGTTGTTTTCAGAAGGCGTACTCATAAGTTTGTAGGTTATTGATTGAAATGAACTTGAATTAATTAAAAACCCAAAAGGTCGGACATGCCTAAAAATCCTTTTTTCCCGACCGTATATTCTGCTGCCAGAACTGCACCCAAAGCTAATCCGGCACGACTTTTAGTATCATGTGAAATAGTGATAATATCTACGTCAGACTCATAAGTCACCTCATGAAATCCTGGGACTTGTCCGGTTCTTTCGGAAGCAATAGCCAGTTCTTCGGGAGTCTTTTGTGTTTCTTTGACCCAAACGTTTTTACGATCCAACCGTTCCAGAATATCTTCGGCCAGTGTGATAGCCGTTCCAGATGGTGCATCCAGTTTTTGAGTGTGGTGCACTTCTTTTATTCGGACATTGTATATAGGAAATGGATTCATCATTTCTGCCAACTTTTTGTTGATGGCAAAAAAGAGGTTAACCCCTAAGCTATAGTTTGATGCATAAAAAAAGGTTTGTCCCTTTTCGCAAGCAGCCTTTACTTCATCCATGTGCTCCAACCAGCCGGTAGTACCCGATACGACGGGTAAACCTGCTTCAAAACATTTTCTGTAGTTGTCCAGAGCTGTTTCAGGACGTGTAAATTCTATAACAACTTCAGCGGTATGAAATTTTTCAGAATCAAATTCTTCCGGATTGTTTATATCGATGGTACTTACAATGGTATGCCCACGTTCCAAGGCAATCCGTTCAATTTCATGGCCCATTTTGCCATAACCGATCAATGCAATATTCATATAAAAACGTTTTTGTTTACTAGTGTAACTGAAAGACTTACATACCAGTCATTGCAGGGAGGCAGAGGGTATAGCCAAGCTTCTTTATGGTGGTGTAAAATGTACAGTTTAGAAAGGTCAAATATACGTAAAAAAATAGGCAAGACTCTGAAAGAATGCTTACAATCTGTTAAAAAGCGAGCCGTAAAGTCGAAAGGTTCTTAAAATACTTGTACATTTGCAAGATATGAACTATTTTGAATTTAGAAGTTCAGCAAAATAGTCGTATTTTTAGGTTACGGAAATACCAGTCCTGTGCACATGAGAAGAAAAAACGTATTACCATTTATTATTTTTGCAGGTCTTATTTTATGGAATTCCTGTGCAAGTACCGGAACTCCTTCCGGTGGCCCGAAAGATGTCAATCCTCCCAAGTTGATTAGAAGCATTCCTTTGCAAAATCAGTTGAATTTCACAAAGAAACGCATTGAGATTTATTTTGACGAGCTCGTTTCGCTGGAGAATCCTTCAGATAAAGTCATCATATCACCACCCCAGAAGACAGCCCCGACGACAAAGGCCATCGGTAATAAGATTTCCGTTTTGTTTGCCGATAGTTTGCGTCCTGAAACAACTTATACCATTGACTTTACTGATGCTATTGTAGACTACAATGAAAAAAATAAGTTCGGTGATTATTCCTTTTCCTTCTCAACCGGAGCTCAGGTAGACTCCTTATGCATTTCAGGAACGTTGCTGGATGCTTCCAATTTGAATCCTGTTTCAGCTGTTGTCATTGGTGTTCACACAAATTTACAGGATTCAGCTTTCAGTAAGATTCCATTTGAAAGAATATCCAAAACCAATAAAACCGGCTATTTTTCTGTTAAAGGTTTGCCAAAAAGTCAATTCCATTTATATGCACTGGGTGATAAGAACAATGATTACCATTTTGATCAGCCAGGAGAATCAGTCTCCTATTACGATTCAATCATCAGGCCTTGGACTGAACCCTGTACAAAAAATGATACCATCTGGAAGGACAGTATTACGGTGGATTCCATCAAGGTAAAAAACATCATTTGCTACAAACCGGACAACATCATCCTTCGATATTTCGCCGAAGATTTCGGTCGTCAATACCTGGCAAAACGCAGCAGACCTTCCAGAGAAAGAATTATGCTGACTTTTGGCTACAAATCGGAATCTTTACCCAGTATAAAATTGTTGAACAACAGCGTTTCAGATTGGTATTTGCTTGAATCCAACCCCACAAAAGATACGTTGATGTACTGGATTACCGATACCATCGTTTCTTCCATGGATACTTTACAACTTCAGCTTGATTATTTTAAAACAGATTCCTTAAATAGACTTTCATCTGCTACGGATACCATTAAGTTGATATCAAGACCCATTCGGGAAAAGAAAAAAAAGGATAATAACAAAGATACACTACTGATTCCCCCTGTTACATTCTTGGCTCTGAAAACGGACCTGAAAAGTACGGAGGATATCTTTTGTAAACCCAGATTTCAATGGGAAACACCCATCAAGGAAGTCAAAGAAGGTGCTTGGAATCTTTATCAGAAAAAGGATACAGCCTGGATTAGAATACCCTTCACTTTCCTCAAGGACAGTATACTATTTCGAGAATTTGAGCTTCATGCCAAATGGGAATTCGGTGAAGAATACCGTTTTAGCATTGATTCAGCCGCTGTAGTGGGTATCTATGGCAAGACAAATGATAAATTTAATCAAACCTTTAAGTTCAGAGCTGAAGAGGATTATTCTAAATTGACTGTAAAGACAAGTGGCATCAATGGTGCTGGTTTTGTCGAATTACTTGATAAAACAGATAACGTGATTCGACGCGAAAAAATACTGAATAATCAGGCAGAATTTAAGTATCTGATGCCTGGCTCTTACTATATTAGAGCAGTCGAAGATCGCAATAATAACTTTCTTTGGGATACCGGTAACTATGCTGAAAAACGTCAGCCTGAACTGGTTTTCTATGATCCGCGTAAATTGGAACTGCGTGCCAATTGGGACGTTGATGAAATTTGGAACGTAAATGAATATCCCGTAATGGAACAAAAGCCCAAAGAGCTCCTGCCCAAAACGAGTCAAAAATAATTGTATCGTATGAAAAGGTGTTGGATTGTACTATTCCTGGTTATTAGTCAGGTTTCTGTTTGTCGGCCACAAATGCCATGTACTATTGATAACAAAACATTTATAGCAGGTGAGAAGTTGAGTTATCAACTCTATTTTAACCTTGGGTTTGTCTGGATACAGGCTGGTGCTTGTGATTTCAAAGCCCGTTCCACCACTTGGAACGATCAACCAGCCTATCAGTTGATGATTCAAGGAAAAACTCAGAAATCTTTTGATTCTTTCTATAAGGTTAGGGATACTTTGGTATCCTACGTGGACAAAGAAACGTTGGTTCCCTTTAAGGCATATAAATATACCCACGAAGATACCTGGAATGGAATTGATGATTTTACGTTCAGAAAAGAAAATAATGGGTGGCGGATTACGACCAAATTACAGCGGAAAAAGAAATGGAAGGAGCCGGTAGAAGCCTGGACTTCTCAATGTGGATTTGATATTGTAACAAATATATACAAGATACGTTGTTTGTCCGATAATGATTTGTTTGTCAAAGGTAAACGATTGGAAATCCCAGTGCGTCTGGATGATAATGAGTACAATATCTACCTCACATACCTTGGAAAAGAGCGTATAAAGCTCTACGGTGGAGGCTCTTACAACGCACATGCATTTAGTATGACGCTCATTGAAGGAACTCTTTTTAAACGCAGTGATATCCTGAAAATGTGGTTATCGGATGATGGGAACAGAATACCTTTGTTGATTGAATCTCCGATAAAGCTCGGCTATGTCAAAGCTGTTTTTAGGGATGCTCAGAGGACGCTTTATCCTTTATCTAAAGCGAGTCATGAAAAGTAAAATCAAAACAGGCTGCCCTTTTAAGAGCAGCCTGTTTTTGTCTATATGTCTTATTTGATTAACGAGCTAGTTTCCATTCGAAACCATCCTTGGTGTCTTTGACCTCAAAACCCAATGCGGTCAGTTCATTTCGGATTTTATCTGATGAAGCCCAGTCTTTTCTGTCTTTTGCATCCATGCGCATTTGCAGCAAGAGGTCAATGGCTCCTTTGTAGCCTTCACCGGTATTTTCAGAAACACCTGATTCTGTTTTAAAGCCTAGGATATCTTTGATGAACAGGTTAAAGACTTCCTTAAGTTCATTCAGGTCTTCTTCATTGATGGTTGCTTTGCCGTCGCTGACCAGATTGATGCCCTTACTTGCATCAAAAAGATAGGATAGGAGTATAGGGCTGTTTAAATCGTCATTCATGGCATCGAAGCATCGTTGCCTCAATCCCTGTACGTCAATTGTCGTGGCATCTGAAGCCTTTAACTTCTGCAAACGGCTAAATGCATCCATCAAGCGTTCGTACCCTTTTTCTGAGGCCTGTAGAGCTTCACTGCTGAAATCAACTGTGCTCCGATAATGAGCCTGCAGGATAAAAAAACGAATGGTCATGGGGCTGAAAGCTTGGGTAAGCAAAGGATGTTTGCCTTCAAAAAAAGACTCCAATGTAATGAAATTACCCAGGGATTTCCCCATTTTTTGTCCGTTGATGGTAATCATATTATTGTGCATCCAATAGTGGACGGTCTCATGACCTAAGGCTCCCACTGATTGGGCTATTTCGCATTCATGGTGTGGGAACATCAGATCCATGCCACCTCCGTGAATGTCGAACTCTTCGCCGAGGTACTTGGTGCCCATAGCAGAACATTCCAGGTGCCAGCCCGGAAAACCTTCACTCCATGGTGAAGGCCAGTGCATAATGTGATCTGGTGAAGCTTTTTTCCAAAGAGCAAAATCCATGCTGTTTTTCTTTTCAGATTGACCGTCCAGAATACGTGTTGTGCTTTGGAGGTCTTCAATATTACGACCGGAAAGTTTTCCGTAGCGGTGGGATTTATTGTATTTTTCAACGTCGAAATAAACAGAGCCTTCGCTGATATATCCCCAGCCATTTTTGATGATTTTCTCTACAAACTGGATTTGTTCAATGATGTGTCCAGAAGCATGCGGTTCTATGCTGGGTGGTAAGACATTCAGCAAATCCATTGCCTGATGATACCTGTTCAGGTAATATTGTACCACTTCCATAGGCTCCAACTCTTCCAGTCGGGCTTTTTTCCCAATTTTATCTTCTCCTTCATCGGCGTCATTTTCCAGGTGTCCAACATCCGTAATGTTACGGACATAGCGCACTTTGTATCCAATCTGAGTTAGGTAGCGGAATAATAAATCAAAGGTGATGGCGGGACGGGCATGTCCCAAATGGGCATCACCATATACAGTCGGTCCGCAGACATAAAGGCCTACGCGCCCTTCGTGGATGGGTTCGAACACTTCTTTTTTCCGAGATAGTGTATTGTATAATACTAAATCGTGTTGCATATATCTGAAATTTAAAGCGATAAATCAAATGAGAATAAAACGGAAAGGGTTTTTGGAAACAAAACGAAGTTTTGGACCACCTGAGCAATAACGCCATAGACCGGAACAGTTTGTGATGACCATCTGATAGTCTGTGTTCAAGTCTATGTCTTCCAAAGGGATGCATTGATTGGTCGTTCCTTGGGCTGGAATAAACTCGTAGAACGTACTTAAATCGAGCATCAGCAAATAGGCAGTATCTTCTGAGCTATCTTGAATACCGAAGACTCCTTCGGGACTGCTATATGTTGCCTGATAGGCCAAATCGGACGGTAAGGTTTTTTTGGCTTCTGTCAACAAACTAGTAGGAGCAGGGCTTCTGTAAAATAAGACTTCTGCATCTGGATAGATCGTTTTTAAATTGGTTTTTGCTTCGTTCAGGCCTGCTTTTTCCAGCAAGGCCATTAATGCCTCAGGTGAACCCTTGAAGCACGAAACTTTTTGCCCGTCAATTTCTTTTAAAAGCTGGTCTGTTTCAATGTATTTTTTAGACTGGTTTGCCATTCTCTTAGGCATATTCAGCAGGGAACTGATAAACGGTTCATTATCCTCTAGCAGATAAAAGAGTCCATCCATGCAGAAGCCAAAACGGCTGTTTCCTATTGATACGGAAAAACCATTGAATAATTTACTCTCTGGATGTTGGTGTAGAAAGATAGAATAACTGTCGTTGATACCCTGGAAGAAAATTTCTTCAATGGCTTGTTCAGATACAGGCACCTCATATCCTTCGTATGAAGGTATAATTCCTTTGGGTAGACCTGGCCAAATCAGGTTGGTAGAACCGGCCTTTATTTTTTCCAGAATGAGCTGTAGGTCTGCTGGATACTGGATGGGTAAACGTTCTCGGAAGTCTTGATAACTGAATATTGACTTGAAATCATACTTTTTGCCATATTCTGTTTCTTCAGCTTCCCTTAGGAGGTTGAAGAGTTGTTCACTCTGAATATCAGAAGCCAGTAAGCGAAAGTCTTCAATTTCCTTAAAACGATCTTCTAGAAATAAACCTACAAAATTGGATATGAAGTCGAATGCCATATTGATTTACGTTTCAGTAGTTTCGGTCAAAAGTAGTCATTTTTTTAAACTCTATGACATCTTTTCTATACCGGAGTCTTCTTTTATTGAACTATCCAACAATTTTTTAATTTCCTCTGGTGAGTTTTCTATTCGGTTGAGCGCAATCTTGGAAGCCAATTGTTGCGCTTCTTTCTTGGAGAAACCTTCTCCTTCTCCTATGGATATTCCATTCAGCATGGCAAAGGCAACAAATTTGCCCGACTTTCCATCTTTTTTCTGAATCTCCTGAGTATCAAAATGAAGAGCTACTTTCTCATGTTGACTCCATTCCAGAAGCCCGGATTTAAAGTTGACGTCGGTTCTTGCAACACGCTCAATGTCAACATATCTTTCTATGATTTTCTTTTCAAGAAAGTGTTTGCACTGCCTGTAACCTTGATCCAGGTAAATGGCACCGATTAAAGCTTCCAATGCATTTCCATAGATAGAATGGTGGGGTATTCCGGCTGGGGTAGCCGTTACTATTAGTTTATTCAATCCCAATTCCATGGCAATTTTATTCAGACTGTTACGCTGTACAATTTTGGATCTGGTCTTGGACAAAAAATCTTCTTTCATGTCTTCAAACTGATGAAAAAGGATATCTGCAACCAAAACGTTGAGTACGGCATCACCTAGAAATTCCAGCCTTTCATTATTCAAAACATGACCATCTTCGGTACGAAGTGACAACGATTTGTGTCGTAGTGCCTGTTCATAAATTTCTACTCTTTTCGGATAAAAACCCAGGATACTTCGAAATAACAAATAAGGCTCCTTGTCTTTGACAGTCAGGAGCCTTATTTCTTGTATGATAGTTGAAATCAAATCTTTGGATGCCATTTTTTAACGATAACACTGGCATTGTGACCTCCAAAACCAAAGGTGTTGGAAAGGGCTGCCCTAACTTCGCGTTTACACGCTTCATTAAATGTAAAGTTCAGGTTGTAGTCAATATCCGGATCTTCATCACCTTCCTGGAAGTTAATCGTAGGAGGGATTATATCATTTTGGACTGCCAGAACACATGCAATTGCTTCAATAGCACCAGCAGCACCAAGTAGATGACCAGTTTGCGATTTGGTTGAACTGATATTCAAATTGAATGCATGTTCGCCAAAAACAGACTTGATAGCTTTTGTTTCAGCTATGTCGCCAAGACCGGTTGATGTTCCGTGTACATTGATGTAATCGATGTCTTCAGGTTGCATTTCTGCATCTGACAGCGTGTTCTTCATAACGTTGATAGCGCCAAGTCCTTGAGGATGGGGAGCTGTCATATGATGAGCATCCGCAGATAAGCCTACACCGGCTACTTCTGCATAAATTTTAGCACCACGAGCTAATGCATGTTCCAGTTCTTCCAGAATCAAACAAGCACCACCTTCTGCCATAACAAAGCCATCACGACTTTTGCTGAACGGACGGGATGCTGTGGTATAGTCCTCGTTTCTCGTAGATAGTGCATGCATAGCATTAAAGCCACCTACTCCTGAAGCAGTAATAGCAGCTTCCGAGCCACCGCAAACAAATACATCCGTTTTACCCAATCTAATATAGTTAAAGGCATCAGCAATGGCATTTGTAGAAGATGCGCAAGCGGCAACAGTACAAAAGTTCGGGCCTCTGAATCCATACTCAATGGAGATGTGTCCAGCTGAAAGGTCAGAAATCATTTTTGGGATAAAAAACGGACTGAATCTTGGAGTTCCGTCACCTTGGGCAAATTCAACAACTTCATGCTCAAAGGTTTCGATACCTCCAATACCTGCGCCCCAAATAACACCAATGCGATCAAGATCTTCCTTTTCAGTATCCAGTGCGGAATCTTTAATGGCTTCTCTTGCTGCAATCAGCGCAAATTGAGCGAATAAATCATATTTGCGTGCCTCTTTCCTGTCAAAGAAATTTATTGGATTGAAATCTTTGACCTCACAGGCGAATTTTGTTTTAAACTTTGACGTGTCAAAGTGTGTAATAGGTCTGGCTCCGCTTACTCCTTTGATTAACGATGCCCATGTTTCAGGAACATTGTTACCCAGGGGAGTAATGGCTCCCAGACCTGTTACAACAACTCTTTTTAATTCCATAAGTTACTCTTATAAACTCTTATTTAGCAACTGCTTCAATGTGAGCAATAGCTTCACCAACTGTGGTGATCTTTTCAGCTTGATCATCAGGAATAGAAATACCGAATTCTTTTTCGAATTCCATAATCAATTCAACGGTGTCAAGAGAGTCTGCGCCTAAATCGTTAGTAAAGCTAGCTTCTGGAGTAACTTCAGTTTCTTCAACGCCTAATTTATCAACGATAATAGTTTTTACTTTTGCAGCAACATCAGACATAACGGTCATTTTTTTAGGTTAATAATAAAATATTGTTTGTAAATTTGCGGCACAAAGAAACGAATAAAAATTGAAAGCATCCTAATTTTTATGGTAGAAAGTGCTTTTTTTTGCACAATTTTACAGAGTCTGTGCAACGAATAACTGGAAATATATGAAATCACCCATCCGTATAGCCATCTTGGCATCGGGCTCAGGCTCAAATGCTGAGAACATCTGTAACTACTACTCACAAAGGCCTGACGTAGAAATCAGCTTGATTATTTCCAATAAATTTAGTGCGTTTGTTCATCAAAGAGCACAGAAGTTGGGCATAAAATCCATCACATTATCAAATTCGTCATTATGTGACGATGAAACTTTTTTAAACGTTCTCAATGAATACCAGATTGATTTTATTATTCTAGCTGGTTATTTGCTTCGAATACCTGTTGATGTGGTACGTGCATTTCATCATCGAATCGTCAATATTCATCCTGCTTTATTACCAAAATATGGTGGCAAGGGGATGTATGGTGACAAGGTTCATGAAGCCGTTGTCGAAGCTGGTGAAAAAGAGTCGGGCATTACAATTCATTTTGTCGATGAAAATTACGATGAAGGCTCCATTTTTTTTCAGGCAAGCTGTCCTGTTTTAGAAAACGAAACGCCCAATGATGTTGCGGCCAAGGTTCATGCTCTTGAATATTTACACTACCCTGCTGTTATCGATCAAATACTGAAACAAGAATTCTACTCCCTATAAACATCTTCACCGTGATTTTCTGCTGATCTAAGAGGAGTCTGAAATCCAAAAGCTCTTAGAATGTCTGAATCTGTATCTTTGGCATTCAAAATCCGAAAGGCCTTATATTCCCTTCTGAGATGGTAGTTTTCCCTGATTTCTTCAAATTTTTCAGGATGCCCTTTAAAATAATCTGAATCTTTTAAGGGGTCGTAAGCATATAACAGTGCTGAAGATATTTTATGAGGACTATTCTTATGTATTTTCAAGATGGGATCTTCTGGCAATGGCAAACTTGGTGAGAATTTAGGCATCCCCAAATCAAAGAATATATTCAGTTGCTCCACTATATTTCGCGTAGCATTGGCTTTTCCTTCCGAAGAATAGCCTGCTATATGTGGGGTCGCTATCAGTGAAGTAGCCAGTAAATCCCTGTCTACATTTGGTTCGTTTTCCCAGCAATCCAAGGCGCAATCTATGACTTTTCCTTCTTTTATGGCTTTTTTGAGTGCCTCTGTATCAAAGATAGCACCTCTGGCGGTATTGATCAAAAAAACAGGCTTTTTCAGTTTTTTGAAAAAAGTGGCGTCAACCATGTGATAGGTTTTATCCGGTCCTTCTTTTTCAAGGATTGGGTGAAAACTCAGAATATCACATTTAGACAAAAGGCTTTCCATTGAGTGGAAATTTTTCTCTCCTTCATTTCTGGAACGGGGAGGGTCGTTTAGCATCACATTCATTTCAAGCAATCTGGCACTTCTTTCCACCTTCTGCCCCACCTGTCCCACACCAATGATGCCAATGGTCTTATCACTGGGGCGAAAACCGTATTTTTTGGAAAAACAAAGTATAGCTGAAGTGACATATTGAGCAACGGCTTTGGCGTTGCATCCGGGAGCATTTACCCAGTGAATTTTTTTTACACGACAATAATCAACATCAATATGATCAAATCCTGTGGTGGCAGTTCCGATAAATTTTACTTTTGTTTCGTCAAGAAGATCTCTTGTACAATGGGTCGTAGAACGAATAAGAATGGCGTCGGCATCTACTAAATCTTCTTTCCTGATGTCCTCACCAGGCAAATATACAACTTCTGCATACGGTTCAAGTAGGTCCTTTATAAAAGGAATCCCACAGTCAACAACAATTTTCATAGGGTGGAGGTGATCTTTCAATTAAACAACAAACTTAAGCAAACTTTTTGATTTGGGGAAATGGTCCGGCTTTTATATCTAACAAAATGGATGTATATTTGTCGTCAAACAACTAAAAAGGTCAGGTATGAATTTTAGCAAACTATCAGGCGCCATATTCGATGAGGCGACTAAAACGTATCATATGGCAGACGATGTGGATGCTGTAAATCCAAATCCATATAAACCCAATACAATAGAATACGATTTATTCTTGAAGAATTGGATTGATGCCGTTCAATGGCACCTTGAAGACATTATCCGCAAGCCGGACATTGACCCTCTGGAAGCTTTAGCATTAAAACGTCGTATCGACAAGTCCAATCAGGATCGAACAGACTTGGTAGAACGTATAGACAGTTATTTTTGGGGAAAATTCAAGAATGTATCTCTTTTACCAGAAGCCGTCATCAATACAGAAAGTCCTGCATGGGCTATTGACCGCTTGTCCATACTTATACTGAAAATATGGCATATGCGTACTGAGGCAGAACGTACAGACGCCACACCAGAACACCACACTCAATGTCAGGAAAAGTTGGAAATACTGCTCGAACAGCGTCAGGATCTTTCATCAGCCATTGATCAGCTACTCGAAGATATTGGTACTGGCCGCCGTTTTATGAAGGTCTATAAACAAATGAAGATGTACAACGATCCTTCCTTGAATCCCTCCTTGTACTCTCAAGCTAAATAATGGCGAAATTCCTGGTCATAAGACTCTCTGCGTTAGGTGATGTTGCCATTCTGGTGCCGTTGCTGAAAAACCTCGCGGAGCAATATCCCGAACATCATTTCACTATAATTTCCCAGCCTTTTGCGGCCAGACTTTTTGATGGATGTCCGCCCAATATAACTTTTATAGCCGTTGAAACAAAAGGCAGACACAAAGGACAACTGGGTCTGATTCGTTTGTTCAGGGATATAGATGGAAAGCACTTTGATGTAGTCTGCGATATGCATGACACCATTCGTAGTCGTTTTCTGGGTTTGCTGTTTGCCTTTTACCGGATACCTTTATCCAGAATAAACAAGGAACGCAGCGAACGCCGTAAACTGACCAGAAAAGACAACAAAATTTTCAAGCAATTAAAATCTACCTTTGAAAACTATCGGGAAGTCTTTTCCAGGGTAGGTCTATCTTTAGCCTATTTTGATGCATTCCCCAAAATGGGACCTTCAACTGAAGCTTTAAAAGTCTTTGAACCTGTTTACGGACCAAAAACCAATAAATGGATAGGTATAGCACCTTTTGCAAAGCATCAGGGGAAGATTTATCCGCTGGATAAAATGGAGCAGGTCATAGCAAGATTTGCCTGTGATGAGACCTATAAAGTTTTCCTTTTTGGAGGTGGCAGCAACGAATTAGTTCAGATGAAAATCTGGCAAGATAAATACCCTTCCTTACTGATTCCTAACAAAATTGGTCTGAGTAATGAAATTAAACTGATGAGCTGCCTCGATGTGATGCTTACAATGGACTCGGCCAATATGCACCTGGCTTCATTGGCTTTTACGCCTGTGGTTTCCATCTGGGGTGCCACGCATCCGTATGCTGGGTTTTACGGTCTATATCAGGATGAAAGGAATATGATTCAGGCAGAATTGTCTTGTAGACCCTGTTCTGTGTTTGGAGACAAACCCTGTTTCCGCAAAGACTACGCTTGCTTAAACATGATTTCTCCTCAAGTCGTGATTCAGAGGATTGAGAAGTTTTCTAACCTGGTTTGATCCTTTAAAGACTCTTATTTTTCAGTTCTTTTCTCGCTATCGAGTATTTGAGAAAGGAAGATCTGGCCACCGTCCGACTGATGACAAAGCCATAATATCCATCCAGAATACCCAATTTAATCAGGTAGGTTTTTAAAAACCGAAAATATTGCTTTATCCAAGGGGTAAAAGGAAGGATTTTAGCCTTTTTTCGAATTAATATACCGGCATTCATTCTGGCATATTTTAATTCTTTTTCCTGGTGTTCGGAGATAGTTTGACAAGTGTAGTGGTTTAGATCACCCTTCAGGTGAACTGGTTTTTGATGATCCGTTACCATTATTTTCTCATGAACATCGTTGGTATTCCAGTTTGCATATTCGCGGTTAAACAATCGCAACTGAGTATCTGGATACCAACCACCATAATGAATGGGTTTGTTGCAGTAGAAATTCAGTCGGTTAAAGTCATAACCGCTATGACTAAAATGGTTTTTAACCTCCAGGATAGACTGTTTTAGTGTATCTGATAATTCTTCATCTGCATCAATAGACAGAATATGATTGTAGGATGCCTGTGCTACCGCAAGGCGTTTTTGCGCGCCGTAACCCAGAAATTCTAAGGAAACTACCCTGGCACCATATTTTTGACAGATTTCTATGGTATGATCCGTTGAAAAGGAATCTACGACCACTATCTCGTCAGCGATTTCAAGAATTGATTTCAGGCAGCGCTCAATTGATCTTTCCTCGTTGTAGGTAATCAGAACGACAGATAATGGTATCATGTCTCTTATTTAAAGGGAATTATAGACCTTCATCAGCTCCTTCGCTATCTGTTCTTCTTCAAATTTGGAAGCAAAAATCAGGCCTTCCTTGCTCATACGCTCCAAAGTTGCATCATCGGAGAGCAAATTGGATAGAACTTCACCCAAATCATCGGCATTTTGGGGATCAACGTATTTGGAACCAGGACCTCCTGTTTCTTCAAAACAGCTGCCTTTCGACGAAACAACAGGTGTTCCTGAACAAAGTGCTTCCAATATGGGAATGCCAAATCCTTCAAAAATGGATGGATATACGAATATTTTAGCTAGTGTATAAATGGCAGGTAGATCGACCGTTTCGGCATGATGGATAAATTTAACTTGCTCCTCCATCCCGTATTTGTGTATAAGGGCTTGTAGCTCATTTATATATGGCGCCGGTTTTCCGATAACAAGAAGTGGTATAGTAAGCCCAAACCGGTGCAAAGCCTCAATAATCAAGGTCGTATTTTTCCTTTTCTCAATACTACCGACCGTCAATAGGTAATGCAGGGGTAATTGATATTTTACTTGTACCGATCTGGTCTTTTCCGAGGATACAGGTTGTCTGAAAATGCTATTGCAACCCTGATAGACTACACTTATTTTGTTTTCATCAGCATCAAAAAACTTAATAATATCGCGTTTCGTCTGTTCACTGATAGCAATGATGCGATCTGCTACACGACAAGCATATTTATTTTTGTGTATAAAAATAGAACGATAGGAAGTTGAGTACAGCTCAGGATAACGCATAAATATAGCATCATGCATAGTAACCACCGTTTTAACTCCGGTCTTTTTAATGCCCAGAGGTAATTCCTGACTTAAGCCATGATAGATATCGGGTTTGATCGATTTAATCTGACTACACATTCCATAGCTTCGCCAAAAGGACGAAAATAGTTTCCCGGTATAAGAAGGAGGAAGTACCTCAATCATATTTTTGGATAAGGGAAAAGTAAGCTCTCTTTTGGAAGAGGGGTTAAAAAGAAAAAGGGTATTTTCCGGAAAGTGTGAACTAAGCAGACGAAGGGTGTCGCGGCTGTAATTTCCAAGTCCACGCGTGTTGTGAAAGGCCCGTTTTGCATCAAAAGCAATATTCATGTCGTTACCAAATTTTTTTAGTTTGGTCAAAGTAATCAACGTTTGACTTCCGTTTCCTTTTTTTCATTTTCGCTTCCTTTAATGATACCGTGAATTGTAGACGTTTCGAAGTTCCGTTTTTTTTCATTCCAAAGAAGCATATTTGGCTCGTACAAGGTATCAAAATGTTTGTGAAAAAAATGATATTCTGTGATTAAATGTTTTTTGGAGCAAGGGAAAATGCCAGTACGTCTTAATCTTTCATCCAAATCGCAATCTTCACCGAAGCCTGGATACCTATAACGTTCGTCAAAACCGTTGATTTTGACGATATCTTTTTTCCAGGCAGAGAAATTGCAGCCGATAACATTCCTGATTTTTTCCTTGATAAAAAGCTTGCGGATGAATTTGTTTCTAATTCGAATCATGTTTTCAAGCTCTGTTTTTCTACCGTGAAAAATAGTCTCCATCATCAATGGGAAGATGACCCGGAAGTCCAGATATCCGTTTTGTATCTTTTTTATGGTCAACGCTTTGGATACTTTTTCTGTTAAAAAAACTCTGCGCCCGCTTATGACTCTACTCTCAGCCCTATTTTCAAAATGTTCCTGCAGAAATTTGGGGTGAGGTATGCAGTCCCCATCTATAAAGACAAGGTATTCCCCTTCTGAAGCCACGATAGCATTGTTCAGCGATTTGTTTTTTTGCCAGCCATTATCCTTGTGCCATACATGTTTGATGGGAAAAAAGTAGTTTGTCCGGATGCGGTTTATTTCTTGCACAACCTCAGGTGTGGATCCATCGTCAGCTATCACTACCTCAAAATCTCTGAATGTCTGTCGTTCAAGAGCTGCGAAGACATACATCAACAAGTCAATTTTGTTGTAGAACGAAATAATCAGACTGACTGAATGTACCATAATTTAGAAACTAGATTTTATTCTTTTGAAAAATTGATGGAGTCTGGTCAATTTACCCATCTTATTATCAGGTAGTTCAGTAAGTGCGCTGCTTCCCAATTGGAGATCATTATTCAGGAATGTTCTGGCTGATTGTCCCCATTTCAAAGTAAAGGTTTTACTTCCTTTGTTTTTCTTGATGCGTTTGGTAGACCTACTACCAAAATGATAGACCAGACTATTTCCTTTTCCAATAAAGACACGTACACCAACTTCCCAGAATTTGCGAACCAGATCGTGGTCTGATGCCATACCGGGACTAAATTCGACGCTCATTCCGCCCACCATATCCCAACAGTCCACGTGCATGATGTTCGGAGGCCAGCAGCTTCCGCTCCAATCTTCTCTGTAAAGTGATTTGTAATCTTGCAAAAGATCATTTTCCCTAAATGTGCCTGGGGTATTACCATAATCGGCTATGACACAACAGGGATTATTGCCAAAAGGCTCAATCATTGTACCGGAAATCATAAAGCGTTTATGCCCGATTTTGTCAATTTCGTCAAATAAAGCTTTATCCCAATTGGGCAAAAAATACATATCGTCGTTGGCATAAACAATGTAATCCGTTGTTAGCATGCTCCGGCATGCGTTCAGTGCACAACAGATCCCAATATTCTTAGGGGCATAGATATAGTCAATATCTTTTTGTTGTTCTATCCATTCCAAAGTACCGTCATTGCCTTCGTTTACAATGACGATAATCTGCCTTGGAAAAAAAGAATTCTTTTGAATACTTTCAATACAGATTTTAAGATAGTCCAGAAGATTCCAAGTGGGGATCAGGATGCTATAATGGGCCCCATTATCTTCACTACGCTTTATTTTTGTAATCGATTCTATCATTCTGTGTTTAAACTATTTTTTTGCGTTGACTCTTTGTAAAAAAATCCGTACTGGATTTTGTGATAGCTTTTGTTGCCTCTTCAATATTTAAGGAACAAACTTTAGCATATTCCTGTGCTAAATAATGTACGATAGTTGGTTTTTCTGATAATCTTCTAAAATTGGTATATCGTTTTTCCAATGGTATTTTTGACAAAAAAGTCATTCTGTTAATATCCACCAGTGAAAAAACAGGTCTTTCGTTTTCTGTTTTATACAAGATATTTCCCGGGGACAAATCCAAAAACAAAATACCTTTTTTGTGCAGATCCGCAATAAATAGGGCCAGGGCATTCAGGAAATCTTCTCCGCCTTCTTTACCAAGCATCTGATTGCGAATATGGGATGATTCGTTGTCAAATATACAAATGTAATAGGAGAAATGGATCAGACCCTTTTTTTTATCTTCAATATAAGCAATAGGATCAGGGGTATTTATCCCTTTTTCCTGTAGACGGAAAGCGTATTTGTATGATCTTTCAGCCTTTGATTGCCTTAGAAAGGAATAAGCAAATCGGTTGACTAGGATAGGAACCCTAAACCGTTTCACGACAATGTTATGGCCCTGCTCAGTGAAAACCTTTAGCATGTTTCGTTCATTGTAAATAACCCGACCTTCTTTTTCAAAGTGGCCGGGGATATTTTTGATGAATGCTTCCAGTTGCTGGTATGTAGGATTGATAACCATCTTCATATTCTTGAATATCTGACAAACCTTTCGGGTAGGTTCCGTTTACTATATCTTATTTTCTACCAAAATCGGCAGGAATTTCACCCCATGATTTGGTTTCCCACTTTATTAAAGGAATGTCCCAGGTATGTGTATTAAGCCAGTTCTCAGCTCGGTCAATCAAGTCAAAAATAGGTTCGTTCACTTTTGATTGGACCAACTTTGTTCCACATTTTTTCTTCTTTATCCAGATTAGTGCATTCGCACTGTCAGAATATATTGGTAGTCTAGTCTTTTTGGTAACTTGAAGAGCCAAGGCATGTACAATGGCCAAAAATTCTCCGATGTTATTTGTTCCTTCTTGAAATGGACCTTGATGGAAAATTTCCTGACCTGTCCGCAAATAGACCCCCCTATATTCCATCAAACCGGGATTTCCGCTACAAGCAGCATCAACTGCAATGATATCGCCTGATGGTTTTGAACCGGATGGTACCTTTGCTGAAACCTGCTTTTTGTAATACGATCTCCAATCGGAAGAGAAAGCCTTTTGAGCCTCCTCGTAGGTGTCAAAGGATTTGTATTTGGCCTGTTCAAAACCATCAATCTGAACTTTACACTCAGACCAATGGTGATAAACGCCGGGTTTGACCCCGACCCAGACGACATAAAACTTATCCTGTTTGGCCATTTCAAAGTAATCTAGAGGGAAGTATCCTGTTCCTTTTTCTGGAACAATTCTTTCCTTTTTCCATTGAAAATCTCGTATTTACGGAATTCACAATCCAATGCACCATTCATTAGCTTGTAACGAACTGAAGGACGAAGACCGATTTTGTCGAAACACTCTTCACGGTAACTCAAGACCCATGCAGAATAACCAAGGAAAGCATGTTTCAGTCTTTCACCGATGTTCTCATAGAGGTTCAGTAAGTCAGTGGATGATAAGCGTTCACCATAAGGTGGATTCATAACCAACATGCCATTTTCCGGAGCTTCGGTGATTTTCTGTATCGGTTTTATTTCCAGTTTGATATACTTTGAAACACTGGCACTCTTAATGTTTTTTTCAGCGATGGATATAGCTTGTGCTGAAATGTCTGATCCGTAAATCTTAAATTCAAAAGGCTTTTCATCAGGCTCTTCATTGAGGATGTCTTCAAAGATTTCGGAGTTAAAATCCTTCCACTTTTCGAAAGCAAATGATTTCCGGTAAATACCGGGTGGAATTCTCAGTGCAATAAGCGCTGCTTCAATTAGAAGTGTCCCAGAACCACACATGGGGTCAATAAAATTGCATTGACCATCCCAACCTGCCAAAAGCAACATACCTGCAGCCAAAACTTCGTTTAGAGGAGCTTCGATTTGATCTACTCGGTAGCCTCTTTTATGAAGTGATTCACCTGAACTATCCAATGAGACCGTACAGGTATAATGCGAAACATGCACATGAATGTAGATATCCGGGTTGGTCAATCGTACTGATGGACGTTTGCCCAATTTTTCGTTGAAATAATCCGCTACACCATCTTTGACACGGTAAGAGAGAAACTTGGAATGTCTGAAAAATTCAGAAAAAACCACCGTGTCAATGGAGAATGTCTGGTTCGGTCCCAGGTATTCTTCCCAATTGATCTTACGGATTTGCTCGTACACCTCATCCGGGTTTTTGGCACTGAAAGTACTAATGGGCTTTAGTAATCTGACAGCTGTACGAAGATGAAGGTTTGCCTTATAAAGGAGCGCCTGGTCACCGGTAAAAGAAACCATTCGCCGACCAATTTGTACCTGGTCTCCGCCTAAATCGATGATTTCCTTGGCAAGCACCTCTTCCAGGCCTTGCATTGTTTTAGCAATGATTTCGAAACGCATTTATTTATTAGCTTTTGATTGTATGACGCGTGCATTTGGAGCAATATCATCCGTTACCCAGAGGTTTCCGCCAATTGTGGCATTTTCTCCGATGGTGATGCGTCCCAAAATGGTAGCGTTTGAATAAACTATAACATTATCTTTTAAAATAGGATGACGTGGTATACCCTTGATAGGGTGACCATGTTCATCCAAAGGAAAGCTTCTGGCTCCCAAAGTAACTCCTTGGTAAAGTTTAACATTCTTTCCAATTATTGCAGTGGCACCTATTACAAGTCCTGTACCATGGTCAATGGCAAAAGAAGATCCAATAGTAGCAGCCGGGTGGATATCTATACCCGTCTCGGAATGTGCCATTTCAGTTATCATGCGTGGAATCATCGGCACACCGAGTTCCAATAGTTTATGAGCTATTCGATAATTGCTTATGGCTCTGATACCAGGATAACAGTAAAGAACCTCATCAAGGCTTTCAGCTGCAGGGTCTCCATTGAATGATGCAATAACGTCTGAGGAAAGTATATTACGCAAATTCGGCAATTCTGTTATGAATTCAGCTGATATATTTTCAGCTTCTATCCGAAGTTGAGAAAGGTCTTCCCTTTTTTCAGGATTTTCCTTACAACCAGTAAAACACAACCCTGAGAGGATCTGAGATGTAAGTAGTTGGTGGATGTGCTCGATGTTTACACCAATGTGAAAAGAGAGATTTTGTTTACTGATAGACGAATTTCCAAAATAACCGGGAAACAAAACAGCACGGCACAAATTGACAAATTCTTCGAGAATTGCCGTCGAAGGCATTGGATTTGATTCTTGTTGCTCATGGCAAAGCCCTTTCAGCAGGTCATACTGTGAAAGATCTTGAATCGATTTTGTGATTTTTTCCGAATGGATGATGTTCATGTCCCTTTTTTTAATCAACTGCAAAAATAATCATTTTACCTGAAACGAAGCGGTAAATTTCAAATCAAGGAAACAATATGCAAAAAACTGTCCTTTTTTCCTACTTAGATGCCTTATAAAATGCAACAAACCAGTGTATGTAATAGTTTTGCTACTTGAACAAAATGAGTGTAGAAATGTTTAATGCACACATTATTATTATATTCAATAGGCATAAAGGGTTATACCTTTGATAAAACAGATTAACGAAAAATTTCTGTAATCGCTTGCGTCTGCCGACAAATTGCCTTACTTTTGCGTTTTCTTAGAAAGGAGTCACTCGAATTTTTTTGTATCATTCTATAAACACTAATTAATCAAAGGTATGGGTTGTTTTATTATTAATTCCTCTATCGGAAGGAAACTCATTATGAGTATCACCGGCATAGCCCTTGTTTTGTTCCTCACCTTTCACGCTATTATGAACATCTTTGTGATCATTTCACCTGAAGTTTATGATATGATATGTGAATTTCTTGGAGCAAATTGGTATGCTCTAGTTGGAACCGCTGGTCTGGCAACACTTGTTGTCATTCACGTAGTCTATGCATTGTGGTTGTCTATGCAAAACTACATAGCAAGAGGCAAGGACCGTTATGCTGTTTCTGCAAATGCCCCCGGCGTTGAATGGGCAGCTCAGAACATGTTGGTACTAGGTCTTATCGTTTTAGGATTCTTAGGACTCCATCTTTTTAATTTTTGGTACAAAATGCAATTACCTGAAATTTTGGGTCAAGAACCTGCAGCAGGATCAGAAGTAGTTAAAGGCTTATTCCAAAGCCCTGTTTATTGCATTATTTATATGGTGTGGCTAGCTGCTTTGTGGTTCCACCTGACACATGGTATTTGGAGTGGTATTCAGACAGTGGGTGGAAGTAACCATACCTGGTTGCCAAGAATAAAGATGATTTCCAATGTATGGGCTACCATCATTACTCTTCTATTCATGTCTATTCCAGTGTTTTACCTGATTACAAATCTTTTGGGCTAAAAATAATTTGCTATGACCACAAATAACGAAACGAATAAAATTGATGCCAGAGTTCCAAAAGGATCTTTGGCTGAAAAATGGACTGAATACAAAGCCCATCAGAAACTGGTTAACCCTGCCAATAAGCGTCGCCTTGACGTAATTGTGGTAGGAACAGGTCTAGCCGGAGCATCTGCTGCTGCTACTCTAGGAGAACTTGGCTTCAACGTAAAGAACTTTTGCATCCAGGATTCTCCACGTCGCGCACACTCTATTGCTGCTCAAGGTGGTATCAATGCTGCTAAAAACTATCAAAACGATGGTGACTCTGTTTATCGCCTATTTTATGATACAATCAAAGGTGGTGATTACCGTGCCCGCGAATCAAACGTTTACCGTTTGGCAGAAGTATCAAATAATATAATTGACCAATGCGTGGCACAAGGTGTTCCCTTTGCTCGCGAATACGGTGGTTCACTTGACAACCGTTCTTTCGGTGGTGCTCAGGTTTCCAGAACATTCTATGCAAAAGGTCAGACCGGTCAGCAATTGTTGCTCGGCGCTTATTCCGCTTTGAGTCGTCAGGCACACCAAGGTAGCGTAAAACTTTTCACCCGTTACGAAATGTTGGATCTGGTTATTATCGATGGCAAAGCTCGCGGTATTATTGCCAGAAACCTTGTTTCCGGTAAGGTTGAACGTTTTTCAGCTCATGCTGTTGTAATTGCTACAGGTGGTTACGGTAACACTTTCTTTTTATCTACGAATGCTATGGGTTCCAACGGATCTGCTGCCATCCAGATCTATAAGAAAGGTGCTTATTTCGCAAATCCTTGTTATGCACAAATTCACCCAACCTGTATTCCTGTACACGGTGAAAATCAGTCTAAACTGACTTTAATGTCAGAATCGCTCCGTAACGATGGTCGTATCTGGGTTCCAATGAAGAAAGAAGATTCAGAAGCCATTCGTGCCGGTAAAATGAAACCAACCGAGATTGCAGAGGAAAATCGTGATTATTACCTGGAACGTCGTTACCCTGCATTCGGTAACCTTGTACCACGTGATGTTGCATCTCGTGCAGCCAAAGAACGTTGTGATGCAGGCTTTGGTGTCGGTGCAACCGGTTTGGCTGTTTATTTGGATTTCTCAGAAGCAATCAACCGTTTAGGTCGTGATGTTGTTGAAGCTAGATATGGAAACCTTTTCCAAATGTATTTTAAAATCGTTGATGAAAACCCATACGAAGGCCCAATGATGATTTATCCCGCTATCCACTATACAATGGGTGGTATTTGGGTTGATTATGAACTACAGACCTCTATACCAGGTTGTTTCTGTATTGGTGAAGCAAACTTCTCAGACCATGGAGCCAACCGTTTAGGTGCATCTGCATTGATGCAAGGCTTGGCTGATGGTTACTTTGTACTGCCTTATACCATTCAAAATTATTTGGCAAGTGATATCAGTACACCTCGATTCTCTACCGATCTTCCTGAATTTGCCGATGCCGAAAAGGGTGTTCAAGACCGTATCGACCGTATGATGAAAATAGGTGGTAAACGATCCGTTGACTCTATCCATAAAGAACTTGGTTTGGTTATGTGGGATTTTGTAGGAATGGGACGTACCAAAGAATCTTTGGAAAAAGCCCTTGTTGAAATCAAACGCATCAAGAAAGAATTCTGGACCAACTTGTATATTCCTGGTGATGGAAAAGACCAAAACCCTGAACTTGAAAAAGCAATACGCGTTGCCGACTTCCTTGAAATCGGAGAATTAATGGCAAGAGACGGACTACTTCGTGAAGAATCCTGTGGTGGCCATTTCCGTATTGAATACCAGACACCAGACGGAGAAGCACTTCGTAACGACGAAGAATACTCGTATGTATCTTGCTGGAAATACAACGGTGATGATCAGGAACCTGAAATGCTTAAGGAAAACCTGAATTACGAATTCACCAAGGTTCAACAAAGGAATTATAAATAATCTCGGACATGGAAAAGTTAATCAATATTACATTAAAAGTATGGCGTCAGCGTGGCCCAAAGACCAAAGGCGCTTTTGAATTCTACAAGCTGGATGGAGTATCTACAGGTAGCTCCTTCCTCGAAATGCTTGACATGCTGAACGAGCAAATGATCAATTCCGGAAAAGAACCCGTTGTGTTTGATCACGACTGTCGTGAAGGTATTTGCGGTATGTGTTCTCTCTACGTTAACGGACATCCACACGGACCAGACGAAGACGTAACAACTTGTCAGTTGCACATGCGTAAATTCAAGGACGGAGAAACCATCACCATTGAACCATGGCGTTCACATGGTTTTCCCATTATCCGTGACTTGATGGTAGATCGTACCGCTTTCGACAAGATCATGCAGGCAGGCGGATATGTATCCGTTAATACCGGTGGTTTTGCAGAAGCCAATGCAATACCCATTCCCAAGAGAATCGCTGATGAAGCTATGGACTCTGCATCCTGTATTGGTTGCGGTGCTTGTGTTGCTGCTTGCAAGAATGGTTCTGCCATGTTGTTCGTTTCTGCCAAAGTAAGCCAGTTGGCGATGCTTCCTCAGGGAAAGGCAGAAGGAGCTATTCGTGCCAAAGCCATGGTTGCAAAAATGGACGAACTCGGATTTGGTAACTGTACCAACACCGCTGCTTGTGAAGCGGAATGTCCTAAGAACATCTCCATCACAAACATCGCTCGTTTGAATCGCGAATTTTTATCCGCCAAATTCAAAGACTAATAGTATATCGCATATTTTATTTTAAAAGGTTTATCCCATGGGGTAAACCTTTTTTTGTGTCTATTAAACGCCTACCCCTTCGAACTTTTTGAATTAAAATATGTTTGACTATTTTAGAGAGGAAAAAGTCTTTTAGTATATAATCTTATGAAATCCGGCTATGAGAACAAGAAAAATCATTCAGTTTATTGCATTGGTTTGTTTTGTAGGTCTTATATGTTGTACCACACAAACTAAAAGGGGTAAAACCATACAAAATATTCGATTGGGTATCGAAAAAGAAACAACCGCAAGCTTTAAGTATGCCGCTTATAGCCAGAAAGCTTGGGTAGAAGGATTGGATACCATCGCAAAACTTTTTTCGGCAGCTTCCAAAGCCGAAGCCATTCATGCCTCAAATCATGCTACAGTATTAAAAACTTATAAAGCGGATATGTATGACTTTGTCCCTAAGTTTTCTGTTCGGTCCACAACTGAAAATCTTCAGGAGGCCATTAACGATGAAACCTATGAAGTAAATACCATGTATCCGATGTTTCTGAAAGACGCTAAATTCAAAAGTATCAAGAAAGCCACTATTGAGTCCCTGACTTGGGCTCTCGATACGGAAAAAAAGCACGTAGATATGTTTAAAAAAGCATTGGTGGCATTGAATGCCAATTCAGAATACAACCTGGCTTTCGAGTACAAAATCTGCCCTGTTTGCGGTAATACATTCGATATTAATTCAGTGCCTGAGACCTGTGAACTTTGTGGTGACAGTCAATTGTTGTTTCTGGACGTGAGATGAAAATTAAAAAGAGAATAATCTTTTTTAAAGGAGTGAGCAGATTATCTCAAGATAGTGTGCATCCGTTTCGTTAAAATGCTGGAGCAGATCGCTATCGATGTCAAGCACACCGATTACTATTTTATCGTGTAAAATAGGTACCACAATTTCAGAACGCGACATCGAACTGCAAGCGATATGTCCTTCAAATTGATCAACATCGGGCACCATAATTGTACCTGCCAAATCCCAGGCTTTTCCGCAAACCCCTTTGCCTTTTTTAATGCGTGTACATGCCAAATTACCCTGAAAAGGCCCCAATATCAACTGGTCTTCTTTGACACGATAAAAACCCACCCAGAAAAAGCCAAAGGCTGTCTTTAGTACAGCAGCAATATTGGCCATATTGGCGATAGTATCGGTTTCATCTTCTAGCAAACTTTTAATTTGCGGTAGCAATTCTTCATAAACAACAGCCTTATCGGCTCCTTTTGTATAGCTTAGGTTTTCATTCATTGTCACTTCGTTTTTAGTGTCCCAAAAGTATAAATTTTATCCGTTTTAAGAACGTTGAATTAAAACATTTTAGAGTATTGGGTGTTATTGGTTTTATAATTAAATCCTTCAAAAAAACGATCAAAATGAAGAACAATGTATCCATTGCAACACTACTATTTGTGTTGATTGCTATTCTAGGGATAAGTATTGCCTATTCTTTTAGCAATGATTTTTCATCTTCGGTAAGTACCAGCATCTTGATTGTCACACTTATTGTGGCTTCCCTCGTTGCAAACGCAACGAAAGTGGCTTCTCAATGGAACAGGGCAGTTGTTTTACGTCTTGGAAAATACTTTTCGCTCAAAGGACCAGGATTATTTTTTATCGTTCCAATCATTGATTCTATCCCTTTTTGGATCGATATTCGTGTAATAAGCACTTCTTTTAAGGCCGAAAAAACCCTGACAAAAGACACTGTTCCAGTCGATGTGGATGCAGTTCTGTTCTGGAAAGTGATTGATCCCAAAAAAGCCTCTATGGATGTAGCAGATTATTACAGTGCTATTAGTTGGGCATCTCAAACAGCCCTGAGAGATGTGATTGGAAAGACTTTGCTGGCAGATATGCTGGAAGGACGTGACAAAATGAGTGCCCTTTTGCAGAAAATTATTGATGAGCGAACCGAACCGTGGGGGATTAATGTGATTTCTGTAGAAGTAAAGGATGTGCTAATACCGGAAGGATTGGAAGCTGCTATGTCCATGCAGGCTCAGGCAGAACGAGAACGTCAGGCCAGAGTTATTCTAGGGGATTCAGAACGTCAGATTGCCAATATGTTTAATGAAGCTGCCAAAAGTTATGAAAACAATCCCACTGCTTTTCATCTACGTGCTATGAACATGCTATATGAGGGATTAAAGACCAATTCAACCATTGTCATTGTTCCAAGTACAGCCGTTGAATCAATGGGACTAGGCGGTATCAACGGCACATTGGGTCTGGTCAAGGGCTTACAAAATGAAAAGGAAAAACAATAAGGGATTTACAGTTTATTATCCTTTATGAATGTACAAGTATCCTGAATGGTTTCAAGCAAAGGAATAAAATCAAAATTCAGTGTTTTTTGAATCAGCTGACTTGAATATTTTTGAGGTTTTTGGACAGACATCACCGTCTCCCTTGTCAATTGCGGCATTTTTCCAGTTAAGAACCCATAGGTTTCCGACAAGAATGCCGCTAAATGAAGTAGGGTCTTCCCAGCTTCAAAACGAGGAGGTCTTGCGTTAAATTCAGCAGCTATCCTGGAAAATAGTTCTCTATTATCAATACTATCCGAAACCAGAATAAAGTGTTTTCCGAAGATCTCTTTTTCCATAAGCTCTGTTGCTGCACGACAGACATCCCGTACATCGACATAGCCTGTCGTGGCTTTCGTGTAGAAGGGCATGCCCTTGCGTCCGGCCTGAAAAAGCAAAAGACTGCCCTTGTTGGGTGATCCTGGGCCTAAAATGACTCCAGGATTGACAATAACCAGTTTTAATCCCTCATTATAACCTCTCCAAGCCTGAAGTTCGGAGCGGAATTTGCTTTCTGAATAGGCAGAAGCTTTGCCATCGTTTTTCCATGGGGTTTTTTCATTGATGAATTCCCCCTTCTCAGCATTGCCTAAGGCGCCGATAGAACTGATAAAACAAAACCGCTTCACACCACATTTCAAGGATGCATCAACCATATTGGATGTACCCTGAATGTTAGTCTGCAGGAGTTCCTTTCTGTTCCTGGAATTAAAAGATACAATAGCAGCGCAATGATAGACTTCTTCCACATCCAGTAGCTGTTCACAAAGGCCTACAAAATCCAAGGTGTTCCCATAGACCCATTCTACCGAATTGTAGAGTTCTTCAAAAGATTGATGATAAAAAAGGCAAATCAACCGTAGTTGATCGAATGTCGATGTAGAACGTACCAATGCACGGATATTTTTCCCCGATTGGTGTAAGCGTACGATTAAATGACCACCTACCAGACCGGTTGCACCTGTCAGGAAAACTCTATTGTGTATTTGCAGTTTCATATCATTCATGATGTGAGGCAAAAATACAAAAAGAAATGCTTATTTTTGCCAAAAGTTATGAAGTCAGAGGTTAAATAAGCAGACAATGGAGGCTACTATGCTAACAACAATAAATACAACCGCCAGGTTGGACAGTACTGCTTATAATGATTCGACCGCAATCATGCTGCAAGACTGGCAGTATTATAACGATCTCGAGCCACTTTTAAAAACAAAATGTTGGCTTCAGGATTCCATCCAACTTTTCCATCAAAGAAATGCCACTTATTTTACCAGACACGACGGTGTTTTTCGTACAGATAAGATGATGTCTGAGAGTATGCTTCTTGTCATCTTGCTTTTGGAAACATTATTGGTAGCCTATCTGATAAAGAATGGTCTCAAATTCATCAACAATTCCCTTAAAAGTGTCCTGACTTCGGATGGAAGATCTGACAGTTCAGATGAAAGTCTGCAGAAAGGATCACAGTTTCGTGAATATTTGTGGATAATGAGTGTGGTGGTGTTTGCGCTTTTTGCGCCTTTTCTGCTAAATATTGGTCAGCAACATACCGATTATGAACTTAATTCATGGCTTTTCCTGAGGCTTTTCATTTTTGTAGTCGTTTATTTTATAATTAAGAACGCCGTCTTTCGTTTATTGGGTGCTTTGTTTTTTCATTCTTCGCAGACAAAACGATGGATTGCTGCTTCTAAAACGACCCTTTCTTTTTATGCCATATGCTTGACACCACTACTTATAGGGCTAGAAATTGGTATTAAAATAGAGGATACTTTTCTGATAATTTGGATACTTGGATTTCTACTTATAACCAAAATATGGCTGCTTGTCAAGGCTATAAATATTTTTTCTATCCGAATAGGATATTTTTTGTATTTGATTTTGTATCTTTGCGCCCTGGAAATAATACCTATTCTATTGTTTTATAAGGGGTTGTTTCTACTATAAACTGAGCGTTCAATTTAAAGATTTAAGATTTTGAAAATCAAGAATTTGTTGGTATCACAGCCTAAGCCGAGTACTGAAAAGTCTCCATATTTCGATATGGCTGAAAAATATGGTTTGAAAATAGATTTCCGCCCGTTTATTAAGGTGGAACCTGTTATGGCTAAAGAATTCAGACAGCAAAAGATCTCCATATTAGATTATTCTGCTGTTATCTTTACCGCTCGACACGCTATCGACCATTACTTCCGTTTATGTGAAGAGATGCGTATTGCCATTCCAGAAACCATGAAGTATTTTTGCATCAACGAGCAAGTGGCCTTGTATTTGCAAAAATACATTGTTTATCGTAAACGCAAGATTTTTCATTCTGCTACCGGTAAAATAGATGATCTGGTTCAATTGATTCTAAAGCATGCAAGCGAAACATTCCTAGTGCCCGTTTCTGATGTGCACAAAGATGATTTGCTGGTTCGTTTAGAGGAAAAGAAAGTCAAGTTTAATAAGGCTGTGATGTATTGCACTGTTAGCAATGACTTTCAACCCGGAGAACCATTTGATTACGATATGCTAGTCTTTTTCAGCCCTTCAGGAATAGCTTCATTGCTTAAGAATTTCCCGAATTTTGTACAAGGAGAAATCGCTATATGTTGTTTTGGCACCACAACGGCCAAAGCTGTTCATGATGCAGGTTTGCGTCTTGATGTCGAAGCGCCAACTGTAGTAGCACCATCCATGGCAGCAGCAATTGAAATTTTTATAAAAGAAAATCACAAGGCTGCGAAAAAAAATTAATTCTTCAAAACAAAATAACAACACGCTGTTTTCCGGTAGAATCTCTACCTTTGTGAAAACAGCGTGTTTATTTTTTATGGCAGAACATCCATTTAAATTTACCAAACAAGAACGCCTCTGCAGTGAAACTCGGATAACTGAGATTTTCCAGAGTGGTGAATCGTTTATGTCGTATCCTTTGCGGGTGGTTTTTCTGTCAACCAAAAATGTTGACGCAACCCAGGTGAAGGTTTTAATGAGTGTGCCTAAAAAAAAGTTGAAACATGCTGTAGACCGAAATCGCGTCAAGCGATTGTTGCGTGAATCATACCGGCTTAATAAGGAAGTCCTTTGGGGTCTGGCCACTGAATTGGGCCTTTCACTTGAGATAGCCTTTATTTGGATACCTTCTGAAGTGCTGGATTATGCCAAAGTAGAAAAGAAGATGAAGGACGCAATGGCTAAATTCGAAAAAGTACTGACGGAAAAAGCGATGATTGTGGATACTTCGATTCATTCAGAAAACGAATAAAAGGATCACATTTGCTTGTGCGAAGTAATAAGCAACTACTGACATAATAGATTTAGGATGAACAAGATTTTCAAATACCTATTTTTGGGGATCATTAAATTTTATCAACAAGCAATATCTCCCTATACAGCTGCTTCCTGCAGGTATATGCCAACCTGCTCACAATTTGCAGTAGAGGCCATTTTGAAATATGGTCCCTTTAAAGGTGGGTGGCTCGCCCTAAAAAGAATTCTGCGATGTCATCCCTGGGGTGGACACGGTTATGATCCTGTACCCTGAGCCTTTTTTTTAAAAAAAAATATGCAAATAGACATCCACACCCATAGGCTTCACCCCAGGACCTCCCTAAAGGAAGTTTTAACCGTAGATGCGGCAGGATCTAACGCCGAGCGGCGCATTGCACTCCTTGACGGAGAAAACCTTTTTAAAAGTCTCGGAATACATCCATGGAGCGCTTCGAAATGGAATTTGGATGAATTCCCCCAACTTAAAAATGATTTTTTGGATTCTAAAGTGCTACTCATTGGAGAAATAGGATTGGACAAGACCTGTCCAGTTTCATTAGATACTCAAAAACTTATTTTTAATACCCAGTTGGATATGGCTCAACAAGTGGTGAAACCCATAATCCTTCATGTGGTACATACCATGGCGGAAATTCTGGAATCGAAAAAAGAGCATCCGGGTATTCCTGCATGGATCATTCATGGCTTCAGAGGAGGCAAACAAGAGGCAGAGCAATATATTAAAAAAGAATTTTATCTTTCTTTTGGCGCAAAATTCAATCCGGCGGGGTTGAAAGCTTGTCCTATGGATAAACTGTTTTTGGAGACAGATGAAAGCGACGAAGGTATAGGAGCTATTTACGAGCGGGCAGCAAACATTCTGGAGTGTTCAGTCGCTGATTTAGAAGTGCAGATAGAAAGAAATTTTTGTACGGTTTTCAGGAAAGAATAAAGGCTGCCTTTCAGCAGCCTTTATAAGAATTTAGCCAACAAACTTATAACCTACACCCTTGATGGTGCAAATGTAGTTTTCACCAATTTTTTCACGGATTTTGCGAACATGTACATCAATAGTACGGTCGCCTACAATGGATTTGTTACCCCAAACCAATTTGAAGATTTCTTCACGTGTGAAGACTTTCAAAGGTTTAGATGCTAAAAGTACAAGAAGTTCAAATTCTTTACGAGGCAAGAAGATGTCTTTGCCATCTTTGAATACTAAATAGCGTTCGCGGTCAATAACGATTCCCTTTTGTGGAACAACATCCTTGGAGTTACCCATGTATTTTGTTAGGATGTTCAACGCACGACGAGCGATCAGAGTTGGATTTGTGTCGCGGGTACCGAATTCATCAACACCAAGATCGAACCATTCTAGTTGTTCTTCGATGTTTTGGTTGTTGTCGATCAAGAAGTAAACGTTAAAACGTGATTCTTCTTTTGTTTTTTTGATTTTTTTGCAAAGTTCGATTGCTTTTACATCATCTGACGGGGTGTCAAATAAGATTAAGCAAGGATTTTCCTCAGTAATGAATTCAAAAGCCTTTTGAACGCTGTACGTATTTTCTACGATAGCACGAGTGTTCGCTAAAGACTCTTGGACTTTAATTCCAAGGGCGGAACCTTTAACAGAAAAAATCAACACATTACTTTGGAGTGGTTTCATAAATGTTTGACTTTTTTAATAAATGAATAATTATAATGGTAAAAAAAACCCTTAAAGCCCTAATACCAAAAGAATAATATCATACAAAAATAATTCAACGTATTGGTTTAGGCAAATTTTTCAATCAATTTATCATTAATTATGAAATAAGACGTATTTTTGTACCTAAATGTTCATTCTATCTTTCTAATTTTGTGGAATATAACATAAATTAACAATCAATCAATATAGAAACCGAAATTTTCAAATGGATTTCATTCAAGAATTACAATGGCGGGGTATGATCCACGATTTGATGCCCGGCACCGAGGAACAATTAAAAAAAGAAATGTCTGTTGCTTACGTAGGCATTGATCCTACTGCAGACTCACTGCATATTGGTCACCTAGTGAGCGTTATGATGTTAAGGCACTTTCAGCGTTGTGGCCATAAGCCCATCGCTTTGATAGGTGGAGCTACAGGAATGATTGGAGATCCCTCCTTAAAGTCACAGGAAAGAAATCTCCTGGATGAGCCAACACTGCGTCACAACCAGGAAGCCATCAAAACCCAGCTTTCCAAATTCCTGGATTTTGAGAGTGATGCGCCCAATGCAGCGGAATTAGTAAATAATTACGATTGGATGAAGGATTATTCTTTCCTTGATTTTATTCGTGATATTGGAAAGCATCTCACCGTCAATTATATGATGGCCAAAGAATCTGTCAAAAAACGCCTGAGCAGCGAATCCAATGAAGGTATGTCATTCACCGAATTTTCCTATCAGCTTTTGCAAGGTTATGACTTTTTACACCTGTACAGGGAAAAGAATTGCAAACTACAGATGGGCGGATCGGACCAATGGGGAAATATTACCACTGGAACGGAACTGGTGCGTCGTGTAGCTGGAGGCGAAGCTTTTGCGCTGGTATGCCCTTTGATTACAAAGGCAGATGGTGGCAAATTTGGAAAAACAGAAAGTGGAAATGTGTGGTTGGACCGTCGCTACACTTCACCCTACAAATTTGTACAGTTTTGGCTGAACGTCAGTGATACCGATGCCGAAAAATACATTAAGATTTTCACCTTTCTGAGCAAAGAAGAAATTGAATCCCTGATTGCCGAACATCGTGAGGCACCACATAACCGTGTTTTGCAGAAAAGACTGGCTATGGAAGTGACTTGTATGGTTCACTCAGAAGAAGATTACAATGCCGCAGTTGAAGCCTCAGCCATCTTGTTTGGTAATTCGACTGCTGATGCACTCAGAAAACTTGATGAAGAAACCTTTCTGGCTGTTTTTGAGGGTGTTCCTTCATTCGAAATTGCATTGGAATCACTGACTTCCGGCGTCAAGGCAGTTGACCTGCTCACCGATGCAGCTCCTGTTTTTCCTTCCAAGGGTGAAACGCGCAAGATGATACAAGCTGGCGGTTTTTCCATTAACAAGGAAAAATTTACTGAAGTCGATGGCGTTATAAATACATCCAACTTGTTGAACGGACGTTATATACTGGCTCAAAAAGGCAAGAAAAATTATTTCTTGTTGATTGCGAAGTAAAAAAAAACCGTTGAACTATTTGTAGGATAAAAGATATTATGTACTTTTGCCCCCGCTTTCAAAGGAAAGCAAATGAGGATTGTCTCATGGTGTAATGGTAGCACTGCAGTCTTTGGTTCTGCCTGTCTAGGTTCGAATCCTGGTGAGACAACTCAAAAGTCCGGTAATCTGAAAAGATGGCCGGACTTTTTTATTTTGCTCTCAAATTGCGTAGAAAGCCCTCGTATCCTGTTCGTTCGAGACAGGTTCCTGCAAACAAAGTATTAAATTCAGCTTCCGTCAATTTTTCGAAATCCCCTTTGTTCATCTGAAGTAAAGATTCTTTTGGCTGAAGTTCTGTCAGTGTGTTTTGGTTGGAAAAACGGTTCCAGGGACAAACGTTCTGACATCGGTCGCAACCGAACACGTAATTGTTTTGGCCAACCAGAGCTGTTTCTAGTGGATTGAAAGGCCCCCGCTTCTCAATGGTGAGATAGGACAGGCATAGACTGGCATTCAAGCCTGAGGACTCGCTCAGCGCTTTTGTGGGGCATTCTTCCAGGCAACGTCTGCAATTTCCGCAGTAATTTTTCAGTGGGCTATCATAATCGAGTTCGACATCAACCAGTAATTCGCCAAGCAAGAATTTGGAACCTTTTCCAGGAACGATCAAATGATGATTTTTTCCGATCCAGCCAAGTCCCGCTTGACTGGCCCAATATCGTTCAGCTATTGGTGCGGAGTCGGCAAAAGCTCTTCCATGTACCATAAATCCTTGATTGTTGATTAGCTTGAGCAAGGTTTTGAGTTTGGAGCGAATCAGTTCATGATAGTCCTGCCCAAAGGCAAAATGAGCAATTTGTGGAGCTTCCGGGTTTTGTTTTATGGCTGGTTCATAATTGAGTGCAACTACAATCACAGAACGACAGCCTTCTACCAAGAACCTTGGATCAAAGCGTTTTTCTGTATTTTTGGTCATATAATTCATATCGGCATGAAATTTTTCTTCCAGCCAGGAATTGTACTTCGACCTTTCCGATTCGGGTATCTGATTGGCCTTGGCAATGCCACACGTTTCAAATCCGAGCCTGAAAGCTTCATTCTTAATAAATAATGATAGCTCTTTCGTTGTCATAAATGCAAAAATACGCCAAAAAGGATAAACATCTTATCATTATGACGTATCTTTGCGAACCAAATTCAATCAATCGTTTATGAATATCTTACTACTTGGTTCAGGAGGACGTGAGCATGCTATAGCCTGGAAAATAGCTCAAAGTCCAAAAGTGGATTCTTTGTATATCGCACCGGGTAATGCCGGTACATCTTTAGTCGGAACAAATGTTCCTATTTCAGTCAATGATTTTTCAGCCATTAAGGAGTTTGTCCTTAAAAACAAGGTTGAAATGGTTGTTGTCGGACCTGAAGATCCTTTGGTTAATGGTGTGTATGATTTTTTCACTGAAGATGCTGAATTGAAAAACATTCCTGTGATTGGCCCATCCAAAGTTGGTGCCCAGATGGAAGGAAGTAAAGATTTTTCCAAGGCATTTATGCAAAGACATGGTATTCCTACAGCTGCATATCAGAGTTTTACTTCAGCAACTTTAGAGGATGGTATTTCTTTCCTGAAAACAATGAATGCACCCTATGTGCTTAAAGCGGATGGATTGGCTGCAGGAAAAGGAGTTTTGATTCTCAATGATTTGCAAGAAGCCATTGAAGAATTGAAGTCGATGCTCGATGGTAAGTTTGGAGATGCCAGTAGCACAGTGGTTATTGAAGAATTCCTCTCAGGTATTGAATGTTCCGTTTTTGTGATGACTGATGGCAAAAACTATAAAATACTTCCCGAAGCCAAAGACTATAAACGTATTGGTGTAGGTGATCAGGGTTTGAATACAGGTGGAATGGGAGCTGTATCTCCTGTCCCTTTTGCCGATGATGCATTCATGAAGAAAGTAGAAGATCGTATTATTATCCCTACCATCAATGGATTGGCTTCAGAAAATATTATTTACAAAGGTTTTCTTTTTCTGGGTCTGATAAAAGTGGATGGGGAACCTGTTGTTATTGAATACAATGCCCGGATGGGAGACCCTGAAACCGAAGTGGTCATGTTGCGTATTCAATCCGATTTTGTCGATTTATTGGAAGGTGTAGCCTATGGCAACCTACAGGAAAAAGAATTGGTGGTCGATCCTCGTTCTGCAGTGACAGTGATGTTGGTTGCAGGTGGATATCCAGGCGATTACGAAAAAGGGAATACAATCACAGGCTTTGAAAAAGTCGAAGATAGTATTTTGTTTCATGCAGGAACGAAACTTGATGGCAATCAGGTTTTGACCAATGGCGGTCGCGTAATTGCAGTTAGTTCTTATGGCAAAAATAAAGCGGAGGCTTTAGCCAAATCTTTTGCTAATTCAGAGAAAATCAGTTTTGAAAAAAAATATTTCAGAAGTGATATTGGATTCGATTTATAAATAGAATGTATACGAAACGTGCATGAAAATCTTTTTTATTGCACGTTTTATATAGCTTTAATCTGAATAAAGGATCAAATGAGAAAGGGTTTCTTATCGCAGTTTGTTTATTCTAGTGGTCTTTGGATTGCTGGCGTATTGATACTACTGATTTCAGCCTTAATTAATTTCTACTTTTTTAATATTGATCAGCAAGTAGTAGATATACCCCTTTTTAATCATTTCTACGGGTTGGAGTTTTCAGGATTTCAACTGGATACGATTATTAAGAGTTCTCCTTTTGGTTCTATGACTCGCTTTTTGCTTTTGTTGGGATCGGCACTACTTTTGCAGTATATTTCCACACAATTCCGCTTGATCCGGATCCGGAGTTTCTTCCCATTTTTCTTTTTTTGCGTTTTTTCTGCCACCATTCTTCCCTCCATTCCCTTGACTGGAGCTCCCTTAGCCTGTTTCTTTTTCAGTTGGGCAGTCTCACGACTTTTTGCTGCTTGTGAGAACAGTTATGCCAATCGCGCAGTTTTTGATGCCTCACTTTTATTGGCTATTGCATCCCTGTTTCAATATAGAATCATTTTTATATTACCTGTCTTTTGGATTGTAATGGGCATATTACAGGTTTTGTCCTTTAAAAGCTTTTTTGCATCACTTATCGGTGCTTTGAGCGTTTTCTGGATTATTGGAGGTGTATCCTTTTTGATGGAGGATTATAGCTTTTTGATGAGTCATTTTAATGGCCTGATCATTTATGAGGTCATCGATTTTGCGAAATTTTCTCCTGCTGAGACTGCTTATACCTCATTTCTGGGAATATTGATGATTACAGCGATGCTTTCTTTTTGGCCGCGTCAAAATATGGACAAACTTCGTACCAGAAATTACCTGAATAGTGCGCTGCTTCTATGGTTTAGCCTTTTGGCTCTCTGGATTTTTTCCAACAATGAAATGGGTTTGCTTTTGTTATTGTTCAGTCTGTCCTCCCTCATGGCGGCTCACTTTTTTTCATTGACTGACACCCGCTTTTCACGCGGCCTTTTTATACTCTTTATTTTATTGTCAATAGGGGTGTACTATTTGATAGCTGCTTGATTTAGTAGCCCTCAGCATTTCCCGTTTTCCTGGAGGTCCAGGTATCCTTTCTACGAGGAATCCAGCTCGCTGCATACGTCTACGAACCTCTCCCTTTGCGCAATAAGTCACTAAAATGCCATTTTCATTCATCGCGTCATACAATTTTCGAAACAAGTCTTCTTCCCACATTTCAGGCTGTTTATCCGGTGAAAAGGCATCGAAATAGACCAGGTCGTAATTTTCTCCAATGTCAATGGATGTAAAATCGCCCTGTAATTTCAATAGACTAAATCGATTTTGTTCCAAAATGGCCCGATCGTTCCACTGGATTTCATGCAACTGCAGAAAAGCTTCAGAAGGTAGAGTAGGTTCTAAGTCTTTGTAATTAAGTGACTTAATTACGTCTTTTGAAACGGGAAAAGCTTCAATTGCGTCATAGTCTATCTGAATATTGTTTTTGCGAGCATCTGCCCATGTGATCAATGCATTGAGACCAGTACCAAAACCGACTTCAAAGATTTTTATGGACCTCTTGGTTATCTGGTGAAGACCGGCTTCAATAAAGACGTGTCTGGACTCCTGGGCGGCTCCGTTCACGGAATGATAGGATTCCGTCATGTCTGCAGAGAAAAGCGTATCAGAGCCGTCTGCTGTTGTTTTAAGTACAAAAGAAGATTGTTTCATTGCTGGTTTTTGTGTGGAGGATAATTATCCAGCCACCGATACTGGGATGTCCGTTTCATCCTTTAGTCTTTTTGCTATTTCTTTAAGTTCTTTGATGGTGATTTTTTCCAAACCGGCAACAGGAGTTTCCCTGTCAATAGCATAGATCATGACAGATTCAGGTGCAATTTCGCGGATCAGTTCAATCCAGGCAGTCACCTCTTTTTCTGTGGTATTGTCGAATGTTTGTCCTTCGAATTTTCCACGGGTGAAAAGAGTTTGTATGATTAGTTTACCTTTAAAGGTTTTCATCTTTTCAACCTGTTTCCTGATGGAATAGGAGGGTGAATTTGGACGATCCAGCATTCTCACAGTCTCATCAAAAGCGCTATCCAGTTTTAATATTGGGTTTTCCACTTTGAGAAGAGCAGAAAATATGCTCGGTTTGTCCAATTGGGTGGCATTCGAAAGAACACAGACTTTAGCTTTGGGGAAATAGTGGTTTCGTAGGGCTATTGTATCATCGATAATGCGTTCAAAATCTGGATGAAGAGTGGGTTCACCATTTCCGGCAAAAGTGATAACATCCAGTTTTACATCTTCTGCCTGAAGTTGTATTAATTTTTCTTCAAGAGCTTGTTTTACTTCGTCCGCTTTTGGTAAACGTCCGCTTTTATGTTGTGCATTCAAACCGCATTCACAATACAGACAGTCGAATGAGCAAAGTTTCCCGTGTAGTGGTAGAAGGTTAACACCTAGTGAAGTGCCCAGCCTTCTGCTTTTGATGGGGCCAAAAATAATTTCTTCGAAAAGGATTGTAGCCATAAATCTATTTTTTTAAACCTTTAAAGGTTTTGACGTTCACAAAGGTATGGAAAATTCAGAATTTAAACGTGCATAAACACCTTATATCGGTCAGTTGGTTTCCCTGAACTTCCTCCAGTGCTGTTCCTATGGCCTGTCTGTCCCTATAAGCGGTATGCCCGACTTTAAACTGAACATTGAAAGACTTCGAAAATTTGTATTTTAAAAGTAGACTGTAACGACTTCCTTTTCCATAAAAGGAGGTCATTGAAAATGTTCCAGGTAGGTCTCTTTCATAAGAATAAATCCTGTTATCAAACTGATCAGTGTCAAAAAGCGCATATCGGACAGAATAACTAAATGGGAATTTTGATGGCGCATAATTTATCTCCTGAGAAACGGAAAATCCCACCGTTGCTGATCCATTTGAATCTGATTCAATGCTGTTGCCGTCCAGAACTGTTTTAAGGTTCCAAAATCCTTGAGCAGAAGTGAGCTGAACACGGGTTTGATTCTTAATCCGGTTTTCAATAGGGGGAAAGACTTCTTCATCTAAATTCTCGTTTTGTTGTTTGAGTTTATTTTTAAAACGAACCAAAACCTGACTTTTTGAATTGGCAATCCATGTGGCCTGAAGAGCATAATCGCTTCCGGATGATGGCGCATTGACCCCATATTTTAACCAGGGAAAGACAAACACATCGTAAAATGCATTCAATCTAAAATTCCTGATTAACCGCCATTCTATGACTGCGAAGAAACCCTTCTCGTTTTTAGTAGCGGTGCCTTCGGAGAAAGCATTTGAAAAATAGGCGTTGTATTTTGAATCATAGTTTCGTCCTAAAATGGAGAGGTCCAGATGTTCGTAAGGTTTGAAAGATAAGGCAGCTATCAAGGCACCATTTCTTTTTTCATCCAATGCCATTTCCCCGAAAAACTGAATGCCTTTAGCGCGGAACCGAAAGTCCATTGACATATTTCCACCATTTCTACCTCTAAAATAGTAGTTGTTATAGAGTTTCCATTCCGGATTCCATTCAGCACTAAAACGATAAGCAAGTGCTGTAAATCCCAACTGTCCATAATCAGTTCTCAATGACAGATGCCCCCCCATGGTGTAAAGACTTAATTGATCGTTCAGCTCCGATTCCTTTTTTGTTCGGTGTAATTCTGCCGTTGAAATAGTACTGAAAGTATTGTTGTCGATCGTTGCATCCATTTTTTTTCGGGACGCGAAGGTTGTAGCCTCCAGACCGAACTTCCCCTTTGTGTCGGGATTTTTCCAGATATAGGGTTTTAGAACAAATGTGGCAGCAATACCCCGGAAAAATCTAGATTCAGACGATGAAAAATGTCTGCTCATTGATGTTCCAGTCTGCTCCAAGGCAGTCCCTGTCAAATTTTTTCCCAAAGAAAACGAACTGGCACAAACAAGACCTTGTCCAAACTTCAGATTGTAGTCTCCAACGATTAACGATTTAATTCTTTTTTGGTCTTTAAGCAGAAAATGGAAGGAAGCATAATCAAGACCCTTGTTTTTAGAATTCCATATCTTTTCGCCTGCGTCCTTTTCCAATACCAAACCCCATTGTATTTTTGACTTGTAGTTGAAACCATACCGGAATGTGATGTGGTTGGGATCTCCCATATACGTTTTTGTACCTGTACTATCGTTGATATTGGTATATCCTTTTTTTTCCTGAACAGATCGCCCTACGCGAAGGCTTATTTCTTGTTTACCATATTTAAATGCTTTTTTAAGTGGAGGCATTTCAATAGGAAAGGCAGGTGCTTTGCCCAAATAAACAAATGGTTTTAGCCACCGCAAAGTCTGTTCATCCATTTCCTCAACAAGCATCAGTTCTGAGATGCTCACCAATGGACTGTATCTGTAAATGTAATACGAGAGTGCCTCCACTTGCGCTTCGCTTAAAAAAGGGATGCTTTCGAGAGATTCCTTCGTGGCTGAATTCAAAGGGATTGGATTTTCTGCAAGCTCCGAAAGCATTTCCTGCCATTTTTCTGCCACTTCTTCGTTTTCGCAGTTTTCTGTTATCTCTTCGACCAGCATGATCCAATTCTGGTCCAGGAAATTGACTTTGCTTGTATCTGTTTCTAGTACTTCCTGTGTCATGGCTACAGCCACATACACCAGCAGAAGGATGATTACCAGAATAGGCTTTTTCATGGTTTTTATTTACCAATTGTAGAATAAAGAAAAACAAGAACTAAAGCCAAGTGTTGGATGATTGTTTGCACCAACTGCATATTTAAATCGATTAATTTTGCCACCAAAACCCCAGGAAGGAATGAATGGTTTAGCCGATAAGCCAGTCCTCAGGATAAGCTCGTCGCAAAGTATATACTCCAAACCCAAATGCAGAATGGGTTTTTGCATCAGTATTTTTTCTACCTCCATAAATCCTTCCAACTTCTTGACAGGTCTATAATTGAATCCAACATTTAATGACTGCGATATGGATATGGAATTTTTTGTCTGGTTGATTCTGGATCCTGTCGGATTAAAAACGTACAGGTTTATGTGTATCTTCTCACTGAGTTTATAGGAGCATCCCAACTCAGATAGCAATGTCGACCCCTTTTCACTCGTAATAAGTGCATAGTGATAATAGCCTATTTTCACCTTCAATCTGAAAGAACCTGACAGGTATCGGGCAGCAGAAAGTGACAAATAGTTTTCCATAAAGCACTCATCTCCAGTTTGTGTCCAACCACTTTCCAGAACCATCCATCTGGTTTCAAGAGCTGCCTTCAGGCTTCTACTGGATAGTGCTTTCAGCTGATAAGGTAAAATATAAGCAATAAATAATCCTTTCGTCGTTTCCATTTCAAGTGCATTCATTCCACCTCCTAGCGCAAGACTTCTTCCATCCATTAGCCAGGAAGCGTTTTTATACGCATAATTCTCACTGCTTAGAAAGAGTTGATGCAAGGTTAAAAAGACTATTAATAAACCAATTTTGCGTTTCATATTCTGAGTATATAGCCCGCAAAGATATTATTAAAATAACATAAAAATAACAATAAAAACAAATAATTTATCAATATATAGGATTCAGCTATTCTCTAACAAGAAAAAACAGTATTTTTGTAGCACAATCAAGAATCAGGGTATGAAACGGAAACGTTTGTATTTCATTTGTCTTTCACTTAGTTGTTTTTTCGGAGCTCATGCTCAGAAAACCCAATTAGGTATACCTACGGAGAAACCATACAAGGAGGTTAGGGGTATGGAGCCCAAAAAAAAGCCATTTCATACCACCTATGCTGTTATAGAAAAAGGAGATACGATACCAATGGCTTATCTCACTTCTGCTTTTGTTTTTCCCAAGGAAATGTTTTCATCCGAGCGACAGGAAAAATACTATTGGAAGCTGGTCAATGATATCAAAAAAGTGTACCCATTGTCAAGGGTTATTTATGCCACTTTGCTGGAAACAATGGATTATCTGGAAACAATTCCAGATGAAAAGGTTCGTCAAAGACACCTTCGACAGATGGAGAAGGATTTGGTTAAAGAATACGAGCCCACTTTGAGAAAAATGACCTATAGTCAGGGTAAAATTTTGCTGAAATTAATAAACAGAGAGTGCAATTCTTCTCCCTATGAATTGATAAAAGCTTATAGAGGTGGTTTCTCAGCTGCTTTATGGCAAGGAGTTGCAACTATTTTCAGGACGGATTTGAAGACTGGGTATCAGCCGGAGGGTGAGGATGTGATGATTGAGCGGATAGTGAAGCAGATAGAACAAGGCCAACTATAATTTATTTCAAATGTGAGCGCATTTCGGCGTTGCAGAACCCTCGACAATCCTCACGTACGAAAAGTACGCTCCGGTGTGTCTCAGAACCTGCGCCTTGAACTGCATCACCCATTTGAAATAAATCACTGCACGGAATAAGGTTGATTGAAGAAAGATAGTCCGGTTCACAATATGAAAACGGGCTGTATCAACAATGGTTGATACAGCCCGTTTGTTATGTGGTATCAGTCTGGTTTATAGACCGAGTGTTGCTTTTACCTGATTGACGTAATCGAGTTTTTCCCAGGTAAACAGTTCAACTTCGATGGTTTTTTCACCTTCGTAACGAGAAGTAAAAGTTTTTGTGATAGTTTCTGGTTCGCGGCCCATGTGTCCGTATGCAGCTGTTTCGGAGTATATGGGGAAGCGAAGTTTCAATCTTTCTTCAATGGCTTTTGGGCGCATATCGAAAAGTTCGTACATTTTTTTGGCCAACTCACCGTCAGAAATCTTCAGTTTGGAAGAACCATAGGTGTTTACATATAAGTTCATTGGTTTTGCAACGCCAATGGCATAAGAAACCTGAACAATAATTTCATCTGCAACACCTGCAGCAACCATGTTTTTAGCAATGTGGCGAGCTGCATAAGCTGCAGAACGGTCCACTTTGGAAGGGTCTTTGCCTGAGAATGCGCCACCACCGTGAGCACCTTTGCCACCATAAGTGTCTACAATAATTTTTCTGCCGGTTAGTCCAGTGTCTCCGTGTGGGCCACCAATAACAAACTTACCGGTAGGATTGACGTGGTATGTGATGTTCTCATCAAATAAAGCGACTACTTCTGGAGTCTGTTTCGCAATAACTCTTGGAATCAAGATGGCAATGATGTCTTTCTTGATTGTATCCAACATTTCTTTATCCGCTTTATCAATAGCCGCCTGACTGTTATCAGTTGGCTGAATAAAGTCATCATGCTGAGTTGAAATAACGATGGTGTCTATGCGAACAGGTTTGTTGTTGTCATCGTATTCGATGGTCACCTGAGATTTTGCATCTGGACGAAGATAGGAGATGGTACCATCACGGCGGATTTCAGCCAATTCACGCAACAGTAAATGAGCCAGATCCAATGCCAAAGGCATGTAATTGGCCGTTTCGTTGGTAGCATAACCAAACATCATACCTTGATCACCGGCTCCCTGGTTCATAGGGTCCACCTTGGCTGCACCATCAACACCTCTGTTGATATCAGCAGATTGTTCGTGAATGGATGAGAAAACTCCACAAGAGTTTCCATCAAACATATATTCGCTCTTGGTGTAACCAATCTTGTTGATCACTTTACGAGCTACTTCTTGTAAATCAACGTATGCTTTGGATTTTACTTCACCGGCCAGGATAACCTGACCTGTAGTAACCAAAGTCTCACAAGCGACTTTCGATTCCGGGTCAAAAGCCAGGAATTCGTCCAATAATGCATCAGAAATCTGATCGGAAACTTTATCCGGATGTCCTTCTGAAACGGATTCGGATGTAAATAGATAAGCCATTTTATACTATTTTTTTAGTTAAAAAATTGAGGCGGTGCTTTTTATAAAGCACTGTCCGATACTATAAAATTTGGAGGAGGATATTGCGCAAAAGCGCGGACTAGAATATTATTTAGCATTTTTTCATGTGGTTGCAAGCGTCCAAATCCTTCCACAAATTCGTACTGCAAATATAAACATATTTGGAATACTTTTTAAGTATCCGTCAAAATCTTTTTAAAAAGTCAAAGGATCCCTGTATAATGTTAAATAAACTTAAATTTGAAAAATCAACTAAAAGATTAGTTAAAACTAAAGAATTAGTTATATATTTGCGCTGTACTAATGTATGATTAATGTTAAGGCTATGGATAAAATAAAAGAACTCACTAAGGTCGAACTTCAGCTGATGAATGTATTATGGGATATGGGACAGGGATTTGTCAATGATATACTATTGGAAATGCCCGATCCAAAACCGGCCTATAATACCGTTTCCACTTTTATGCGCATTTTGGTCAATAAAGGATTTGTCGGTTATGAAAGTACCGGAAAAAGTCATTGCTATTATCCAATGATTACGAGGGAAGCATATATGGAAAGTTTCATGACGGGCGTGAAGGATACTTTTTTCAGCGGATCTTTTCAATCCATGATTTCCTTTTTTGCCAAGAAAGAGAAACTTTCAAAGGGAGAGATTGAGAGTATCATGAAGATTTTGCAGGACAGTAAAACAGAGAAACACTAAGAATCGAATCCAAATTCATTAAACACTAATAACCTGAGAACTATGCAAAACAATTTATCAAAACATAAAACAAGTTTGCGATTAGCGTTACTTGTCATCGTCATTATTATTTCCTTCGTTCCGGAAGTTCAGTCTAAGGTTTATAATGACTCCATTAGTACTGTGACTCTTGATACGATTGCTACAGATACGACCTATATTATTACTAGGACCACTTTTGTTCAGAAATCTTCAATTGATTCTGCTTACAGTAAAGATTCTGCAAATAGTAAAATACAGTCAACTATAGATACCAGGAATCCATTATATGTAAATAATAGTAGAAAAAAACCGGAGGGAAAAACTGAAATAGATTCAGCAATGGCTGCACTTTCAAAGGGTTTTGAAGTTTCTACAAAGATGTTTAAAATCTTAGTCAGCTCGATGGACTCATCCATTGTGAAAAGATGTCTTGATTCTGCCTTGATAGTTAGCTCAGGCGATTTAAAAACGGCTATTGGAAAAATGAATAAATACATACGGGCAAATAATTCCTCGTCCATCTTAAATGGGCTTGATGTTCTAGTAAAACTCGCTCATGTTGAAATGAATGGAAAGAAGATAGGCGCTTCAGAATTAAATTCTATGTTTATCCAATCCGTTACAATAGACGACTTAAAGCAAACGACAGCTAACTTGACGAGTATAAAAGAACAAATAGATAGTTTGAAAAGCGAGCATTCTGGCAAGATTGTTGCATCTGAACTCTCCAAACAGTTTGTAGCACTCATTAAAGATCCACTGGTTGTTCGCATAATTGAAAATGCCCTCACACAGGCTCAAAGCGCTGCAACTAATACGTATATCCACACGGAGACCAAATCCGTTACTACAAAATTTACCTATATAGTTAAACGAAACGACGAATTAAACCAGCAACCATGATACCTGAAATCCTTACCTTACTCCTGCCAGTCGGTAAATACATTCTGGCTTCGACCTTAATGGTTCTTTTCTACCTACTTTTTTACAGAGGGAAAACATCCTATGATCTCAGTCGAAAATACCTGGTTTCAATTGCGCTTGTGGCCATTCTGCTTTCGCAGTTTCACATCATTGTCAGGACGCCTCCGGTAAAGATTGTGAAAGTTGAGGCTGCCGGAAATATTACTTCTCCCGTTTTGACTACTAATTTTCCTCAGGCTGCCCAATCTGTTTCTCAAAAGTCGCAGGAAGTTCATTCCCTCAAAACAAAATTGATGGATTTTCTGACTGTCCCAAATATCCTGTTCCTGATCTATGGTTTGGTCACATTAATACTGATTGTTTCTTTTATTCTCCAATATTTTAAAATCATCGCCATGAAACGCAAGGGAGTGGTACGTGAAAGCGATGGTTTTGAAATTGTGGAAAGTGCAGACATACCAACGCCATTCTCTTTTTGCAAGACGATTTTCGTTGGACAAAATTTAACCGGTAACAAACGGGATGTGGTAATCAAGCACGAACAATGGCACATCAGACACCACCATTATGTCGACGTGATGGTGATGGAATCGTTGGTTCGGTTGTTCTGGTTCAATCCTGTACTCTGGTGGGTTCGAAAAGAGCTGCGTAATATCAGCGAATTTCAGACAGACCGTAGTGTCCTTGACGAAGGGCATGAACTGTATAAATATCAAACCATCATCCTCGAGGAAGTGATGGAACAAAATCCCTATTTAGCGAATGGTTTCAACAATTCATTTACCAAAAAACGATTTATCAGGATGAAAAATACAATTCAAGTGCGGTTTACGACCCTGCGCCGGGCAATCCTTTTGCCATTTATGATTTCTGTCTTTTGCTTGCTCTGTTTCACCGAAGGCAAAGGAGAAACCCGATATGTTCTGGATGAACCGGTTATTCAAAATGCAAGTGACTCCAAGTCTATGGATGTGAAGTTGGTGAAGGCTATTGACGTTCCATACATGGAATTGAAAATTGACGAAGCCGCCATACCAGACAGTAAAGACATTGATCAAGTCTTAGAAAAAGTATCGACCAATTTGGGTTTGGCCATTGATGAACTGTCCATGGCCATCAAGGCAACGAACAAACAATCAAGAATTCAGAGTTTGCAGAAGGTCTTTACCCATATAGACGTTAAATTCAAAGGAGGACAGATGCCAATCAGTGAAAGTCTTTGTGAATCCATCTCCGATAACGAATTAATCCAGGCCAGAGCCCATTTCATTGAATTCAAGAAAGAAACAGATGTTCTAAAAAAAGAACCAGATAAAACGACAAAGGCTCAAAAATTCCTTCCCCTGGCAATGAAAGTATTGCAAGAGCCACTGGTGACTAAACTTCTTGAAAGTCAAATGGCTGGAGCTGCAGACATGATGAAAAATGTGATGGAGCCTATGGCGAAAGCTATGACTCCCATGCTGAACACCATGACCAGAATGTCGGAAAACAAAGCCTTGCAAACCCCTGAAGTAGACGAAGATGTTGAAGGCGAAGCAATAGCTTCCAGATTTACCCTGACTCCGGATAAAGTTAACTTGTCTTTTGTCTCTTATCAAGCAAATCCTCAACTGGTCAGTATCGTACCGGGTAAGAATCAGACCAGAGTGACGCTGGCTATACCTGTCAGAAATGAAGAGACCTGGTTTAAGATTGACGAAAAATTCTCCATCATCGACACCAAAACCCACGATCGATATATTTTGCGTGGATTTGAAAATGGATGGCCCATCGGACAGGAAATTTATCTGAGCGGATATCTACAGAAGATGATAGATGTTACGCTGTTGTTTCCTCCGCTTAAAAGCGGGGTAGAGGTCATCGATATCCTGGATTACACGGAAAGTGCCATGTTGGCAAAAGCTGCCAGCAGACCCTGGTCATTTAGAAATGTGAAAATAGCCAAGTATCGAGATAAAAAGCCTGATTCAGCTGTCTACAAATAAAGATACATTAATACCCCTGCAGATTCATTCCTTCGCTGTCTATCATCACCACCGCTTTTCCCATCTTTTTCTGGATGATCTTGAAGTGATGCTGCTCTTCCGGCGTAACCAGCGAAATGGCTTCACCAGGATTCTCTGCACGGCCGGTTCTGCCGATCCGGTGGATGTAATCCTTGGGGGAGCGGGGGAGTTCGTAATTGATGACGTGGGGTAAAAACTAGACATCAATCCAGCGTGACATCAAATCTGTAGCGACCAATACACGATGTGTAAAAAATAAATAAATATATAAAACAACTAAATCTTTAGTTATATATTTGCGTCATACTTATGTATTTAAAAGGTTAAGGATATGGAAAAAATGAAAGAACTTACAAAAGTAGAACTTCAACTCATGAATGTACTATGGGATATGGGACAGGGATTTGTCAATGACATTCTATTGGAAATGCCCGATCCAAAACCGGCCTATAATACCGTTTCCACTTTTATGCGCATTTTGGTCACCAAAGGTTTTGTCGCCTATGAAAGTACCGGGAAAAGTCATTGTTACTATCCACTGATAACCAGGGAAGCCTACATGGAAAGCTTTATGACGGGCGTGAAGGAAACGTTTTTCAGTGGGTCTTTCCAATCCATGATTTCATTTTTTGCAAGGAAAGAGAAACTTTCTAAGAGTGAGATAGAGAGCATCATGAAAATTTTGGAAGACAGTAAAAATCAATAATAACCAGCAACCATGATACCTGAAATCCTTACCTTACTCCTGCCAGTCGGTAAATACATTCTGGCTTCGACCTTAATGGTTCTTTTCTACCTACTTTTTTACAGAGGGAAAACATCCTATGATCTCAGTCGAAAATACCTGGTTTCAATTGCGCTTGTGGCCATTCTGCTTTCGCAGTTTCACATCATTGTCAGGACGCCTCCGGTAAAGATTGTGAAAGTTGAGGCTGCCGGAAATATTACTTCTCCCGTTTTGACTACTAATTTTCCTCAGGCTGCCCAATCTGTTTCTCAAAAGTCGCAGGAAGTTCATTCCCTCAAAACAAAATTGATGGATTTTCTGACTGTCCCAAATATCCTGTTCCTGATCTATGGTTTGGTCACATTAATACTGATTGTTTCTTTTATTCTCCAATATTTTAAAATCATCGCCATGAAACGCAAGGGAGTGGTACGTGAAAGCGATGGTTTTGAAATTGTGGAAAGTGCAGACATACCAACGCCATTCTCTTTTTGCAAGACGATTTTCGTTGGCCAAAATTTAACCGGTAACAAAAGGGATGTGGTAATTAAGCACGAACAATGGCACATCAGACACCACCATTATGTCGACGTGATGGTGATGGAATCGTTGGTTCGGTTGTTCTGGTTCAATCCCATACTCTGGTGGGTGCGAAAAGAGCTGCGCAATATCAGCGAATTTCAGACCGATCGTAGTGTCCTTGACGAAGGACATGAACTGTATAAATATCAAACCATCATCCTCGAGGAAGTGATGGAACAAAATCCCTATTTAGCGAATGGTTTCAACAATTCATTTACCAAAAAACGATTTATCAGGATGAAAAATTCAATTCAAGCGCGTTTTACCGTATTACGCCGTATCTCGATTTTACCATTTTTATTGGGTGTTTTTTGCTTGCTCTGTTTTACAGAAGGCAAAGGTGAAACCCGGTTTGTCATGAATGATAAAGAAGATCCAACTGTAATACCAGGCAATGGAATGGTTGATACAACTGCAATGTCTGGTATATTGGACCAGGTTATTAATACGACAAACATAGATTTGAAAGTAAACAACATCAGCAATTTGAGTGAAGAGGATATTGATAAAGAGATACTAAAAACCTCTGGCAAATTAGGCTTGGCAATTGATGAACTTGCCATAACTTTAAAAGCTAAAAATCCAGCATCGAGATTACTGAGTTTACAGAAAGTGATTCAATTGTTGGAAATAAATGTAAATAGTAGTGCGGGTGGCCAAAATCAGATCAACGAACAATTCTGTGCTACTGTTACAAATGAGGATTTAGTCAATGCAAAAACTAATTTCACTCAATTGAAAAAAGAAATGGATGCCCTGAAATTGGAAAAGGGCCAACTTGTTAAAACACAAAAGTTCGGTATTCTGGTAATGAGTATGATTCAGAATAATTTGGTAAGTAAAGTTCTTGAAGCTCAGATGGGTGGTTTGACTACCATGTTACAAGATATGATGACCCCGATGTTGAAAACAATGGGGAAAACAATGGAGAATTTGACTACTGAAATGAAAGAAAATCCAGAAACGGATACAAATAATCCAGAAGAAATTATTGAACCGAAGGTTGAAGAAAATGAATATAAACTTAAGCCTTCACAAGTTAAGATTAGCCGAATGCCCTTCACTATTAATGATAATTTTCTATGGGTAATTGCCATTGTGAAAAATCAAAAAGCAACAAAGGTGACAATAGGAATATCAATCAAATCAGATAATTTCTGGATTTCTTTTGATAAGGGATTTACCATGATTGACAAGAAAAACCAGGATCAGTATATCATTCGAAGTCTGGAAGGAGAATTACCCTTGAATCAAAAGATTTTGGTTTCAGGTTATAACCATAAAGTTCTGGAATTCACTTTAGTATTTCCTCCACTCAAAAAATCAGTTGAAGTTGTGGATCTTGTTGAATTTTTATCAGAGGAAGATGGCACTTCAAGTGTAGGCTTTAGCGAATCCAATGTTAGAATAAAAGATTATCTGAAGAAAGAATCTGGTAAGGTTTATAAGTAAACAATCCCAAATTGATAAGCGGTAAAAAACTCAAATATTGAGTTTTTTACCGCCTTTTTTATTTTCAATACCCCTGCAAATCCAACCCCTCACTATCAATCATCGTAATGGGTTTCCCCATCTTTTTCTGTATAATCCGAAAGTGATGCTGCTCTTCAGGCGTAACCAGCGAAATGGCTTCACCAGGATTCTCCGCCCGCCCGGTTCTACCTATCCGGTGAATGTAGTCTTTGGGTGAACGAGGAAGTTCGTAATTGATGACGTGGGGTAAAAACTGGATATCAATACCGCGTGACATCAAATCCGTTGCGACCAGCACACGAAGCGTACCCGCCTTGAATTTAGCCAAAGCTTCTGTTCTTGCACCCTGACTTTTCTTGCTGTGAATGGCTGATGCCTTAATACCGTTGTTGCGGAGCTTATCGGCTACCGTGTCGGCTTTGAAGGTTGAGGAGGTGAAAACCAGGACCTGTTCTAGATTCTGGCTTTTGATTATGTATCGTAAAAGTGGGCCTTTGCGTTCTTCCGAAACGAAATAGCCCAATTGGTTAATCAGGTCGATGTAATCCTTTTCCGGTTCGATTTTGATGACAACAGGATCGTGAAGCAGGATTTGGTTGATGCTGGTTACATCTTCGTTTAGAGTTGCGGAGAACAATAAATTCTGACGTTTCTTAGGCAGGAGAGCAAGGATGCGATCCATTTCCTCCTTGAAGCCAATGTTTAGCATCTTATCCGCTTCGTCCAGTACCAACGTTTCTATGTTGGATAGATGAACGGCATTGGATTCTGTCAGTTCCAATAATCGTCCGGGAGTAGCTATCAGCACATTAACTCCATTCATCCGCATCATCTGAGGATTGATGGATACACCTCCGTAAACAGCCATCGTTTTTATGCGCTTTGGAAGATCTTTACCCAACATGTAAAAAACTTCACCAACCTGCATCGCCAATTCACGTGTAGGGACCAAAACCAAAACATTGATATGCCTGCTTTGAGAAACAGCGCTATTTTGCAAATTCATTAGAATTGGCAAGACATAACTGGCCGTTTTACCGGAGCCGGTCTGTGCTATTCCTAAGACATCTTTTTTCTTTAGTATAGCAGGAATAGCCTCTAGCTGAATGGGGTATGGCTGTGTATATTTCTGTTCAGCCAGAGCTTCCAGTAAAGCAGGAGATAAACCTAAGTCGTCAAATGTCATCATTGTATGTTGGTTTGGGTAAATGTCAAAGTTACTAAAAAAGCGAATTATTTGGAGCTTTTGAGTATTTCATTGGTTCTTTCCAAAGCGGCATAGATATCTGGACAGATATTTTCCTGACCAATCAGCTCGTCAAAACGGGACTGTTCCAGTACATGTTGAACTTTTGGATTTACACCGGATAAAACGGTGATAATGCCCTCTCTCTTGGCAGACTGACATAAGTTTTTCAAGTTGTGAACACCAGTTGTATCGATGAAAGGCACTTTGCGCATACGAATAATGCGAACTTTCGGATGTTCACCCATCAGGTCCATTTGTTCTTCAAACTTATTGGCAACACCAAAAAAGAAAGGTCCATTGACTTCATATACAGCCACTCTATCTGGAATATTTAGCTTTTCGTCGTTTTCAGCATATACGTCTTGTTGCATTTCTTCATTGATAACAGAGACCTCAGAGGTTTCCATAATACGACGGATAAACATAACAACGGCTAGTACAACACCCACTTCAATGGCAATAGTCAAATCAAACAACACGGTCAGGAAGAAAGTAATTAAAAGCACAGATACGTCCGATTTCGGCATCTTTAAAAGTGCCTTAAACTGTCTCCATTCACTCATATTGTAAGAAACCACAATAAGTACACCGGCTAAACAAGCCATTGGAATAAATTTTGTTAACGGTCCCAGAAAAAGCAAAATTAACAATAAGACAAAAGCATGAATAAGACCGGCAACTGGTGTCCGACCTCCATTGTTGATATTAGTCATCGTCCGCGCAATAGCTCCCGTGCAAGGAATACCACCAAAAAATGGAACCACAATGTTGGCCAGACCCTGAGCCATCAATTCCTGATTGGAATTGTGACGGTCTCCAATCACACCATCAGCAACCATCGCTGAAAGTAGCGATTCAATTGCTCCAAGCATGGCGATTGTGAAAGCGGAAGGAAATAAGCTTCGTATCAGGTCCATGTTGATAGACGGCGTTTCAGGTGCGGGAAGGGAAGCCTGTATGGTGAAGCGATCGCCAATAGTTTCTATGCCTGTTATGCCAAGAAACTCACGCAAACAGTAGACCACAACTGTTATAAGTACAATAGCCACTAAAGAACCGGGAATCTTCTTGGATACCTTAGGCCAAAGGAAAATCAGAGCAACGCTAATGATACCAATTGTTAGTGCAATCCAGTTGGTCGAACTGATGTTCTGGTAATAAACACCCCATTTAGCTAGAAAATCAGCAGGAACTTTATCGATACTCATACCAAACAGGTCTTTGATCTGGGTAGAAAAGATAGTCAGTGCAATACCACTTGTGAAACCTACAATAATAGGGTAAGGCATAAATTTTATAATGTTTCCCCATTTCAGTGCCCCCATAACGAACATCATGATACCTGCCATCATAGTCGCTACGATCAACCCGCTTGTCCCGTAATTTTCAACGATCCCGTAAACGATAACGATAAAAGCACCTGTTGGTCCACCAATCTGAACCTTTGTTCCACCAAAAAATGAAATAATGAAACCACCGATTATAGCTGTGATTAAGCCTCTTTCAGGAGATACGCCCGATGCAATACCAAAAGCAATGGCCAATGGGAGTGCAACGATACCAACGATGATACCCGCCATTAAATCCTTGACAAATAATTCCCGATTGTAGTTCTTTAAAGAGTCAATCAGTTTAGGTCTAAAATGAAAATTCATATTTTTTCTTTTTTACTGTTAAGTCGCTATTGTGTAGTTACTTTTGTAGCTCATTATCAATAATGTAGACGTTTATGATAATGCTAAATTTGAAGGCGCAAAGATACCCCTTATTTTGAAAAAGAAAAAGAAATTAAAGAATCATTTAAGAGAAAGATTAATTCAAGTCTAAATTAACCAGAAAACTGACACTGATTACTTGCAAATCTGTTTTGGGTAGATATTTATCCAAAGGCCAGGAATTCTGCGACTTATCTGACATGGAAATCCCTCTCAGATCCTTGAATAAATCCATTTTTGTGTAACCATAACTGATGGCAACATCCACATTCTTAACCACTTCGTACGTAAATCCAAGTTGAATACCACCAAACAATCTAGGATGACACGCACTTTTAAAGCTTGATTTTGCGGTTTCACCTGTTGGTGTATATATTTTATCTCCCTTCAAAGCTTCCGTTTCAACATCGTAATACTTTTCCACCATAGTCACTTTTTGTGCGGAAAAGGGTAGAAAATAGAGCTTGGGTTCAACAAAGAAACGAACGTTTTTATCATTATATTCAAAAACCGGTAGCTGAAATCTGGCACCAAGTTGCAGACTGGGGAGGGTTTTATTGCTACTCAGGTTATATAAAGTTGCTTTATCCGTTCCGTCCTGTTTCCAGCTACCTTTAAAACCGGAATTCCAAATCCCAAGTCCCAGATTCAAAGAAAGATAATCGTTAAACTGCGTCCGTCCTTCCAGTAGGAGTGGGTAGACCTGATCTCCGCCATTATAACCAATACCGATGGATCCATCAATACCGAATCCTTTCTGGGCAAAGCCGTTTGAAGCAAGAAGCAATAGTGAAAGTGAAAGTAGGATGCGTTTCATCTGATTATTTTTTATTTTGATTTAATAATATCAAATCCTTCACCATAGACACCAATGACGGAGCTCTGTGAAACAAAGGCATTTGGATCGGTCTGCTTAACAATCCGGAATATCTTGATGGATTCGTTTTTTCTGGCAAGAACGACCAATACCTTGACCGGCTCCTTTGAATAGGAACCAATACCATCCAGGATAGTTACCCCGCGATGGAGATCAATATTGATGCGTTCGGCAATTTCATCGTATTTTTTGGAGAAAATCAGGAATTGAACAGATTGGCGAACACCATTTACTACGAAATCGACAAAGAAATTGCTGACGATTTGCGTGGTGATACCGAACAATATTTTTTCCACACTCTGAAAGAGCAAATAGGAAGAGGATATGATGACCATATCACAAATTAACATGGCTCTGCCTGGGGTGATATTTCGGTATTTGTTGATAGTTAAAGCTATAATATCTGTACCTCCTGTACTACCTCCCGCAGTCAATACAACCCCGATGCCAATACCTGTCAGGACGCCACCAATTATAGTAGCCATGAAGGGTTCTTCAATAAGCAAAGGTTTTGTAATCAGCTTTTGAGCTACAATCAGGAAAAAAGTCAGGGTAAACACACCGAAAATTGTTTTTAGACTAAATTTCCATCCAAAAACTTTGACCGACATAAACAACAAAAGGATATTGATTAAAAAATAGGTCACAGCAACAGGAGTGCCATTCGCAAAGAAAATCAAAGCACCAATACCAGTTACACCACCAGTTGTTATTTCATGCGGTAAAAGAAAACCAGTCCATCCAAGTGTGTAGAGGGCCAAACCTATTACAATGGTTAAGTACTCCTTGAAGGAATCTATTCTATACTTATTGGACATGGGCTTAAACTTTTTATAGTCAATTTCCGGATACTTATAATACGATGTTCACAATCTTCTTCGGAACGATAATTACCTTTTTGGGTGTTTTTCCTTCCAACCACTTTTCTGCTGCCGGGTTTGACATTACAGCTGCTTTTATTTCCTCAATGGTCGCTTCTGCTGGAAATTCCATCATGAAACGGGCTCTTCCATTAAAAGAAATGGGGTAAGTAAACACAGATTCCAACAGGTACTCTTCGTTGCATTCAGGCCAATGCGCATCGCAAACGGTCTCTTTATGGCCAAGCGCTTCCCAGATTTCCTCACTGAAGTGTGGTGCAAACGGGGTCAGTAGAATGGTTAATGTTTCCAGAATGCTACGCTTGTTGCATTTCAGGGTGGCCAGTTCGTTGACACAGATCATAAAGGCACTCACGGACGTATTGAAGGAAAAATGTTCCACATCCCAACTGATTTTCTTGATCAGCTTATGCAAAGCTTTCAGTTCTTCTTTCGTGGCTTCAGCATCGCTGAATTCAAAAGCGTCTTCGTTGGTGCAGAGATTCCATACTTTACGCAGAAACCGGTGAACACCGTCAATGCCGTTGGTATCCCAGGGCTTGGACTGCTCGATTGGACCCAGAAACATCTCATAAAGACGAAGTGTGTCAGCACCATATTTTTCCACGATATCGTCTGGATTCACAACGTTATACATGGATTTGGACATTTTTTCAACAGCCCAACCACAGACGTATTTTCCATCTTCGAGGATGAAGTACGCATTTGCATAGTCCGGACTCCATTTTTTGAAACTTTCAATATCCAGAATATCGTTGCTGACAATGTTTACATCAGCATGAATCTCTGTAGTTTCGTATTGATCTTTTAAGTTTAAAGAAACGAACGTATTGGAGTCCTTGATGCGATATACAAAGTTGGATCGACCCTGGATCATGCCCTGATTGATCAGTTTCTTGAAGGGTTCGTCTTTGCAGATTTTGCCAAGGTCATACAAAAATTTATTCCAGAAGCGGCTGTAAATTAAGTGACCGGTAGCGTGCTCCGTGCCTCCGACATACAAGTCGACCTGTTCCCAGTAGTTGTTTGCTTCGGGGCTGACCAATGCATTGTTATTGTGGGGATCCATATAGCGTAGGTAGTACGCAGAAGAACCTGCAAATCCTGGCATAGTATTGAGCTCAAGCGGGAAACCGTCTTCCGTTTTCCAGTTTTTGGCGTTTCCCAGTGGAGGCTCTCCTGTTTCAGTCGGCAGGAATTTGTCCACTTCTGGCAGTTCCAATGGTAATTTGCTTTCGTCAAGCATATAGGGCATACCGTCTTTATAAAATACAGGGAAAGGTTCTCCCCAATAGCGCTGGCGGCTAAAAATTGCGTCACGAAGACGGTAGTTGGTTTTTATTCGGCCCAAATTGTTTGCACTGACATATTCCTTGGTTTTAGCGATAGCTTCCTTGACGGTCAAACCATTCAGGAATCCAGAGTTCATCAGGATGCCTTCCTTGGCATCAAAACTTTCTACGCTGACATCAGCTCCCTCTATAAGTGGAATGATGGGCAAATTGAAATGTTTGGCAAATGCGTAGTCTCTGGAATCGTGCGCAGGTACAGCCATGATAGCACCTGTGCCGTAACCGGCTAAAACATAATCGCTTATCCAAACAGGAATAGGCTCGTTCGTAAAAGGGTTGATGGCGTATGCACCTGAAAATACTCCAGATACTCTTCTATCTGCTATACGTTCGCGTTCGGTGCGCTTTTTAGTACTCTGAATATAAGCATCCACTTCGGCTTTTTGCCCAGGTGTCGTCAAATTTGCGACCAACTCACTTTCGGGAGCCAGTACCATAAAAGTTACGCCAAAAATGGTATCAGCACGTGTAGTGAATACGGTGAAATCAATAGTTGAATCTTTAACCTTGAAATGGAGTTCTGCACCTTCGCTTCGCCCAATCCAATAGCGTTGTGTATCTTTTAGTGAGTCCGTCCAGTCCAATGTGTCCAATCCATCGAGCAATCTTTGGGCATATGCAGAAATACGCAGACACCATTGACGCATCACTTTTTGTTCTACTGGAAAACCACCACGCAGAGAAAGACCTTCACTGACTTCGTCATTGGCAAGAACTGTTCCCAGCTGAGGACACCAATTGACCATCGAATCTCCCAAATAGGCTATTCTGTAATTCATCAAAAGATTTTGTTGCTCCTTCAGGCTTTTGGTATTCCACTCTTGCGCCGTGAAAGCGAGTTCTTCTGAACAGGCAATATTCAGTAAAATAGTGTGACTGTTGTCCGTATAGCTTCCATTTCTTTCGAAAGAGTTGATCAGTTCAGAAATAGGAAGTGCCTTTTTGGCTTCATTATCGTAGTAACTGTTGAACATTTGGATAAATGCCCATTGTGTCCATTTATAATAATCTGGTTCACAGGTACGGACTTCACGGTCCCAGTCAAAACAGAAGCCTATTTTATCCAGCTGTTCGCGGTAACGGGCTATATTTTTTGCTGTAGTGATAGCAGGGTGTTGTCCGGTTTGAATGGCGTATTGCTCAGCAGGTAAACCATAGGCGTCATAACCCATTGGGTGGAGGACATTATAACCCTGCAGACGTTTGTGTCTGGCATAAATATCAGAAGCGATATAGCCAAGGGGGTGTCCTACATGCAAACCTGCTCCGGATGGATAAGGGAACATATCAAGAACGTAAAACTTGGGTTTTGAACTGTCTTCTTTTACTTTATAGGTTTTGTTAGCCTTCCAGGCTGCTTGCCATTTCTGATCAATGGCTTTAAAATTATACTCCATTTCGTCCTTATAATAAATGCGATACAAAAATTGTCGCAAAGTTAATCATTTGATGGAAACCAACCTTACAATTTCGAAAAAGAAAAGCAATGGATAGGTGTGTAAAAAGTAGAGAAAGGCACTTCAAAATGGTATTTTTTGGAAGTAGGTGAATACTCTAGTCAAAAAAGACTTATTTTTGTAAATCCGTACATGAAAAAAAGACGGGTTAACAAGGAATTTATGGTAAAAAAGTATGATTTTTTGATAATTGGTTCCGGTTTAGCCGGTATGAGTTTTGCATTGAAAGTGGCAGATTACGGACAAGTCGCTCTTTGTTGTAAAACAGGGCTCGAAGAAGCAAATACGAATTTAGCGCAAGGTGGAATAGCATCAGTGACCAAAACAACAGATGAGTTTGATCGGCACATTGAAGATACGTTGATTGCAGGCGATGGTTTATGCGATCGTAAGGTTGTTGAGAAAGTGGTGAAAGAAGCCCCTGGGCAAATCACGGAGCTCGTTAATTGGGGTGTCGAATTTGATAAAGATGAAAATGGTGGTTTTGACTTGCACCGCGAGGGGGGTCACTCCGATTTTCGCATCCTGCACCACAAAGATTCGACCGGTGCCGAAATTCAGAAAAGTCTGATTCGCCGTGTGAAAAACCATCCAAACATTCATATTTTCGACCATCATTTTGCCATCGAGATACTGACTCAACACCATTTGGGTCAAAAAGTGACCAGACATTCTGAAAATATTGAATGTTATGGTGCCTATGTACTCAATTTGAAAACGCGGAAAATACATACTTTTTTGGCCAAAACGACCTTGATTGCTACCGGTGGAATAGGAAATATTTACCAAACCACCACCAATCCTTTGATTGCTACCGGTGATGGTATCGCTATGGTTTATCGCGCAAAAGGTCTTGTCAGCGGCATGGAGTTCATTCAGTTCCATCCAACTTCCTTATACAATCCAGGTGTCAGACCTTCCTTTCTGATTACCGAAGCCCTTCGTGGTTATGGTGCTGTCCTGCGTACTCAGGACGGTGAGGAATTCATGCAGAAGTATGATAAACGTTTGTCATTAGCCCCCAGAGATATTGTTGCCCGTGCCATTGATACCGAGATGAAATCCAGAGGTGATGATTTCGTCTATCTCGATGTAACGCATCAGGACGCAGAAAAGACCAAAGATCAATATCCGATGATTTTTGAAAAATGTCTCTCGTTGGGCATAGATATTACAAAGGATCTTATCCCTGTGGTTCCCGCAGCTCATTACCTATGTGGCGGTATCAAAGTTGACATGAATGCCAGAACAAGTATCAACAGACTTTACGCAGCAGGTGAATGTTCATGTACAGGCTTGCATGGTGCAAATCGGTTGGCTTCCAATTCTTTGATTGAAGCCATTGTCTATGCTGATGCTGCCGCAAAAGATGCACTTTCCATTATTGATACCCTTGACTATGAAGAACGGATTCCACTTTGGGATGACGAAGGAACCAGACTTCCGGAGGAAATGGTTTTGATCACTCAAAGCAAAAAGGAGGTCGAACAAATTATGAGTACCTATGTGGGAATCGTCCGTTCCAATCTGCGTCTGAAAAGGGCAATGGACAGACTCGATATTCTTTACAAGGAAACGGAACGACTTTTTGCGCGGTCGGTGGTGTCAAAGGAGATTTGTGAGCTGAGGAATATTATCAATACGGGGTATTTGGTGATTAAGCAGGCGCAGGAAAGAAAAGAAAGCCGGGGGTTGCACTACACGATCGATTATCCCAACAAAAACCCTTTGTAAAATCTAAAACTGGAGCGAATTACTGCGTTGCAGATCAGAAATCTGTCCTCACGTACGAAAAGTACGCTCCGGGAGATTTCTGATCTGCGCCTTGTACTTCATCTCCAGTTTTAAATTTTATGCTGCGGTGATGATGTTTTATAAAAAAAACAATTTTATAAATGAAGTAAGATGTCTAAAAAGGGTGCAAAGGTCAAGGCGCTGATTATGAGGTATACCGGAGCGTACTTTTCGTACGTGAGGATTGCCGAATGATCAGCAACGCAGATATTTGTGCCCTTTTTAAACATCTTCTGGTTTATTCCTTTTGATAGAGGTCATTCATGACAAGACCAGCCAGAGTAAAACCAAAGATGGCGGTGATGTGAGCAACCGAACCGTTGATGGCTGCTTTGAGGCTGCACCATTCATGGTTGGCTAGTTCAGGATCGCCTTCAGCACCCTTGTCTTTCGGACAGAGGCATTTTGCAGTACCACACGACTTATTGATTCCTTTGTTTTCAAGCACTTCCTCACCGTAAACGCATAAGAATTTTTTTCCCGGCAATTCTCCTCTTCGGATAACTTTACGAATGCAGGCTCCTAGCGGATCACCCTTTACCTTCCAGAATTCGGCAACCTGAATTTTTGTCGGATCCACTTTGAGGGCAGCGCCCATGGATGAAAAAAATACGGCAGACGTTTGAGTCGCTGTCCGAATCAAATCTATTTTACATCTCAGACTGTCTATCGCATCGATGATGTAATCATACTCGTCCAGTTTAAAGAAATCACTGTTTTCTGCATTGTAGATTTTCTGGATGGCTGTAATCTCTGCATTGGGATTGATTTCAAGCAAGCGCTTTTTCAAAGCATCCGTTTTGACTTCGCCAACAGTCAGGGTCGTGGCATGTAACTGGCGATTGACGTTTGTAATGCAAATCCGGTCGGAATCTACGATGGTGAGATGGCGGATTCCGCTGCGAATTAAGCTCTCAGCACACCAACTTCCCACACCTCCGATACCAAATATAATGACTTTAGCAGTAGCTATATAATCCATTTTTTCCTGACCATACAATAGCTCAGTACGGTGAAAAATACCTTGTTCCAATCCCATTATGCTATACTATTCTGATATATATTAGTGTTAACCTTTTTTCGAGGATGCAAAGTTACAAAAAATGTAGCATCTGAATAGTATCGTTAAAATCAGGACATAAAAAACCCTGATCAAACTCTCAAACCAGTAGATTTGAGGTATGATCAGGGACTTTAGAGGTTTATATTCTTATTTTTTTTCTGGCATCAATAAAATTTGAATGACGTTGTTTTGTTTCAACAAGGATTTGGCAACAGCGCTAATGCTTGTTGTATCGAGAGATTCAACCGTTTTTTGATAATCGGTTACATAATTCAAACCGTCGCGATAGTATGAGGAAATGGAATTCATCCAAAAGCTGTTTTCTGTCAGGTCTTCACTGTATTGTTTCATCATATTAAGTTTGACCTTACTCAAATCATCCGCCTTGGGACCATTGTCTGCCAATGACTTGATCTCGGCATGAATGATTTCCAGCATGTGTTTGTAGATCTTTGGATCAGTATCAAAATAGATGGACAATCCTGCTTCTTCGACAGGCTTATTTGAAATATATCCATAAGACGAAACGCCATAGGATCCACCTTCTTCTTCACGAATGGTTGCCGTATAGCGAAGGCTCAGGATGTTGCCAATGGCGCTCATAATTACACGATTTTCCATGTTGTAAGGCAGATTCATCGTGTAGCGGACGAAATTGGTGGTCTTGCTCACTTTAAGTGGTTTTTCAATTTCTCTATAAAGTATACCTCCCTGAACTCGTATGTTGTTGTCTTTCCAAGTTTCTTTCAACTTAGTGGTTTTCAGACTTCCCAAATAGTGTTCGATCATAGGCTTAAATGTTTTCTCATCAATATTGCCTACAAATTCAAAGGTGAAATCTGCTGGATTGGAAAAACGTTCTTTGTAAATACGTTGGATACTTGCGTAATCAACTTTTTGAAGATTTTCTAAATTGGATAGAACCATTCTCGGATTGTGAGCAAACAGGATGGTCGTTATTGAATCGGAATAGGCATTTTCTGGATTAAGTGCTTCGTTTTCTTTTTCAGTTTTCAATGATTTCATTACATACTGATAAGCATTTTCATCTTGACGGGGTGCTGTAAAATACAGATGAGTAAGCTGCAGCATGGTTTCAAGGTCTTTAACGGAAGAAGATCCGTTCAAGCCTTCATCGTATCCACTAATGTATGGATTGACGGAGGCAATTTTACCCGTCAGCTTTTTGTTAAGTTCAGCCAGATTGAATTTTCCTAGTCCACTTTGACCAATAACGTATGTCGTATACATGGCAGAAGAAAGATCATCTTGTGGCAAGAGACTGTGACCACCAAGACTCCATGCAGCCATTCTTATTTCGTCTTCCTTGAATTTGGTTTGTTTAAAAATGATTTTAATACCGTTTGAAAGTTCCCATTCAGTCGAACCAAGTGTTTCATTCACCTTGACTGTCTTCACTTTGCCTGGTTTCAGCTTATTTGGTATCAATGGTTCTGTTGAAACATTGTCCTGATAAGGTTTCAACTCTGTTTTTCTAGCATCAATGAGTTCTTGTTTTAATTCATCGTTGGTTGGATAGATCAGGCCTGCTTTTTCGGGTCCCTGAATCATATAGATGATATTTTTGTCACTTATGCAGTTTTGAGCCAAATTGTTAACCATATCTATTGTTAGGGCTGGTAGATTTGCCTTGAGGAATTGGTATTCCCATGCCATGCCTGGTATTGGTTCAGCAGATAAGAAATGACGTGCATATTCACGGACCAAACGATTGTTTTTTTGCTGGTTTCGCTCATTGTATGATTTTTCATAATCACTCATCATGTCTGTTTTGGCGCGATATAATTCTGACGCTGTAAATCCAAATCGTCTGATGGATTCAGCTTCTTTTAGCATACGTTCTCTGGCTGCTTTTTCTTTACCTGCTGCCGGATTGCTATAAAAGGCAAATACATCTTTGGTCCTGACAAGATCCGTAATGGTTGAACCAATACTTGTGAATGGAGATTCCGGTTCTTGTTTTATTTCACTTAGCCTGTTATTGATCATGTTATTGATGAGGCTTTTTATGGTGGAAATGTTATACCCCATATTGGAAAGTCTTACTTCATTGGGTAAGGTATTAACCTTGAAATATAGGCTAACTTGGGTGACTTCCATTTCAGGATCAGTGAAAACACCTACTATGGGTTCCTCGTTATCAGGTACTTGGAAAAAGGTACGTTCAGCTGGATTAATTGGAGCGGGGATGTCAGCGAACATCTTTTTTATTTTGGCCTCAATCTGATCCACGTTAATGTCTCCAACTATTAAGATTGCCTGAAGGTCAGGTCTGTACCATTTTTTATAATAATTCCTGAGTGTTTCATAGGTAAAATTATTAATGACGGCAGTGTCACCTATAACATCCCTTTTGGCATACTGAGAACCAGCCATGCTCACTTTGTTTGATACTGTCCAGAGTCTGCGCCAGGCAGACTGACCTTGTCTCCATTCTTCACGAATAACACCGCGTTCCTTGTCTATCTCTTTATCCTCCAGTGAGATGAAACTAGACCAGTCATGAAGTACAAGCATCGCGGAATCAATGATTGCATCGCGGTTGGTTGGCACTTCTGAAAGGTTGTAAACGGTTTCGTCCAGAGAGGTATAAGCGTTAATGTTCTGACCGAATTTTACTCCAATCGTCTCAAAATAATTTATCAGGTTTTTTCCAGGGTAGTTTTTAGTCCCGTTAAAAGCCATATGCTCCAAAAAGTGCGCCAGTCCGTTTTGAGAATCTTCTTCCAGAATGGCACCAACATTTTGTGCGATAAAAAACTCAGCCCTTTCTTTGGGCTGCTCATTGTGTCTGATATAATAAGTCATTCCGTTACTCAGTTTTCCATATCGAATGGTCGAATCCATCGGCAAAGGCTGAATGCTCTGTGCTGAAACCGATAGGGAAATGACGGATACAAAAAGAAGTAGAAGCCCCGTTTTTTTCATAAATTGGTATTTTAAATAAACACTATATTTACCTACAAAAATAGGTATATTATTTAAAAAATGTTTATTATATGACAAAAAGGTGGTGTTGGTTTTTTTATAAAGGATATTCTACTCACTTTTTTTTATCTTTGCGGCTTAAACTAATACACATTCATCATACATATATCTGCAAATCTCTGAATATTAGATATATGATACAAATATCCCAATAAATTAAATCAGTTCGTATGAAAAATTTCAAGCGCGCGAATAATCTGTCTGGCTGGATCACTTTTATCATTGCCGCAGTGACGTATTTGTTAACGATTGAGCCTACCGCCAGCTTCTGGGATTGCGGAGAATTCATTTCTACAGCCTTTAAACTTGATGTAGGACACCCACCAGGAGCCCCATTTTTTATGCTGATTGGTCGTTTCTTTGCCAATTTTGCTTCAGAGCCGGCTATGGTTGCAAAAATGATCAATTCCATGTCTGCTTTGTTCAGCGCCTTAGCTATCCTGTTTTTGTTTTGGACCATCACTCATTTGGCACGCAAGATTGTTGCCAAAGATGAAAAAAACATGACCACAGCTGAAATTATAACGATTCTAGGTAGCGGATTTGTAGGTGCCTTAGCCTATACATTCTCCGATACATTCTGGTTCTCTGCTGTTGAAGGTGAAGTTTATGCTTTTTCATCCCTGTTTACTGCCGTCGTTTTTTGGGCAATGCTAAAATGGGAAGATGTTGCCGATGAGCCTCATTCTGAACGTTGGATTATTTTCATCGCCTACCTGATGGGTCTTTCCATCGGAGTCCACTTGTTGAATTTGCTTTGTATTCCTGCGCTTGTACTTATTTACTATTTCAAGAAATCATCCAAGATTACCGCTAAAGGTTCTTTGCTCGCTTTATTAAGCTCAGCGGCTATTGTTGCAATAGTACTTTATGGCATAGTTCCTGGTTTTGTGAACATGGCCGGGTGGTTTGACTTGTTGTTCGTTAATAAATTGGGTTTCTCCTTCAATACAGGTGCTGTCGTGTATTTATTCGTCATGATTGCTGTTATTGCTTGGGGTCTGTATGAAACATTCAGCGGTAAAAGTACTCTTCGTATGAAGATTGCTTTCTGCGCCAATATCATTTTAGTCGGAATACCTTTTATTGGTAGTAGTCCCTTATTATGGGTAGTACTTTGTGGTGCCGTTATAGCCATCACCTTTTTCTGGAAAGGAGTTAACCCTCACATGATGAATACCGTACTTCTAACCCTAATGGTTATGTTGATTGGTTATTCCAGTTATGGTGTGACCGTTATCCGTTCCAATGCTCAGCCTCCAATGGACCAAAACTCTCCAGACAATATGTTTTCACTGGAAAGTTACTTGAACCGTGAACAATACGGTGAAACACCACTTATATATGGTGAAACCTTTGCTTCAGAAATTAACTGGGAAGCTCAAGGCAATAACTGCGTCCCTGTTTACAAGAAAAAAGGTCCTATCTGGAACAAAAAAGCCAAGCAAACACCTAATGAAAAGGATTCATACATGATTTCCGGTTACAACGAAAGACCGGCCATGGTTGATGCATGCAATATGTTCTTTCCCCGAATGTATAGCAAGGTGCCTGGCCACGTGCAAGGCTATAAGATGTGGTCAAATTTCAAGGGTAGAACCGTTACCATTGACCATTGCGGCCAACCGCAGACTGTTCAACAACCCACAATGGTTGAAAATTTGACTTATTTCATTAATTATCAGGTCAATTTCATGTACTGGCGTTATTTCATGTGGAACTTTTCCGGTCGTCAGAACGATATACAGGGTAGCGGTGAAATTGAAAATGGAAACTGGATTACAGGTATCAATTTTTTAGATGAATTGATGGTTGGTGATCAATCGAATTTGCCCTCAGAAATGGAAAACAACAAAGCCCACAACAAGTATTATATGCTTCCCTTAATATTGGGATTATTGGGTCTAATCTTCCAGCTATCCAATGGTGATAAAGGTTTACAGGGCTTTTGGGTGACTTTCTTTCTCTTTTTCATGACAGGTCTTGCCATTGTGCTATACCTCAATCAAACGCCTATGCAACCTCGCGAAAGGGACTACGCCTATGCCGGGTCTTTCTATGCCTTTGCCATTTGGATTGGATTGGGCGTACCGCTGCTCGTCAGGGCATTCCGAAAAATTTTGCCGGAAACACCAGCTGCTATTGCTGCAAGTATACTTTGCCTCTTTGTCCCAGCATTAATGGCTTCTGAAAACTGGAATGACCACAATCGTGCTGACCGTTACACGTGCCGTGATTTTGCGTACAATTATCTGGTTTCCTGCGACAAGGATGCTATTTTGTTCACCAATGGAGACAACGATACTTTCCCACTTTGGTATCTTCAGGAAGTGGAAGGTGTCAGACAAGATGTGCGTGTTTGTAACTTGAGTTACTTCCAGACAGACTGGTATGTAAGCCAAATGCGCAGACCTTATTATGGATCTGACGCCTTGCCCATCAAGTGGACACCGGATATGTATTCAAACGGTAAACGCGACATCGGACGCATTTTCAAGTTAACAGATGACTCCATCAGTCTGGATATGGCTATGAAATTTATTGAGTCGGATGATGAACGTTATAAGCATATTCAAGGGTACGATGAAAGGGTAGACTTTATCCCTTCCAACAAGATTTACTTGGATATCAATGCTTCTGAAGTGATGGCTAACAAGTATCTGGAACCTAAATATGCGGACAAAATTGTACCTCAATTGAATATTAACCTGGGTGATAAATCCTATCTGGGTAAGCAAGAGCTTATGATTCTTGAAATGCTGCAGGAAAACCATTGGAAACGTCCAATCTGTTATGCTGTGACTGTTGAAGAATCACAATTTCTTGGATTGAAAAGTTCTTTCTTGCAGGAAGGTTTGGCTTATAAACTTGCACCTATAAAGAGCGTTGATGGTGAAGCAACTATCAATACGGAGAAGATGTACGATTTGATGATGAACAAGTTCCGTTGGGGAAATATTCAGGATCCAAAGGTCTATCTAGATGAAAATAATCTCAGAATGTGTCGTACGCATCGTGCCATGTTTGGCTTCCTGGCCAAAGCATTATACAATGAAGGCAAGATGGACAAGGTTGAGAAGGTTCTTGATTATTGCATGAAAGTGATTCCAATGTCAACGGTACCCTCCAATTATACGAATGCAGAAATGGCTGATCTTTATTATAAGATCGGTAAACCAAAGAAGGCTCTTGCTGTTATTAAACAATGTGGAAAAACCAGTTTGGAATGTTTGGATTGGGCCTATTCATTGAACCCAAGACAGTATCGTAGTGCTTCCGAGTTGGTTCGAATGAATCTATACACACTCCAAATGATTGCCATTTCTATGAATGAATACGATAAGAAAAATGGTGCACCCTATATGGAAGCATTCCAGAAACATGCATCTGTTTTTCAACAAGTATCTGACACCAGAAGTGCTGGAGCGCCAGTTAATCAATAAGAATGAATGTTAATTGAACAAATACCCTCTTTCTTACGTGCCGCCTGCAAGGGCGTCACGTGGAGGAAGAGCAGTCTGGATAAAATAATCTATCTCACATTTGATGATGGACCAATACCCGAGGTGACCCCTTGGGTATTGGATGTTTTAGACCATTATCAAGTGAAAGCAACCTTCTTTTGTGTGGGTGAAAATGTGAAAAATAATCCTGATGTCTATCAGGAGGTTCTCAGACGTGGTCACCGTACAGGTAACCACACCTACAATCACATTCGCGGTTTCTTTACCAACACCAAAGAATATCTGGCCAATATTGAACAGGCTTCAACTCTAATAGACAGTCCTTTATTTCGCCCCCCACACGGTGATATGCGTCTATCTCAGCTCAGACTGCTTCGCAAAAAGTATGAGATCATTCAGTGGGACGTCATAACCAGAGATTACGACAAGGATTTACCCAAGGAAAGAATTTTGAGCATCGTTAAAAAATATACGCGTAACGGTTCAATCATAGTATTCCATGATTCACTGAAGGCTGAACAAAACTTGCGTTATGCCATGCCAAAAGCGATTGAATTCCTTTTAGAAGAAGGTTATCAATTTAAAACGCTTTAGTCCTTTGAGTTCGAGTTAAGCCTGTAGAAGATTTTTATCCCGAACACTGTTTAGTAGGTAAATCCCAGTTTTATTACCATTGCGGATTCATGAAATAGTATAGCAGAGGGTTTTGGATTTAACAAAATGGATCTTTTTTCAAAACCGAAACTAACCAATAGATTATGATCATTTCCCAAAGATGGATTTAAACCCAATGCAACGTAGTAACCTGGATATTTGAAATTGCCCAGATAGTTTAAGTTGGTTTGGTATTTATAATCGAATGCTCCCTCAATGCTTGGGCGAAGTACATTTCTCCAATAAGTGTATTTTGCACCAAATTCTGCGGAAAATAAATTTTCCCAGTGATGGGTACCGTTTATCAACATGTGATAAATATTTTCTTCTTCTCTATTACTTTTACTTGCCGACAAATCAGCTTGAAGACTGAACGATTTTATCCAATTGGGTATAGAAAGGTTTATTTGTGCACCTATGACAGGTGAACTGTATTTTAAAGCAGAAGATCCTAAGTAGACTCCGTTAAAGCAGTCATTAATACCACCGTAAATTGAATAATTTAATTTGAAAAAGTGTTTATACCTAAGTTTAAAATCCCGAACTTCTATACCCGATTTTAGTACTGTTTTATTGTATTTTTTTGTCAAAGAGACCATATCCTCAAGCTCGAATTTAGCATTGGACGAATTTAAACCTACAGATTCATACTTTCTGAAAATGTAATGAAGTATTCCTTTGTATTTGTTGTCTACACGTATTTTTGAGATATTGTTTTTGGATTCAATAATTTTGTCCGGATCTTTTGTAAGTACGTTTACTTCACCATTCTCATTTTCAAAAAAGTACAAAGGTTTTGTTTTTGCATCTGATACCTCCGTTAAAGAATATAGGCTAATAGTTCCCTGTACATGTGATTCCAAAAAGACAGTCTTGGATGTACCATTTAAAGTCATGGACTTTGAAACATACTTCTTTTGAAGCCCAGTGGTAAATTGATAACCATCTATCTGATCCGGCAAAAATAGCTGTACTGAATCAGTTAATGCAGACTTAAAATGACAGGCCCTTGCATTCTGACTGGCCGCTCCGCAATCAATATAGCCCAATATCGTGTCTTTATTGTTTGTGATGATGTAACCTGACTTATAATTTTTTTGTGCCTGTATGGTCAGATAACAAAATAAAGAGAAATAAAAGATGACAAATAGTTCTTTCATGAGAATTTGTTAGAAAGTATAACCCAATTTAACTGTCCAGGATTGATCAAAGATTGTATTATGTTGAGGTGGAATGCCGAAATACCCCAGATCGTCAAACTTTAAACCAATAGTAAAAAGCAGGAAATGATTATTTCCTATTGGAGGATTAAGGCCCAGAGTCAGGAAGTTTTCAAAACGTAAATAATCACCCCAAACCTGGGGATTTGTTGGGTACATATTGCGGATACCTGCTTCAATACTTGGTCGGATTATTCCTTTTTGATACGTATATTTTGTTCCTAAACCCAGTGATAATAAATAATAATTTGGCCTCCAGAATGTTTGAGAATCATTACCAAATAAAGAGGAATTTTTCCTCATACTTAAATCGGCCTGAATGCTAAGTGATTTTACACATCTTGGAATGGACAGGTTTGTCTGAATCCCTATTGCTGGCGTAAGGCTCTTAAATTTACCATAATACCCATATATCTGCTGTGTAGCAGCAAGAATTTCTTTTTCAACGTAGACCGAATAATCCAGTTTTATCAAATGCTCATACTTAAATTCAATGGATTTATCTTTTGAAGTACCGGCTTTTTTGTTGTATTCTTTCGTTAAACCGATCAATTCTTCTTTTTTGTATTCTGTATTATGCGCTTTTTCCCCCATCATTTCACAGTCTCTGAAAATGAAATGGAGCGTCCCTTTGTATTTGTTGTCTAACTGTTTTCTGGTATATCCATTTTTTAAAAGGGTGACTTGATCTGGATCTTTGGTAATATAATTTGTTTCACCATTCTCATTTTCGAAAAAGTACAAAGGAGTTGTTTTTTCATCCGATTTATCCTCCAAGCAATATAAAGAAATCTTTCCCTGTACCAGTGACTCTAAAAATGAAGTCTTGTATGTGCCATTTATAGTCACGGATTTTGAAACGTACGTATTTTTAACCTTGGTAGTGAATTGATACCCCGCAATCTGATCTGGCAGAAAAGATTGTAAAGAATCTGTCATTGCAGATTTAAAATGACAGGACTTGGAGTTCTGACTATCTGGTCCGCATTCTATTAGACCATTGATTGTATCCTTGTTGTTTGTGATGATGTAGCCTGGGATGTAGTTGTTTTGTGCATGGATTGTCAAAAGGCTTATTAAAGCTAGTAAAGTTAGAGAAAAGATTTTTTTCATTTTGAAATTCATAAAATATGATCTCAAAAGTAACAATAATATACATAAAAACAATAAATAAGTAACATCATAATCCAACTTTGCAAAAGAGCTTGACTTCCAAATTCGCTTATTATAAACATAACATGTTTGTTCAGATGGAATTAAAATTAGATGACCCTAATAATTCAGGCGGATGCTCCTATGCTTTTTTCAGGTAATCCAATCACTTTTTGATGTAAGCTCCTCCAGGTAAAGACCCCAGGATTCCGGCCATTTCCAATTGCATCAGGATGGAAAGTGTGTCTCCGATTTTCGTATCTGTCTGAATAGCGAGTTCATTGCATGAGTATATTTCTCCAGCTTTCATGTAGTCAAAAATTTTCTTTTCTGCAGGTTGTAGTTCCGGGAATAATTGGGTTTGTATCTGCTTGTTGCCGGATGGTAAATCCCAGTTCATTTCCTTAAATACATCCTCTGCGGATTCGATTAATCCAGCTATTTGTTTTTTTATTAGCAGGTTGCACCCTCTGGAGTGTTCATCGCATTTCCTGCCGGGAAAAGCGAATACATCCCTGCTATAATCAGCAGCCATTCTCGCAGTGATAAGAGATCCACCTTTATTTGCAGACTCGATGACAATGCAAGCATCACTCATGCCCGCTACTATTCGGTTGCGTTGTACAAAACGATAGGGCTCCGAAGGCACTCCCCATGGCAATTCGGTGATCAAAGACCCGTTTGAGAGTAATTTTGAGGCGATATCCCGATGCATGGCCGGATAGACCTCCTGAAGACCGTGAGCCAATACCGCGGCCGTGTTGAGTTTACTTGCATGGGCGGCTTTGTGAGCGCAGATGTCAATACCAAAAGCCAGGCCGCTAATAATAATCATATCCGGAAATGCTTCCGAAAAATCCTGAACCAGGTGTTCGGTCAGATTTCGACCATATGCAGTGGCCTGCCTGGTACCAACAATGGATACTGTCTTTGAAGCATTCAGGTTGCTGAACCCTTTGCTGTATAAAACCATTGGTGCATCCGGACAGGATCGCAGACGCGCAGGGTAATCAACATCGTTGATAAATCGCGCTTGAATATTGTTTTGCTCAATGATTTTCAATTCGACTTCTGCTTTTTTCAAAGCAGTGCCTTGAAGTATACTTTCGCGGATTTTTGGATTCAAGTCCTCTGCCTGATCCAGATTCTCTTTGATAAAAATAGCTTCTGCTGAACCGAAATAGTCCAATAAAAGCCTTGCGGTTGCTGGATTAAGGCCTGGAATGAGTGAAAGTGCTACGTTGTAAAAGAGAGCGTCCATCTTACTAAGATTCCTTTTGACCTAAAACCTCGTCAAAAGGTTTGTAGTCACTGAGCTTACCGTTTACTATTGAAACAGTGTCCACTTTGCCACGCACCACCATTTTTTGATCTGGGAAACGAATGATATCTTGCAAGAAGATCCATCGAATGCCTTCTTTTTTGACAGATACTGTGACTATAAATTCATCGCCACTTTTCAGCGGAGTTTTGAATGCCATTTCGATACGTGCTACTACAAAATCAACCCCTTGAGCATGCAAATCCGAAAAATCGAGACCAAGAGTTTTGATGTATTCGTGTCGGGCATGTTCCAGATAGTGCTGATAATTTGCATTATTGACAATTCCCTGAAGATCGCATTCGTAATCTCGGACTTTAAACTGCAAGGTAAAGATTCCCATAGTATTGAACTTTTAGTCGGACAAAGATAGAATAATAATTAATATATAAAACACAATATGTAAATAATAAATTAAATTAGTTACATAACGGTTTTTTCAGCTGGGACTAGTTTGTAAAGTTTATCGGATGGCCGGATTTTTTCTTTGATGGGAATGGAAATGTGGTCACCTTTGATTGCTTTCTGCACAGGTTTTAGATCTAGCCGGATTTCTTCTACAATGCCTTCAATAGCACCTGTTGTAGGTCCCGTAATCAGGTATTCGTCACCCACATTCAGCTCCTGGCTTTCAATCAGAAATTCAGCTACTTTTAGATTTGAATAGTACTTGATACCTTTTCCAATCAGGATTTTACGTTTTGTGGCTGAAGAACCATATTTGTGTGTCCATTCACCTAAACGTTGTCCCAAGTAGTAACCATCCCAAAAACCGCGGTTAAATACTGTGGATAATCGTTCATCCCAATTTTTGATTTTTTCTTCGGTAAAAGTATTGTTCAGTTGAGATTCAATGGCTTCCCGGTAGCAATTCACGACAGTCTTTACATATTCTGCACCTCTGGCACGTCCTTCAATTTTAAATACACGGACACCCGCATCCATCATTTTGTTCATGAAATGTATGGTTTTCAGATCTTTGGGCGAAAGGATGTATTGGTTATCAATGTCGAGTTCAACGTCAGTTTCCTTATCCTTGACAGTATATCCGCGTCTGCAGATTTGTACACATGCTCCTCTGTTTGCCGAGAGGTTATATTCATGGAGACTGAGGTAGCATTTCCCTGAAACAGCCATGCATAACGCCCCGTGACAAAACATTTCGATACGGACGAGATTGCTTTTTGGGCCACGAATGTTTTGTTCGACAATTTGTTGATGTATTTCTGCTACCTGATCCAGGTTTAGCTCACGGGCAAGAACTACCACATCGGCAAATTGTGCGTAAAATTTCAGAGCTTCTACATTGGCAATATTCAATTGAGTTGATAAATGCACTTCAACACCCATTTGCCTGGCGTAGGACATAACGGCTACGTCTCCAGCAATGATGGCGGTAATTTCAGCTTCCTTGGCAGCTTCAACGATTTTTCGCATCAGGTCCAAATCGTTGTCATACAGAACGGTGTTGACTGTCAGATAGCTCTGAATGCTGCGTTCTTTACAGGTTGCAGCAATGGATTTCAAATCTTCAATCGTAAAATTATTGGAAGACTTTGAACGCATGTTGAGATTTTCTATCCCGAAATAGATGGAGTCAGCACCTGCCTGAAAGGCTGCTGTGAGAGATTCATAGGAACCTACGGGTGCCATTATCTCGAATTCTTTGCGTTGATTATCTGTATTTTGTAACATTTTGACTAACTTTTTTTAGACCTCAAAAGTACAATAAATGAACGAATTCTCCGACCATAGGATGAGCTATTGATTAAAAATCAATACTTTTGCAGAAATTTCCGGCATAAGAAAATGTTGTTTACCGGAATGATGTTAAGAAATATATGAAGATTGGAAATCTTGATTTAGGAATCAACCCATTGTTGCTGGCACCGATGGAAGATGTGACAGATCCTTCTTTTCGCTTGATGTGCAAGCGTTTTGGAGCCGATATGGTGTATACAGAATTTGTTTCTTCGGATGCATTAATACGCAATGTCAATAAAACTCAGCAGAAACTTCACATCAGTGATGATGAACGGCCTGTTGCTATTCAAATATATGGTCGTTTCCCGGATGCGATGGCTGAGGCTGCTCAGATATGTGAGGCTGCTAATCCGAATGTATTGGATATCAATTTTGGCTGTCCTGTCAAGAAGGTAGCCGGAAAAGGTGCAGGAGCGGGTATGCTCAGGGATATCCCAAAAATGTTGGAGATAACACGAAGGGTTGTTGATGCAGTTAAGATCCCCGTGACTGTAAAAACCCGGCTTGGGTGGGATGATAGTTCAAAAATCATCGTTGAATTGGCTGAATCCCTCCAGGATTGTGGTATTGCAGCATTGGCTATTCACGGTCGAACACGTGCACAAATGTATACGGGTGAGGCCGACTGGTCTTTGATAGGTGATATCAAGAACAATCAGCGAATGCGCATCCCAATTATTGGTAACGGAGACATTACTACACCCGAATCTTGCCGTAAACGTTTCGATGAAACAGGCGTCGATGCCGTAATGATTGGCCGGGCAAGTATTGGACACCCATGGATATTTGAAGAAATCAAATACTTTATGGATCATGGTCAACATATTGAAGACTCATTCACGAATACACTTACAAACGAGGGTATTGTTCCCTATTCTTTCCGATGGAAGATGGATATCCTTAAACAACAGGTAAATCAAAGTGTACTTAGATTGGATGAACGCAGGGGTATTATACATATTCGCCGCCACCTTGCCGCCACTCCTCTATTCAAAGGCATACCAAACTTTCGCGAAACCCGGATTGCCATGCTTCGTGCTGAAACCGTCGAAGAACTTTTCCAGATTTTTGATTCAATCGAATAGTGAAATTCCCTGTAGTTAGTACACCTTTTCTGCTACTCTTTTGACACTTTGCGTAGCCATCATGGAATAAAAATGGATGCTTGGAACCCCATGTTCTTTAAGGCCTTTGGCTTGCAAAGTGCACCATTCAATACCCACTTCTGTGGCTTCAGCATCAGTTTTGCATTTTCCTAGTTCTTTAGCGAATGCCTCAGGCATATCAACATGAAATATTTTAGGTAAAGCCGTGAGCTGATTCATAAAGGTGACAGGCTTGATACCCGGAATGATGGGTACATTAATACCTTCTTTTCTGCAAAGATTTACAAAATCAAAGTATTTCTGGTTGTCAAAAAACATTTGAGTAACCAGATAGGAGGCACCTGCATCTACTTTTTGTTTTGCCCAATAGATATCCGTTTCCAAATTGGGGGCTTCCTCATGTTTTTCCGGATAACAAGCCATACCATAAGAGAAAGGTGCGTCCTGTTTTTTCATTTTAGATCCGTCCAGGAAATAACCCTGATTAAAGGCATTCACCTGTTTCTGCAAATCGGTGGCATATTGATGACCGGTTGCAATAAAAGCCTTATCCTGTTTAGCCTTATCTCCACGCAGAAGCAAGAGATCTTCGATACCCAGGAACTGAAGATCCATTAATACGTATTCTGTTTCGCTTTCCGTAAAACCACTGCAAAGTACATGTGGTACTACGGGAATCTTATATTTATTCTGAATGGCAGCAGCTATCGCAACTGTTCCGGGACGATGGCGTTCAGCCACACGTTCAAAAAGGCCATTTGGGAGCTCACGGTAGACCATTTCACTTCGGTGTGTCGTGATATTGATGTATTTTGGATCAAATTCACGCAGTGTCTCAATTGTTTTGTAAACACTATCAATGGAGTTGCCCTTCAAAGGAGGCAACAATTCGAATGAAAAAGCAGTGGATTTTGTTAAAAGTATTTTGTCTACAACGCTCATATCAATCTATTTTTTTATTTTTCTTAGTTAAAATTTCATCATAGGCCTTCTTCTTGTCTAGAATACCTAAGGCCTCATTTAATGCTTCGTTTTCGGTGATCATGACTTTATAATAATCTGAGCTTTTGCCCAAATCCCTGGCCATGTAGGCTTTAAGCTGTAATTTAAGCAGTGTTTTGTCAGAATCTTTGTCCTTTTTACTGAATAGTTCTTTTTCAGCCTTATCCTTTGTGATTATTTCATTAATCAACGAATCTTTCACGTTTAGATCTTTAATGACTAGCTCCATTTTTGGTTTTATGTATTGAAGCTCTCCAGAAAGTGGTGACTTTTCTACATTCTTATCCTTTTCACTGATAAATTCTTTTTCGGCTTGTGTTATCATTTCGTTGATCATGGAATCATCTACATTGAATTTTTCGATAAACTGCTCCATCGTCGGGTATGTTTCTTTTAATTTGGCACGATTATTATCAACATATTGAATGCTGTATCTGTTCATAATGCCTGAAGCGGCCAACGTTCTGTGTAGGTCGGTAAAACGCGTCGTGTCCAAGGGCACAAAAACATCAGGCATTATTCCTCCGCCACCATAGATGGTTCTTTTATTAACCAAGGTACTTGTTCGGAGAGAATCAGGGAAATGAATGCTGTCTGAATTGGCCATTTCTCCTCTGTTGTACCTGTCTATCAGATCTTTGCTATAGTTTTCTGCATCCTCGTAAGGCTTTTGTATAAAGCGGCCAGAGGGGGTGAAATAACGCGCAATGGTCAGTTTAAGCATGGATTCGTCCGGAAGTGGGATGGGGCGTTGCACCAGTCCTTTACCAAAACTTCTACGTCCAATAATCAGACCTCTGTCCCAGTCCTGTATAGCTCCTGCTAAGATCTCGCTGGCTGAAGCGGAATATTCGTCAATCAAAATCACCAGTTTGCCTTTTTCAAAGCAACCTTTAGAGGTTGCGTCGTTTTGCATCCGTGGGCTATGAAGGCCTTTGGTATAGACAATGCATTTTCCATCCGAAAGGAATTCATCCGCTATGTCTACGGCTGCATTCATAAAGCCTCCACCATTGGATTGCAAGTCTAGGACCAATTCAGTCATGCCCAGATTTTTCAGGTTGCTGAAAGCTTCTCTGAACTCATCCGCTGTGGTGGCTCCAAAACGGTTCAATTTGATATATCCGGTCGTTTTGCTGACCATTAAGGCGGCATCCAGACTGTATATTGGAATTTTATCCCTCACAATATTAAAATCTTTCAGGTTTTCAAGCCCGCGGCGTTTGATGGATACTTTAACAGTGGTTCCTTTGGGACCTTTTAGGTGTTTCATAACATCGGTGTTGGACATCTTGACTCCTGAAATGGGCACACTATCCACCTGGATGATGCGGTCTCCAGGTAAAAGTCCTACTTTTTGGGAGGGGCCTCCTGAAATGACTTCTATAACAAAAAGCGTATCTTTCATCATATTGAATGAAATACCAATGCCATCAAATCCTCCCTGAAGTGGTTCGTTCATTTCCTTCACCTCGTCTACCGTCATGTAAGCAGAGTGGGGGTCCAACTCCTTGATCATGGCTCTCAGTCCATCCTCGACCAATTTATCGGCATCGATATCATCGACATACAGGTTCTTGATGGCGTACATGGCGATACCCATTTTCTGGTCTGCCTTAGAATTTGAATATTGTGCAAAAAGAGAAGGAGAAAGGACAAATATCCAAGTGAGACAAAGGATAATTTTTTTCATTTTCATTTTATTTTCAATAGTTCTTTGATCGCTGTAGGAACAAAAGCAGTGATATCCTGATTGTGTTTGAGCAGTTCCCTAACGACATTTGATTGAATACTTGAGTATTCTGGTTCAGTAAACAAAACAACGGTATCTATCTCTGAAATTTTCTGATTGACATCAGAAAGTAAACGTTCATATTCAAAATCACCCAGCGAACGGACTCCACGGATAATGAAACCTGCATTTTCCTTTCTGGCCAGATCGACTGTCATCCCCTCGTAGGAGCAAACCACTATGCGTGGTTCATTCTTGAAACATTGATGGATGTGCTCCAGACGTTGTTCTATTGTAAAAAGCGTCTTTTTGTCATTGTTGTTTCCGATTGCAATGATGATCCGGTCAAACAAACGTAAACCCCGTCTTACGATAGAGGCATGGCCTAATGTAAAAGGGTCGAAAGTGCCGGGAAAAATGGCTGTTCTCATAATTTTTTCTTTATAATTCTTCTTCATCGACAACCAGGTTGTCAATAATGAAGTTTTGACGTTCAGAAGTGTTTTTACCCATATAAAATTCCAGCAAGCCTTTTACCACATCTTCTTTACGAAGACTCACCCGATCCAAACGAATATCCTTACCTATAAAATATTTGAATTCATCCGGGGAGATTTCACCCAAACCTTTGAATCGGGTAATCTCGGGATTTGGTCCCAAAGCATCTATTGCCTGAATGCGCTCTTCTTCTGTATAACAGTAGCGTGTTTCCTTCTTATTCCTGACTCTGAACAATGGAGTTTGAAGAATATAGACATGCCCTTTTTTGATGAGTTCAGGGAAAAATTGCAGGAAGAAGGTCATCAGAAGCAAGCGGATATGCATACCGTCCACATCGGCATCGGTTGATACAATGATTTTGGCATATCGAAGGTCATCTAACCCATCTTCGATGTTCAGGGCGGCTTGCAAAAGGTTGAATTCTTCGTTCTCGTAGACTACTTTTTTAGTCATACCATACGAATTCAGCGGTTTTCCTCTCAAACTGAATACTGCCTGATAATTGACATCACGGCTTTTAGTGATGGATCCGCTGGCAGAATCGCCCTCGGTGATAAAGATGCTGGTTTCTTCCAACATTTCACCTTTGGTATCGTTAAAATGAAACCGACAGTCCCGCAGCTTCTTATTGTGCAAGTTTGATTTCTTGGCACGCTCTCTGGCTAACTTTGTGACACCGGCTATAGCCTTACGTTCTTTTTCTGATTCGGTTATTTTCCGAAACATGGCATCAGCCACATCTCCATTTTTATGAAGGTAGTTGTCCAATTCTTTTTTAAGGAAATCACCTATAAATTTAGATACCGAAGGTCCTTCCGGTCCCATATCTTTGGACCCAAGTTTGGTTTTGGTCTGTGACTCGAAAATAGGTTCTTCTACTTTGATGCTGACTGCAGCAATGATACCCATTCGGATATCCGAGTAGTCGTGGTTTTTATTGTAAAATTCCTTAATGGTTCGTGAGAGCGCTTCGCGAAAGGCCGATTGATGCGTTCCTCCCTGTGTGGTATGCTGCCCGTTTACAAAAGAATAGTATTCTTCTCCGTATTGATTTCCATGTGTCAGCGCAATTTCAATATCTTCGCCTTGCAGATGGATAATAGGGTAGAGAGGTTCGGATGTAATGTTTTCATTGAGCAAGTCAACCAACCCATTTTTTGACTGAAATTTTTTACCATTGTAATAAATGGCTAGTCCGGAATTCAGGAAAACATAATTTTTGAGTAAGGTCTCAATGTATCCGTCTTGATAGACATAACTCGAAAAAATAGTGGGATCCGGAACGAATTCTGTTAGCGTACCGTTCGATTCCTGAGTTTCTTTTTTATGGGATTCCTCTGTAATGACCCCCCTGCAATAGGCCACTTCTTTGGTTTCACCGTCTCGGAAACTCTGGATGTGGAATACCGAAGAAAGGGCATTAACAGCCTTTATACCAACACCATTCAGTCCGACTGATTTTTTGAAAGCCTTGGAATCATACTTAGCACCGGTGTTCATTTTGGATGAAACGTCCACGACTTTGCCCAGAGGAATTCCTCGGCCATGATCTCGTACGGAGACTACACTATCCTTGATAAAGACCTCAATAGTTTTACCATTGCCCATCATGAATTCATCGATGCTGTTATCCAGCACTTCTTTCAGCAAGACGTATATTCCGTCATCCGCAGATGTTCCATCTCCGAGCTTACCGATGTACATACCCGGACGACGGCGGATGTGCTCCTGCCATTCTAGGGTGATAATGTTTTCATCTTCGTAACTACCCATGATGGGTGGTGTTGCGATTAGTTCTTCCATAGCGTTTAAAACAAATATTTTAGGAACCTTTTTGCAAATGTACTAAGAATCTGCCTAAAAAGATATATCCAAATTTTGAAAGAATTCTTTTTCTTTCGGTCTGAATTTTAAAAACGTATGGATTTATTATTTCGTTTTAAAACTCTTTGATGTAGACTCTCCGTCTGCGGTGGTGGCGAGGGTTGAAATCTGCCCAAAGTACTTGTATGCGTCCGTTTTCTTCTAGTTCCGGATTGGTTTCTGCCAGTTTGTATCCATTCTTTATGAAAATAGGTACCAGATCGGCGAAAATCATAGAGTTCAGACCTTTACCCTGGTAATCCGGATGAATCCCCATCAAGTACAAGTCTACAAGGTCATTTTTACGAAGCGCCTTAAGCAGGTGAATAAAACCAAATGGGAAAATATTACCTTTTGTCTTTTGGAACGCTTTGCTTAAAGATGGAATAGCAATACCCATACCCACTACGTTGTCGTCTTTGTCTACAATGATGCTGACTAAATCAGAACGAACAAAGGAAAGGTACATTTTAATATAGTAATGTACTTGTTTGTCTGTTAAAGGAGCAAATCCGTACAATACATTATAGGTGTCGTTCCAGAGTTTGAATATTTTTTCACCATATTTTTTAACCAATGCGCTGGCTGTCTTGAATTTTACGACTCTTAGGTCGTATTTTTGAGAAACAATGGCTGCCATTCTGGTGTATCGGTCCGGAATCTGATCTGGAATGGTTATTTGGTATTCTTTCCAGTCGACATCTTTGCGGTACCCCAGATTTTCCATATGCCTGGGATAATAATCATAATTATAGATGGTTGCAAAAGTTCCCATTTCATCAAAGCCTTCAACCAGCATTCCTTCATGATCCAGGTCTGTAAAACCCAAAGGTCCTTTCAATGCATTCATCCCTTTTCTCTGAGCCCAGTTCCCAACGGCATCCAGCAAGGCTTTGGTCACTTCCTGATCGTCAATGACATCAAACCAGCCGAAACGTGCATGATCCTGTTTCCACCATTTATTGGTATCGTGATTGATAATTCCGGCAATACGTCCGACTATTTCACCATCACGTAAAGCAACGAACTTAATGGAATCGCAAAACTCCAATGCCGGATTTTTTTTTGGATTGAAAGTGTTTATTTCATCATAAGTGAGGCAGGGGATGTAGTAGGGATTCTCTTTATATAGTTTCAGGGAAAATTTAATGAATGCTTTCAGCTCTTTGGCTGAAGTGACCTCTCTAATTTCTAAACTCATGGCAATGATTTCGGTTAAGTTTCAGAATAATATAAATCCTCTATATACTGTTAGGCTTTCTTCTTTAAAAAAAATCCGGTCAAAGATATAAAAAAAAGCCGTTTCTCTTTCGAGAACGGCTTTTTTTGCGTTAATCAGGAGTTTAACGTCTGATGCCCAATTCTTTGATTAAAGAACGATATTTTTCAATATCCTTTTCTTTTAGGTAGTCGAGTAAACGACGACGCTTACCAATAATGATTCTAAGGGCATGCTCTGTGCTATGATCTTTGTGATTTGACTTGAGGTGTCCAGTCAAATGGTTAATACGATAGGAAAACAATGCTACCTGGGACTCGGGAGAACCAGTGTCAGTGTTAGACTTTCCGTATTGACCGAAGATTTCCTGCTTTTTCTCTGGGGTTAAATACATAAAAATTGTTTTATTATTGTGAATTGAATCAAATAAGGCCACAAAAGTAGACAATACTTTTATATAAACAATGATTTTCTGCAAAAAAAAAGCTACTTTTGTGCCCATTAAGGTTTAATAGGTAAATCAGAGTTAAAACAATAGGATGCAAGACATTAGAAACATCGCAATTATCGCACACGTAGACCACGGAAAAACAACTCTTGTTGACAAGATGCTGCTCGCTGGTCAATTGTTCAGAAGTAACGAAGCTGTTGGAGAATTAATTCTCGACAATAACGAACTTGAACGCGAAAGAGGGATCACCATTCTTTCGAAGAACGTTTCCATTAACTATAAAGGAACTAAAATCAACATCATTGATACTCCCGGTCACGCGGACTTTGGTGGAGAAGTGGAACGTGTACTCAATATGGCTGATGGGGTTATCTTGCTCGTTGATGCTTTTGAAGGCCCTATGCCACAAACCCGCTTTGTTTTACAAAAAGCGCTGGAAATTGGTTTGAAACCAATTGTATGTATTAATAAGGTGGATAAACCCAATTGTCGCCCTGAAGAAGTTCAGGAAGCTGTATTCGATTTGATGTTCAGCTTGAATGCAACTGAATATCAACTAGACTTCCCTACTTGTTATGGTTCAGCCAAAAAAGGATGGATGTCTGATGACTGGCGTAATGAAACAGATGATATCACTTATTTGCTGGATCTTGTAATCTCAAACATTCCTGCTCCAGAGAATATTGAAGGAACTCCTCAAATGTTAATCACCTCTTTGGATTATTCATCTTATGTAGGTCGTATTGCTGTAGGACGTATCCATCGTGGTACTTTGAAAGAAAATATGGACGTCAGTTTAGTAAAACGTGATGGTCAAATTATAAAAAGCCGCATTAAGGAACTGCATGAATTTGTAGGTTTTGGACGCAAGCGTTGTACCGAAATGAGTTCTGGAGATATTTGCGCAATAGTTGGTATTGAAGGCTTTGAAATCGGTGACACCATTGCCGATCTTTTAGAACCAGAAGCTTTGAAGCCTATTGCTATTGATGAACCAACAATGAGCATGGTTTTTACCATCAACAATTCACCTTTCTTCGGTAAAGATGGTAAATTTGTGACTTCCCGTCACATTCATGACCGTTTGATGAAAGAGCTGGATAAGAACTTGGCTTTACGCGTTGAAAAGAGTATGGATTCTGATATTTGGACTGTTTTTGGTCGTGGTGTACTCCACTTATCTGTGCTAATTGAAACCATGCGTCGTGAAGGTTATGAACTTCAGGTAGGTCAACCTCGTGTTATCTTCAAAGAAATTGACGGTAAAAGATGCGAACCTATCGAAGAAATAACCATTAATTGCCCGGAAGAAACGGCAAGCAAGATGATTGATGCAGTGACCCGTCGTAAAGGTGAACTCACCATGATGGAAAACAAGAATGATCGTGTTCATATGGACTTTATTATGCCTTCTCGTGGTATTATCGGTTTGCGTGGCGTATTGATGACACTTTCTGCTGGAGAAGCCGTTGTAGCTCACCGTTTTAAAGAATACCAACCTTATAAAGGCGATATCGATAAACGTGAAAACGGATCTATGATAGCCATTGAAACTGGAACATCTGTTTCATACGGTATGGATAAACTGAAAGATCGTGGTCGCTTCTTTATTTTCCCAGGTGAAGATGTTTATTCTGGACAAGTTGTTGGTGAAAGCACCAAAGAAGGTGATTTGGTTATTAATGTAACCAGAACCAAAAAGATGTCAAATGTTAGAGCATCAGGTACTGATGATAAGGCTACATTGCCACCTCCAATCGTTTTTTCATTGGAAGAAGCACTTGAATATATCAAAGAAGATGAATATGTAGAGGTAACACCTAAGCATATGCGTATGCGTAAGATTATTCTCGATGAGAATGAACGTAAACGTACAACCAGAAAATAATTCACATAGAGTTTATATACATAAAAAGGGCAGTCCATTCGGACTGCCCTTTTTATGTAATGTATAATTTTTAGTTTTGTGGTCTTTTATTTTTCGGAAGTTTCCATGCCTTTCTTTAGCATTTCTGCAGCCTCGCAAAGTTCCATGTACCAAGCCTCACCAAATTTTCGAATCAGTGGTTCTTTTAGAAATTGATAGACAGGCAGTCCCAATTGTTGACCGTAAAGTCTGGCACCTGAACAGATGCTCCATTCTTGATAATTGACAGCTGTATATTCAGCGAATTTTTTCACCCGAATAGGATAAAGGTGGCAGGAAACAGGTTTCATAAAGGTGATATAACCAGCTCGCCAGGCTTTTTCCACAGCGCATAGACAAGTGCCGTTTTCATCGTAACATGTAAAGACACAGTCTTTTCCATTGACGATGCTTGTGACCATTTCTCCGTCCTGGTCCGCATAAGCTACACCCTGTTCATGGATTAGCTTTTTGGCTTCTTCGGAAAGATCTTCCCAAATGTCAGGTAGGGCATTTTCCAGTTGGATAATTTCATCAAGTTCTACAGGCGCACCTGAATCACCTTCTACGCAACATGTGCCGCGGCAGTGAGCCAGGTTGCAGCAAAACTGCTGATCCAGAAGGTCGAGACTAATGAGTGTATCTTGTATTTGCAACATAATTAGTAGTCTTAAAATTTCATCGGTGATGGTATGTAAGTTTATAAGCGACTAATGACATCCCTATACGGAATGTCATTAGTCATTTAGTTCTAGTAAATCAGTAAGATTAATCTTCAATCAAACATTTTCCTGTCATATCTGCTGGCTGTTGAATTCCGAGAATGTGACAAATGGAAGGAGCAACGTCTGCCAGGATTCCGTTGGAAACCTTAGCTGTTGCGTTGTCGGTGACATAAACGAAAGGCACAGGATTCAGAGAGTGCGCCGTGTTGGCAGAACCATCTTCGTTTACTGCATTGTCTGCATTTCCATGGTCGGCAATGATAATAACCTCATAGTCTTTTGCTTTAGCTGCTTCAACGACCTTGGCTACACATTCATCCACTGCGGTTATAGCTTTCTGAATAGCTTCATAAATACCGGTGTGACCTACCATATCACCGTTTGCGAAGTTGACAGTGATGTAATCGAATTTTTCAGTATCAATGGCTTCTTTTAAAGCATCAGCCACTTCGTAAACGCTCATTTCAGGTTTTAAATCGTAGGTGGCTACTTTGGGAGATGGAATCAGGATTCGATCTTCACCTTCAAAATTATTTTCACGCCCCCCAGAAAAAAAGAAAGTAACATGTGCGTATTTTTCTGTTTCGGCAATGCGCAATTGTGTCTTACCAGCATTTGATACTATTTCTCCAAGTGTATTCTGAACATTATCCTTGTCAAACAGGATATGCAGCCCTTTAAATTTAGCATCATATGGGGTCATGCAGAAATAGTGCAAAGGAATAGTTTTCATTCCCATTTCCGGCATATCTTCCTGTGTCAGAACGATGGTAAGTTCTTTTGCACGGTCGTTTCTATAATTGAAGAAAATGACAACATCGTCTTCCTGAATAGTTGCTAATGGTTTGCCGTTTGCATCCACATGAATAAGGCCTTTGATGAATTCATCCGTAACACCTGCATCGTAGGAGTCCTGAATCGATTGAATCATGTTGGTAGATGGTGTGCCTGTTCCGTTAACCAGCAGATCATATCCTTCTTTAACACGTTCCCAGCGTTTATCACGGTCCATAGCGTAGTATCTTCCAATGATGGAGGCAATGGCGCCTGTATTTTTTGCCAGATGAGCATCCAAACTTTCGATAAAAGCTTTTCCACTACGAGGATCCGTATCACGACCATCCATAAAGCAGTGAACGAACGATTTTTCAATACCGTACTCTTTGGCTATTTCTATTAACTTAAAAAGGTGATCCATTGAGCTGTGAACACCACCGTCAGAAACAAGACCCAAAAAATGGATCTGTTTGTTGTTTTCTTTGGCGTAGGTATAGGCGCGGATTATTTCCGGATTTTCAAGGATGCTGTTGGTGCGACATGCTTTGTTGATCTTGACCAAGTCTTGATAAACGACGCGTCCTGCACCGATATTAAGGTGACCAACTTCAGAGTTACCCATCTGTCCGTCAGGTAGTCCAACGTCTTCGCCTGAAGCCAGAAGTTGTGAATTGGGATATTTTTCCAATAAGGAATCCCAGTAAGGAGTCGGGGTGTTGTAGATTACATCTTCTTTACCATGATGTCCCATGCCCCAACCGTCAAGGATCATCAACATTGCTTTTTTACTCATACCTTTGAACTATTATTACCGCTTTTTGTTTACTTAAAAAGTTTCGTCACAAAGATAGTTATTTTTGCTGAAAATCGATGAGTAGGAATGTCCTGCAGACTTTTTTAGAAAAAACCTATATGTATGTGTCTTTATACTATTAAAAAAGTCTTACTTTTGTCCATAGAGTTTTAGCATTATAGATAAATATTCATTTTAAAATTAATCGTTATGAAAGGAACACGTTTATTGGTCGTAAGCTTATTGAGCGTATCAATGATTTTTACTGGTTGTAAGTCCATGTCAAATGCCCTAAAAGGTGGTGCAATAGGAACAGTAGCGGGAGCTGCAGTCGGTGCAGGTATTGGTAAATTGGTCGGAAATACAGCTGTAGGCGCAATCGCTGGTGCTGCTGTAGGTGGAACCACCGGTGCTTTGATTGGTAGAAAAATGGATAAACAAGCTGCAGAATTAGAAGCCCAACTGGGTGAAAACGCAGCTGTTGAACGTATTGGAGAAGGTATTAAAGTTACTTTTGAATCTGGTATATTGTTTAATACAGGAAAGGCCGATTTGAGTAATTCTTCTAAAACCGCTTTGACAAAGTTCTCTAAGACTTTGACAGATTATCCTGACACCGACGTTATGATTTATGGTCATACCGATAACACCGGTTCAGATGCTATCAACCAACCTCTTTCAGAAAATCGTGCAGCAGCAGTAAAGGCATTCTTAGTATCCAAGGGTGTATCTTCTTCACGTATAACTACTCAAGGTATGGGTTCAACATCTCCAGTTGGTACTAATGACACAGAAGCAGGACGTACACAAAACCGTCGAGTTGAGGTTGCCATCACAGCTAATGAAGAAATGTTGAAAAAAGCTCAAGCTGGCGAATTATAATCAAATAGCATAAAGATCTTAAAAGCTGCTCCCTATGGAGTGGCTTTTTTTATGCCCGAAATATGGACATAACCATCCCGTATACACATTTATAATGATTTTTTTTGTAAAAATGCCGAAACTTAGTATCTTTGCGATTGTTAAGAGGATGTGAGGGGAGCTAATGTTCCCCTATTTTATTCCCAAAACGGAGCAAATGATACAAAAAGATACTGTAATTCAGTCTGTTAAAGAATGGTTGGAGAATACCTCCTTCTTTTTGGTTGATGTGAAAATCAACTCTGAAAATGAAATTTTCATCGAGTTCGAATCAGAAACGGAAGATGTTACCATCGACGATTGTATAGATTTAAGTAAATTTATAGAGTCCAGACTAGACCGTGAAATAGAAGACTTCTCTCTTGAGGTTGGTTCTGCAGGTCTAGGTCAACCTTTTAAGGTTCTGCAACAATACAAAACGCATTTAGGTGACGAAGTTGAAATCGTCACAAAAGCCGGTATTAAATTGTCCGGTATTTTGAAAAGTGTCGACGAAGATGGTTTTCAACTTACCGTAACTCGTAAGGTGAAACTTGAAAACAGTAAGAAAACGATGAAGATGGATATAGACGAACACTATCTTCATGCCGACGTTAAGTCAGTTAAGTATGTGATCAGTTTTTCCTGATAGAAGAATATAAAATTATTTAAACATATCAAATCAACCAATGGCTAAGAAAGTTGAAACAATCAGTTTGATTGATACCTTTGCTGAATTCAAGGAATTGAAAAATATCGATCGCCCAACAATGGTAAGTGTGTTGGAAGAATCTTTCCGTAACGTTTTAGCAAAAATGTTTGGAACGGATGAAAACTACGACGTGATTATCAATCCTGATAAAGGAGACTTTGAAATTTGGCGTAATCGTCAAATCGTAGAAGATGAGGCCCTTGAATATGATGAAAATTTGCAGATAAAACTTAGGGAAGCAAAGAAAATTGACGCTGATTTTGAAGTTGGTGAAGATGTTACCGATGAGGTACACTTTGCAGATTTTGGACGTCGTGCTGTTTTGAATCTCCGTCAGACCTTGGCATCAAAAATACTTGAACTTCAGAAAGATAGTCTTTATAACAAATTTATTGATCGTATTGGTCAGATAGTTAGTGCTGAAGTCTATCAAATCTGGAAAAAAGAAATCCTTTTGCTTGATGACGAAGGCAATGAAATGCTGCTTCCCAAAGGCGAACAAATTCCTTCTGATTTTTACAGAAAAGGCGAAAGTGTTCGTGCAGTTGTAGAAAGAGTTGAAAATAAGAGCAATAATCCTAAAATTATTCTTTCCAGAACTTCACCTGTTTTCCTGGAAAGACTTTTTGAACTGGAAGTACCAGAAATTCATGAAGGTCTTATCCTGATCAAAAAAGTAGCCCGCATCCCGGGTGAAAGAGCCAAAGTTGCCGTAGAGTCCTACGACGAAAGAATTGACCCGGTTGGGGCATGTGTAGGTGTGAAAGGTGCCCGTATTCACGGAATCGTTCGTGAGCTTCGCAATGAAAATATAGACGTTATCAATTATACTTCAAATATCAATCTCTTTATTCAAAGAGCACTGAGCCCTGCCAAGATTTCTTCTATCCGTTTGGATGAAGAAAATAATAAAGCAGAAGTGTTCCTCAAGCCAGAAGAAGTGTCATTGGCCATCGGTAAAGGTGGTATGAACATTAAGCTGGCTTCCATGTTGACAGGTTACACCATCGATGTTTTCCGTGAAACGGATGATATCGAAGATGATGATATCTACCTGGAAGAATTTAAAGATGAAATTGATGCATGGGTTATTGAAGCCCTTAAGAAGCTTGGCTGTGATACAGCGCGCAATGTGTTGGCAATACCCCGCGAAGATTTGATAGAAAAAGCTGACCTGGAAGAAACCACTGTTGATGAAGTGTTGAAGATTTTACGTGCGGAATTTGATGACTAATTCCGGTCGGTTTATGCAGAAATATAGTTCTGCCTCTATTTTTAGTTTTTTATTTTTAAACCCAATTTATGTCGATTCGATTAAATAAGGTAACAAGAGATTTAAATGTTGGAATGTCTACGCTGGTGGACTACCTGCAGAAAAAGGGTCACGTGGTGGAAAATAATCCCAACACGAAGATCTCAGAAGAAGAATACGAAATATTGGTCAAAGAATTCAGTCATGATATGACGATGAAACAAGAGGCTGAACGTTTGGTACATGAACGAACCAACCGTGATAAACCAAAAATAGAAGCACCTGTTGCTGCACCTATTGAAGAGGTCAAACCCGTTGCGCCACCTATTGAGGAAAATGTAATTGATTTACGTCCACAATTGAAGCCTGTTGGTAAAATCGACCTGGATGCAATAAACAGAAAGCATAAACCGGAAGAAGTTAAGCATTCAGAGCCAGTGAAAGAACTAATTCAACAACCTGTCATCGAAGTTCAGGCACCAGCTGCTGAAGTCGTTGTTCCAGTTGTTTCTGCACCTGTTGCAAAAACCGAAATAGAATCCAAGCCAGTGATGGAAACTATTCAACCTGTTAAAGTTGTTGAACCAGAGAAATCTGTTGAAGTGGTTAAAGACGTGAAGCCTGAAGTGAAAGTGGAGCCTGTTAAGCCTGCTGAACCTGTAAAGCAAGAAATCCTTGCGGAAGTGACAATTTCAAAACCTGAAAAACCGGTAATTGAAAAACCGATTATCGAAAAGCCAGTACATGAAAAGCCAGTAACTGACAGACCCTTTCAGAAAATAAATAAGCCCGAAATTTTCAAAAAGAAAGTGGAACCAGTAGTAACACCCGTTATACCGGAACCAGTAGAGAGAAAAGAACCAGATATTTTCAAGGTGGGTGTACAACGTTTGGAAAACAATATCAAGGTTATCAAGACTATTGACTTGGATGCGTTAAATCAATCAACAAGACCAAAGAAAAAAAGTCAGGCTGAAAAGCGTAAAGAAAGAGAAGAAAAAATACAGAACGATCGTAAGGTTCACACTGCCGATCCGAAAAATCGTGTTCGAACTGGTGAACAGACCTCTACAATAGCAAAACCCGTCATTAGCGATAAAACGGATCAAACTGCTTCCGCAGAAGCAGCGAAGAAGAAAAAACGCAGTCGAATCAAGGATGGTAAAGTGAAAGTTAATGAGCCACAGAGTGGACCTAACACAACGCCCCGTCCTGCTGCTCCTCAGGAATTGAAATCCAGATTGAAAAAGCCTGTATTAAAATCAGAGATTAGCACCGAAGATGTATCCAAGCAAGTAAAAGAAACGCTAGCCCGATTAACTTCTAAGCCTAAAAAAGGAACAAAATATCGTAAGGAAAAACGTGAAGCTGGTGCTCAACGTCGTATTGAAGATGCAGAACGCGAGACCATGGAGAATGCAGTGATCAAAATCACTGAATTTGTGACTGTAAATGATTTGGCAAGTATGATGGATGTTCCTGTAGTACAGGTTATCTCTACCTGTATGAGCATTGGCCAGATGGTATCCATCAACCAACGTTTGGATGCAGAAACCATCAACTTTGTAGCAGAAGAGTTTGGCTTTAAAACCGAATATGTCAGTGCCGAAGTAATGGACGCCATTCAAGTAGAAGAAGATGCTGAAGAAGATTTGGTGCCACGTCCTCCAATTGTAACGGTAATGGGCCATGTGGATCATGGTAAAACATCCTTGCTTGATTATATTCGTAAAGAAAATGTGATTGCCGGTGAAGCTGGTGGAATCACACAGCATATTGGTGCTTACAACGTAACACTTTCTGACGGTAGAAAAATAACTTTCCTTGATACTCCTGGTCACGAAGCGTTTACCGCTATGCGTGCCCGTGGTGCGAAAGTGACTGATATTGCTATCATCATTGTAGCAGCTGACGATGATATCATGCCTCAAACCATTGAGGCCATCAATCACGCTGCTGCTGCCAACGTACCTATGGTTTTTGCCATCAATAAAATAGATAAGCCTCATGCCGATCCCGAAAAGATCAAACAGAAACTGGCTGAAATGAACTACCTCGTTGAAGACTGGGGTGGAAAGTATCAATCACAAGATATTTCGGCGAAAAAAGGTTTGTTCGTGAAAGAATTGCTTGAAAAGATTCTTTTGGAAGCAGAAATGCTTGAACTAAAGGCCAACCCCAACAGAAAAGCAACAGGTTCCATCATCGAATCCTCTCTGGATAAAGGTCGTGGATATGTAGCTACTGTGTTGGTTGATAATGGAACACTCCGTATGGGTGACATTGTTATAGCCGGTGTAAATCATGGTCGTATCAAAGCAATGTTCAACGAACGTGGTCAACGCGTAAAAGAAGCAGGCCCTTCAGAACCAGTAATGATTCTTGGTTTGAATGGTGCGCCTCAGGCTGGTGACAATTTCCATGTACTTGACTCAGAACAGGAAGCTCGTGAAATTGCCAACAAACGTGAACAATTACAACGTGAACAAGGTTTGCGTACCAATAAACTTCTGACTTTGGCTGAAATTGGTCGTCGTATAGCTGTTGGTAACTTCAAGGAATTGAATGTCATTGTAAAAGGTGACGTGGATGGTTCAATCGAAGCACTTTCAGACTCGTTGATCAAATTGTCAACCGAAGAAATTCAGGTTAATGTTATACACAAAGCAGTAGGTGCAATATCTGAATCTGATGTGACACTAGCTTCCGCATCGGATGCCATCATTATCGGTTTCCAGGTTCGTCCTTCACTTGCAGCACGTCGTCTGGCAGAAAAAGAAGGAGTGGACATGCACATGTACTCCATCATTTACGATGCCATCGAAGAAGTACGATCAGCTATGGAAGGTATGCTTTCTCCTGAAATTAAAGAAGAAATAACTTCAACCATTGAAATTCGTGAAGTCTTCAAGATTACTAAAACGGGTACTGTTGCTGGATGTATGGTTAAAGAAGGCAAGGTTAAACGTGGAAATAAACTTCGACTCATCCGTGACGGTATTGTAATATATACAGGCGAAATGGGTGCCCTGAAACGTTTCAAGGACGATGTGAAAGAAGTAGCGTTCGGCTACGAATTTGGCTTGAGCTTTGCTTCATATCAGGATCTACACGAAGGTGACATTGTTGAATCCTTTGAACAAATTGAAGTTCGAAAGACTCTATAAATACAATCAGATCTTATTACAGGCAGTCGTTTATGACGATTTGCCGGTAGGATACTGTAAATAAAACCAAGCAAAGGTACCGGGACGGGAATTAATTTTCGTTCATGTACCTTTGCTTTTATACATTATATAGCATGCTGATAGATGTCATTATTGGTTTATTATTGGCTTACGAGATATTTAGAGGCTTGAATAGAGGTTTTGTAGCAGAAGCAGCATCTATAGTCGCCCTTATTGTGGCTTTCTATATAGCGTCGGCTATGCGTGGATCAATGGCTCATCTTTTAAGTCCTGTTTGTTTTGATTCTCCAACTTGGAGTTCAGCCATTGGTTTTTTGTTTACATTTTTGGTGGTCTACTTGCTAATTGTTATCTTGGCAAAGATTTTTGAAGGGTTTTTAGGTATTATAGCTTTAGGTGGTATTAATAGGTTGGCTGGTGGCTTTTTTTGTTTGTTTAAAGGTGTATTGATTTTTAGTATTGTATTGAACCTATATGAAACGATCGACAGTGATCGCAGTTTTATTGGTCCCAAACGTATAGAATCATCTATCTTATACAAACCTGTTATAAAAGTAGCACCGACACTTTTTCCCCATTATGGCTCTAAAAAATCAGATCAGACTCCGGAAAAACCGGATTCTGAAGAATTGAATTAAACGACATTATAATGGAAGAGAATCCCCGCGATATTATAGATGAAGTAACCTCCGGAGAATACAAATACGGTTTTGTCAGCGATTTTGAAGCTGAAAGTATTCCTATAGGCCTCAGCGAAGAGGTTGTCAGGATTATTTCGGCCAAAAAAAATGAACCCGAATGGTTGCTTGAATTTCGTTTGAAAGCCTATAGACATTGGCTTACACTTAAAATGCCTGATTGGGCACATCTGAAAATTCCTGATATTGACTATCAGGACATTATTTATTACTCCGCTCCAAAAGCAAGTACTGCCCCAAAAAGTCTGGACGAGGTCGATCCTGAATTACTGAAAACATTCGATAAATTAGGTATTTCACTTCTGGAACAGCAACATCTTTCTGGTATGGCGGTAGATGCTGTCATGGACAGCGTTTCTGTTAAGACTACTTTCAAGGAAAATCTGGCTGAACTGGGTGTCATCTTTTGTTCCTTTAGTGAAGCCGTACAGCAATATCCCGATCTTGTTAAGCAATACTTGGGTACAGTGGTCGGTTATCGTGACAATTTCTTTGCAGCCCTAAATTCAGCTGTTTTCAGTGATGGGTCATTCGTTTACATACCAAAACATGTTCGTTGCCCCATGGAACTTTCCACCTATTTTCGTATCAATGCAGCCAATACAGGTCAATTTGAAAGAACGCTTATCATTGCGGATGACGATAGCTATGTCAGCTATCTGGAGGGTTGTACAGCACCCATGCGTGATAAAAATCAATTGCATGCAGCCATTGTTGAAATAACCGTTTTGGAAAGAGCTGAAGTGAAATATTCTACTGTTCAAAATTGGTATCCTGGAGATAAGAATGGCAAAGGTGGTATATTTAATTTTGTGACAAAAAGAGCCATTTGCAAAGGCCGCAATTCAAAAATATCCTGGACACAGGTGGAAACTGGCTCTGCTATTACCTGGAAATACCCCAGTTGCATTCTGGCTGGAGATGATTCCACTGGAGAATTCTATTCCGTTGCTGTAACAAACAATTATCAGCAAGCCGATACAGGTACAAAAATGATTCACTTGGGAAAAAACACAAAAAGTCGGATTGTTTCCAAGGGCATTTCGGCTGGACATAGTCAAAACAGTTACAGAGGATTGGTGAAAGTTTCTCCTAAAGCAGATAATGCCCGAAACTTTTCACAATGTGATAGCTTATTGTTGGGCGATAAATGTGGGGCACATACATTTCCTTACATCGATATAAATAATGAGACAGCCATGGTAGAGCATGAAGCAACAACTTCTAAGATCAACGAAGATCAGCTTTTCTATTGCAATCAACGTGGTATTTCTACAGAAGACGCTGTTGGGTTGATTGTAAACGGTTATGCCAAGGAGGTCATCAATAAACTACCAATGGAATTTGCTGTAGAAGCTCAGAAATTGTTACAAGTGTCTCTTGAAGGTAGTGTAGGATAAATGGATATATTGAATTATTCGTTGTTTACCCTTTGGGGGTATCCTTTGAGTGTATTGGAACTGATCGCGGTGTTAACAGGTTTTGCAGCCGTATTGCTAGCCTCTAAAGCCAGGTCTGTCAATTTTCTCTTTGGACTGGTCAACAGCGTAGCCTATTTATTGTTGTATTTTCAATATAGGCTGTATTCAGTGATGTTGCTGCAGATTGTCTATTTCAGTTTTAGTCTGTATGGTTTTTATCATTGGAGACACCCAAAACAAAATGAAACCGATCAAAACAATGAGCAGAAGATTCTGATGCTTACAAGTCGGCAAAGGGTACAGTTTTTGTTGGCCATTATGGTCTCTGGTTTAATTTGGGGCTGGTGTGTCATACATTTTCAGGCACATTTTCCGCAATTTTTCGATCCGCCTGCTTATCCTTGGCTGGATGCAATGCTCACAATGGGTAGTTTAGTTGCCCAGTACCTGCTTTCACGTAAGGTATGGGATAATTGGCCGTTATGGGTGGTTCTGGATGGTTTAAGCGCCATTTTATATGCTTATATGGGAATGATTTTTACCTCCGTTTTGTTCGGAGTATTTACAATAATTGCGATTCGTGCGCACTATGAATGGAAAAAGACGTATGAAAACTACGAATGATGATATAGAAGAACCGGTCAGGAAAAGTGGGATGCTCCTGGTTATTAGTTTTATAATCCTGGCTCTAACAGTTGGTGTTGGTATTTTCCTTTTAGTAGAGGCTTTAAAGGAACCAACAACTCCTGAAGAAAAACTGGATATGAATCGTATGATGGTGAGTGGTGTTGCTGTAATTCTTTTTTCTACAGCCATTATCTTTTTTCTAAAGAGTCTCTATAAACCAAGTAAAAAGAAAATAAGCAAAACCGTATTTAAAAAGAAACCTGTCAAGCGAAAAATAGCAAGAAGGAAGACCCGTTAAAGGTCATTTTTTAAAAAAAATAGAAATAACGAAAAAAATAGAATATGTTGTTGGAAATCAAGAATCTGCATGCTTCCATAGATGGTAAGGAAATTCTTAGAGGCATCAATTTATCAATCAATGAAGGTGAAATTCATGCCATAATGGGCCCGAATGGATCTGGTAAAAGTACGCTTTCGGCTGTCCTAACTGGAAACCCAGCCTTTGAAGTCACAGAAGGTGAGGTTTGGTTTCGCGGGAAAAATCTACTGGAGATGTCTCCTGAAGATCGTTCACGTGAAGGCGTTTTCCTGAGCTTTCAATATCCTGTCGAAATTCCGGGTGTAAGTATGGTTAATTTCATGCGTTCCGCTGTAAACGAACATCGTAAATATCGTAAGGAATCTGCTTTGTCAGCTTCTGATTTTCTGAAACTGATGCGTGAAAAAAGAAGTGTTGTCGAACTGGATAGCAAATTGGCAAATCGTTCAGTCAATGAAGGATTTTCCGGTGGAGAAAAGAAACGCAACGAAATATTTCAGATGGCCATGTTGGAACCGAAGTTATCTATACTAGATGAAACAGATAGTGGTCTTGATATCGATGCATTGAGAATAGTGGCTTTAGGTGTAAATAAGTTACGTACACCAGAGAATTCCACCATTGTTATCACCCATTACCAGCGTTTGCTGGATTATATCGTTCCTGATCAGGTACATATCCTGTATAAAGGACGTATAGTCAAGACGGCAGGACGTGAATTAGTGCTTGATCTTGAAGAAAGAGGATACGATTGGATTAAACAAGAAACTGAAGAATAATGCAAGCGGAAAAAGATTATATAGATCTTTATAAGCAACATGCAGAATCCATTGGCTTGAGCTGTAGCGATTTGCTTAATAGCAAGCGTGAAGAAGCTTTTGGCAAATTCCAATCATTGGGCTTTCCCAATAAATCGTTGGAAGATTACCGCTATTGTGATTTGCAGGAAGCTTTGTCAATAGATTATGGATTGAATATTAACCGGGTTAATATGCCCATCAATCCCCACGATGTATTTAGTTGCGATGTGCCTAATCTTTCGACCAAACTCTTTTTTGTGGTCAACGATCAATTCTACAAAAAAGATAAGGTCATTGGATTACCTGAAGGTGTATTATGTGGAAGTCTAAATGATTTTACGTCATCACATGCATCCTTATTAGAACCTTTTTACAACAGATTATCCCAGAAATCTTCTGATGGAATGGTTCCTTTTAATACAACTTTTGCTCAGGATGGATTTGTCTTGTATGTACCTGCCGGTGTGGTCATCGAAAAACCCATACAGCTTATTCAGATTTTGCATGGATCGGTCGACATGATGGTAAATAGACGTTTACTCATCATAATGGAGGAAAACGCTAAAGCGCAACTTCTTATCTGTGATCATTCACTGTCGTCCAAACAATTTTTGACCAATCAAGTAACAGAAATATTTGTTGGTAAGAATGCCTCCCTGGAGTTTTATGATCTGGAGATGGATCATGAAAAATCAACAAGAATTGCCAATACTTTTGTGGCTCAAGATGCATCTTCGCATCTGCTGATGAATGGTATCACTCTACAAAATGGCCTAACTAGAAACAATATCACCCTTCGGTTTGAGGGTGAAGGTGCTGAGGCCAAGCTTTCTGGCATGGCTTTGGGTAGTGGAAACCAGTTAATCGACAATCACTTGTTTGTAGATCACGCTGTTCCTCATTGTACCAGCCATCAACTTTTTAAATACGTTCTTGATGGATCCTCAAGAGGTGTTTTTGGTGGTCGTGTTTTGGTTGAAAAGGATGCTCAAAAGACTTCGGCTTTTCAATCGAACAAGAATCTTTGTTCTACCCGTGAAGCTCGAATGTTTGTAAAACCACAGCTTGAGATTTACGCTGATGATGTGAAATGCAGTCATGGTACAGCCACTGGACAGATTGATGAGAAGGCTTTGTTTTATATGCGAACACGCGGTATTCCAGAAATTGAAGCCCGAATGTTGCTGAAATTTGCCTTTACGGCAGACGTACTTGACCATATTGGTTTGGAGCCTTTGAAAGATAGAATGCGTATGCTTGTTGAGAAACGTTTTCGTGGTGAGTTGGCTAAATGTGCAGGTTGCTCTGCAGGTAATTGTTCCTAATATATGGATGCATTTTTTAACGAGATACGTTCTGAATTTCCCATTTTATCGCGGAAAATTTATGGTAAGGACCTGGTCTATCTGGATAATGGAGCGACCACACAAAAGCCGCGCAGAGTAGTTGAGAAAATCGAAGAAGGTTATTACAACTGCAACGCAAACATACATCGTGGCGTGCATTTTTTAAGTCAGCGTGCAACCGATGCCCATGAAGCTTCCAGAGAAAGAGTCAGGCGATTTATGAATGCAGAATTGGCTTCTGAAATAATTTTTACCCGAGGTACAACGGAATCCATCAATTTGGTCGCGTTCTCTTTTGGTGAGGCATTCTGTAAAGAAGGCGATGAAATCGTTGTTTCTGTAATGGAACATCATTCCAATATTGTGCCTTGGCAAATGCTTTGCGAGCGAAAGAAGTGTACGTTGAAAGTGATTCCTATGAATGATCGGGGCGAGTTACTTATGGACGATTATAAGGCCCTTTTGAATCCAAAAGTCCGGTTGGTTGCAATTACACATGTATCAAATGTTTTGGGTACGATCAATCCAGTCAGAGATATGATTGCATTCGCTCATGCCGCGGGTATAAAGGTTTTGGTAGATGGAGCTCAATCTGCACCGCATATCCGGATAGATGTACGTGACTTGGATGCTGATTTCTATGCCTTTTCTGCGCATAAAGTCTATGGACCTACAGGAATGGGCGTTTTATATGGTAAGTCTGCTATACTAGATCAAATGCCGCCCTATCAAGGTGGTGGCGAAATGATAGATCAAGTACATTTTGAAAAGACAACTTACAATGTTTTACCCTATAAATTTGAAGCTGGAACACCTGATTTTATTGGTTCCACCGCTTTATCCGAAGCACTGGATTTTGTTGATGAAATCGGGATAGATCGAATTGCTTCTTACGAACATGAGCTTCTTAAATATGCCACCGATGAGATGTTAAAGATTGACGGAATGCGAATAATAGGTAACGCCGCTGACAAAAGTGCCGTACTTTCTTTCCTGCTTGGAGACATTCATCCTTTTGATGTCGGAACTTTGCTTGATCACCTTGGGATAGCTGTCAGAACAGGCCACCATTGCGCACAGCCTCTCATTGACAGACTTGGTATTGATGGAACAGTTAGAGCTTCATTTGCATTGTATAATACTCCTGAAGAGATTGATGTTTTAGTAAAAGCTTTGAAGCGTGTTCAAACCATGTTTTAAGTATGTGTATTTTTAAAAGATAAAAACTCATTTAAACGGGGGTAAAAGATTTTGTATCTTTGCTTCCGTTTTTAAGTATAAAATGTATGACAATCAATGAAACTCAAGACGAGATCATCGAAGAATTTGAACTTTTTGATGACTGGATGGATAAATATCAACTATTGATTGATATGGGCAATAATCTGGAACCCCTGGATGAACAGTATAAAACACCTCAGTTTCTTATTGAAGGATGTCAAAGCAGGGTTTGGATTCATGCTAAACATAAGGAAGGTCTCGTTATTTTTGAGGCAGAAAGCGATGCAATCATCGTTAAAGGAATTGTAACGCTCTTATTACGGGTCTTTTCTGGCCGTTCACCTCAGGAAATCCTGGATACAGAACTGTATTTCATAGATAAGATTGGATTGAAGGAACACCTTTCTCCCACACGTTCAAATGGCTTGGTTTCCATGGTGAAACAAATCAGAAATTACGCTTTAGCTTTTAAACTCACTGCCCAGTAATTAATAGAAGTTGATAGTGAGCTGATTATCAAAAAGTTTAAAGCTTTTCCGGTGATGCTCTGTCGTTCCGAATTCCATAATGGCTTTGCGATGCTTGGCTGTGGGGTAGCCTTTATTGGATTGCCAGTCATAGTATGGAAACTTCTCGTGAAGCATCAGCATATAATCGTCTCTATAGGTCTTTGCCAAGATTGATGCTGCTGCTATGGAAAGATACTTTCCATCTCCTTTCACGATAGTGGTACTGGGAATATCAGGATAGTTTTCAAATATTTTTTTCTCATTTTCTGGATGAGACAATTTATACAAAGGTAATTGTTTAATATATCGGAATCGATTTCCGTCTATCAGGAGATACTCCGGTTGTGGCGTCAATTGTAGGATTGCTCTGTGCATGCCTAAGATAGAGGCGTTCAGGATGTTGATCTGATCTATTTCAGCAGCTTCGACTATGCCGACTTTCCATGAAATAGCTTCCCTTTCAATAATTTTCCTCAAAGCATATCTTTTCTTCTCAGTAAGTTGTTTGGAATCATTAAGCCCTTCTGACCTAAAATCTTTTGGCAATATTACAGCTGCAGCGTAAACAGGTCCTGCTAGACAACCTCTTCCTGCTTCATCACAGCCTGCTTCCTGCAGTTCTTTATTCAGATAGGATAGAAGCATTTTATTCAGTGTAAATCACGTTCAATAAGGTTTCTCCAACAGCCTTCAAAGTCGTTTTGTCTATATTTTTCATGGTGTCGTCAAGTGTATGCCATGCAGGTACAAATCCTGATTTGCTGCTGGGGTCAAAGTCGATAACATCGATGCAAGGAATGTGCATCATTTTATTAATGTATAGGTGATCGTCAGTAATTGCTCCGCCATTTTCTTGCTTAAAATAAGTATTGTAACCAAGTGAGGCTGCTTTTTCCCAAACCAATTGAAGTACTTGTGATGCGTGTTTGTAGGAGATGTACTCATATAAGAAGTTTGGCGCACTGCCTCCCACCATGTCTAGTAAGATGCCAAATTCAGCATTGTATCCAGGAACATGTGGATTTTGTGCCCAATATTGAGTACCCAAACACCAGCTTTCTTCATCATCCTTACCTTCGTAGAACTTAGGTGTTCCACAATCTTCAGCATCGAAGAAAATGATATCAATTCCAACATTTGGTTGGTTTTTCTTAGCCGTTTCAAGTCCGAGTTGCCTTGCTATCTCCATTAAAACGCCTACTCCGCTGGCTCCATCATTGGCTCCCATAATAGGGGTATGCCAGTTTTTTTCGTCAGGGTCATTATCTGCCCATGGTCTGGAGTCCCAATGTGCACATAAAAGGATGCGATTTTTATTTTCAGGCTGAAAGGATGCTATAATATTGGTGGCTCCAAGGATGGTTCCATCATAGGCTTTCAGTTTTGCAGATTGTTCAATAACTTGTGCGCCCGTATTGCGGAGATAAGATGCCAAGTATTCTTTACATGCCTCGTGAGCTTTTGAGTTTGGCACTCTTGGTCCAAAAAGTGTTTGGGCTTCTACATAATGATAGGCACTATCAGCATTAAAAGCCGGTATAGATACGGCTTTTAATGCTGGTTGTGCCTGATCCTTTTTTGCTCCTGCTCCACATGAGGTCATGGTAAAGAGTAGAAGTAATGACAGTGAAAGGAATGAAGGAAGTTTGTACATATTTGATGGTTTCTAAAGCTGTATTTTTTGTTTCCAAAAATACGATTTTTGCTTGAATTTATTCCATCAAATTTACAGACTTTATTTTTTGTTTTTTCTTACTGGCCTAGGAAGAATGAATGGTTTATTTTTCTTCACATCATTATTCCTGACAATTCCTAATTCTTTAAAAATAAGTCCATAGGGTACAATGAGCGAACCTTTGCTATCTTTGACATCTGTGTTATAAAGACAATCTTCGGTACTGATTTCATTGATGTACTTGAATTTTTTTTGACTTAGATCGTCGGTCATAGCATTTCTAACCATTTCTTCATGTCCGTCAGAATAGACTTTATAGACAAAGATATCCGACATATGATCATAACCTCTACGTATATAAGCAAAGTCGTAACCTTCGTCTTTAGCTGCAGCTAACAGGCTGTCTTTCAGATCCTTTTTCGGTATGGTGTTGGATGATTTAACTCTCAATACACCAAGACTCAGTTCAGAATTCGGGCTATTTATTTTTAAAAGGTTGTGTCCGTTACTTTTTGGATTGGTTTTAGTCGGTGTACGGTCTGAAAGCATTCTCTTTAAAATCCCATTTTCAATAAGTACCAGTGAACTGTCCGGTTTTACACCCTGTGCATCAATGGGGGTATATCCCAACAGTTTTTTGCCATTCCATTGAGGTGTACCTGTCATAGATATGAAATCAAGCCGGCGATCTGCTACTTTCTTATTCATCATTTGTTCCATGGGGTTTCCAACGTTGCCTTGGCGGGAATAGCCATACATATCTTCCGATTGAGTAAGGGGTTTCCGTTTTGCAAGCAATCCATCACTGTGATAGATGAAGTATTGACAGATTGCATCTGAAACTGCTGTTCCTTCGAATAGTACAGGACCCGAATACGAATCGGTGATGACCGGTGCATTGCTTTCTTCTACCAATAGTTTATTGAATTTTTTTATTTCTGTACACAAATCCACGATAGAGGGAACTTCACTCAGATCGTTGTATAAGTATTGGTAACTCCTATCCAGATCCTGTCCGTCTTTGGTGCGACATTTGGCACCACCCATCATCCTAATGCAGCGTGTTGGCATTCTGTACATAAATCCATCGGTGCTGTAGTAGTAGCAATCTCCTTGTGTAATGATTACTCTAAAATCACCGCCAATAATAGCGGAGTCACTGTATATGGCAAGGGATGCTTTCCGGCAGTAATCGGTCCAGTAATTCATGTCTAGTTTTTGTGACACTTGTTTTTCATAGTATTGTACAGGGGTGGATTGATCCCAATCTGGTATAGCTAGTTCTTCCTCGGCAATATTCTGTTGGGTTATTTGTACTTTCTTACGTTCCAGACTCTCAGCTGCACTCTTATAGGCTGGATCTAGCTGTCCCCAGATTTCATAGGCCAAAGCTGATTCCAGGTTTGTATTTCCGACATAAAATCGTCTATCATTAAAGGAATTAGACGATTGGGTATTATTGTTGTTTCGTTTGTAATCACCAACAAGAACATTTGTCGATCCCATGTTCTCAGGTGCCGAATTTTGGTTTACAATATCACCGTTTACCGCAGATACATTTAAATACTCAGTATTCAGAAAACGGGCTGAGATCCAGAATGGAGTTGCCAATGTTCCAACATGAAGACCTGCTTTGTTGCGGTCTACTTCCTTTTTCATGGATAGTAAGATGGGGTCACTCTGGATTTGCCCATGGACAGCGCCAAAAGAGAGAATGGTTATTAAACCGGATAGTAATAATTTATTTAGTTTCATACGATTTGTTTTTTAAATAATTAAGGACGTATGTAACTCGCATGTCAGGTATTAAAAGACCCTGTTAAGGGAACCTTCATCATGCTCGTTTCACGATAGATGGACTAAGGGCGTTCAATAATTGGGGGAATTGATCCTTCTTTTGGCTTTTTCTGAGTTTCAACCTGACGAACAAGAAGTGCAGGGGCAATACAAGAAACCGGAATAGAACCAGATTCTGCACCACAGCTTCCATTGAATATCTGATAATCATCACCACATTCCAAGACCTGTGAGAATACAGATAATGGGGTGCCTATCATGTTAACACCTCTCACCAATTCTTGTGGTCTGTTGTCGGTATAAATTCTATACACAACCAAAGGTGTTACGTTAAATGCGTTTGGAGAGTATCGGTTTGTATTCGTAAAACCTCCGCTCACTGAACAGAACAGATAACCATATTCCTGACCACTCGCTTTTAGTTCTTCTTTGAGTCTGACAAGCATGGAATCTTTTGATAAGGGTTGACTGCTTTGTACCAGCATATTGCTTTGTCTGGTTACAGAAGTTGTTGAATACCAGGCTGCTCTGCCATGACCGTTTGATTCCGGAAAACCTTCCAATGGAGTCCGACTCATCAGAAAACCTTTCAGTACACCATCCTTCACCACTTCCACTCGTTGTCCCCTGACACCTTCGTCGTCCATGATATAAGATCCATTCAAGGCCTGCCCCTGAAAGGTTTTCAAAGTTGGGTCAAATATGACGGATATTTTTTCAGAAAGCACTTTTTCTCCGATTTTTTTCTTGAAAGTCTGTGCGTCACCATCTTGTTTCATACGGGCACCTTCAACACGGTGGCCAAAGAATTCATGAAAGAAAACGCCGGCAGCTTCTGCGCTTAAGATGCACGGACCGGAATAGGGGTCAGCTAAAGGCGCTTTTTTCAACTCTGACAAAAGGCTACTCATGCTGTTGATTTCTTTTTGAAGTTCAGCTTCAGTGGGCAAATCTTCCAATTTTGTAGCAAAATACGTTTTGTATAGAGGCAAGTCCATACCGTCCTCTGCAATGGCTGTCATATTGATCATTAATCGAAAAGCAACGTCGTTTTCAGCGTTGGATGATCCCTCTGAGTTGCAAAATAAACGACGTTGGACTTCACAACCTATGTAAACGTTACCATCCTTAATGTCTTTATTTGCATTCATCAGACTGGATAGACGCCCCAATGATTCCTTCCATTTTTCCACATCAATATTCTGATCTTTCAGGTAAATGGGTTTCTCATAGTTCTTGTCTGCCTTTTGTTTGGAGAAATCCGGAGATTTGTCTTCAGAGGCGGTATTTACAGCAGAATTTGCTTTAAGCTGTTGTATTTTCTGAATGGCATTCTTATAGCTCTCGTCTGTTTTTAACCACAAGAAATCCTTCAATGATAGGGATTCGTTTTCTATTGAGACATATGCTGCTCCATTATCATAGGTGTCATCTGCATTTTTCATTTCATGGCTATTGTCCGAAGAATAGTCACCTACGCGTGTTTGAACCTGAAGGATTCGCATATGTGAAGGCTCGCCACCTGCAATACTGCCAAAAGAAGAATAAACATTGACAGCATCCTTGTCAATAATGCGATAGGCAATGAAGTATGCTGGTATTTCCTGCTTTTTTAAAACCTCCAGGTTTTTGTTTGCTTCACCTATCAAAGTTTTCAGTACGGGATCCTGAGCCCATGATGTCGAACACGTTAAGATCAGCGTGAAAATGATAAAGATTTTTTTCATTAGTAAATAGATTTAAATGATGGGTCGGTTGGATTATCCCATTCGACATAAATTTACAAATTTGGTTATTTATACTTTCTCATAGCAGAGTTTCGCTCCGTTTTCAGTGACGTTCAGTTTTACAATAACGCCTTCTATGAAAGGCAAATTTCGATCCACATGACCAGAAGGGAAATCAAAGCAAACTGGATAGGTATAATCAGAAACCGCTTCTGCGATAATTTCTGTGACGCTCATTCCAAATTCAGGGTCCTCATCGTAGTCTGTAAACTGGCCGACAATAAGCCCGGATATTCTTTTAAGTATACCTCCAAGTTTCAGGTTGTGCATGATACGATCAATAACATAGGGCTTTTCTCCAATGTCTTCAATGAGAAGTATACTACCTTCAGGTATGTGGTCGTAAGGAGTTCCCCGTAAACTGTAAAGGATGGAAAGATTTCCACCTGTCAAAGTTCCTGTAACTTCTCCAAGTCGGTTCAGTGGATGTTTTTGGGTGAAATATTCAGGTAAAGTACCCCAAAGGATATCGTGTAATAGGATGCCTGGCTCAGGATTTATTCCAGAAGTTTCAGGATGCAACTGATCGGAAAGCATTTTGGACATACCTCCGTGTATCGAAGCGTATCCTTCTATCTGCAGAAGGGCATGAAGCATCGTTATGTCACTATAACCTATCAGCCATTTAGGGCTTTTCCGGAAAGCGTTGAGATTTATTTTATCTATCAGTCGAATTGCACCATAGCCCCCGCGGGAACATAAAATAGCTCTACATTGAGGATCATCCAGTGCTTCTTGAAGATCATTAAGTCGTTGCTTATCATTTCCGGCAAAACGTCCTTCCTGAGTTGATGCGTTTAAACCTTTTTGAACATGAAGTCCCCATGAGGTCAAATAATCCTCAGAGCCTTTAATAAGATTGGGATCTATTGAACCGGCAGGAGAGATTATGCGTATAAGATCTCCCTTGTGTAAAAACGGAGGAATAATCATAACCGTGCTATTAATTAATGAAAATAAATTTTTCAAGGAGGCAAAAATACGAATATAATTGATAGTTTATTAATAATCTGTTTAAAAAAATAAATTCAGAATTTTGATAGTTGTTAAGTACTTACAAAAGAATGAATTTATAGCACGAAATATAGAAAATATTCCTATTTTTGCACCGTTTTATTACAAATTGAAAGATATTACATTAAAAATAAAGATAGAATCAGATGGAAAAATCAACAATGGTAGGATCAAAAATCAAATCTATCCGCGAATCTAAAAGCATAACAGTAGAACAAGTTGCTGAACGTTCCGGACTGACAGTTGACCAAATTGAACGAATCGAAGAGAACAAAAATCTTCCTTCGCTGGCACCCCTTATTAAGATAGCTCGAGTCTTAGGTGTTAGACTGGGAACGTTTTTGGACGACAGCGATCAACTTGGACCAGTGATTTGCCGCAAGGATGAACACTCTGATGGCATCAGTTTTTCCAGTGAAACAGCGAACTCGCATAATAATCTGAACTTTTTTGCTTTGGCTCAATCCAAGACTGGTAGGCATATGGAGCCATTCCTTATAGATATAGATTCAGCATCAAAGGATGATTATCAGCTTTCCACACACGAAGGTGAAGAGTTTCTTTTTGTGCTTGAAGGTGTCATTGAAGTCGCTTACGGAAAAAATAAATACGTGATAAACTCCGGTGAAAGCATTTATTATGATTCAATTGTTGAGCATAATGTTCATGCAGCAAACGAATCAAAAGCCAAAATCCTGGCAGTAGTTTACACCCCTTTTTAAATAAAAAAATATGCAATTATTTGATAGAACACTGGGTGACTGGCTGGAATATTGGGCCGATACGACACCTGATAAGGAATATATTGTTTACTCAGACCGTGATTTGCGATTTACCTGGAAGCAATTCAATAAGAGGGTAGACGAGATGGCGTTAGGGTTCATGGCGTTGGGGCTTAAAAAAGGCGACCATATTGGCATTTGGGCACAGAATGTTCCTGAATGGCTTACCTATATGTATGCATGTGCTAAGATAGGCGCTGTTTATGTCACAGTAAATACCAACTACAAACAAAGTGAGCTGGAATTTTTGGTGGAAAATTCAGATTTGAAAACGTTATGCATTACCGATGGAACCTGGGATTCAGACTATGTAGCAATGACGTATGAAATGCTGCCAGAATTGAGGACACAACAACGTGGTCAATTGCGTAGCGAGCGTTTCCCCAATTTACGAAGTGTAGTTTATATTGGACAGGAAAAATACCGTGGAATGTACACCTCTGCTGAACTTCAGCTTTTGGGAAACAATATGGATATAAAGTTACTTGAGGAGGTCAAGGCTCAGGTTCATCCTCATGATATCATGATGATGCAGTATACTTCAGGTACGACGGGTTTCCCAAAGGGTGTCATGTTGTCTCATTATAATCTGGCGAACAATGGTTACCTGACGGGTGAACATATGAAATTCACAAGCAATGATAGTCTTTGCGTTTGTGTGCCTTTATTTCACTGCTTCGGAGTAACCTTGGCTACAATGAATTGCCTGACTCACGGGTGTACTCAAGTCATGGTGGAACGTTTTGATCCACTGGTGGTCCTTGCCTCTATACATAAGGAGCGTTGTACTGCTGTTTATGGAGTGCCCACGATGTTTATTGCAGAGCTCAACCATCCGATGTTCGATTTATTTGATATGAGCAGTCTTCGCACCGGTATCATGGCTGGGGCGCTTTGCCCTGTTGAATTGATGCGTCGGGTAAATGAGAAGATGTTTATGGATATAACCAGTGTTTATGGTTTGACGGAAACATCACCCGGGATGACCCAAACCCGTATTGAAGATTCTTTTGATGTACGTTGCCAGACTGTTGGAAGACCTTATGAGTTTACTGAAGTGAAAATTTTTGACCCAGAAACGGGTAAAGAATGTCCGGATGAAGTTCAAGGAGAAATATGCTGCCGAGGTTATCTGGTCATGATGGGTTATTATAAGAATCCGCTGGCTACTGCAGAAGCAATTGATAAAGATGGCTACTTGCATTCCGGAGACTTAGGTATTAGAGATGTAAATGGAAATTACCGCATTACAGGTCGTATCAAGGATATGATTATACGAGGTGGTGAAAATGTTTATCCACGTGAAATTGAAGAATATCTGTATCATTTGGAAGGTGTTAAAGATGTGCAGGTAGCAGGTATCCCATCCGAAAAATATGGAGAAGAAGTAGGAGCCTTTATAATATTGCACGATGACATTGAGATGGACGAAGATACAGTTCGTGAGTTTTGTCGAGGTAAGATAGCTCGTCACAAAATACCTAAATATGTCTTTTTCGTTAAGGCATTTCCTTTGACTGGTAGTGGCAAGATTCAAAAATTCAAACTTAGAGAAGTTGGTTTGGAATTGCTTAAAACACAAGGTGTACTTGTGGTCTAAGCCACAGTAGGTATGATTACATTTTTTTTACATATTACGGAATATGTATGACTATTTTTTATATACCTTTGGGTAATTAGAAAATAGTAGAGCCTTATGGAAAAAACAAGTTCCGGTCGCATTAAAAAGAAAGATCTTATAGCAGAGATCATTAAATTTTTCCAGGAAGATACTGAAAGAGTCTATAATTATCAGCAGGTATCAAATGCACTAGGTGTAACCAAGCAAGCCTTAAAGACCATGGTTGCGGATTGCCTGGCTGAACTCTCATTACAAGATTATCTCATTGAGATCTCAACAGGAAAATATAAATTCAATGAACGTGGGCTCTATGTGGAAGGATCCATCAGACGAAGTCGAAATGGAAAAAATTACCTGATGCCAGATGATGGTGGTGATCCCATTTTTATCGCTGAAAGAAACTCTGCACATGCCATGGATGGAGATCGTGTACGTGTGATGCATTCAGCTAAAAAAATAGCTAGTGAGCCCGAAGGTGAAGTGGTCGCTGTACTGGAACATGCCGAAAATGTATTTGTCGGTGTTTTAAATATTGAAAAATCGTATGCCTTTTTGATTACCGATAGTAAGAAATTGGCCAATGATATTTTTATTCCAAAAGATAAGATCAAAGGTGGAAAATCCGGTCAGAAAGCAGTTGTACGGATTATCGAATGGCCAGACCGTGCTAAGAATCCTATAGGAGAAGTTATAGATATTCTCGGTGATGTAGGTGATAACAATACCGAAATGAATGCCATTATGGCGGAATTCGGCTTGCCATATACCTATCCTGAAGAAATGGAAAAAGCCGCTGAGTTGATTCCAGACGTAATTTCTTCCGATGAAATCGCAAAACGCGAGGATTTCAGAGGCATTACAACTTTTACCATTGACCCGCATGATGCCAAAGATTTTGATGATGCCCTATCTGTACAAAAATTACCAAACGGAAATTGGGAGGTAGGTGTACATATTGCTGATGTAACTCATTATGTAAAACCAGGCTCTCCCATAGATAAAGAAGCCGAAAACCGTGCTACATCAGTTTATCTGGTCGACAGAACCGTTCCCATGTTGCCGGAACGTCTTTGCAACCAAATATGTTCCTTAAGGCCAAATGAAGAAAAACTGTGTTTCTCCTGCATATTTGAATTGGATGATAATGCCGTTGTAAAGAAATACCGCATTGCCAGAACGGTCATCAAATCAGACCGCCGTTTCGCCTATGAGGAAGCTCAGGCCATTATTGAAGGGGAACATGGAGATTTGGAAGAAGAAATACTTTCTTTAGATCGACTCGCTAAGAAACTTAGACAAAAGAGATTCGATGCCGGTGCCATCAACTTTGACCGCTTTGAAGTTAAGTTTAACATCGATGAAAAGGGTAAGCCAATCAGTGTCTATTTTAAGTTTGCCAAAGATTCCAATAAATTGATTGAGGAATTCATGCTTTTGGCAAATAAAACCGTTGCTGAATTTGTAGGTAAAGCGACTCCACCTAAAACATTTGTTTATCGTGTGCATGATTTGCCGGATTCTGAAAAAATGGATAATTTTGCCGAATTCATCCGACGTTTTGGCTATAAATTAAAAACCAACGGAACCAAGTCCGACGTCTCCAAGTCTATCAATGGCTTACTTGATGATGTACAAGGAAAGCCAGAAGAAAACCTGATTGAGACCGTTGCTATCCGTGCAATGGCCAAAGCTGTTTACTCTACGACCAATCTAGGGCATTACGGTCTGGCTTTTGACTATTATACCCATTTCACTTCACCCATCCGTCGTTATCCGGACATGATGGTACACCGTTTGCTGGAGCGTTATTTGGCAGGTGGCCGAAGCGTCTCAGCCGAGAAATGGGAAGAACTCTGCGTTCACAGTTCGGAAATGGAAGTTCTCGCATCTCAGGCTGAAAGGGCATCAATTAAATACAAGCAGGTCGAATTCATGTCAGAACGTTTGGGCATGGTATATGATGGCGTAATATCCGGTGTAACGGAATGGGGTTTGTATGTTGAGATCAATGAAAACAAATGCGAGGGCATGGTTCCTATCAGAGATCTCGACGATGATTACTATGAATTTGATGAAAAAAGTTACTGTCTGACAGGCCGACGGAATCACAAGTTCTTCCGTTTAGGAGATCCGATTCGAATTCAGGTGGCTCGCGCCAATTTGGAACGTAAACAATTGGACTTTGCTTTGGCTACTGATGTTGAAACAGATGAAGAAGGAAAAGCTCCGTTAAAAGTGTCTAAGATTTTTACTCCAAAAGCCGATTATAGCAAGAAAAGTTCTTATTCAGGAGAAAGAGGAAAATCATATTCCAAGCAAAAAGGCAAAAGAAAATGATAGATTTGTTTGATTTAACTGGTAAGGTTGCTGTTGTAACCGGTGGAAATGGCATTCTAGGTCGGTCATTATGTTTAGGCCTTTGCAATAAAGGAGCCAAAGTCGCCATTCTCGGAAGGAATAAAGAAAGTGGTGAAAGGGTTGCTTCTGAAATTTCACAAAACGGTGGTGAAGCTACTTTTTTTGTCACTGATGTTTTGAATATAGAGAAATTGAAACTTGTAAAATCACAAGTTTTGGAAAAATATGGTCAGATTGACATTTTGGTCAATGCGGCAGGAGGCAATATGCCAGGAGCAAGTGTACAGCCAGATCAAAGTTTTTTTGACTTGAATATGGATGCCATGCAAAAAGTCCTGGAACTAAATTACTTTGGTACCTTATATGCCATCAGGGTTTTTGCCGAAGAAATGGTCAAACTTGGTTCAGGGAGTATCATCAATATTACTTCTGCTACCTCTGAACGTCCATTGACCCGTGTTTTGGGCTATTCGTCTGCTAAGGCTGCCGTTAAGAACCTGACAGAATGGCTTTCGGTTGAGTTTGCCCATAAATATGGACAGGGTATCCGCGTTAATGCCTTGTCACCTGGCTTTTTTCTGACAGATCAAAATAGATTTCTGTTGACTGATCAAGAAGGAAACCTGACACCTCGTGGCAGTCTGATTATTCAAAATACACCTCAAAAACGCATGGGGAATCCGGATGATTTACAGGGGGCTCTCGTCTATCTTGCCAGTGATGCATCCCGATTTGTGACAGGAACCACGACTATTGTGGATGGAGGTTTTAATGCTTTTGGCGGCGTATAATCAATTGTCGTTCAGAAGTCAAGACTAATATTTGACGAAAAGTAATCATGAAATTTGTTGTTGACGACAAAATACCATATATCGAAGGTGTTTTAGAACCTTTTGGGGAGGTGGTTTATCTTTCCGGTCAAAAGACGACACCTGATGTGGTCAAAATGGCCGATGCTCTAATCACAAGAACCCGTACTATTTGTAACGAACAATTACTTTCGGGATCCACTGTGAAATTTATAGCCACCGCCACCATCGGTTTTGATCACATCGATACTGATTATTGTAAATCCGCAGGTATCAAATGGGTTAATGCTCCAGGTTGTAATTCCGGATCGGTGGAACAATACATCGCCTCTGCTCTTTTTATTTTGGCCAAAAAGCATGACTTCACCTTAAAAAATAAAACTATAGGCATTATTGGCGCTGGGCATGTAGGTTCTAAAGTAGCTCGATTTTGCAATTGTATTGGTATGAGGGTCTTGCTTAATGACCCGCCTTTGGATCGCCAGGTTGGTTCGGGCATTTATTGTACACTGGATGATATTATGCAGCAGTCGGATATAATCTCTTTTCATGTACCTTTAAATATGAAAGGAGTGGATAAAACCTACCATTTGGCCGATGAATCCTTTTTTAAAAGACTGAAAAAGACCCCAATAATATTAAATTCTAGTAGAGGTGAAGTCGTTGATACCCAAGCTGCCAAAAAAGCAATAAGAGAAAAGTTGGTTTTGACCATGGTGATTGATTGTTGGGAAAATGAACCTCAAATTGATCTTGAATTTCTTGATATGGTTAGTCTTGCTACACCACATATTGCAGGATATTCAAAAGATGGAAAGGCGAATGGAACCACTATGAGTATTCAGGCCATCAGTCGCTTTTTTGGCCTGGGAATTGACGATTGGCAGCCTTTAGTGGTCGATTTGCCAGCAAAAACGAGCATCGAGTTGGATGGGCTAAATTTCAAAGAGGAGGACATTTTATCCAAAGCCATTCTTGCTACCTACGATATTAGAACCGATGATGAGGCTTTTCGTGAAAATCCGAATTTATTTGAGAAAAGGAGGGGGGAATATCCAGTTCGAAGAGAATATTCTGTTTATAATATTATTACACAGAATATACCTCTAACTACATGTGAAAAACTGAAGCATATTGGATTCAGAATTTGAATGAATCTTGTTAAAAAACGAAACCGCCACAACATCACGTTGGAGCGGCTTCAAATGTATATAGAGGAAATTAAAAAGAGTTTTTTGTTCTATTTCCATTTGCTTTGGAAACGTTTATAAATTGAAGATGCAGTGCACAATAAAACGCTACAGCAAAAAGACATTTTTTTTAATAAGTTGAGATTTTTTTTGTTTTTATCGAAATTATCCCATCTGCCAAAAAGACGAAGTAAACTGCCAAATAATTTTGTACTTTTTGTATCTTTGTCCTTTAATGCCAAAACGGCCTTTTTTAAATATTCTGTGTTTTTTGAATTGATCATTTAAATTAAAAAATAATTATATGAATTTATTTACGACTGAACCTTATAAGGTTGCTGATATCCAATTGGCTGATTTTGGACGGAAAGAAATAGAGTTGGCTGAATTTGAAATGCCAGGCTTAATGTCCTTGCGTCAAAAATATGGTGAGCAGAAACCTTTGAAAGGTTCCAGAATCATGGGTTCATTACACATGACTATCCAAACGGCCGTTTTGATAGAAACGTTAGTTGAACTTGGCGCTGATGTTCGTTGGGTTAGTTGTAATATATATTCCACTCAGGATCATGCAGCTGCTGCCATTGCTGCTGCTGGAGTTCCAGTTTTTGCCTGGAAAGGAGAAAGTCTGAAAGAATACTGGTGGTGTACTTTACAGGCACTAAGTTTTCCAGGTGGAAAAGGTCCTACATTGATTGTTGATGATGGTGGAGATGCCACCTTGATGTGCCATTTAGGTTTCAAAGCTGAAAAAGATACTTCCGCTTTGGAACAACCAGCTGGAACTGAAGATGAAATAGAACTGCAGGCTATCCTGAAAGACCTAATTAAACAAGACAATCAGTTTTGGACAAACCGTGTACCTGCTATTCAGGGCGTTTCTGAAGAAACCACAACGGGAGTGCACAGATTATACCAAATGATGGAAGAAAAAGAACTTCTGTTCCCAGCATTCAACGTCAACGATTCCGTTACAAAATCAAAATTTGATAATTTATATGGTTGCCGCGAGTCTTTGGCAGACGGAATCAAACGTGCTACTGACATTATGATAGCCGGTAAGGTTGTTGTCATTTGTGGATATGGTGATGTAGGTAAAGGTTGTGCGCACTCTATGCGAAGCTATGGTGCCCGCGTCATTGTAACTGAAATCGATCCGATTTGTGCTTTACAAGCTGCGATGGAAGGTTTCGAAGTGAAGCCAATCGAAGAGGCACTTAACGAAGGCAATATTTACGTTACAACAACTGGTAATCGTGATATCATCCGAATTGACCATATGAATAAAATGTGCGATAATGCTATTATCTGCAACATCGGTCATTTTGATAATGAAATCCAGGTTGAAAAACTTAAAAATTATCCAGGCATTCGGTTTAGAAATATTAAACCTCAGGTTGATCAATATTTCTTCCCGGAAGGTCATTCCATTCTCTTGCTTGCAGACGGCAGATTGGTCAACCTGGGTTGTGCTACTGGCCATCCATCCTTTGTAATGAGTAATTCCTTCACCAATCAGACTTTGGCTCAAATCGAACTTTGGTCCAAACAATATGAGGTAGGTGTTTACCGTTTACCTAAACATTTAGATGAAGAAGTGGCTAGACTGCATCTCGAAAGAATTGGGGTAAAATTGACGATATTGACTCCAGAGCAAGCTGCATATATTGGTGTTAATGCTGACGGACCCTACAAAGCAGAACATTACCGTTATTAATGACTATTATAACCTTGTCCTGAAAAAACATAATATAAATTTTGTATGAAGACTGTGATTCTTTGTGGTGGATACGGCACGCGTATCCGGGAGGTGGCTGAAAATTTGCCAAAGCCTATGATCCCAATAGGAGCGAATCCTATTTTGTGGCACATCATGAAGTATTACGCGCAGTTTGGACAAACAGATTTTGTATTGTGTTTAGGGTACAAGAGTGAAGTTATCAAAAATTACTTTTTGAACTATGGGACTGTTCCTTCAGATCTAACCATCACTTTAGGCGAGGAGGTACCGCCTCTTCCAAGAAGAATAACAGATGAAAATGGCTGGAAAATAACCTTGGCAGAAACTGGCCTGAACGCCATGACCGGCGCGCGTTTGAAAAGAGTTCAGAAACATATTGGGTCCGACGAGAATTTTATGCTGACTTATGGTGATGGTGTGGGAGATGTCGATTTGGATGCTCTATTGGAATTCCATCTTTCTCACGGTAAAATAGCTACAGTGACAGGTGTACATCCTCCGGGACGTTTTGGTGAACTGGATTACAATGCCAAAACCAAGACTGTAGAAGGCTTTAATGAGAAACCACAAGTAACCGGTGGTCGAATTAATGGCGGATTCTTTATATTTCGTCGTGAAATTTTCGATTATCTAAGTGATAGCGAAGATCTTGTATTAGAACAAGATCCAATCCGCAAACTAGTATCTGACGAACAACTTCAGATTTTTGAACACGATGGTTTTTGGCAGCCAATGGATACATCACGTGAATACAGTTTATTAAATGACATGTATAAGAAGAATATGGCACCATGGGTAAAATGGAAATGAAAACACGAATTTTTGGCAACGTCTATGCCGGGAAAAAAGTATTGGTTACAGGAAATACCGGCTTTAAGGGAAGCTGGCTGACACTTTGGCTTTTGGAATTGGGAGCAGATGTCTATGGACTTTCTGATACTGTACCAGGTACTCCTTGCATGTTTACTGAACTGAACATTGAAAAGAAAATAAAGCATTATTGGGCAGACGTTAGGAATACCTCTAAAGTTAGAGAAATTGTCCATGAAGTTCAGCCCGATTTTGTTTTCCATTTAGCAGCTCAGGCATTGGTTTCCGTTTCCTATGAAAACCCATTAGATACCATTTCAACGAATGTTTTTGGCACAGCAAATGTTTTGGATGCACTTAGACTGGAGAATCCGGTATGTACGGCCATCATCATTACAAGCGACAAGTGTTATGACAATGTGGAATGGGTTTGGGGCTATAAAGAAACCGACGCACTTGGTGGCAGAGATATCTATAGCGGTTCAAAAGGTGCAGCAGAAATTATTATTAAATCTTATTTTCACTCATTTTTCCAGAAAGACGATTGTCGTGTCCGATTGGTGACAGCTCGAGCTGGAAATGTTATTGGTGGCGGTGACTGGGCACAAGACCGCATTATTCCTGATTGTATCCGATCGTGGGGTAAAGGTGAATCCGTTGATATTCGTAGTCCAAAAGCGACTCGCCCATGGCAACATGTTCTGGAACCACTAAGTGGCTATCTTTCCTTGGGTCAGAAGTTATCCAAAGACAAAAGCCTTAATGGCCAGTCGTTTAATTTTGGACCACAGGCCGAAAACAGCCATACGGTGATAGACCTGATATCCGCTGTTGGAACTATTTTTGGACAGCCTGAAGGTCAGGAGCCCTATTCTATTACTGATAATATCCCTTTTCATGAGGCTGGCTTGTTAAAACTCAATTGCGATAAGGCTCTATTTCATCTATGCTGGAAACCAACTCTTCAGTATGAGGAATTGATTCATTTTACAGCAGAGTGGTATCGTACCTGGAGCACGAAAAAGGCCGATATGTATGCTTTTACCATGGATCAGTTAAAGTCTTATCAGGAAAAAGCAAGCGAACGCAAACAGATTTGGATTAAATAGTTATGACTATGATAGAAGGTGTTTTATTAACCCCCTTAAAGTATATACTCCATCCCAAAGGTGATGTTTTTCATGGAATGAGAAAGAGCGATCCTGGATATACCAATTTTGGAGAAGCATACTTTTCAACTATCCATTTTGGGGATATTAAACCATGGAAAAAACACCATGACATGACACTCAATCTAATTGTTCCTGTTGGAATAATCCGCTTTGTCATACACGATGATAGAGTTGGAAGTTCTACACAGAACCTATTTATGTCTGTTGAACTTGGTCCTGAAAACTATCAGCGGCTCACCGTTCCTCCAGGTGTTTGGATGGCCTTTGAGGGCATCGGCCCAGATTTAAATTTATTACTGAATGTAGCTGATCTGGAACATGATCCGAAGGAAGTGGAAAGAGCAGATTTAGATCGGTTTAATTACCCAATAAATAGATGATGATTAAGGTTCAGAGAATATTGATTACCGGTGCGAACGGCTACCTGGGAGCCCAGATAAGTCAACATCTGGCTCTTAAAGGTCACCAAATTACTGCCCTATGTTACCCTGAAGCTCCTAAGAATTTGGACTGGTGTGATTTAATGGAAGAAGTAATTGTTGGAAGTGTTGCTGAACGAACGACCATTGATAATCTCAGAAAAAGGTCGTTTGATGTCATCATTCATCTGGTTTCCATGGATCACAACCAATCACAGACAGTGCCACCTGAAATGGCAAATTCAATAAATGTACAGCCCAGCTTAATGTTGTTGGACGCTTTTAAGGACAGTGGGTTAAAAACATTCATCTACTTTTCGACCATTCATGTATACGGTGCTTTTCCAGCTGCCTCGATTACCGAAAAACAACCGTTGAAACCAGAAAATATTTACGCTTTGACGCATGCTATGTGTGAACAGATCTCTGATTATTATAACCGGACAACCGATATAAATTGTGTGACCGTCCGTTTGTCGAATAGCTATGGACACCCGGTTTTCCCTGAAAACAATTGCTGGTGGCTGGCCGTAAATGATCTTTGTCGCACAGCCTTTACGGAAAAAACTATCAAGCTTCTTTCTGACGGCAGCCCCATGCGTGATTTTCTCCATGGCAGTGACGTTTGTGAGGCGGTAGAACTTCTTTGTGAGAAAGCCATGAAAACAACGGATAATAACACTTACAATATATCTTCATCCCAAACATTTACATTACTCGAATTGGCTGGATTAGTTAAGGAGGAGTATGAGGAAATGTATGGATTAGAAATTCCCGTGAATACCCCTAATGAAAACAACGTAACTGATTTCGGACGTTTTTCCGACAAGCCACGATATCAAATAGCAAATTTAAAACTCAAGAATCTAGGATTTAAACCTGGATGTGATATTAGGGAGGGCATAAGAAGAATGTTCATATATTTTGAAAAAAATAAGCCGCATGCCTAAATACAGTATCATAGTTCCAATCTACAACAGGCCCGATGAAATGGCTGAACTTCTGGAAAGCCTGACCTTGCAGACTTTCAAAGATTTTGAAGTTTTGATTTTGGAGGACAACTCACCTATGAAAAGTGATGAAGTTGCAAAAAGATACGAAGACTGTCTGGACATCCATTATTTTTTTATCCCGGGAACTGATCGAAGCTACCGTCGTAATTACGGAATGCAACACGCAAAAGGTGCATACTTTATATTGTTTGATTCTGATTGTGTTATTCCTGAAGGTTATCTCGAGGCCGTTGATGCATCTTTGCTAAAAGATCCTGCTGATTGTTTTGGGGGCCCTGACAATGCAGATGATAGTTTCTCTGATATGCAAAAAGCGGTCAATTATTCCATGACCTCCTTTTTTACGACTGGAGGAATTAGGGGTGGGGCCAAACAAATGGAAAAATTTAATCCTAGGTCGTTCAATATGGGTATTTCCAGAAAAGCATTCGAAAAGACAGAGGGATTCAGGTCCATGATAGGCGAAGATATAGATTTTAGTCTAAGAGTCAGGGAAGCAGGTATGGAAACGAAACTTTACCGGGATGCTTTCGTTTACCACAAGCGTCGGGTAAATATCAGCAAATTTTACAAACAGACCAATACTTTTGGAAGGGCTCGTGTCGTTCTGACCAAAGCACATCCAGGTTCCCTAAAACTAGTCCATCTTTTACCGGTGACCTTTGTTTTAGGTCATTTATTTATAGTGGTTTTAGCTCTTTTGTGGACACCATTCTGGCTGATGCTCATCGCGCTTTATATGCTGCTGCTATTCCTCGATTCTTTGCGGAAGAATCGTAGACTTCTTATCGCATATATGTCGGTTGTGGCTGCTTATGCTCAACTTTTCGGTTATGGACTCGGTTTCCTGGAGGAAATGCTAAAAGGCACCTCATCAAAAAAAAATAAAGGACAAGAAACGTTATACAAGTAAAAAACAGAGATTATGTTTAAAAGTATGGATTTCAAAAAGAACATCTTACCCTATTTGGTAGCGATAATGGTGTTTCTCACCATATCGGTTATCTATTGTTCTCCTGTTTTGGAGGGGAAAAAGCTGAATCAAATGGATACCCGTAAGGGTGCAGGTATGGGACAGGATATTAAAAATTACACCGAAGCGACTGGTGAAAAAAGTTTATGGTCAGGCTCTATGTTTGGTGGTATGCCTGCCTATCAGATTTCTCCAAGTTACAAGGCTTATCCCTTGTCCAGGCTAAGGGAAGTTTTTGAAGCTGAACTTCCTGCTCCTGCTTCCCATCTGTTTTTATATATGATTGGCTTCTTTCTGCTCATGTGCGCTTTGGGCATTAGCCCTTGGATAGGCATAATTGGTGCTATAGCATTTGCCTTTTCTTCCTATTTCATTATTATTATCACTGCCGGGCATATATGGAAGGTCTGGGCTCTGGGTTTGATCCCCCCAACTTTTGCCGGAGTAATCTGGGCCTACAAAGGTAAATACCTGAAAGGAGCTGCCATCTTTGGTTTATTTTTTGCTCTCCAGCTCTTAGCAAATCACGTCCAGATGACCTATTACTTTTTCGTTTTTGCCGGTTTACCTTATATTGTATACGAATTGGTGAAAGCGATTAAAACCAAAAAATACCTGGATTTCTCAAAGGCGAGTGGCGCCTTAATACTTGGAGCAATTTTAGCTATTGGCATTAATATTACCAATTTATTTTTCACCGCAGAATACAGCAAAGATACCATACGAGGAAAGTCTGAACTGACAACGAATGCTGGTGATAAGACTTCGGGGCTCGATAAAAGTTATGCCACCGACTGGAGTTATGGTATCGCGGAAACCTTTTCCTTATTGGTTCCTGATGTGAAAGGTGGAGGAAATGGAGCTATTGGCAATGATCCGAAATTGCTGGACAAGGTCGATTCCAATTTCAAACAAGATATAGCCAATAGTGACCGCTATTGGGGCGATCAGCCTTTTACTGCGGGGCCAGTTTATGTGGGAGCATTCGTCCTTTTTCTTTTTCTTTTTGGACTTTTTGCAGTTGACAATGGTATAAAATGGTCCTTGCTTTTTGCAACAGTCCTATCCATACTTCTTGCATGGGGGAAAAACTGGATGCCTTTGACTGACTTTTTCCTGGACTATTTTCCCATGTACAATAAATTCAGGACCGTATCTTCCATACTAATCGTTGCCGAGCTGTGTATTCCGATTCTGGCGATTCTGACACTGTCTGAAATAGTCAAGAAGCCTGAAATCATCAAAGAAAAAAGCAGAGGCTTTTGGATTAGTGTTGGTTTAACCGGTGGTCTGGCTTTCTTATTCTGGGTTGCACCTAAGTTGTTTTTTAATTTCTTTAGCTTAAGCGAAACTGCCAAATTCTCAGAAATGCTCCAGCAGAATCCTAGTGCAGGGGGGCAAATAAAGACGTATATGGATGGTTTGGAATCAGCTCGTATTGCTATATTACAATCGGATGCACTTCGTTCTTTATTCATAATTTTGTTGGGTGTAGGAAGTTTATGGTTATACCAAAAAAAGAAACTAAACAAAGTGGTATTGGTTTGTTTTATAGGTCTGTTGATTCTCGTTGATCTCTGGTCCATCGATAAACGCTATCTCAATGACGATCAGTTTGTACCAAAAAGAGATACGGAAGTTGCCTGGAAAGCGACTGAGGCTGATATGGTTATTCTACAGGATAAGGATTTAGGATATCGGGTGTTCAATTTGACGGTAAGTCCGTTTCAAGATGCGAGTACCTCTTTTTATCACCGTTCTGTGGGAGGTTATCATGCAGCTAAACTTCGTAGATATCAGGATGTAATTGATCATTACTTATCTTCCGCCATCAATATGCCAATCCTGAACATGCTTAATACACGTTATTTTATTGTTCCCGATGAGGCCAAACAACCTGTCGTTCAAAAAAATCCAGATGCTTTGGGTGCTGCTTGGTTTGTTGGTAGTGTTAGATTGGTTAACAGCCCCGATGAGGAAATTGCTGCCATTGGTCAGTTTAATCCGTCTCAGGAAATCATTGTAGATAAACGATTTGAATCGCAAATAGCTGGAAAAACGTTAACCAAAGACTCAACCTCAAAAATTGCTTTGGTTAAATATGCCCCGAACCGTTTAACCTATAAGTCACATACTGTAAAAGAACAACTGACTGTCTTTTCTGAAATATATTATGCAAACGGTTGGCAAGCGACCATTGATGGCAAGGATGCCCCTCATTTCCGGGCAAATTACATCCTGCGCGCCATGGTCGTTCCTGCTGGTGATCATACTATAGAATTTTACTTTGCGCCAAAATCTTTTGAACGTGTGGAGAATCTATCAGTGGTGGCTATTTTTAGTTTGATACTTCTGATCGTAGTGGCTTTTGGGATGGATTATTTTAAAAAGAAAGCAACAAAGGGGAAATAGTTCTAACCTTTAGAGTAAAAAAAGAAGAGGTATTCTCAAATAATTGAGAGTACCTTTTTTCTTTTTTACTCAAGGCAGGTCACTGTAAAAATTCAAAAATTATATCCAACCATGAATCATTTTAAACCATGCCGCTCTGAAAATAAACCATAGATGACGTAAAATGGTAGAAAGCCATCCATAATTTGCTGCCATAATCCTGAAACGCTCCAGGAGAGAAGCTCTCATTTTTTTCTTGGATACACCACCATCCAGAAAATGTGATAGAACCAGATGTGTATTGTGAACGCTTTTTGCTTTGCGCAAACACCGAATGGTCCAGTCAAAATCTGCAGAATAGCGGTATTGAAGATCAAAATGAGGTGCAATGGATCTCTTGACCAACATCGATTGATGGCAAACCAACATGCCCATCTGAAAGCTTTTCCAAGTGAGAATTTCTGGAGCTTTTAGACGACGTTCTCCCATAAACTCACTTTGATCGTTTACAATATAGGTCTCTCCGTATATAAAATCAGGCATCATATCCTGATTGCTTCCTGATTCGGTTGGTATATCCATTATCAGTCTACTCAGACACTCTTCTGATGAGACTTGGTCTCCAGCATTCATAAACCACAAATAGTCGCCAGTAGCCATTTCCAGAGCTTTATTCATTGCGTCATAAATGCCCTTGTCCGGTTCACTTGTCCAACGAAAGGAATGACCTTTTTTCAAGAAAGAGTCTTCAAATTCTTTAATGATTAATACAGTGTTGTCTGTGGATTTTCCATCAACCACAATATACTCTATGTTTGGGTAATCTTGTGACAGAATGCTCTCCATAGTACGACGCAGATAAGCCTCAGCCTGAAAAGTAATTGTTATGATTGAAATGAGTGGTTTCATTTTTTATCGAGATGCTGTTAGGATGATATAGGGTGAAAATAGTCTGCTTTTGATGGGGAATAATTTGATGAAATAACTGAATCCCTTGATTAATTTCCGCATGATAGCGTTTTGCACCCCCGCCTTTGGTTCAAGCCAAACCATCGGTTTTCGAGTATATTCTACTTTCCATATTGGTAAACCTGAAAGCTTTAAAATGGTTTTCAGATTATCTATTTTCATAGATTCCAAATTGTGGGAATAAAGGTTTTTTCTGTCAAATAGCCATTGAACACAACCGTTCAACCCTCTTAGATTCGGCAAAATAATTAGTAAACGTCCAGTATCTGAAAGCAATCGAATATGTCTGTCAATCACATCTTTTGTATTTTCAAAATGTTCAATAAAACCCATGGAAAAGACAATATCATAAGTTCGCGCACCCTCAAAAAGAAAAAAATCTGATTCAATGCATTTGATCGATCCAGTAGGAATTGAATTGATTTGTTCGAATTTGCCAACAATAGCTTTATCCACATAAAAATCAAGCAAAGTGACGTCTTTGCAAATTTTTTTGTAGAAATAGGCTGCGTTAATTCCTGGAAACCCCCCAATTTCAATAAAAGAATCTCCTTTTAAATTGTGTATGTATTTATCATAGATAGTCTTAGCAGGTATTTTTTCATACTTGTAATTCGACCAATAGTTGGCCCAATGATCTCTGTCTGTCAATTCATTTTGCATTTTTATCAATTGTATTATATAATCTAAGATATTGTTCCGCAATTATAGATTCAGTGTAATTGGCAAGAACGAAAGCTCTTGCGGCCTCATTGAAAGACATATCATCACCTTTTGCCAAAATGGTTCGTATACCTAAAGCTAAATCCTCAGCTGATTTGTATTGTGCAACATATCCCGTTTTCTGATGGGTGATCATTTCAGGAATGCCTCCAGTCTCAAATCCAACACATGGAACACCACAAGACATGGCCTCCATGATCATATTAGGCAGATTCTCTTCTAAAGATGGCGTTACGAAGCAATCTACTGCCTGATACATTTTTGCAATGGTATCCATATCAGACATATAACCCAATGGATGTGTATTTAAACCGAATGTACCGGCCAATTCTTCTTTAACTTGTCCAAAATAGACCAGCTCAACATTGTCTTTTAAGTCAGTAAGCAAATGTGTGGCCTGAATCAAGTAGTCAATTCCTTTTTTCTTATCTGAAACAATGGCGGCGCCAAACAAAATCAGTTTTTTGCCTTTGGGTAGCCCCAAATCCTTTCTAGCCTGAATTTTATCTCCAGGTACAAAAAAGTCGGTATTGATAGGGTTGGGTATATTTGTCATTTGATTTCCAGTCAATAATTGACTTCCTTCTGTTTTTTTTCGTAACCATTGACTACAAGCCACATAGCTAATATTTCTATTGCATACAGCATCCCTTTTCTTCTTAAAAACTCTAAAAGATAAATCGTGCAGGGAGGGTTTAGTCAAAAACTTACAATTACCGCAATTTTGCATGAATCGGGTGCATTCACCAGAGTGATGGCAAATCCCTGTCATTGGCCACATATCGTGCATTGTCCAGACAATTGGTTTTCCCAAACTTGCAAGCTCTTTGATTTCACGAATGGACAACAAGCCTTGATTTATCCAATGCAAATGAATGATATCTGCTTCTTGAAAAAGAATACTAGTATGAATTTTGAAACCGATTGATGCTGTAGAAATGGTGAAAAGGTTTTTTTTATTGAAACGATTTGTCAGATATATTTGAATTCTTTCCAAAAGAAAGGTTACTCTAGAATAGAACTGATGAAAAGGGGAGACTTCTACAGATGAAACAAATAAATCAGAAGTTGTTTTGTCCCGAACCAGCATAGTAACCTCAGCTCCTTGTTTTTGCAAGGCTATGGCCAAACGTTTACAGGCAACAGCAGCGCCACCTTTTGTTTCAAAAGTATTAATCAGTAGTACTTTCATAATGAAATTCAATAAGTTGAAATTTATTGGATACTCGAGACCTCTATTTAGGCCCCGAAATCACCCTTTAAGGTTCGTTTTATCCGGCGTATGACTTTAGCCTGAAAGGAAAAAGACTTACGGTAGTATTTCTCGATGGACTTTTTGGCATACGTGTTTTCAGCAATGGGTTCTATTTTCTGAACCTCAATTTTCTGCATGAATAAGTTGGATGAAACATAATTACCACTTCCACAATTTGTACCCGACCCATCAAATCCTATATTTTGAACCAAAGATTTCCCCACATTCAATGCATACATTTCATTTAGGAAAAGACTGGCATTCCAACGAATGGCCCAGGAGTCATTTAATCCTTTTATTTGATTTCGGAGCATTTTTGTGAAGCCATAAGCATTGTTGAAATCAAATGCTTTGGTCAGGTGTTTCTTTTCCAATTCTTTAAGCAATGCAAATCCATCTGGATTAAACCTTTTCCATGCTCTGTCCCAGGTGCCCCAACCCCAACTACCAATCCATTGAATTAAAAAAGTATCGGGTAGCTTTTCGTCCATAAAAAATTCGCAGGCATGTATATGCCCGATTTTAGTTTCATTTTTATAAATTTCCAGCGCATCATTCATAAACTGAAGGAAATATGGGGATAGGATTAGGTCATCTTCCAACACAATAGCTTTGCCAAATTGGTTCACTATTTTTGTAACACCGTCAATGATATTGCTTGCCAGGCCAACATTCAGATCCCTTTCAACGATGTTTATGCTCGAAAAACCGGTGATAGAATGAATATAGGCTCTAACTTCATTTACGTTTGACTGGTCTTTGACATTTTTGGCAGCATCTGCATAGATAAACAATTCACTTTCTTCAGCTAAATGATTGCGTTGAAGTGATTCCATGCACATACGTGTATGTGCAGGCCTGTCGTATACAAAAAGCAAAATGGGAGCCAGGTTATTCATATCATCATCGGATGTTTAGAAAACAAATTTAAAGAAAATCATTGTTTTTTTGCACGAATTAAACCTCTTCTAAAATAAGGCGCTTGCAAGCTGTCTAAATTGTTAAGAAACAACATGTAGCCCTTTGAAGTTTCGTAATTAAAACCCTTTTGTGTTAAATAGCCCGTTAAATCGGTAAAATCGTTTTGCTGGTGATAGGTACAGATAGCCAATTTAAGATCAGGAAGCAACATGGTCTCTGTTAAACCCTCCAGTACTTTCGTTTCTGCTCCTTCAACATCAATCTTTATAAAAGATGGCCGATATTCCTTATCGGAAAGAAAGCGATCAAGAGATATATTCTCGTTATCATTTATATTGGAAACAAACATCCTTACAATAGTCACTTTTTCCTTCCATGGTTCAAAGGTCGCTTCAAGAGCTTCTACCCACTCAGGATCACGTTCAAACAAGACTAACTGTTTCAGTGTATCAATATGGTCCAAAGAAAGGATACCTTCAGCACTACCAACATCAAATAAAATGTCATCGCTCTTTATTGCGAAACCCTCACTTAGGTAACAGTGGGGTGATTTTGGATCTTGTTCAGCCAATAGTCCGCTGTAGCAGTATTGAATGGTTCGAGTTCTGTATGAACGTATGAAGTACAGTCGTTTTCCATGATGCATAACAAAAGGTAATTCTTTTGCTTCATCCATAAATACGTCCACTTTATCCCAAGCATAAGCTTTAGTGAAATCGGAACTAAACGTTTGAAGCGGATGGCTTTTTAAGAAATGAATGGCATCCCTAATTTCTATATCTTCTGATGGTTTATCTGAATAATAATTCAGGATCTCAGCCTTTTTTTGAGCAAATAGTTTATTTTTTATTCTAAGGTCTTTTTTGCATTTTACCTTATAGGATATAGTTTGTAACGTTTTTTTCAATGACATTGGCGTAAATGTTATGATTTTCAAGGATTGAATGATTCTGTAAACTTACAAAAAAATAGATAAAACGGAGTTCTCTAGAACTGTGCAGTTTGTTCGAGGTTTAGAAAAGTATATTTATTGGCATTCTTTGTCCTTTTTCGGACTTGAATAACATGTCCGCTTTTTGAAAGCAGGCGTAAAGTGATGGCGAAAATACGGTAAAATTCATTTAAACCCTCTTTTCTGAGCGCTTCAAATGCTTTTTTTAAACCAGCCAGAATGCCATAACCAAATGCCCGATAAAAACGGTAGTTGATGTTCGTATATTCTGTAACCTGGAAAATGAAATCTTCCTTTCCACGTTTTCTGTATTCTCTGTCGTGATAAGCAAACGCCTTCGGGCAAAAACCGACTTCAAAACCGTGATAATGCAATCTGTTTATGTAATCGATGTCTTCGCCGGAATGAAAAAATAATGGAGAGAATCCACCGATTAAATGGAGTATTTTGACTGGAATCATCCAAAAAGCAGCATTGATGATGGTTGATTTGACTATTGGATTTTCAGTTTCATAAACAGCTAAGTCTTTTTTGCTTTTTAGGCCAGTATAATTGGAGAAACCAAGATCTAGATTCTCCCCGTTTCCTGTTAGATGAACAGGCGATAGAATGCCGTATTGAGGATCTTTTTCAAAGGCATTCAAGAGTAATTCTACTACATTGGAGTCTATCCAAGCATCTTGATTAAGGAGAAAAACATAGTCGCAGGAATTTTTTAAAGCATAATTAATGCCCATATTGTTTGCTTTCCCGAAGCCTTCGTTGGTTTTATTTTTAATCAATGCTACCTCGGGATAATTTTGTTCAATAATTTCGGTCGTTTTATCTTTTGAGCAATTATCAACCACTACAATATGTACCGGAACAGAAGATCTTCTTAAACTGCCCAGACATTGTTCAATCCAACGTTCAAAATTGTAAGAAACGACGATCACGTAGATATCCATAAATTCTTTATTTTTTACGACGTCCTGCCTTTTTCTGGTCTAACCAAGCGAACATTTCATCTGCTACTTCCAATTTAAAAATCTTACACGAAAAAATATAGAGACTGCCTACAAAAAGAAGGCTGAAGCCAAGGAAAAAAAAGTTGTTTTCTATAGGCTTACTTATGAAAAAAGCCACTGTACAAAGAACAGATGATATCAGGAAATAAGGTAAGCAATCCTTGAACAGATCTAAAATGGAGTATCCAACAATCCGATTAGACAGAAATAATGAAACCAAAAGAGTGAAAAACGAAGAACCAGCCCAACCCCATGCCAATCCTATGATACCATATTTTAACGTGAGCAGTATGATTACAACCAATATGCCCTTTTTCAGAATTTCGGCTATCAATAATTGCTGGGATTTTCCTTTTGCCAGAATGGATTCTTGTAAAACATTGTTTAAAGTGGTAAAAATGCCTGAAATACAAAGAATCTGAAGGATAGGAACAGAGTCTAGCCATTTTTCTGTAATCAATGCGATAATTAGCGGTTTAGCTATCAGTATCATTCCGAATAACACTGGAAAACAAATCAATGAAATTGTTTTAATCAATTTGCTTAAGACTCTTTTCAATCTTTCGTTATCTTCATTGATACTGGAAAGGAGTGGTGTGGATACAGATCTAAAAGTGTTGTAGATTAATCCTGTAGGAATATCCTGATATTTACTACCTTGGGTATAGATTCCAAGTTGATGAATACTGTAAAAGCGCCCAATCAACAAAGAGTAGATGTTGTTAAAAATAGTATTTACCAAGTTCATGAGCAAAACGCCGATACTAAAGGGGAATAAATCTTTCAGTATGCTGTACTTGAATATCTTGGATGATGACCACTTTCCATAATACCAGAAAGTTAACATTTTGAAAAAGGACATCAACAATGCCTGAATTACCAGTGCCCAAACACCTAGTCCCATGATAGCCGCAATCATTGCCAATAAACTGGCTGGTAAAAGGGAAAAGAGATTAGCCTTCGTAATACTATTTAGATCCATTTTTTTAGTTAGGACAAAATCTTGCGTATTCGTGAAAGCGGTAAATATGATTGTTAGAAAGAGCACCCTTGATAAAGGAGTTAAAATCGGTTTGGTATAATACATACTGATTAAAGGTGCACAAAAGAAAAGGATGATATACAAAAATATTCCAACCCCAATATTGTAATAATAGACTGTATTTAGTTCTTCCGTAGTGACAATTGGCTTATTCATTAGTGCCCTGCTATATCCGCTGCCTACCAGTGTGGTCGAAATAGCTGTAAATAAAGCCAACGCTGCGACCAATCCATATTCATCCGGAGAAAGTCTACGTGCAAGTACAATACCCGTTGCCAGGTAGATGATTTGCTGACCAAACTTGTCGATGAAACTCCAAATCAAAGCCGAAGTCGTTTTCTCTTTCAGTGTTTTTTCCATTCCATAAGTGAATCAGGTCAGCGTTTCTTATAATTTTATAGTTTCAAGAATTATTTTGGTGCCTCCAGTGCCTTTTTTTACCATTTCACCGGCTATTTTTCCTACATTTTCTCTGGATACGTCGTTCGTCGTAAAATAATCAAGCAGTTTTTCCAACTCCTCTTTTGAATCAAAACTAAAGCCTCCACCACAAGCGATGAGCTCTTTTGCTTCTATAAATTTTTCGAAATTAGGTCCAAAAAAAACAGGGATTCCATAAACCGCAGCTTCCAGAGTATTGTGAATGCCACTACCGAACCCACCACCGATATAAGCCATATCTCCGTAGTGGTAAATGGAAGAAAGCAAACCAAAGCAATCAATGATTAAGCAATCTGATTTTAATACATCCTCTGGACTTGTTTTTGAATAACGAGTAAAAGGACGAGTTAGTTGCGCTTCGATAGATAACAGATGATCTTCATGGATTTCATGAGGAGCAATAATGAGTCTGACTTCAGGATGTTCATTAAACCAAGGTATAAAAAGAGCTTCATCCTTAGGCCAGGAACTACCTGCAATTAGTATTTTCTCCGATGGAACCGATCTTTTTTCAGAAAAAGCAATGGCAATATCTAAAACTTTGGCGTGATCTTTTATCTCGAAAACCCTGTCAAAACGAGTATCTCCCGAAATACTTACATTTTTTGAATATCCTACAGATGAAAGCAAATTGACCGATTGCTGATCCTGGACAAAGAAATGAGTGAACTTACCGAGTAAATTCCGGTAAGGCAAAGCCCATTTTTTAAAGAAGGTTTGTTCAGGACGAAAAATACCTGAAATCAAATACGTGGGGATATCCCGACTCTTCAATTGCATCAAATAATTCGGCCAGAATTCATACTTAATGAAAAATGCCATTTTAGGTTTTACCAAATCCAGAAACCTCCTGCTATTCAACAAGGTGTCAAATGGGAGATAGCAAATGATATCAGCTCCTGAGTAATTTTTTTTTACTTCATATCCCGATGGGGAATAAAAAGTCACAATAATCTTGTACTCAGGGTGATCTGTTCGTATCTGTTCAATAATAGGCCTACCTTGCTCGAATTCGCCGAGCGAGGAGGCATGAAACCACAACCATTCTTTGCTGTGATCTATATTTTTACGCAAAATCTTCCAGGCATTTCTATGCCCTTTTACCATTTTGCCAGCTTTTTTATGAAACAAAGCAACGAAACGAAAAATTGTAATATAAACTAGTATGCCAAATTCGTACATCCTGTAACCGGTTTTTTTAATCAATCTTTGTTCAAAACCTCGATGGCCATTTGTAGACGGAGGATACTTTCTTTTTTGCCCAACATGGCAGTAATATCAAACAAGTGTGGTCCTTTTGCTTCACCTACCAGAGCGACACGGAAGGCGTTAAGGATACTACCCATCTTATATTCTTTTTCTGTGATCCAGCTAATGACAATAGGTTCGAGTATTTCTGACTGAAAGTTGGATTGGTTTTCCAAAAATTCAAGTAATTCGCTCATTAAAGCCGAAGTTCCTGGTTTCCAGAATTTTAGGAGCGACTTTTCAACGTAAGTATCTGGACGTAAAAAGAAGAAAGAACTTTGGTCCCACAGATCATTAATAAATCCTGCGCGTTCCTTGATCATGCCTATAGCTTTGGTGATATACTCAATTGAGAAGCTTGATTTTTCTCCGTTGAAATCAGGTATAATGGCAGACGTTTCTATGTATGCAACTTTTTCTTTCAAAAAAGGAAGAAACATTTCTGTCAGATCTTTGTCAGACTTCATTTGCATATATTGATGGTTGAACCACTTTCCCTTTTCATAATCAAATTTTGCACCACTTTTACTGCAACGTTCCAAAGAAAATTGTTCAACCAATTCATCCATGGAAAAAATTTCTTGTTCAGCACCTGGATGCCAACCTAATAATGCCAGAAAATTAACTACAGATTCGGGAAAATAACCTGCTTCGCGATAGCCAGAACTTTTTTCACTAGTTTTTGGGTCTATCCAATTACAAGGAAACACAGGGAAACCAAGGCGGTCGCCATCTCGTTTGCTCAGTTTACCTTTTCCATCGGGTTTAAGCAATAAGGGTAAATGGGCAAATTCTGGCATACTGTCTTCCCAGTTGAAAGCCCGGTACAGTAAAACGTGTAAAGGAGCAGATGGCAACCATTCTTCGCCACGGATAACGTGAGATATTTCCATCAAATGATCATCCACAATGTTTGCTAAGTGATAGGTTGGAAGCTGGTCTGCCGATTTGAAAAGAACCTTATCGTCTAATACAGACGAGTTGATTCGGACTTCTCCACGGATTATATCGTTAACTATAATATCTTCACCTGGTTCAATTTTAAAACGTACCACATAGTTTTCTCCTTCTGAAATACGCCTGGCCACCTCATCGGAAGAAAGTGTCAGAGTATTTTTCATCTGCAGTCGGGTCGATGCGTCGTATTGGAAATTACTTATTTCAACACGCTTTGCATCCAATTCTTCAGGGGTATCAAAAGCGATATACGCTTTTTGTTCGGCCAAAAGTTGATCCACATAGGTTTTATATATTGACCTTCTTTCGGATTGACGGTATGGGGCGAAGCGACCTCCAAAGCCAACACCTTCATCAAAACGAATACCCAACCAATTAAGCGCATCAATAATATAGTCTTCAGCACCAGGCACAAAGCGTTGTGAATCTGTATCTTCTATGCGAAGGATGAAATCTCCACCAAATTTATTTGCAAACAGATAGTTGTATAAAGCTGTTCTTACGCCACCTATATGAAGTGGCCCGGTAGGACTGGGTGCAAAACGTACCCGAACGCGTTTTTGTTGAGACATGACTTTCTTTTTTTAAAATGACAAGGATGCAAAAGTACGCTATTTTTCAATAATTTTTAAGACATCACCGGTCTTGTTTGATTTTTTTGTACTTTTAGAACGGATTATCAGCGCATTTCTTATTTTTTGAAATGTTCATTTTCAACACAAAAAGTCTATGAAGCGGAAGAATTTCCAGGATAACTTATCGCAAAACCTCATTAAAATCGGATTTTTCATCCTATCTGCCATCTTGATTCTTCAATCTTTTCCAAGAGAAGGCCGTTTTCGTTATAGTTTTCAGGAGGGAAAACCTTGGAGATATGGATTAATGACTGCTCCATATGATTTTCAGATATTCAAATCGGACAAGGAAGTTAAGCAGGAAACAGACAGTGTCATGTTGGATTTTCAACCCTATGTTAGCATTGATACAACGGTTTTTTTGAAAGTCAAGAAGCAATTGCTTTCCGATTTTAATTCCTATCTACGAATAACAGTTCCCACGCATTATCAAACATATATAGCTAACCAACTGGATAACATTTACAAAGTTGGAATACTGTCAAGCAGTGATTACGAAAAATATATTGGGGATTCAGTCACTTCTATACTCGTAGTTCACAATCAGATGGCAAAATCATGGGATCTATCCGCGCTCTTTTCTACCAAGAAGGCGTATGAGGCCATGTTTGAAAATTTGCCACCAAATATACATGCAAGTATACTTAAAAGCTGTAAACTAAATAAATATATTGTTGAAAATATAAAACTGGATGAATTGGCCACCGACAGAGCCAGATTGGCCTTCACAAAGAAGGTTTCATTGACATCCGGTTTGATACAAAGAGGCGAACGTATTATCGACCGTGGTGATATTATTGCTCCTGAAACATATAAAGTACTTAACTCTTTGAAAAAAGTAGCTCAGGAACGCACCGAAGCTTCCGGTAATAATGGTGTTCTTCTTGGACAAATTGTTCTGATTTTTGGACTTTTTTTACTTCAGTTTTTCTTTTTGTGGTATTTTCGCCCTTTTACATTTGAAAGGAAATCCAACGTTGTTTTTATCCTGATCTTAATCACTGGACTTGTTCTGATAACCTCTCTGGTAGTTCATTCCGGATATTTGAACGTGTACTTAATACCATATGCCATATTGCCCATTATGGTGAGGACATTTTTTGATTCACGAACGGCTTTATTCGCACACATCATTACTGTCCTGATTTCCTCAACCATTGTGGCCTATCCCTATGAATTTTTACTGATACAGATTGCTGCCGGTATGACTTCAGTCTATTCCCTGAAAGATCTGACTCAACGATCACAGTTAGTTATATGCTCTATTCTGGTCGTGATAACCTATTGTGTTATGTATTTTGGCATTTCTTTGATTCAGGAAGGTTATATGAATAGGGTTGACTGGCATATGTTTGTCTATTTTCTTGTTAATGGAGCACTGCTGTTAATATCCTATCTATTAATTTATTTGTTTGAATGGATGTTTGGTTATACTTCCAATGTAACTTTGGTGGAACTCTCAAACATTAACAATCCCATGTTGCGTGAGTTTTCTGAAACCTGCCCTGGTAGTTTTCAACATTCCATGCAAGTGTCTAATTTGTCGACAGCGGCAGCTCAGGAAATAAATGCAAATGTACAGCTTGCCAGAACAGGTGCCCTTTATCATGATATTGGAAAGATGAACAATCCAATCTATTACACCGAAAATCAATCTGGTGTAAACCCCCACGATAATCTTACTCCAGAGGAAAGTGCTAAAATCATAATCGGTCATGTTACAGAAGGTTTGAAAATAGCTCACAAGCGAGGTTTGCCTCTGGTTATACGTGATTGCATCCGTTCGCATCATGGTAACGGCCCCGTCAGGTATTTTTACAATGAATTCAAAAGAGAACATCCGGGTGAAAAAGTACCCGATGCTTTCTTCTACAAAGGTGCCTACCCAACCACGAAAGAAACAGCCATTTTGATGATGGCTGATGCAGTAGAAGCATCATCCAGAAGTATGAAGGAGTACTCAGAAACCAGCATTTCAGAATTGGTGGAGAGAATCATTAATATGCAATTTCAGGAAGGTGCTTTCAGGGATGTTCCCATCACTTTCAGGGATCTCGAAAAGATAAAAGCCGTATTTAAGTTAAAATTGCAAACCATTTATCATACCCGCATTGCCTATCCGGATATCCGGACAGTAGCGCCACCAATCGTTCAGGAATAATTTATCAGAATCCGGAACGAATACCTATACGGAATTGGTAGGGTTCTACGTCAAAACGCGGGCTTGAAATTTGATTACCGTCAACAATGTACGTTAAGTTTGGATCTCCCCAATTGAGCTTTAGGCTTTTACGACCAAAAATGGATCCCTCCGTTTCTTTAAGCTGCACATACTCTTTCTTGAAAAGGAAAGGAAGAAAGTAGGATCCGTCCATGAATAGTTCGTATTTTTTCCCCATTCTAACCGCAATACCTATAACAGGCCTGATGCCATAACCCGATTTTCCAGCTTTGACAGCGATGTTGTTGGAATCAAAGGTCTTACCACCAATTTGCAGATTGTTACCCGTATTTGTTAGTTTGCAGATGTCAACCTTGGTATTGGATGTTGAAGCTGCGAGTCCAAGATCCAGAAATATCCAACGTCCACTCGGTGCCAGTGACATTCTATAGCTCAAGCCCAAATCATATTGAATTTGATCGATGCCATACAATGCAGCTGAAATAGTAGAAAAAATAGTTAATTGTTTGGTCAACTCAAAACGAAGACCATCCATAGTCGAAATCCCGAAATAGTTCGATGAAACCATTTTCTCAGCTGATGCGCTTCCATAGCTAATCTGATGATTACCTCCCAAATAACGGACTGGAAGGTAAGCAAATCCACCGTCAAAGGTAAATCTTTTCAGAAATAGCAATATTTTTTCATCTTGTGTCAATTCCCTGTTATAAACCTTTGTAAGCTCTTTTATGGCTAGGTCTTTGCCATAAAGTAAGTTCGTCTGCGTACCCATAGTCTTGCTTTCCTGAAGTACGTTGTAGTCCTTCCAATAACTCTGGTCGTAATTTTCTGCTTCAATAGAAAGAATATCTCTAGAATCAAATTGCTGGCTGAAAGGTATCGGAGAAACAGAATCTGTTTTTACAGCAGTTGTAACATATTCGATATCTTTATAGATTCGCTTTTTGCTGGCCGTGTTGACACCGTTCGTTTTATAAGTAATATAAGCTAAGTTGTATAATCCGTCTTGTTCGACATAACCTATTTTTGCGGTGGTGTTTCCCGGAATATAAGTCGCATCAGATGAGGCATTCTGGGAGAAGACACTCAAACCGGCCCGTTTTAGTTCAAAACCTTCATAGGCCATATTGTCCTTATTGATAAACATTCGTCCCCGGAAATTGGAGTTTGGCGCCTTGCGGTTCTTGAAAGAAATTACATAAAGATCAGATTGGCTGCTTTCCATCTCATAAACCCAGTTTTTCAATTCGGAAGGTTTGATGAAATCCCATCGGCTGAAAACAATATCCAGATCATTCGGGAAATGTGGACCTCCGTAATAAAGGACATCGTTGATGCTGTCAATTCCCGGAAATACGTTTTTGCGTGATTTCTCAATTCGTATTTGTCCGAAGTTCAAGCCTTTACTGTAGGTGTTTTTGTATACGTTAAGAACAGCTTCAATGAAGTACAGGAAGATGCTATCATTTAATCTCTCTGTTTCGCGGTAAAAGCCATCGCACAGGGTTGATTTGGTTGGGTAATTTTCTGGGATTGATTTGTATGCTTTTCTAAGGAGGTCACCTATATAATCACCAGGAAGTACCACGACTTCAGTAATTTCATAGGAAGATGGTACAAGTAAGATGTTCAAACTGCCTGAAATATCTGTGATGTTCATTTCCTGAGCGGTGTAGCCCATAAAATTAATATTGATTTTTTCAAAAGCACCGCTTGCAGGGACTTTTAAGGAAAAGTAACCATCGAGGTTACTGGCAGTACCAATTCCTAGTTTTTTAACACTGACTGTTGCATATGATAAAGCTTCCCCTGTCTGTGCATCAACAATGCGTCCCTGAATAAGTACAGGTTGAGCTATAATGGGTGCTTGTTTGGTTTCAAACACCAGAGAATCAGTATTTTGAATAATGGAGTCGGTTGGAGCGTTTACCGGGATTTCTATATTTTGGGCTGAAATGTAGGCTGAGATAAAAAGAAAAAGCAAACTAAGGCAAAAGGTAGAGCATTTCATACGTTTCTTTTTTTAGATATTCTTTGCCACAAAAATACACTAATTTTTGAAATACCTTACAAAAACAAAAGATCCCTTCATCATTACGATAAAAGGATCTCTTGTACCCGAAGCCGGACTCGAACCGGCACAGCCGTTATGGCCAAAGGATTTTAAGTCCTTCGTGTCTACCATTTCACCATTCGGGCAACATGGAGCGAAAAACGGGACTCGAACCCGCGACCCCGACCTTGGCAAGGTCGTGCTCTACCAACTGAGCTATTTTCGCATAATTAAATTTGGTGCAAAACGGGAACGCTATCCCGTTGAATCCTTGCCAAGATCTTTTATCCGTTAAAACGGAAGAGGGCAAGGTCGTGCTCTACCAACTGAGCTATTTTCGCATGATTAAATTTGGTGCAAAACGGGAACGCTTTCTCGTTGAATCCTTGCCAAGATCTTTTATCCGTTAAAACGGAAGAGGGCAAGGTCGTGCTCTACCAACTTAAAACGGGAACGCTATCTCGTTATTTTTTCAAACTGTGCTTTTTTGTGAACACTGTTCTGTAAGGCTTAGCGGCCGCAAAGATAATTATTTTTCTGAAAAATAGACAAACAAAAATTTAAAATAAGTGAATGGCAAAAACATTTCACAATTTATCGAGTCACAACAATGTGATTATTGGTTGCGTTAAGGATTGCGCTATAACGTTTTAAAGGCTCTTTGGATATTTTTTTGGTCGGAGTGCCATCTCCAAAACCCAAATCATATTCTTCTCCACAGGATTCGCATTTAACGATTAAAGCCTGATCTGTTTTGGAAACCTTGATATTTCGATCTGCTTCAACAGGACAAGCCATGTCAAAAGCGCAGTATTGCCCGTCCCAGGTGCATGCAATCAAAATGCCGCCATAGCCATAGGCCTCTGATGCAGTCTTATTGTCGTTGATGTAACTGCTTCCCGGGCTTACCAGGTTAATGGCATAGATATCCCTTTCCATTTGAACAGGATAGTTAGGAATGCTTGATTCATAGACATCACAGCCGGAAAGACAGAAAAATACCATCAATAAGAATACCGATAGTATCCGATTAAAACCCGATAAAAAGTTTCTCATTCAAAGTGGATTATTATTTGGGCATGCCGGAAGAGTAGCCCTCGATAATGGTTCGAATGGACTTTAAGTCTTCTTCGCTAAGGGTCGGAGAATCTAATGTTCCCAGATTGTTCATCAACTGCTTGACCGAACTGGCACCTACGATGACCGATGTGACGCGTTTATCGCTAAGTATCCAGCTCAAGGCCATTTGTGCCAAACTTTCACCTCTGTCCAAAGCTATTTTATTCAGTAACTGAATTATTTCAACAACTTCCGTTGTAATCTGTTCTTTTTTAAGAAACCCATTTCTGGCTACTCTGGAGTCAACAGGAATACCGTTCAGGTATCTGTCGGTAAGCATGCCCTGAGCCAACGGACTAAATGCACTGAAGCCAACGCCGTTTCTATGGGCTGCTTCAAGCGTACCGTTTTCAACTTCTCTGGAAAACATATTGTAACGATCCTGATGAATCAGGCAATGAACACCTTGTGCTTCCAGAATTTTGTAAGCTTTTTCGGCCAAATGAGGTGGGTACTTTGAGATGCCAATATAGAGCGCTTTACCTGATTTCACAATATCGATCAAAGCCTGCATAGTTTCTTCTATGGGTGTGACGCCGTCGTATCGATGCGAATAGAAAATATCTACATAATCCAATTGGAGTCGTTTCAGACTTTGGTTGAGGCTTGAAATTAGATTTTTTCTGGAACTGCCGTCTCCATATGGGCCATCCCACATGAGATGCCCTGCTTTTGTAGAAATGATTATTTCATCACGGTAAGCAGATAGCGAGTTCTTAAAGATTTTACCGAAGTTTTCTTCAGCTGATCCTGCGGGCGGACCGTAATTATTGGCTAGGTCAAAATGGGTAATGCCCTTGTCAAATGCACAATGTATCACATCCTTACTTTTCTCAAAATCATCAACATGACCAAAATTGTGCCATAAACCCAGCGAAATTTGGGGAAGTTGCAATCCGCTTTTTCCACAGAATGAATATTTCATACCGTTTGAATACCGTGTAGAATCAGGAGTATAAGCCATCTTTTAGTTTTTTATTTATTGGTTTGACTTTTTATAAATACAAGAATCAAAGTTATAAAAGATTCAAGAATATTCTTCTTTTTACTAAAAAAGCGACCTGAAACCGGACAAAAAAGTTAATTTTGCTACCCAATGTTATCATTATTAAAAAATTAAGTAACATGAAATGCTATTTATTCATTTTTCTTAGTCTGTTCTCAATGACAATTCAAGCAAAAAAAAATGCTGAAAATCCATTTTTCAGTACGTATGACACTCCCTATGGTGCACCTCCTTTCAATAAGATCCAGGTTAAGCATTATATGCCGGCTTTCCTGGAAGGAGTAAAACAGCAAAACAAAGAAATAAGTGATATAACGTCCAACACAGATGCACCCACTTTCCAGAATACCATTGAAGCACTGGACTTTTCCGGAGCCATGTTACGCAAAGTCAATGGTGTTTTCTTTGCTTTGACAGAAGCTGAAACAAATGATGATTTGATGGCACTCGCAGAAAAAATAACGCCAATACTGTCTGAACACGGTGATAATATCTATTTGAACGCAAAGCTTTTTGCACGCGTAAAGACCCTTCATGAGAAAAAGGCATCCCTCAATCTAAACCGAGAACAGGAACGTCTTCTCGATAATTTTTACAAAGACTTTGTACGTTCAGGCGCCTCTTTGAATAAAAAAGATCAGGATCGTCTTCGTGAATTAAACAAAGAATTGTCCTTAATGACATTGAAATTTTCAGACAACGTCTTGAACGAAGTCAATTCTTTCCGTTTGGAAATAGACAACAAAGCTGATCTGGCCGGACTTCCTCAAAGTGTCATTGATGCAGCTTTACAAGATGAAAAAGCAGCAGGTCTTACAGACAAGTGGGTTTTTACTCTTCGCATTCCAAGTCTTATTCCATTTCTACAATATGCCGATAATCGGGATTTACGGGAGAAGATGTACAAAGGATATATTAATAAAGGTGATAATAACAACAAAGACGATAATAAAGCCGTTCTTAATAAAATAGTGAACGACCGTATTGAACGTGCTAATTTGCTCGGATTTCCCAATCACGCAGCTTATGTCCTGGATGAAAATATGGCTAAAAATCCGGAGACAGTCATGCCTTTTCTTGATGGGATCTGGATCAGAGGCCTTGCTCAGGCCAAAAAGGAAGTCGTTGACTTGCAAGAAATGATTAAGTCAGAAGGCAAAGACTTCAATCTGGAAGCCTGGGATTGGTGGTATTATTCAGAAAAAGTACGTAAAGCTAAATTCAACCTTGATGACTCTGAAACAAAGCCCTATTTCAAATTGGAGAATGTACGAGAAGGAGCATTTACTGTAGCCAATAAGCTGTATGGTATTCAATTTAAAAAAGTAAAGAATGTGCCTGTTTATCAGGCTGATGTAGAAGTCTTCGAGGTTTTGGATTCTGATGGCTCTCAACTTGGACTGTTTTATTCAGATTATTTTCCTCGTGCAGGAAAACGTTCTGGTGCCTGGATGGGTAATTTCAGAGAATCGTATGTAAAAGACGGTAAGGAGATTCGTCCATTTGTCTACAATGTATGTAATTTTACCAAACCAACGGCCGACGCTCCATCATTGCTGAATGCAGACGAAGTGGAAACACTCTTTCATGAGTTCGGACATGGACTGCATGGCTTACTCACCAAATGCCACTACATTTCGACTAGCGGCACCAATGTGGCACGTGACTTTGTAGAGCTACCTTCACAAATAATGGAAAATTGGGCAATGAACCCCGAAGTTCTTAAGCTGTATGCCAAACATTACCAGACGGGAGAAATTATACCAGATAGCCTGATAGCTAAAATTCAGAAAGCTGGAACTTTCAATCAGGGCTTCATGACGACAGAATTGGTTTCTGCTGCTTTGCTTGATATGGACTGGCACACTCAGACCAAAAAACAAGATTTCGATGTAAGGGCTTTTGAATTGACACACATGGATTCAATTGGACTGATTGATCAGATTGCGCCACGTTATCGCAGTACTTTCTTTAACCATATTTTTAGTGGAGGCTATTCTGCAGGCTATTATGCCTATTTATGGGCTGAAGTATTGGATGCAGATGCATTTGATGCATTTGTTGATAAAGGCATATTTGATAAGGAAACAGCCACAGCTTTCAGGAAAAATATCCTGGAACGCGGTGACAGTGAAGATCCGATGGTTTTATACCGCAAGTTCCGCGGTGCTAATCCAAATCCGGAGGCTTTACTTAAACGCAGAGGACTTTGATTTTTTTAACTTGTAAATACCTTACAATAAAAAAATAGTATATCTTTGCGGTTCGTATAAAAAAATCTAATAAAATACATCAATAAAAGAAGTTTAACATGCAAAACAAGGGATTTATAAAGGTCTTTGCGATACTGTTGACCATTGTTTGTGCTTATTATCTGTCTTTTTCAATCGTAAACAATCGTATTGAAAGCAAGGCAGAAAAAATTGCACAGGGAGACAAGAACAAGCTGGCCTATTATCTTGATTCTCTGGAATCAGAAAAGGTTTATATGGGTCTGACTTACGCAGAATGTCGTGAAAAAGTAATCAACCTGGGTCTTGACTTGAAGGGTGGTATGAACGTTATTTTGGAAGTTTCAGTTCCGGATATCTTGCGTACTTTATCCAACAACAATACCGATGTTAATTTCAATAAAGCATTGGCTTTGGCATCAAAACGTCAGACTGAGAGTCAGAAGAATTTCATCGACCTTTTCTTAGAAGAGTATAAAGCGATAGATCCTGGAGCTAGACTTTCAGCCATCTTCAGTACATTTGAAATGAAAGGCCGTATAGATCCACAGTCTACCGACGAACAAGTAATCAAAGTGCTTCGTACAGATGTGCAGGCAGCTATTGCGAACTCATTCAATGTTTTGCGTACTCGTATTGATCGTTTCGGTGTTGTATCCCCTAACCTTCAACAGTTGGGTACTTCCGGACGTATTCTTGTGGAACTTCCTGGTATTAAAGAACCAGATCGCGTTCGAAAGTTGCTTCAAGGCTCTGCTAATCTGGAATTTTGGGAAACCTATGAATTGGGCGAAATCTATGAATCATTGATTACAGCAAACAATGTGATACGCGATTTCAACAAGGGAACAGGTACAGCCGCATTAGTGGCTGATTCATCTATTGCCAAGGTTGATACAACAAAGACTGTTGCTGAAGAAGACAAACTTCTTGCTAAACTTGAAAAGAAAGATACCACTTCTCAGACTCAATCTGCTGAAGAAAGGAAGAAAGAATATCCGCTGTTCTCCGTTCTGCAAATCAATCAGACAGAAAGTGGCATTGGTTCAGGTCCAGTTGTCGGAATGGCTTATGGTCGGGATACGTCAACAGTAAATAGTTATTTGAATAGTAAAAGGGTAAAAGATGTTCTTCCTCGCGACTTGAAATTCGTTTGGACAGTAAACTCCATTGATAAAAAAATTCCTTTGTTTCAGCTGATTGCTCTAAAAGTTACAACCCGCGACGGAAAACCCGTTCTTCAGGGAGATGTAATTACAGATGCATCAGATGACTTCGAACAAAATTCAGGTTCTGCAAAGGTTAATATGTCTATGAATGCAGAAGGTTCCAAAATTTGGGCTAGACTGACAAAAGAAAATAAAGAAAGATGCATTGCAATTGTGTTGGATGGATATGCTTACTCATTCCCACGTGTCAATGCTGAGATTACTGGTGGTAATTCAGAAATCTCCGGTAACTTCACTGCTGCAGAAGCAAAAGATTTAGCCAATGTGTTGAAATCGGGTAAAATGCCTGCACCTTGCCACATCATCAACGAAGAAGTTGTTGGACCGTCTTTGGGTAAAGAAGCTATTCACGATGGATTTATTTCCTTCATCATTGCCTTTATTCTGATTCTGATCTATATGCAGATCAACTACGGCTTTAAACCAGGTCTGATTGTTGATGCTAGTTTGCTGATAAATATGTTCTTCATGTTAGGTATTCTGGCCTCATTCCAAGCTGTTCTGACTTTGCCTGGAATAGCGGGTATGGTGTTGACGCTCGGTATGGCCGTCGACGCGAATGTCCTTATTTATGAACGTATCAAAGAAGAACTTGCTGCAGGGAAGAGTATGAAAAAAGCCGTTCATGACGGTTACAAGAACGCTCTTTCAGCCATTATGGATGGTAATATCACAACTTTATTGACCGGTATTATTTTATTTATGTTCGGTACAGGCCCTATCAAGGGTTTTGCAACCACTTTGATAATCGGTTTGATTACCTCTGTATTTACTGGCGTATTTATTACACACCTTATTTATGAAGCAATGCATGCTAAGGATAAGATGCTTAATGAAACCTTCACCACCAGATTTACAAAGAATTTACTCACAAGCCCTAAAATTGACTTTATCGGATTGCGTAAAGTAGGTTACATCTTATCAGGTACTATTTTATCAATCTGTGTTCTGTTTATAATTTTCAAAGGACTTGACAAAGGTGTTGACTTTTCAGGTGGACGTAATTACATTATCCGTTTTGAAAAACCAGTAAGTACCGAAGATGTCAGAAATGACCTCGAAGCAAACTTCAAAGGTTCATCATTAAATGTGATTCAAATTGGAGGAGCCAATCAGGTTCGTATCACAACGAATTACAAAATTGATGAAACCGCTTCATCCATAGATGGCGAAGTAGAAGGTCTTTTATTTGCTGGTTTGAAACCTTTCCTGAAAGATGGAGCTTCTCAGGCGCAGTTTGTTTCTGAAAATATAATGAATTCGCAGAAAGTTGGACCTACAGTGGCTGATGATGTTACCAAAGGTGCTATCTGGGCCGTATTCCTTTCTATTATAATCATGGGGCTATATATCCTAATGCGATTTAAGAATGTGGCTTTCTCTGCTGGTACTATTGCAGCATTGTTCCATGATGTACTTTTAATCATTGGATGTTATGCTATATTCTCTGGTGTCCTTCCTTTCTCTTTGGAAATTGACCAAACGTTTATTGCCGCAATCCTGACCATTATCGGTTACTCTGTAAACGATACGGTGGTTATATTTGACCGTGTGCGTGAAATGTTGGGCTATTATCCAAAACGCAATAGGAAACGATTGTTGAATGAATCATTGAATGTTACATTGATTCGTACTTTCAGTACTTCTTTAACCGTGTTTATAACACTTCTTTCTATCTTTATTCTTGGTGGAGACACCATCAGAGGATTTGCATTTGCGATGTTGGTTGGTACTATTACGGGTGTCTATTCAACGTTATTTATTGCAGTGCCAATTGCTTATGAAGTACAGAAGAAACAGTTGAAGATCGTAGATGAAGACTATGCTGACGACTTAAAATAGTCACTTATTCAAATAAGATCACATAAAAATGGCCACCCAAAACCGGGTGGCCATTTTTTTATTGTTCCACTGTGATTTAAAAAATAACTAAACGATATCCTTCTTTTTTTAATGCTAAGAAATGTACGGTGGAATCCATCTTGAAGCGTTCCCTTAGTTTCACTATGATACTATCCAGATTTCTCGACGTAAAATAGGTGACACCCTCCCAGTATTTTTCCAATAATTCATTTTTTAGGATGACTGTACCGATTCTAACACTCAATTCATCCAAGACTACAGACTGCAAGCGTCCCATAATAACAATGTCGTTGCCAAATTGTAGCGTCTGTGTCGTTGGATTAAACCGATATGCTCCAATGTATCGTTCCTGTCCTGAAATTGTGTTAAACTCCCCTAGAATGCGCCTTATCCTTAAGCCTAGTTCTTCCATAACAAAAGGTTTCTTAATATAGTCTGTTCCGCCGGATTCGAAACCCTTACGAACATTTTCAATATCGACGTGAGATGAAATGTAGACAATTGGTGGACAGGTTGTTTCAATGCGTAATTCCTTAGCGAGATCAAAACCTTCACCATCTGGAAGTGAGATGTCCAGGATAATCAGATCCATCACTTGATGTGTTATTTCAATTCTAGCATCCCGTAGAGTTTTTGTAAAATGAACTTGATATCCCTCTTTTTTTAAATATCCAAAAACTACTTCTCCAATAATGTTATCGTCTTCAACCAATAATATATGTCTCATTCTTGAATCTTATTTATACAATAATAGTGATTCTTAATTTTAAATGCAACTATTTACAAACATATAGAAATGTAAAGTCATCTAAACTGTATAAAATGCAGGATAAAGTGATAACAAGTGATAAACAGTGATTATCAGTGAAATGGTATTATAAATGCACTTATCTTTACCATGTCAATAAAAACAAGGTTTGAAAGACAAGTATTTATACTTGTCCAACCAACTTGAAGAATACGAATAAAAGTTTGAATTTCAACATTTCTGGAGTGCATGAACGGTGTGGTGGCTTACGCTGTTCATGAAAGGAGAAAAAAGAATGGATGGCTTTAAATGGGGTAGATAAAACTACCCCATTTTTTTGTCTGATGGTCAGCGACCAAGAAGATTTTTCTCCGCTTTAGATATCTGGTTAAAGTTGAATTGGGCAGAGACTTCATCCATATAGGCAGAGATTTGATCGTTGCACAGATTACCTATGCTACCCTCATGGGTATGATTGACCATCTTCTCAGGATGAAAGTTTCCTGCCTCGATTTCAAGACCGACTTCTTTATAGGCATCTCGAAAAGGGGTGCCACTTAGAGTTCTGTTATTGACCTCTTCTACGCTGAAAATATTCAAATATTTATCGTCATCCAGAATATGCGTATTGACTTCAATCTGAGACATCATAGCTGAGGTCATTTTCAGACAATCCAACAATTCGCTGAAACTTGGAATGAATATTTCTTTAATTATTTGAAGATCCCTAAAATAACCGGAGGGTAGGTTTCCGATAATTCCGGTTATCTGTTGTGGAAGGTTTTGAATCCTGTTACACTTGGCGCGTGTAAGCTCAAAAACGTCGGGATTCTTTTTGTGAGGCATAATGCTTGAACCTGTCGTGAATTGTGCAGGTAGCTTTATAAATCCGAAATTCTGGCTTGTAAACAGGCAGGAATCAAATGCCAGTTTGGAAATGGTACCTGCAATAGAAGCAAGAGCAAAAGCCACTGTACGTTCCATCTTGCCCCTTCCCATCTGTGCATAGACAACATTATAGTTTAAGCCGTCAAAACCCAGTAAATCTGACGTCATCTGACGATTAAGCGGAAAAGAAGAGCCATAGCCAGCAGCCGATCCCAAAGGATTTCGGTTGCATACCTTAAAGGCAGAAAGAAGCACCTGGAGGTCATCTATCAAAGACTCTGCATAAGCACCAAACCACAAACCGAAGGAGGAAGGCATAGCTATTTGAAGATGTGTATAGCCAGGCATCAGAACCGATTTGTAACGCTCGCTTTGTTCCAGAAGTACATCAAATAGTTCTTTTGTTTCTGAAAAAACATCACGGATAGCAGAGCGGGTGAAAAGTTTCAGATCAAGGAGTACCTGGTCATTTCTGGAGCGTCCACTGTGGATTTTTTTTCCAGTATCTCCTAAATTTCGGGTTAAAATCAATTCAACTTGTGAATGAACATCTTCAATGCCTTCTTCAATCTCAAATTGATCATCTTCTGCCAGTTTATATATTTTCTTAAGTTCTACGAGAAGCTGATCCAGTTCAACTTTGGTCAATAAGCCAATGCTTTCCAGCATAGTGATATGAGCCATTGAGCCCAAAACGTCATATTTGGCCAAAAATAGATCCATTTCTGCATCTTTTCCAATGGTGAAACGTTCAATTTCCTGGTCTACTTTTGTGCTTTTTTCCCAAAGTTTCATTCTTTCAGTTTTTAGTAGGGCAAATTGGCCAGTGTTTCTGCTACTTTTTTGATGCCATCTTCCAATGGTTTGGCAACCATCCCCTTAAACATAAATGGGATGTCCGCTCTAAAGGTCAATTTTAAACGGGTGTCATCGGCTGCCACTTCCTGAAGTTGAATCCAGATAGTGAAATGCATTGGTGACTTTTCAGATTCCAATTTGATGGTCTTAAAAGGTTCTCTTTCTATAACACGTATAGCAATCGTCCCGAAAGGATCTACTTTAAAAGTGCAAGAATCAACATCAAAACTAAATTCTTTAATCTTCTCAATTGGCAAGAGTGTTTTAACTTTTTCCAGATTATTCAGATCCGAAAGTTTAGCAAAAACGCGCTCTGCTCCATATGGTATTTTTTGGATATCACTTACAAATTCAGTCATTTGATTTTATTTTGATGCTTATTTAGGTAACCAGGTTGCTGGAGCTTTACGCCACTCTTGCAAGGCTGTCAATTCTGATTCGTGTATGTAATTGGTCGCTAAGGCAATTTCCAGAACTGCTTCGTAGTTGCTCAAAGTAGTGAGTTCCACTTTCGCTTTTTTGAATGCTTCTTCTGCTACAGGGAAACCATAAGAGAAAATAGCCATCATGCCAATCACGTCACTACCATCATTTCGGATGGCTTCCACGGCTTTAAGACTGCTTCCACCTGTAGAAATTAAGTCCTCTATAACAACGACTTTCATACCCGGTTTCAAGTCCCCTTCTATCAGGTTTTCCAACCCATGGTCTTTGGGAGATGAGCGAACATAGACAAAAGGTAGCCCCAATTCTTCTGCTACCATTGCTCCCTGAGCGATAGCACCGGTAGCAACACCAGCGATAGCATCAACATCTTCGTATTTTTCACGGATGAGACGAGCCAATTCCAATTTGATGAAATTTCTGAGAATCGGATAAGATAATGTTTTACGATTATCACAGTAAATTGGTGATTTCCAGCCTGAGGCCCAAGTGAAAGGGTTAGAAGGCTGTAGCTTAACTGCCTTAATCTTTAGTAATTTAGCAGCAACAATTCTTTCTAGTTTTTTCATCTTCTTTGTGTGTGATTGAGAAATATAGTGACTCTCTAATTATAGTGCAAAAGTAAGCAATCATTCATAAACACAGGCAAATTCAAGTTTAATAAATTATCACTAATTCATTAGAATAGATAATTTAGATTGATGTATGTACCCAAACCTTCACCGTCACGTTCATCCAAAGCTTTACCTATTTCTGCCGAAATTACAAAATTTTCATTCATGACAACCTTTAATCCACCACCCATTGAAGAGTGGAATCCATCTTTCTCATCCAGATTTATATAGGTTAAACTATTGACGCTTCTAAGCTTTTCTTCATTCCAATCAACCTGATCCAGAACAATTCCTGTATCAAAGAATCCATTTAAGCCAAAATAAAAGTTCTGATTTATGAATTTGAAAGAAACTGCTTTCCACCGCAATTCGAAATTACCAAGGGCAAAAGCATCACCTACAACCCTGTTACGAAGAATACCTCTTAAGCTGTTGCTTCCACCAAGGCCAGTGACATTGGTCCTTTTAGCAAAAGGCGACATAAGTTGTGTACGTCGGAAAAAAGGAACTGCCTGATCACCAATTTTACCTTGAGCACCCAAACGAATTGCCATATTTAGCTTATCTTTTATTAGATTGTGAAATTGGCAATGAACTAGGGAATATCTGGCATATGGTTCGTTGTTTATAAAACCTGGAGCAAGTTCAACCAGCGCTTCAGTGTAGCTTCCTTTATCTGGATTATTTAGTACTTCCCGTGAATCGTAGACCAAACCTGCCTTAAATGCATTAAGAATGCCACCTTTTTTTTCCTCGCTGCCGATAAGGTCTAGTCTTACATAGTTACTATATAGATTCTCGCCCGACAGATAGTCGGAGTCGGAAGGGTCAATGCCTTTATTCAATTTGTTAAAATCAACAGTACCTATTTTATAATTCTCAAAATTATAGCTTGCTATCCAAAATAGATTATTCATCGGTAATTTCCCCTTGAAATCAGCCAGAAATCTGAACTGTTTCTGAGCCATTTTATAGAAAATACGGTTGTTAGCTACTATATCTTTGGAATAGTCACTTTTGTACCCATTGAAACCGTAAAAATCCATCAAATCGTCGGTTAGGTAGCTCAACTCAGCAAAGCTCCGTATACCTGGAATCAGTTGTTGTGAATCATAGTACAAACGATATATACCGCTGCCTTTAGTATATCTGGAGATTTCCAGATAAGCAGAGTGGTCGTATGCCGGATATCTGCTTCCATCTCCGTAATTAAACAGATTGAGGATAGCTCCATATTGAAGACCAAGATCAGAATTGTACGATACGGCAGGTAAAACGCCTAAGTTGTAACCCTTTTTGACCGGTGTTTCTGCTTTTATAGTTAGATAACAAAAAATTAAGAGTGTTAGAAGAAGGTTTCTTTTCATAAAATAGTTAATTACGATCTTTGCACAATTTAACAAAAATAGGTCAGTATTAGTTCAAATGTAGCTATTTTAGGCCAAAGCTAAAGAAAAAAAAGAAACTTTACTTTCGGGTGCTTCTAGCATTGCCTGTCCACAGGCACATAACGTAGATCCGCTAGTCAAGACATCGTCTACCAGAAGAATGTGTTTGCCGGCAAAAGAAGTTGGATCTTTAAGAACAAATAGACCTTGTGCATTTTCCCATCTTTCCCAAATGCTTTTCGTTGTTTGTGTTGGATTTTTGATGACACGAAGTAAGTGGCTGCTATTGTATGGAATGCCAGTAATTTGTGAAAGACCTTTCGCTATCCATTCACTTTGATTGTAGCCCCTTTTTTTGGCTTTAGCTTTGTGTAACGGAACAGGAATAATAAGGTCGATACGGTCAAAGAATCCTTCTGAAAGGAGTTTGGCTCCGATAAAACTGGCTAAACAAGCCCCCAACTCCATTTCTCCTTTATATTTTAAAAGCTCTAGAGCAGACTGTACTTTAGATTCTTTTTGATAAAGAAAACCGGCTGTAATTTTCTCAAAAGGAATCTTTCCATAAAAACGGTCTGCTGCTAAGTTTTTAGTAAAAGACTTGAAGCCGGTTTTGGGCATTTCATATAGGCAATTCAAACAGAGGTGCTGCTCACCTTCTATTAGAGGATTCTCACAAAGTAGGCAAAGGTTTGGCCAAGCCAGATTCATCATATCAGAAACAATGCGTCTAAAACTGTTCATGTGTTTATCGTATTAGTAGTAAGCTTCCTCTTCCTCGATGTCCATTTTTTTTAAACACTGAGAAATGAGTGATGGCTCAAAACCCCTTCCAGATCCAAAACGAAGCATTTTTCCTCTTAATTCGTAGTTTGACTTACTTTTTACAGATGGTTTTTTTTGTTTTAGGAGTGTAAGAAGCATGTCTATATAGTCTTCTTCAGGAATAGCTTCGATGCCTTCATCAATGAGGTCGGAAGCAATACCTTTTTGCCGTAGCATATAGCGAATCTTAATCCGTCCCCATTTGTTAAAACGAAAACGGTCTCTCACGAAAGCTCTGACGTAACGCTTTTCATCGAGGAATTTTTCATTTTGCAAACGTTCAATCAGTTGGGCTTTTTCTTCCAGACTAAGTTCAAACTTTTCCGTCTTTTCCAGTATTTCTGTTTTGCAATGTTCGGCTGACGAACAATAAGCTGCGGCAAAAGCAAGTGCTTCAGAATAGTTACTCATAGTACTAAAATTATAGAAAAGCTCTTATCATTCGGTCTCGGCCAGATAAATCCTGAAGTAGTTCAGCCCTACTGAAACCATATTGCTCAACAAGATGAAGGGTTTCCTTGCCAAGATAACTGTTTATCTCAAAATAGAGCCCTCCACCTTGAAGAAGATGGTTGGCTGCAAATTCGGAAATAAGGCGGTAGAAAATCAGAGGGTCATCATCATTAACAAAAAGAGCTAAATGTGGTTCATGTTTCAAAACGTGTGATTCCATCGCTACTTTTTCACTTTCACAGACATAAGGAGGATTGCTCACAATAACATCCCATTTGTCGGCATTGTTAATGAGCAATTCAGGATTTTTGACATCCATCAGTTGAAAGTTGATGCTGACTTTATTAATTACAGCGTTTTCAACGGCAATTTTTAACGCTTCCGGAGAGATGTCCCATGCCGATACTTTAGAAACGGGCAGATTTTTGGCTAACGATACTGCGATGCAGCCGCTTCCTGTACCTATGTCTAGCAGCTGTAATTGTTGCGCCTTGTTGCTAAAATCTTTTAGAATTAATTCGACAATCTCTTCAGTTTCCGGACGCGGAATAAGTACACCGGCCCTTACAACAAAGGGTAAATCATAAAAAACAGTTTGGCCTAAAATATATTGAATGGGCTCACCATTGTATAACCTGTCTACCGATGTTTTTAATTGAAATGTAATGTCATCTGTAAATTTTGTATCTTTGTCGCAATAAATTTGCACACTGCTCATACCCGCCAGCTCCTTGAGCAATAAGTGGGTGATGGACTTTAGTTCATTTTTAGAATATCTGAAGCCTAACCGGTTTTCAATATAGGATAAAAAGCGCTGCATGTTTAACAATTTGTTTACAAAGCTACTGCTTTTTTCCACAAGAAAAAACTTTTTAAAACAAAAATCTGGATGTCAGATTCTGAAAACGATATACTATTTATGAAACGTTGCCTGCAACTTGCGGCAAACGGCAAAGCTACTTGCTCGCCCAATCCAATGGTTGGAGCAGTAGTTGTTCATCAAGGTCGCATTATCGGAGAGGGCTGGCACCGAAAAACGGGGGAGCCACACGCTGAACCCAATGCTATTCACTCCGTGAAAAATCAGGATTTACTGAAAGAGTCTACTCTTTATGTGAGTCTTGAACCATGTTCACATTATGGAAAAACCCCTCCCTGTGCCGATTTGATCATTCAAAAACAAATACCCCGTGTCGTAGTTGGGTGTCTGGATCCTTTTCCGCAGGTCCGGGGAAAGGGCATTGCAAGAATGCAGGCAGCAGGGGTAGAAGTCACTCTAGGTGTGGAAGTAGCCGCTTGCCTGAATCTGAACCGTCATTTTATAGTTTTTCATAATCAAAAGCGTCCCTACATCATTTTGAAGTGGGCACAAACTGCAGACGGTTTTATGGATATTCTTCGGCAACCTGGTGACCAGAAAGAGTCGCTTAAGATCTCGACTCCTTTTACACAAGCGTTGGTCCATAAGTTACGATCTGAAACGGATGCAATTTTGGTTGGAACCAACACGGCGATTTTGGATAATCCTTCACTAAGTGTCCGCACCTGGACAGGAAGGCATCCAATTAGAGCAGTTATGGATCGAAGGATGATCTTGCCTAAAAGTTCCGTTTTACTAAACGGTGAAATTTCAACCCTCCTATTTACTGATGGACCTTCTAAAAAGGATGGAGAAAGAACTTGGATACATCTGGATTTCTCTCAGGATACCATCAAGCAGCTTTTGGATGTTTTGTATAAACGCCAAATTCAAACACTTTTAGTGGAAGGAGGAGCCAAATTGCATACTTCTTTTATTAAGAATGGCGCATGGGATGAAATACATATTGAGACTTCCTCTAAGTTGATAGGCAATGGTGTTTCTGTTCCGGATTTGTCTGGTATAGACATTTCTTGTCAGGAAACAATAAATTATGATACCGAATTGAAAGGTCGTAGAGTCCAAATCTTTCATTCAGTTGAACCTATTTAGAAAATCAATATCAGCTCCGAAAGGAAACAACCCTTTTTTAAGGTTAAAAAGCTACATCAAGCTTAACTTACCTAATTTTTCATAAAACTTGAGAATCATACCCTCAAAAGATAAAAATCTTACTATTTTTGCCAATTAAACAGCGGGATAGAAAAAATGGCCGTGAATTATTTTTACGCTTGAATGTTAATCTTTAATTATGATGAGAAAAAAAATAACCCAGTTCATAGTTTTTGTTTTTATTTCTGGGCTTTTTGTATCCTGTTTGGATAATTTTACCGAACGTTCCTATTACACTGCAAATGTTACTGATTTTGCGTTTAATGCACACGATTCCTGTCCCACTATCGAAGACTTTGTTTTTAACATTGATCAGAGATCTGACACCGGCTTGATATACAATCTGGATTCACTTCCTTTTGGAAGCGATGTTGATCGTCTTTACCCTTCCTTAACCATACAAACAACCAACGGGTATATATTCTTCAATGATTCTCTTTGGGAAGACGGTGATTCAATCGATTTTTCCTCTCCGGTTATTTTTAAGAATACCTCATCGGATGGTCTACATACCCGGGTATATAAAATAAATGTCAACGTTCATCAGGTAGATCCTGATTCGATGATAGTCAGGCAGACAGCAAACACCTATCCCACAGATGGATCCAGGAATAAAGTAATTCGTGTAGACAAAGCCTTCTACAGCTATTTTGCACTTGATGCTGGCGGTTTGACAGCCTATCGTTCAACAGATAATGGGATTACCTGGTCCGCTCAATCAATTAGCGGTATAACAGAAGCAGTAAACATTAACTCCATCTGTACGTATAATTCCAAATTCTATTTAAGTGCCAAAAATGGTCAGCTTTATTCTTCAGACAACGGACTGTCCTGGAGTAAGACTACAGACGGTACAAATGTGGTGACTCTGTTTGGACAACTGAATAAAAAATACAAAGGTGGAACGGATCATTTAATTGGTCTTGTAAAAGATAACTCTGGAAAAATATTCTATGCAACAACTGTTAATGCATTAACTTGGACAATCGGTCAAGAAATTGATTCAGATTTTCCTGTATCAGATTACGCCATCACCAAAGATTCAACCGTAACTGGTGTGCAATTTTATACTATAGCAACTGGATTGAATAACTCCGGTGCATTAACCTCCAAAGTTTATTCCACAGAAACTGGTGATAAATGGGTAGTCATTTCAGCAGGAACTGATCCTAAACTATCTCTTGTTAAAAGGAGTAGAGCATCCATCTTCTATTATGAAAAATATCTCGTATGTTTTGGTGGTGTTGATGCCGATGGTAAAATCACAAACTCAGTCTATGTTTCACCCGATAATGGAAAAGGTTGGTTAATTGCTCCAGATAACTGGACGTCACTTTTACTGGAAGAAGGTCTTTCTAACTGTAATATATATGTAGAACATCAGGCAGATCTTGTAAATGAAAAAGATCGTGAATATATATGGATTTTTGGAGGTACTAAAATCAGTGGTTTAAGTACAGCTGTTTGGCATGCCCGATTGAATAGTATGGTTTTTGCCCGTCGTTAAGGTGAAATCCTTGGTTCAGGATAATGAAACTTGTTTTTTTGCGTTTATTCATGATACAAAGATGATTGGCGCATGAAACATACTAATTTGAAAAATAAATATCTTATAGCGATGACTTTTCTGCTCTTGTCGTTTGGAGTGAAAGGACAAGCCTATCGCATGGAACTTGGAGTTTTGGGCGGAAGCTCATTTTATATGGGTGAGGCCAATAATGATAAATTGTTTGAAAGCAAACATCCTTCATTTGGATTAATCACAAGGTATAATTTGAATGATCGTTTTGCCCTGAAAGCGAACGCGTTAATCGCAGGTATTTCAGGAACGACAATAGGCAGAGCGTCCACTTTTTATAATGGAAGCGAAGTTAGTTTTGAACGTCAGTTAATAGATGCAGGTGTGCAGCTTGAGGTGAATTTTTTCAGTTATGGTGCTCCGGACTATAAACCGGGATCCAGCCGTTTTTCACCTTACCTTTTAGTGGGATTAGGCTTTACTGGATATAAAACGGATAAGACGCAAATATGCGCCAATATACCCTTCGGCTTAGGCCTGAAAGTAAAGGTAGCACCTCGCATCAATATGGGCTGTGAATGGTCGTTCAGAAAAACGTTAACCGACGATTTAGATTTTGTAAAAGATGCCTCTGGTTTTCAATTACAGAATTCATGGTCAGAAAACGGCTCTTGGAAAAAGAATAAGGATTGGTATTCAATGCTTCATTTTTATGTCAGTTATGACATATATGGTATAGGATCAAAATGTTTTAAATAAGCATGTCATATTTAGATAAAATAGATAAATCGCATTTACCCAAGCATGTAGCAATTATCATGGATGGTAATGGTCGCTGGGCAAAGAGCCAGGGTAAAGATCGCTTTTATGGCCACATGGAAGGGGTTATTTCCGTGCGTTTCGTCACTGAAGCTGCCCGAGAACTTGGCGTGTCTTATCTGACTTTATATGCCTTTTCCACAGAAAACTGGAGCCGACCTGAATCGGAGGTGTTTGGTTTGATGGACCTAATGGTTCAGGCACTTGAACGAGAAACGGCCGATTTAATTAAATATGGCGTACGCCTTCAAATAATAGGCGACTTGACACGCTTGCCTGAAAAAGTTAGAAACCGTGCCTTGAAGTGTATTGAAGATACATCAAAAGGTGAAAATTTAACTTTGGTTTTAGCTTTGAGCTATTCTTCCCGCTGGGAAATTATCGAAGCAGTTAAAGCCATAGCAAATGAATTGAAAATCGGTCATATAGCCGAAGAAGATATAAACGAGGCTTTGTTTACAAAGTACCTCACAACAAAGAATTATCCCGAACCAGACTTGCTTATTCGCACCGGCGGAGAATTGCGTATCAGCAATTTCCTGATGTGGCAGCTTTCTTATTCGGAATTATATTTTACCGAAACCCCTTGGCCCATTTTTCGTAAGGAAGAATTCTACGAAGCAATATATTCGTTCCAATCCCGTGAAAGACGCTTTGGTAAAACAAGTGAACAAGTCCAAAATTAGACACCCCGATAAATACTATGTTTAAAAAAATTCTTGCTTCTGTCTGTGTCCTGAGTGCACTTATCTTTAACGCGCAAAAGGTTGAAGCAGCCATATCTGAAGATAAATTACCTGAGATTTACTATTCATCCCCCCGTGAATATAAAATTGCTGATATAGCAGTGAGCGGAATTGAAAACTACGAAGACTATGTACTTGTCGGATTATCCGGATTGAGTGTTGGCCAAATGATCAAAGTGCCTGGAGATGAAATCACTGATGCTTTGAAACGTTATTGGAGACATGGTCTGTTTTCCGACGTCAAGATTCTGGCAACAAAAATCGAAGGAAATCAGATTTGGCTAGAAGTTAAGTTGATTCCACGTCCTCGTATTTCAGAAATAAAATACACAGGACTCAAAAAGTCTGACAAAGATGATCTGGAAACAAAATTGAATTTGGTTGTGGGAAACCAGATAACACCCAATATGGTGGATCGTACCAAAACCATGATAAAAAGACACTTTGACGAAAAAGGTTTTAAGAATGCCACCGTCAATATAATTCAAAAAGAAGATCCAAAAGATAAAACTCAGGTCATTGTTGAAGTACAGGTAGACCGCAAAGACAAGATAAAGATCAATCAAGTTATTATTGACGGAAATTCAGCCCTGACCGACGCCAAGATCAATCAGGCAATGAAAAAGACCAACGAGAAAGGTAAGTTGATGAACTTTTTTCAAACCAAAAAGTATGTTGAAGGCGAATTTGAAAAAGATAAAATAGCTGTCATTCAGAAATACAATGAATACGGCTTTAGGGATGCGACAATCGTGGAAGATACCGTATACCGTTTCGACGATAAAACAGTCAACGTTTATATGAAAATAGATGAGGGTAAAAAGTACTACCATCGCAGCATCAATTGGGTAGGAAATACGGTCTATAATTCAGAGCTCCTTGATCAAATTCTGACAATAAAGAAAGGCGATGTGTACAACCAAAAAAGGATGAATGAACGTCTCCAGGTATCAAAGAATGAAGACGCCATTTCAGATTTATATCAAAATAATGGTTATCTGTTTTCAAATATTGAACCAGTAGAGGTCAAAGTTGATGGCGACTCCATTGATTTAGAGATTCGCATACATGAAGACCGTCAGGCAACCATAAATAGAATTAATATTAATGGTAACGACAGGCTGTATGAAAATGTTGTTCGTCGTGAATTGCGTGTAAAACCAGGAGCGTTGTATAGCAAATCCGATTTGATGCGTTCTGCTCGCGAAATAGCTCAGATGGGACATTTTGATGCTGAAAATTTGGGTATTCTTCCTGTTCCCGATTTTGAAGCTGGAACAGTAGATATTGACTTAAACCTGACACCAAAAAACAACGACCAAATTGAATTTTCAGCTGGTTGGGGATCAACAGGTCTAGTGGGATCCGTCAGCCTAAAATTTTCCAATTTCTCTGTCAGAAATCTACTCAACCTTGGAACTTATAGAATCCTACCGCAGGGAGAAGGTCAGACTTTCTCTATAACAGGTCGTTCCAACGGTAATTATTACAGCTCCTATAGTTTCTCTTTCCTGGATCCATGGTTTGGTGGTAAACGTCCGAACTCTTTGCAGATTTCAGGTTTCTATTCACATCAGAGCGACGTTAGTTCACGTTATTACAACAATTATAGTAATTACTACAACAATAACTATTATAATTCATACAGTTCCAATAGCAGTTATGGAAGTGATAATTCCAGCTCCTATATGTACGAACTGGATCCGGAGACCTATTTGAAAATGTGGGGACTTTCAGGAGGAATTGGCGGAAGACTGTCCTGGCCGGATGATTATTTCCAACTTTATGGAGAATTGTCTTACCAACATTACAGCCTGAGAAATTGGAAATATTTTGTAATCAACAATGGTATAAGCAACGACTTAAGTTTGAGCTTAACCTTGTCCCGCAACTCAACAGATTACCCCCAATATACCCGCACAGGATCTGATTTCTCATTGTCCGTACAAGCTACACCACCTTATTCATCCGTGGATAAGTATTCTGATGCTGACTATGAAAATATGACTAGCGAGCAGCTATATAATTGGATTGAGTATTATAAGGTCAAAATGAAAAGTAAAACATTTACGACACTTTCTTCCAATAAGAAGTTAGTACTCATGACCCGTTTTGATGCAGGATATATCGGATATTACAACAAAAACAAACTTTCACCATTTGGCGCCTTTTATTTGGGTGGTGACGGAACAACAGGATACAGCAGTACATATACTTACGAAACCATTGGGTTACGTGGTTATGAAAATGGTTCACTAGGAACAAATTCAATCTATGAACGTTTGGCATTGGAACTACGTTACCCTGTTATGTTGGAAACCTCCACAACGATCTATGGTCTAGCCTTCCTTGAAGCTGGTAACGGATGGTCAAATGCCAAGGTTTGGAATCCCTTTGAATTGAAACGTTCTGCCGGTCTTGGTGTACGTATTTTCCTTCCAATGGTAGGCATGATGGGTATTGACTGGGCTTATGGGTTCGATAAAGTTTCCGGAGCCACAGCTGCAAGCGGTAGCCAGTTCCATTTCATTATTGGTCAGGAATTTTAAAGACTGTAAAAAGGGCGGATAAAAATTGTTAACAGAATTCTTTTGTAAAAATTATTTTGTATTTTTGGGGCCGTTCTCAAATAAACCTGTAAAGCTATGAATAAGAAATTTTTAGTGCTTGTTGTTCTTTTGGTAGGATGTATGAATGGATTTGCACAGAAGTTTGCACTGGTCGATATGGAATACATTCTTAAGAAGATTCCTGCCTATGAAATGGCAAATGACCAGCTCAATCAAGTTTCCAAAAAATGGCAGACCGAAGTGGATGTCCTTACAAAAGAAGCGAAAGATCTTTATACCAAATACCAATCGGAAATCGTCTATCTTTCAGACGAACTTAAAGCAAAAAGGGAAGCTGAAATTCTTGCAAAAGAAAAAGAAGCAGCCGACTTGAAGAAAAAGTATTTTGGAGCAGAAGGTGAGCTCTTTAAAAAACGTCAAAGCTTATTGACCCCTATTCAAGATGAAATTTACAATGCAGTAAAAGAATTGTCTGAAGAAAAAGGTTATAATCTGATTTTGGATCGGGCTTCAGGCGATAATATTATATTTGCATCACCCAAGATTGACATCAGTGACGAGGTGTTGCAGAAACTCGGCTATTGAAAATTAAATGCTTACATTTGTACCAATTGAATTAATAATAGAAAAAACAAACAAATATCATGACAAAGAAATTATTACTTGCTATTGCACTTATCCTTCCTTTAGGCTTATTTGCCCAGGACAACAAAGACCTTAAGTTCGGACATGTCAATCGTGCCGAAATATTCCAAAGCATGCCTGAAACTTTAGCTGCAACCAAGAAGCTGGAAGATTTGCAAGCGAATTATAAAAAAGAAATTGATAAAATTCAACAAGAATATCAGAAAAAGGGATCAGAGTTCGTTGCAACCAAAGATAGCCTTCCTGAAGCCATCCGTACCCGTCGTATGACAGAAATTCAGGACTTGCAACAACGTTTGAATTCTTTTTACGAAGAATCTCAAAAAGATATGCAGACACAAGAACAAGAATTAGTTGTTCCTATCAATCAGAAATTGCAGAACGCAATCAAGACTGTTGGTGAAGAAAACGGTTATGTTTACATCTTCGATATCTCTGCAAACGGAGGCCTTGTTTATTGGTCAACTTCGAAAAGTGAAGATGTGACTGCTAAAGTTCGCACCAAATTGAATCTAAAATAAAACGAATAGATACTAAAAGAAGGATGGTGATAAATCATCCTTTTTTTGTTTATACCAAGTACTGATCAATGGTCAAAATACAGTAAGATGAAATCAACATTAGGTCCCATTGGCGTTTTTGATTCCGGTTATGGAGGTTTGACCATTCTGGAAGATTTTAGGAAACGTCTTCCTGAATATGATTATCTGTATTTAGGTGACAACGCCAGAGCTCCATACGGAAACAGATCGTTTGATTTGGTCTATGAATTCACCCGTCAGGCTGTACTTTACCTTTTTGAACAAGGCTGCTCTCTGGTCGTTTTGGCATGCAATACCGCATCGGCAAAAGCCTTGCGTAACATCCAGCAAACAGATTTGCCTCAATTGGATCCTGATTTTCGTGTATTAGGTATTTTGATTCCTACCGTAGAGGCTTTAGGTTCTCTGACCAAAACCAGACATGTTGGATTAATAGGTACAGTTGGTACCATCCAGTCCGGTTCCTATCCCATAGAAGTCCATAAATTATTTCCGGATATTATCCTAACAGGAGAGGCTTGCCCACTTTGGGTGCCCCTTGTCGAAAATGGGGAGTATGCTTCTGAAGGTGCCGCTTTCTTTGTAAAACAAAATCTGGACAACCTTTTTCAGAAAGATCCTGAAATTGATACGCTCATATTGGGATGTACGCATTATCCACTTCTTTTGCCTCTAATTAGGAGATTTGTGCCCAAGGGTGTGCGTATCGTTTCCCAGGGAGAATATGTTTCCGAAAGCCTAAGTTCTTATCTAAGCCGACATCCTAAAATGGCGGAGCGCTGTAGTCGCAACGGCAAATGCAGTTATCTCACCACTGAGTCCACAGATAAATTTGAAGAGAATGCTTCTGTTTTTGTAAAACATCCAGTAAAGGCAATGCATGTTAAATTGGGCTAGAATCCCCTTTGCCGCATGGCTTCAAATGTTAGTATTGCTGTTGAAACAGAAACATTTAATGAGTCAATTTTACCACGCATGGGAATCTTAATCCTTAAATCAGCTTTGTCGAGCCAGAAATCCGTCAAACCATCGGCTTCAGTCCCCATGATGATAGCTGACGGTTCTGTAAAATCGCAGTCCTGATACCAGTTTGAAGCTGTCAGTTCAGCTGCAAAACTCTTGATTTTATGTTCATTCATCCATTGATGTGCTTCTTCGGAAGTGCAGATTCCTATGGGCACAGTAAACAGACAACCCACGCTGGATCGAATGGCGTTTGGATTGTAAAGGTCCGTGCTGGGGTCACATACGATGACAGCATCGACTTTTGCGGCATCAGCGGTGCGCAATACTGCTCCAAGGTTTCCGGGCTTCTCCACGGCCTCTAGAACGATGATAAAAGGATTCTTTGGTAGAGTCAGACTTTTCAGGCTGTGGTCTTTTGGTTTGATCAAAGCAATCAGACCATCAGAACCTTCTCTGTATGCCAGTTTCTCAAAAACAGACGTCGAAAATTCCATTTGTCTTTGAACCGGAATACGGTGAATCAATTCGGGATATTCGCTTTTTGCGTAGATTTCCGGACAAATATATAGTACTTCCGGTTGGTAACCGGCATCCAGGGCCAGGCCTATTTCACGTGCACCTTCCATAGCTATAAGTCCTTGTTCACGGCGTTCGCGTGCCTTTGAAAGTTGAATGATCTGTTTAACCCTGGGGTTTTGAAGACTGGTAATTCGTTCCATTGATTCCTTTTAATTAGAAACCCCAAAATTGCAAAAAGATTTTGAGGTCCACAAAAAATACGCTATGTTTGTCCCAAATACCCCTTCACCAAATATTTACCTATGATTGAATTATTCCCCTCGGATTGGATTGATTATGAACTGATTGATTCAGGAGGTTTTGAAAAGCTGGAACGTTTTGGACGTTACACGCTTCGTAGGCCTGAGCCTCAGGCTGTTTGGCCAAAAGCCCTTACTGAAAAAGACTGGGAAAACCTACCTCAAGCTTGGTTTAAAAGAGCTAAAGGCAAAGATTCATCCGACAGCGAACGCGGTGAATGGCTTCAGAAGACTTCCATGCCAGATCAATGGTTTGTAGAATATAGCTACAAAAAGATGCAATTGAAATTTCGTTTGGGCATGACATCCTTCAAACATGTTGGTATTTTCCCTGAACAAGCTGCAAATTGGAATTTCATTTACGATAAAATAAATTCTTCATCCATTTCCAGACCAAAAGTGCTAAACCTTTTTGCCTATACCGGTGGTGCATCTGTTGCTGCTTGTGCAGCAGGAGCAGAGGTCACTCATGTAGACTCTGTCAAACAAGTGGTGACTTGGGCTCGTGAGAATATGGAATCATCCGGCTTGGACGGCATCCGTTGGATTGTAGAAGATGCGTTGAAATTTGTTCATCGCGAAGTGAAGCGTGGAAAAAAATACAATGGTATTATACTTGACCCACCAGCATATGGACGTGGACCTGATGGAGAAAAATGGATCCTGGAAGAAAGCATTGCTCCCTTAATGGAGGCGTGTAGTGAATTGTTGGATCCGGAAAATGGTTTCCTCATATTGAATTTATATTCCATGGGTTTTTCTTCAGTGATTGCATCCAATTTACTAAAAGCTTATTTCCCTAGTTGTACAAATTTAGAATACGGAGAATTAGTCGTTGCCGAAAAATCCGGAAGGAATCTACCTTTAAGTGTTTTTGCCAGATTTTAATGGTGTCAATAATATAGAAATATGAGAAAACTAGCTTTCATTTTCATGACTACAATTCTATTTGTGGCATGCAACAGCAAAGGAGCCTACACTGTTAAAGGCGAAATGGGAGACAATACCTGGGATGGACTACAAGTGACATTGCTCAGCGTTTCGGATGAAAAAGGATTTACATCAATTGATTCGGTCATCATCAAAGATGGGAAATTTAAAATAAAAGGCAGCGTTGATTCTGCTGCGTGGCTAGTATTGCGTCTGGAAAAGGACAATCAGCCCTATTTTAAAGATTTCTACACGGAAGGAGATATTGAATTCACTCTAAAAAATGGCAAGCCATTTATCTCAGGAGGTACTGTCAATAATGCCTATCAGACTTTTCGGGATAAATACGACCTACTTACAGTGGACATTGTAAAGCTTAATCAAGAGTATCAGGCTAATCCTACCAATAAAGAACTAGAACAAGCTTTTAATGTTGAATATGAGAAGTTCGAAAATGAATTTCAATTGCTCGACAAGAAAACTATTATAGAGAATATGGCTAATCCTCTAGGTCTGCATCTTTTTCGTACCACCATGTCCTCTCTGGAGAATGAAGATATGGCACTTATTCTATTAAAGGCAAGCCCAGAATTTCTTTCTGATCCTATCGTGAGAAAAGTCGCCGAACAATTGCAACTGTCACAAAAGGTTGGAATTGGGAGTAAGTTCTCCGATTTGACTATGTTTAAACCGGATGGCCAGTCTATGTCTTTATCTGAGTACGCTGGAAAGGGTTCCTATGTTTTGATTGATTTCTGGGCATCCTGGTGTGCTCCTTGCATGAAGGAGCTTCCAAATGTACTTGCATGTTATAAGAAATACCACAAGAAAGGTTTCGAAATTGTAGGTGTTTCGTTGGATAAAGATGAAAAGGCTTGGAAGGGCGCTATTAAAAAGAACAAAATGCCTTGGCCTCAAATGTCAGATTTGGCAGGTTGGCAAAGTAAAGCTGTAGAAATATATTCTTTTTCAGGCATACCCTATACGGTTTTATTAGACCCTAATGGCATCATCATTGCCAAAGATTTAAGAGGAGCAGCCTTGGAAGAGAAATTAGAAAAACTGTTGGGTAAGTAGTCGATATTAACCTCTGATTCTGTCATATAAAAAAAGCCTGTTCGTTTAAATGAACAGGTTTTTTTTGTCGGGATGAGAAGATTCGAACTTCCGACCTCTACGTCCCGAACGTAGCGCGCTACCAACTGTGCTACATCCCGAGCTATTGCTCAGCAAAGATAGAGAAATTCTTTTGGTTAAACCAAAGGTAAAAATGCAATTAAAAGGAAATTTGTACTCGAAAATTTTGGTAGTTTCAAAAATGTATCGTACTTTTGTGGCCGCTAAAGAGATGGTACCATAGCTCAGTTGGTAGAGCAAAGGACTGAAAATCCTTGTGTCCCCGGTTCGATTCCTGGTGGTACCACATCAAAAAAAGCACTTGAACATTGTTCAGGTGCTTTTTTTGTTTCCTATTTGTGGATCACTTTCCTTAAGTGATCCACAATGCTTTTTACCAGATCGAATTTACTGAGAAAACATCCAGACTTCTGACTTCGATGTTGTTTCCCCAGAAGTGAAAACCTTCCTTGTTCTCTTTTTCCGACTTGCGCTCCATGGCGTAGGAATAGATGCCACCATCGATGAAAACTTCAATAGAAGTCCTGTCTACATAAATATCGGCAGTCAGCTCCATGCTCGTCCTGTCCTGCGGTGAATAAAAAACACCATTGATGGTATTTGAATTCATATCGTAATCAATTATTTTCTGCCCAAAAAGATTAATACCTGCACTTGTTGCATGTGATAATTTGAAGGTCGTTTTAATCCTTAAAACGTCACTCGAATAAAACTCTTTTAGGTTGCTGTTTGCCTGATCTGAAGTAAGAGCTTCCCATTTGTGCATAGGGGTAAAAAGTTGTTCCGTTTCTTTCACTGGTACATTGTACAAACGAACACCTTCTTTTGTTGTGCGCAAGGTTAGTTCGGTTGGTAGCATCATCATCCCATTAAAGGGCATTTCCGGTTGCTGAATTCTTCCCCATCCAATTTGTATGCGTCTTCCGTCGCTTTCAGGTATATTGCCATAGGTCTGGGCTGCGTACATTGATCCCGTACCATAGAAATATTTTCCTGCCTGGGGTGTAAACACTTTACCATTAAATGTTCCCAGCATATAGTTTCCGGTAGCACCGTACATGACCCATTTTGTGCTGTTTTTATCACCGTCTACTGGCAATTCAAAGAGTTCCGGACATTCCCAGAAACCTGTTACATGGCTTTCATACGTCCAGTCTTTCAGATTGCTAGAGGTATAGATTGAATTTCCATCACGTTCATTTAAGACCAAAACCCAATGATTACCAGGCTTGTACCAGAAGACCTTCGGGTCTCGGGTATCTCCACTATGCCATTTTTCTTTAGAGTCAATAACCGGATTTTTAGCATATTTGGTCCAGGTCCGACCTTTATCTAAACTATAAGCAATACCTTGCATCTGCCTATCTGTACTAGTAGCAGTAAAGATGGCTATCATTGGAGGCGTTTTACCTTTACCAAATCCGGAAGTATTATCATAGTCAATCACCGCCGATCCTGAAAACATTGTTCCTAAGTGATCGGGAAATAAAGCTACTGGTAATTCTTGCCAGTGGATTAAATCTTTGCTGACAGCATGTCCCCAATGCATATTCTCCCATTCTTTTTCATATGGATTATGTTGATAAAACAGATGATATTCTCCTTCATAAAAAACCAAACCATTCGGGTCGTTAATCCAACCTCTGCGTGTAGTGAAGTGAAACTGTGGACGATTTTTTTCCTTGTAAACCATACCGTCTGTTTGATCTATATCATCTGCCTGATAAATTTTATCTAATCCGACAGAATTCCCTTCGTACGTAATCTGAATCGTTTTACCTTTAAAGGCTGAAACATCGCTGAAAACCCAGTAGTCCGTTTTATCAGAAGCCAATCGTATTACAAACGAACGTTCTTCCTTGTTATCGATGCTCATTTTCATTCTGGCCCTGTTTTCACTTTGTGATACAGGTAGATTTAGATACTTTTTTGAGATTTTCAAGGTGATTTCCTGTGCTTTTATTGAAAATACGGTAATTGCAACCAATCCAATAAATGCAGTCATTGTTTTTTTCATAGAAGTTCTATAGAGTTTGTTCTAACAGCAATAATAACGTACAATTTTAATCAGAAATAATCATATACTGTACAACAGAAGATACAAATGTTATTATTATTGATTCATGGGGATCTATATGAATGGGCAGTTAAAAATGAAAGCAATCAACCAGAGTCATCGTAGAAGTTGAATATTTGTAACACCAATTTATTAATAAACTGAAAACATACAAATTTCATGTCTATTAACTCCATCGAATTTTTGCTGTTCTTTTCAGTCTTTTTGTTGTTCTATTATTTCCCTTTGAAGGAGAAACCAAAAGCGCAGAATTTTTTGTTGCTTATTGCGAGTTATTTCTTTTATGGATATGGAGACTGGAAGATGATACCCTTTTGGTGGTGACTACGGTAGTATACTATTTTTTAGGTATAGGAATTTCACGCTTGAGGTCTAAATTGTTGTACAATAAAAGCAAAGCTCTGACTGTTTTAGGTGTTCTTTTAGGAGTTGGTGTCTTGATTTATTTCAAGTATATGAACTTCTTCATTACCTCTTTTTCAGAGATGTTTGAATCCATTGGGCTCCAAACCAATTTTCAGACCTTTACTATTATCCTCCCACTTGGTATTAGTTTTTTTACTTTTCGATTGATCGGTTATGTTATAGATATACATCGTGGTAGTATTGAGCCTACCCGAAACGTGGTCACTTTTGCTGCTTATGTAGCCTTTTTCCCGTGTTTATTATCTGGCCCGATTGATCGTCCAGGTAAATTCATTCCACAGCTTAAAAAGAACCGTCCTTTTGATTATAACCTGGTAGTTGACGGACTTCGTCAGATTCTTTGGGGTCTGTTCAAGAAAATGCTTGGATTTGAGGTATCCAAAAATTTCAGGTATCCCTATTTTGCAAGAAATATTGCCGAATTCTGGCGTAAGTGGCATCTGTCACTTACAACTTGGTTTACAGATTATATTTACATTCCTTTGGGTGGCAATCGATGCAGCAAGAAGCGCCAGTTTTTTAACACGATGGTGGTTTTTACTATTTGTGGTTTGTGGCATGGAGCTAACTGGACTTTTGTCTTGTGGGGTTTTTACAATGGACTATTATTCCTTCCTTTGGTGGCAGCAAAGTCTAAGAAGAATTATTCGATCACTGTTTCAGATGGGAAAATGATACCTTATCTAAGTGACATGATTCGTATGACTTGTGTCTTCTTGTTGGCTACATTTGGGTGGATAATGTTTAGGGCTGAGAGTTTGACGTTTGGTTTTGAGTATATTTCAAGGATTTTTTCAAAGTCATTGTTTTCGTTCCCCACAGAAGTTCGTACTTCACTGGTCTATATTTGCTTACTGTTGTTAATTGAGTGGACATTTAGAGATAAAGAGTATCCATTACAAATAATTAGTCAAATAAGGTCACCATTTGTAAGATGGGCCATTTATTATGTGATGATTGTTGTTATTGCAATTTTTGCAGGTCAGAAATCGAGCTTTATTTATTCACAATTCTAGTTAGACATGAATACTTTTTTAAAGAAAGTGCTTTTGCTGTCAGTCATTTTATTCTTTACAGCTCTTTTTTGTGAATATCTGGCAAGGAGAGTTCCGAACCCTTACAAAATGAAGGAGGAATGGATGCAACACAATTCATCCAAACTGGAAATTATGATTCTGGGCAGCTCTCATGCATTCTATGGAGTAAACCCTGCTTTCTTAGATAGGCCTTCATTCAATTTGGCTTATGTTTCTCAGGGATTGGAATACGATGATTATTTGTTGAATAGATATCTTTCAAATACCCCAAAATTGCGATTCGTTTTCCTTTCTATTTCGTCCTTTTCCCTTTTTGAAAATCTCGAAGAGCATACCGAATGGTTTAGAATAATCAATTATCAATTGTATATGGGCGCTAAAAATTACAACGTTTTCTCAAAATACAACTACGAAATGTCCCATTTTTGGGGTGCAACTGAAAAAATAAAAGCCTATTATCTGAAGCGAGAAAATACAGTTGTATGCTCTGATTTGGGTTATGGAACAGATTATTTATTAAAATCAAAAAATCTGAAAAGTTGGGACAATGGTGAAGAGCGTGTGAAAGAATGCATTTACAAGGACTGGAAATACTTATCTCAAAACAAACAACACCTTATACATATGGCCAATTTGTGTGAAAAGGCTGGTGTTCAACTGGTGCTTTTTACAACACCGGCAAGGCCTTCTTATTATAATAACCTCTATCAAAAACAGATGGATTGTATGTATCAGGTTATTCAAGCCATCATGTGTGACCATAAAAATGTTGTTTATAAAAATTTTCTAAAAGATAGTAGTTTTGTAGCGGATGATTTTTATGATCAAGATCACTTGACTGAGATTGGAGCTGAAAAACTGACCAGAATATTGAAAAACTGCATTGAATAACTAAATTATTCTTTGGCATATTTTCCAGGTGTATCTTTGTAGTGTTTTTTGAATACAGACCTAAAATATTTTACATCTGAAAACCCAGTTCTGTAGGCTACTTCTGATATGGTGTATTGATGCATTTCGAGCAGTTCCTTTGCACATTCTAGTCTATAAATACGAATGAAATCAGCAGGAGCGAGTGACGTTATATCTTTTATCTTGTGATAAAAAGAAGAACGACTCATTCCAATTTCTTGACAGAGTGAGTCAATTGTAAATTTTGGATCTTCTATTTTTATTTTTAGTACACCTATTATCTTTTCCATAAATGCCTGATCATTCTGATTGTCCTTGATTGCTAATGAAGCAGACTTTGACAAATCCATTGTTTCTTTTTGTTTCTGATAAGGTACTGTTTTTGAAAAGATTTCCTCTTTTAAATTTAAATGTTTACCTGCATTGGTATTCAGAAGTTTAAGAAAATACTCATTTGATTTCTCATGCTCGATTAGCTGGGTAACAATATTTTGAATGGAGTTTGTTCCCCAAATGGCCACGTTCAGTTTTATTTTCTGTATTTCATTAATGTTGTCCTCTTTGACTATTTCTTCTAAGGGACCCTTAATTAGTTCCAGCGATTTTTGAAAATCATTGACTGTTTGTATAAAAAGGATCATTTTCTTATTAAGCCGAATCCTTTTTCTCCAATTCATAATAACTATCAAGATCATGATTATTAATACACTAAAGAAAAGTATATGGCTAAAAAGCATCCAGAATTTGAGATGGTAGAAGATATCCAGGAAGGATTGACCGGAAATATATTCTTTACCTGGAGCTGTTACTCCACTAATCATACAATAAGAAGATGTAGCATTAACCTGCTGGTATAATGAAGGGAACAGCAAGAATAAGAAGGCTTTTGTGCTGAATTTGTGCATGATATGATTTTTTTTCTTTAATAATCATCATTACATTGTGAAATTCATGTGCATTTCAAGAAAAAAATGCTTATGGAATTTACAAACCTACAAAAAAGAATCTTTATTTTCACATATTACTAAGAAAAGGTATATATTCAGGTAAATAATAGGGTGAAATCTGATAAAAAACAGATATTGGGTTTTATATATTAGATTTTATCCGTATAAAATCGCCCGTTTTCTTATTTTAGCGTACAGTTTAAAATAAACTTAAGTCTCTGAAAGGCTTTTTTATCTACTATAAATACTGGTGATATGAACTCAATAAAGTTAACTCAGGATCTGCTCAATGTGCAGAATGATTTGTTCCGATTTGCCTTCCGTCTCACCAAAAATAGAGATGATGCTTCAGATTTACTTCAGGAGACATCACTTAAGGTTTTGGATAATCATGATAAATTTGCCGAGGAGACAAATTTTAAGGCATGGGCCTATACATTAATGCGTAATATCTTTATCAATAATTACAGAAAAACAGTCAGGGAACAAACGTATGTTGATCAGACTGAAAATCTTTACCACCTAAATATACCTCAGAATTCCGGATTTGATTCACCGGAGGGTGCTTATTCAATAGCTGAAATAACTCAGGCTATTAATAGCTTTTCTAAAGAATATCGTCAGCCTTTTGCCATGCATGTGGCAGGTTTTAAGTACGAGAACATCGCTGAAGAGATGCGATTACCTCTTGGTACTGTAAAAAGCAGGATTTTCTTTGCAAGAAAGAAGTTGCAACAAATCTTGAAAGATTATAAATAAACAAGACTGAACTATAAAAAAATAGCCTGTATTGCAGAAAGCAATACAGGCTATTTTTTATAGTCGATTATGGTTTTAAGCCTTCTTTGTAGTTGGCTTTTTCTTAATTGCAGTCGCTTTTTTAGGTGTTGTTTTTTTAGCTGTGCTTGCTTTTTTTGTACCTATTGCTTTTTTAGGTGTTGTAGACTTTTTAACCGATGCTTTTCTGGTGCCAGTTTCTTTTTTAGTTGCTGTTTTCTTTTTAGGTTTTTCTCCTTGTTCGGCAATTAATTTCTGACAATCTTCCAGCGTTAAAGTTTTGGGATCAGTTGTTTTAGGAATTCTATAATTGTTGCCATCTTTTTTGATGTAAGCGCCAAAACGTCCATTCAGAATTTCGATTGCATCATCCTCATCAAAGTGTTTGATTAGCTTCTGGCTGTCAGATAGCCTTTTAGCATCAATTAGGGCAGTGCACTCTTCCAATTTAATTTCCATTGGATCGTAGATCTTTGGTATAGAAATAAATTTGCTATCGTGTCTGATATACGGACCAAAACGTCCAATAGCAACAGTAATAGTTTTCTCTTCATATTCGCCCACACTTCTAGGAAGCTTAAACAGCTCCAACGCTTCTTCAATGGTGATACTTTCCATACTTTGACTTTTGTTGAGTGAGGCAAACAAAGGCTTTTCCTCGTCATCAACAGTGCCTATTTGAACAACGGGTCCAAATCGGCCAATACGTACTGAAATTGGACGTCCTGATTTTGGGTCTGCTCCCAAAATACGTTCTCCCACTTTTTGTTTGGAATAGACACTGGCTGATTCTACGGCAGGATGGAATGCTTTATAGAAAGTATCGATCACCTTTGCCCATTGTACACTTCCTTCTGCAACCAAGTCAAATTCTTTTTCGACTTGAGCAGTGAAATTAAAGTTTAGGACATTGGGGAATGATTCTAAAAGAAAATCGTTGACAACTATACCCATATCGGTTGGAAAAAGCTTGGATTTTTCTGCACCATAGGTTTCATTTGCAATTAAGTCTTCTATCTGGTTGTTTTTAAGCTCTAGGATATTATAAGCACGAGCAAATCCTTCACGGTCTTCCTTACTTACATAGCCTCTCTGTTGGATGGTCGAGATGGTTGGAGCATAGGTGGAAGGACGTCCAATTCCCAATTCTTCCATTTTACGTACTAAACTGGCCTCCGTATATCTGGCTGGTTTTTGCGTGAATCGTTCAGTTGCGGTGGCTGATTGCATTAGTAGTTTATCGCCAACAAACATTGGAGGTAAAATTTTGCTTTCATTTTCAGCATCATTCTCTTCATCGGACGACTCCATGTACACTTTGAGAAAACCGTCAAATTTCAGAACTTCTCCAACAATCTCGAATTTTTCAGAACTGTTTGAAATCCCAATTTGGACAGTGGTTTTTTCCAATTCCGCATCAGCCATCTGTGAGGCAATGGTGCGTTTCCAAATAAGTTCATACAACCGTTTTTCCTGAGAATTTCCTTCAATCTGATGAACATTCATGTAGGTTGGACGGATAGCCTCGTGAGCTTCCTGGGCGCCTTTAGATTTGGTATGATATTGTCGAACTTTAATGTATTGTTTGCCAGCCATCGATTCGATTTCGGCTTTGGACGTATTGATAGCTAAACTTGATAAGTTGACAGAGTCAGTACGCATATAGGTTATTTTCCCTGATTCATAAAGGCGTTGGGCGACCATCATAGTCTGGGAAACGGAAAAACCTAGTTTCCTGGATGCTTCCTGTTGCAATGTGGAAGTTGTGAAAGGAGGAGCAGGCGTTTTCCTGGTCGGTTTTGTCACAACATCGTTAATCTCGAAAAGGGCTGATTTGCATTTTTCCAACAAAGACAGCGCTTCCTCTTTTGTGTTCAATCGATGTTGAAGGTCCGCTTTGACAATGGATATGTGTCCATCAGCACCCTTCAACTGAAAAACAATAGCGACTTTATAGGACGCTTCAGCTTCGAATCTTTGAATATCACGTTCACGCTCAACGATGATTCTTACAGCTACCGATTGAACACGACCGGCTGAAAGGGATGGTTTTATTTTTTTCCAGAGCACTGGTGACAGTTCAAAACCAACAATTCGGTCCAATACTCGTCTGGCCTGCTGTGCATCAACCAAATTTAAGTCGATTTCACGAGGATTTTCGATAGCTGCCAAAATGGCTTCCTTCGTAATCTCATGAAAAACGATGCGTTTGGCTTTGGTTGAATCCAAGTCTAGCACCTCATAAAGATGCCAGGCAATAGCTTCTCCCTCGCGGTCCTCATCAGATGCGAGCCATACGACTTCCGCATCCTTTGCATTTGACTTTAGCTCACTGACTAATTTTTTCTTATCGGCTGAAATCTCGTATATTGGCTTGTAATCATGTTCCATGTCAACCCCGAAATCTTTTTTGCTGAGGTCACGAATATGCCCAAAGCTGGATAGTACTTTGTAGTCTTTTCCTAAAAATTTTTCTATGGTTTTGGCCTTGGCCGGAGATTCTACTATGACTAAATTTTTTTGCATCTAATGTGTATTAACGTGGATTTCAAAAAAAAATCGCGCCGCAAAATTAGTAAAAACCAATAAGAAAGCCCTGCTTTTAAGAAATAAAACATTTTGAGAAGCTTCAGATGGCTGTTTTATACTTATTTTAACTTTATAAAAGTAGGTGAATCTTCCTCGTTTTATAATTCATCGTCTTCCTCATACCAACTCGCATACATCTGATAGTTGTCCGATATACGCTTATTTATGGTGCGGGTTTGTTCAGGATTTGCCATTTTTACAAATTTGGCTGGAACACCTGCATAAATGCTATATGGTTCCACTTGTGTATTGCTCAATACAACGGAACCTGCAGCGATAATCGCTCCTTCGCCGATAACGGCATGATCTAGAACGACGGAACCCATCCCTATCAGTGCATTATCTTCAATTTTGGCCCCATGTATCGTTACGTTGTGCCCAATAGAAACATTGTCTCCAATTTCAATCGTGGATTTTTGGTAAAGAGTATGTAATACTGTACCGTCTTGTATGTTTACATTATCGCCTATCCGAATGGCATTTACATCACCGCGCAAAACAGTATTGAACCATATACTGCAGCCGTCCCCCATGATGACGTCACCTATAATAGTTGCGTTTTCAGCAAAAAAACAGTTATTTCCATATTGAGGCTCAAAGCCTCTGACCGATTTTATTAATGCCATATTATTGTTTGTTTATGCTATATATTAAGGTAATACTTCTTTTTATATCATTCTGGTTTTTTCTTTTAACCATTTACATTCTACTTCTGTCAGCTCCGAAGTCAATTGGTCATAAACAATTTGATGATATTGGTTGATCCAGTTTATTTCTTTTGAGCTTAGGAGGCTTTTTTCAATACTGTTCAGGTCAAATGGGAGCAACGTCAATGTTTCAAAAGTAAGGAATTTACCAAAGTTAGAGAATCCTTGATCACGAACCAATATTAGATTTTCTAATCGAATACCATATTTGCCAGAACGATAAATGCCAGGTTCATTGGAGGTGACCATACCAACCTCCAGAATAGCTGGATTCTCATTCATTCGGATGCTTTGCGGACCTTCATGGACATTCAGAAAATGCCCTACACCATGACCGGTGCCATGTCCAAAGTTGAGATTCCTTTGCCAGATGTATTGCCTGGCCAGGATGTCCAGTTGGGTGCCACGGGTTCCAGCAGGAAAAACGGCAGAACTTAAAGCAATGACCCCTTTGAGTAAAGAGGTGTAATCCTCTTTATAGTCTAGAGGAGTTTCCTTGTAAAAGGACCAGGAGCGTGTAATGTCTGTTGTTCCGTCCAAATACTGTCCACCAGAATCAATTAGTAGATAGCCTTCATTACCAACTTTATATGCACTTTCTGGAGAAGCTTCGTAATGGACAATGGCTCCATGTTCGTTAAAACCCACGATAGGGAAGAAGCTTTCACATACATAATTTTCTTGTTCCTGTCTGAACTCAGCCAGTTTTTCACCCATTTCCGATTCATTTGGCAAATTCTTAATATCAGAAGTGCTTATTGCTTCTTCCATCCACATCCAGAAACGGGTTAGAGCAGTTCCGTCCTTAATCATTGCTTTTCTAAAACCAGAAAGTTCAACGTCATTCTTTATGGCTTTCATCAAGTTCACAGGAGAATGACCTTCAATGATGTTGCAATTTGTAGGAATATGTTGATACAGATTGTAATTTATTTGATCGCTATCCAGAAGAATAGGCACATTCAACATGCTTTTCAGAAAGGAGGGAAGACTGTCGTAGTTGTATTGTTCGATGTCGTTTTTCTGTAGATAGGCAATCGCCTCAAGAGTTAATTTGTTTTTATCTGCAAAAAGAATGGCTTTGTCTATGCCTATGAAAGCATAACAAATGCCCACAGGGTTAAAATCAACATCTTCTCCTCTCAGGTTGAAGAGCCATGCAATTTCATCGAGTGCCGATAATGGAATACCTTCGGCACCAGCTAGTATAATTTTGGAACGAAGTTTTTTGATTTTGCTATTTACAGATTCACCACTGAATTTCTCAGGGAAAACATAGATTTTTCCTTGTGGAATGGCAGATCGGTCTTTCCAGGCAATCTTGTAGGGATCGAAATTCGTTTGTATAGTAACCCCTTTTTGATTGAAAAGATCTATATAAGATAGTACTGACTTAGCCGAGAATACAGATCCGTCTATCCCGATTTTAGTGTAATGGTTGTTAATAATCCAGTCTTCATGGCTAGGTGTTTCAGGCATTCCTAGTTTAAAAAGACTAATACCTGTACCTTCCAATTCTTCTTCTGCCTGAATAAAATACCTGGAGTCCGTCCATAAACCAGCTTGGTCTGAACCTACCACCAACGTTCCTGCACTCCCGGTAAAACCGGAAATGTATTCCCTGAATTTCCAGAAGTCAGCTGTGTATTCACTTTGATGTGGATCTGAAGTGGGAATGATGCAGGCGTGAAGCCCTTTTTCTTTCAGCTGGTTTCTAAGAAGATTCAGCCGTTTTAGTATGTTTGTGTTCATGTTCAGGGGTTTGAAAGCGGCAAATGTACTTTATTTTGAATTAATATGTGTGAAAACCCCCTACTTTTGCGGTTTTTTGAAAAAAACGAAAAAAAGAAATAAAACTTATGTGTAAATGTTTGGTAAATCAATCGGATTATCTAATTTTGCAGTCCGATTTAAACAAAACAATAAAGCACATAAAATTATGATCGTAGTTCCTATCAAAGAAGGTGAAAATATTGAAAAAGCGCTGAAAAAATTCAAACGCAAATTTGAAAAAACCGGAGTCGTTAAAGAACTCAGAAGCAGACAAGCTTTTATCAAACCTTCTGTTGTAAAAAGAAAACAGAAATCTAAAGCAATTTACGTTCTACAATTGCAACAAGTAGAGGAATAGGTTTTCCTTTACTAATAATCCTTTAAATCGAGGGATAGGTTTGCATTTATAGAATCGTTTCATTATATTCGTTGCAGAATTACAACAATTGAATATAATGTTTGTCGATGCTTTTATACAATATTTACGGTATGAGAAGAATTATTCTACTCATACCGTTGTTGCGTATAAACGTGATCTGTCTCAATTAATGGATTATGTTAAATCAGAGTTTCAGGTGATTCAACCTGAGCTGATTGACTCAGATATGCTTAGAGCCTGGATGGTGAGCCTGATGGAAGAAGGAATTTCTGCCCGTTCGGTAAATAGGAAGCTTTCCAGTGTAAAGTCGTTCTGGCATTATCTAATGAAACAGGGTTGTGCTTCAGTAAATCCAGTACAAAAAGTACTGGCACCCAAAACAAATAAACCCCTTCCGGTGTTTTTAAAAGAAGATGAGATGGAAAATCTTCTCAAGCCGTCCAATTTTTCGGAAAACGAATTTGTGGCGGAGAGAGATCACCTGATTATCGATCTTTTTTATTCAACTGGCATGCGACTATCTGAACTAATAGGATTAACAGACGAGCAGACAGATTTGGAGGCTTGTTTGTTACGTGTGACCGGTAAACGGAATAAGCAACGATTAATACCTTTCGGCCCGGAATTGAAAGAAGCCATCAGTTCTTATAAAAGAAATCGCGATACGCAACTATCAGCAAAACCTTCACGACTTTTGGTTCGTGAAGATGGGTTGCCTTTATATCCGCAGATGGTTTATAGGATGGTTCACCGTAAAATGTCAGAAGTTGCCACTTTATCCAAAAATAGTCCCCATGTATTAAGACATACATTTGCTACTACTTTATTAAATAGAGGAGCAGAACTGAATGCGGTAAAAGAACTTTTAGGTCATAGTAGTTTGTCGGCAACGGAGGTGTATACACATACAACCTTCGAGGAATTAAAAAAAGTATATAAACAAGCCCATCCCCGGGCATAAAAGAAGGAGGATTCTTTATGGAAATCAGAATTCAATCGATCCATTTTGATGCAACTGATGCATTGGAAAAATTTATCCAGAAAAAAGTAGCTAAGCTGGAACAGTATTATGATGACATTCTGGAAGCAGAAGTTATACTGAAAGTAGTTAAACCCGAAACGGTCCTGAATAAGGAAGCACTGGTGAAAATCAAGGTGTCAGGTAATGAATTGTTCGCTTCAAAGGTTAGCAATACCTTTGAAGAGTCCATCGATGGAGCTGTTGATGCATTGCAGAAACAACTTCTGAAATTGAAAGAAAAAAACAGTCCCAAGTAAATTTTCTCATAAAACGTTTTGCAGTTTCAAATTTATCAACTACATTTGCAGCCGTTTCTCACAAACCTCATGCGCTGAGTGCGGCTGCATAATGTGAGTATAGAAATGAAAGTTAAAATGGGCAGTTACCAGAGTGGCCAAATGGGGCAGACTGTAACTCTGCTAGCGTAAGCTTACGGTGGTTCGAATCCATCACTGCCCACAGAAAAATTTCAGGAAGGATTTTATTCTTCCTGAATTTTTCGAATGATTGTTAACGATGATCTCTAATGGCGGATTGTAGTTAAGTAATCAAAATTGCGGGAATAGCTCAGTTGATAGAGCATTAGCCTTCCAAGCTGAGGGTCGCGGGTTTGAGTCCCGTTTCCCGCTCTTTTTTTTCGCCATTGTAGCTCAGCGGTAGAGCACTTCCTTGGTAAGGAAGAGGTCCCGGGTTCAATTCCCGGCAACGGCTCTTAATTAATTTAATTCATTCAATTTATAATCTTTGAGTTATGGCTAAAGAACATTACAACAGAAGTAAACCCCACGTAAACATTGGTACGATTGGCCATGTTGACCACGGTAAAACAACCTTGACAGCTGCTATCACAATGGTGTTAGCCAAAAAAGGTTATTGTGAAATCAAGTCTTTTGATCAGATTGACAACGCACCAGAAGAAAAAGAAAGAGGTATTACGATTAACACGGCTCACGTAGAATACGAAACCGCTAATCGTCACTATGCTCACGTTGACTGTCCGGGTCACGCTGACTACGTTAAGAACATGGTTACTGGTGCTGCTCAAATGGACGGTGCAATCATCGTTGTTGCTGCTACAGACGGTCCTATGCCTCAAACTCGTGAACACATCCTGTTGGCTCGTCAGGTAAACGTACCTAAATTGGTCGTTTTCATGAACAAATGTGACTCAGTTGATGACGAAGAAATGTTGGAACTGGTAGAAATGGAAATGCGTGATTTGCTCGGTTTCTATGGTTTCGATGCTGATAATACTCCTTTTATCCGTGGTTCTGCTCTTGGTGCATTGAACGGAGTTCCTGAATGGGAAGAAAAAGTTCTTGAATTGATGGAAGCTGTTGATACCTGGATTGATCTACCTCCTCGTGCTATTGACAAACCTTTCTTGATGCCTGTTGAAGATGTGTTCTCTATCACTGGTCGTGGTACTGTAGCTACAGGTCGTATCGAAACTGGTGTTATCCACACTGGTGACGAAGTTCAACTTATTGGTTTAGGTGCAGAAGGCAAAAAATCAGTTGTAACTGGTGTTGAAATGTTCCGCAAGATTCTTGACGATGGTCAAGCTGGTGATAATGTTGGTTTGTTGCTTCGTGGTGTTGATAAAGAACAGGTTAAACGTGGTATGGTTATCACACACCCTGGAAAAGTTACACCTCACACCAAAATCAAAGCTTCAGTTTATATCCTGAAGAAAGAAGAAGGTGGTCGTCACACTCCATTCCATAACAAATATCGTCCTCAATTCTATATCCGTACCTTGGATGTTACCGGTGAAATCACATTGCCAGATGGCGTTGAGATGGTTATGCCTGGTGATAACTTGGAAATCAATGTAGAACTAATATACCCAGTAGCTGTTTCTGTTGGTTTACGTTTCGCTATTCGTGAAGGTGGACGTACTGTAGGATCTGGCCAGATCACTGAAATTGTAGAATAATACAATACTATTATACCAAAAAAAGCTCCCACTGTAAAGGGGGAGCTTTTTTTCACACACGAAAGTAGCTCAGTTGGTAGAGCATCGGTCTCCAAAACCGAGTGTCGGGAGTTCGAGCCTCTCCTTTCGTGCCATTAAAACCCAAGCTAAAAGATGAAGAAATTTTTTAAAAACGTAGCCTCTTATTGTAAAGAGTCTTACAATGAGCTTGTACATAAGACCAGTTGGCCTACTATGTCCGAGTTGAGCAATAGCGCGGTCGTTGTTTTAACTGCTTCCCTGGTTATCGCGTTAATTGTTTTTCTCATCGATTTAGGTTTTGAAAATATCATGACCTTTATTTACGAGAAGGTATTTTAATTCCAGTAAGAGTAATGTCTGAAATTCAAAAAAAATGGTACGTTTTACGTGCCGTGAGTGGCAAAGAAAACAAAGTGAAGGAATATCTTGATGCTGAAATCAAGAACTCAACACTAGGTGATTATTTGTCTCAGGTTCTTATTCCTACTGAAAAAGTCTATCAGGTACGGAACGGTAAGAGAATCCTTAAGGAGCGCTCTTATTTGCCCGGTTATGTCTTGATAGAAGCTGCCCTCGTTGGTGAAGTAGCGCACGTTCTTCGGAACACGCCGAATGTCATCGGATTCCTTGGCGGAACGGATAAACCCCAAAGCCTACGTGAATCTGAAGTTAACCGCATTTTAGGCAAGGTGGATGAACTCCAGGAAACCGGAGAAGATTTTGCTGTACCTTATTATGTTGGTGAGTCCGTCAAAGTGAATGCCGGACCATTCAGTGGCTTCAGTGCTATCATCGAAGAAGTAAATAATGAGAAGAAAAAACTCAAGGTGATGGTCAAGATTTTCGGTCGGAAAACTCCGCTCGAATTGGGTTTTACGCAAGTCGAAAAAGAGTAGTTGAAAGTTACGTTTCAATGAAATCTTTTTTTTCTATTCCACAAATTTTTAATCTAGAACAAAATGGCTAAAGAAGTTGCTGGACAAATCAAATTGCAGATTAAAGGAGGCGCGGCAAATCCCTCTCCTCCAGTAGGACCTGCATTAGGTTCGAAAGGTGTCAACATCATGGAGTTTTGCAAGCAATTCAACGCCAGAACTCAAGACAAAGCAGGCAAAATTTTGCCGGTTGTCATCACTTACTATTCTGACAAATCTTTCGATTTTATCATTAAGACTCCTCCTGCAGCTGTACAGTTGCTGGAAGCAGCTAAAATTAAGAGCGGTTCTGCTGAACCAAACCGAATTAAAGTTGCATCTGTTACTTGGGAACAAGTACAGATTATTGCTGCTGATAAAATGACAGATTTGAACTGTTTTACTGTTGAATCTGCAATGAGATTAATTGCAGGTACGGCTCGCAGTATGGGTATCACCGTTACAGGGGAATTCCCCGCTAACAATTAAAAACTTCAATTAAGATGAGTAAACTGACAAAAAAACAAAAGTTGGCTTTTGAAAAAATTGAAGCAGGCAAGAGCTATACATTAAAAGAAGCATCTGCTTTGGTTAAGGAAATTACCGCTACCAAATTTGATTCTTCTGTAGATGTAGACGTTCGTCTAGGTGTAGACCCCCGCAAAGCCAATCAAATGGTACGTGGCGTAGTGTCACTACCCCACGGTACAGGGAAAGAAGTACGAGTGCTGGTATTGTGTACTCCAGATAAGGAAGCAGAGGCTCTGGAAGCCGGTGCGGACTTTGTTGGACTCGATGAATATATTGAGAAAATCAAAGGCGGTTGGACGGGTATTGATGTTATCATCACTATGCCAGCCATCATGGGTAAAATCGGTGCTTTAGGCCGTGTATTAGGTCCTCGTGGTCTGATGCCAAATCCTAAGAGCGGTACGGTTACTATGGAAGTAGGAAAAGCTGTAAAAGAAGTGAAACAAGGTAAAATCGACTTTAAGGTTGATAAGACTGGTATCATCCATGCTTCAGTTGGAAAAGTATCATTCACTCCTGAACAGATCTTCAGTAATGCAAAGGAATTTATTTCCATGTTGCTTAAACTGAAACCTACAGCTGCAAAAGGTACATATATCAAAAGCATTTATCTTTCTAGTACAATGAGTCCGGGTATCAAAATTGATCCCAAAACCGTTGAGGAAAACTAATTTAAGTAAATTATGAAGAAGGAAGATAAAAGCACCGTAATTGAGCAAATTACCACTACTATTGGAGAATATGCCTGTTTCTATATCACTGATATAACTGCACTTAATGCAGCTGCTACCAGTGCTCTTAGAAAGAGCTGCTTCGAAGAAGGTATCAAACTCATGGTTGTAAAAAATACCTTGCTGACAAAGGCGTTGGAAGGTCTTGAAACGGATTACAGTCCGTTATATGGAGTCTTGAAAGGCAATTCTGCATTGATGTTTTCAAACGTCGGAAATGCACCTGCTAAATTAATCAAGAAATTCAGAAAAGACAAACAAATTCCTGCTTTGAAGGCTGCATATGTAGAAGAAAGTTTCTACGTAGGACCTGACCAATTAGAGGCTTTGATTTACATCAAGAGCAAAAACGAACTCATTGGAGACGTTATTGCATTGTTGCAATCACCAGCCAAAAACGTGGTATCTGCACTCCAAAGCGGAGGCAATATTCTGCATGGCGTGTTGAAAACACTTGCAGAAAGAGAAAATTAAACAAAAATCAAAGTATATAACAATTTTAATACATACAAAAATGGCAGATTTGAAAGCTTTTGCTGAACAATTGGTGAATTTAACTGTAAAAGAAGTAAACGAACTGGCTACCATCCTTAAAGATGAATACGGCATCGAACCCGCTGCTGCAGCTGTTGCTGTTGCTGCTGCTCCTGCTGAAGGTGCAGCTGCTGCTGCAGAAAAAACTTCTTTTGATGTTGTCTTGAAGTCAGCTGGTGCTGCAAAATTAGCAGTTGTTAAGGCTGTTAAAGAATCTTGTGGACTTGGCTTGAAAGAAGCTAAAGACTTAGTTGACGCAGCTCCTTCAGTTATCAAAGAAGGTGCAAGCAAAGACGAAGCTGAAGCTTTGAAGAAAGCTTTGGAAGAAGCAGGCGCAGAAGTTGAGCTTAAATAGTACTACCGCCTGATTATCAGGTGATTTGGTTTAGAATCTCCTTTCGAGGAGATTCTAGACCTTTTTGTGTCTATATTCCTTTTAAGTTCAATAAATCTACCGTAAATGTCTTCAACTACTGAAACCAAAAGAGTTAATTTCGCGTCTATCCAGAGTCCGATCGACTATCCGGACTTCTTAGAAGTGCAATTGAAGTCATTCCAGGACTTCCTGCAATTGGATACCCCTCCCGAAAAACGGAAAAACGAGGGCCTCTACAAGGTTTTTGCAGAAAACTTTCCCATCGCGGATACAAGAAATAATTTCGTACTCGAATTCCTTGATTACTACATTGATCCGCCCCGTTATTCCATTGATGAATGTATTGAGCGTGGACTAACCTATAACGTTCCGTTAAAGGCCAGACTCAAACTTTATTGTACCGATCCAGATCACGAAGATTTTGAAACCAAATTTCAGGATGTCTATTTGGGAGCTATTCCTTATATGACCCCTAAGGGTACTTTCGTGGTAAATGGTGCTGAACGTGTTATTGTATCTCAGCTTCACCGTTCACCTGGCGTATTTTTCGGTCAAAGTGTACATACAAATGGTACAAAATTGTATTCTGCTCGTATTATTCCTTTCAAAGGTTCTTGGATAGAATTTGCTACTGACATCAATAGTGTTATGTATGCATATATTGACCGTAAGAAGAAGTTACCTGTAACAACCCTTCTGCGTGCAATCGGTTTTGAAACCGACAAAGACATTTTGGAAATTTTCAATTTGGCGGAAGAAGTCAAGGTTACTAAAACTGGCTTGAAACGTTTGATTGGCCGTAAACTGGCTGCACGTGTTTTGAAGAGCTGGGTTGAAGACTTTGTAGATGAAGACACCGGTGAAGTGGTTTCTATTGAACGTAATGAAGTTATAATCGATCGTGAAACCATTCTGGAAAATGATCACATCGATCAAATAGTTGAATCAGGTGCATCAACCATTCTTTTACACAAAGAAGAGGCTGGTATGTCTGACTATGCTATTATTTACAATACATTACAAAAAGATCCTAGTAACTCCGAAAAAGAGGCTGTTTTATACATCTATCGTCAGCTGCGTAATGCCGAACCTGCCGATGATGCAAGTGCCCGTGAAGTTATTCAGAATCTGTTCTTCTCAGAAAAACGTTATGACCTCGGTGAAGTAGGTCGTTACCGTATAAATAAGAAATTGCACTTATCCACTTCTATGGATACCAAGGTGCTGACAAAAGAAGATATCATCGAGATCATCAAATATCTGATTGAATTGGTTAACTCCAATGCAGATGTGGATGATATTGACCACTTGAGTAACCGTCGTGTTCGTACAGTCGGAGAACAACTCAACAATCAGTTTGGTGTAGGTCTGGCCCGTATGGCACGTACCATTCGTGAACGTATGAACGTTCGCGATAACGAAGTATTTGCTCCGGTAGAGTTGATCAATGCTAAGACCATATCTTCTGTTATCAATTCGTTCTTCGGAACCAATGCTCTATCTCAATTTATGGATCAAACCAACCCGTTGGCCGAAATGACACACAAACGTCGTCTTTCAGCTCTTGGACCTGGTGGTCTTTCCCGTGAGCGTGCAGGTTTTGAGGTTCGTGACGTACACTATACCCACTACGGACGTTTATGTCCGATTGAAACACCTGAAGGACCAAACATTGGTTTGATTTCCTCCTTGTGTGTATATGCAAAAATTAACAAGCTTGGTTTTATTGAAACACCTTATCGTAAGGTGGAAAATGGTAAAGTCGTAGCTGGTGAGATTACTTATTTGACAGCTGAAGAGGAAGAAGGCCAAATCATTGCTCAGGGTAATGCGTTACTTTCAGAAGATGGAAGCTTTCTTAATCCTCGTATCAAATCTCGTTTGGATGCTGACTTTCCTATTGCTTCTCCTGAAGAAGTGAACATGATGGATGTCGCTCCACAGCAGATTGCTTCAATAGCCGCTGCATTAATCCCGTTCCTTGAACACGATGATGCTAACCGTGCTTTGATGGGATCCAACATGATGCGCCAGGCAGTACCTCTTCTTCGTACGGAGGCTCCTATTGTAGGAACCGGACTTGAAGGCAAATTGATTCGTGATTCACGTACTCAAATGATGGCCGAAGGTGATGGTACTGTTGAGTTTGTTGATGCAACAACTATTCGAATTAATTACGACCGTTCGGAAGATGAGACTTTTGTAAGCTTTGATGATTCCATCAAAACATACAGAATTCCTAAATTCCAGAAAACCAATCAAAGTACCACCATCGATCTTCGTCCTATCGTACATAAAGGCGATAGAGTTCAGGATGGTCAGCTGATGACTGAAGGTTATTCTACCGAAAACGGTGAATTAGCCCTTGGTAAGAATCTGAAGGTTGCTTTCATGCCTTGGAAAGGATATAATTTTGAAGATGCTATCGTTTTAAACGAACGAATGGTCCGCGAAGATATCTTTACCTCTGTGCATGTGGATGAATATACTTTGGAAGTGCGTGAAACAAAACGCGGTATGGAAGAATTAACTTCGGATATACCTAACGTTAGTGAAGAAGCAACCAAAGACCTTGACGAAAATGGTATCGTACGTATCGGTGCACATATTGTACCAGGCGATATCCTAATCGGTAAAATCACTCCTAAGGGAGAATCCGATCCTTCTCCGGAAGAAAAACTGCTTCGTGCTATCTTCGGTGATAAAGCCGGTGATGTGAAAGACGCATCTTTGAAAGCTTCACCTTCATTGCGTGGTGTAATCATCGACAAACGTTTGTTCTCAAGATCTGTGAAAAACCGTAAGTCGCGTTTGACCGATAAAGCTTTATTGCCCAAGATCGACGAGGAATTCGAAGAAGCAGAAACAAAACTGAAGGCTGTTTTGATTGAAAAATTGCTTGTATTAACCAATGGCAAAACTTCTCAAGGTGTGAAAGACAACCTTGGTACCGAAGTGGTTCCAAAGGGAGCAAAATTCAATGCTAAAAATCTGAACGAAATTAATTATTCTTCCGTTCAGGTCAGCAAATGGACTACAGACAACGCTAAAAACGATATGATTCATGATTTGATTCTAAACTACCTTCATAAGTACAAAGAATTGGATGCTGCCATGAAACGTAAAAAATTCAATATCACTATCGGTGATGAACTACCTGCAGGTATTATCCAAATGGCCAAAGTTTACATCGCCAAGAAACGAAAAATTCGTGTAGGTGATAAGATGGCCGGACGTCACGGTAATAAAGGTATTGTATCCCGTATCGTTCGTCAGGAAGATATGCCATTCCTTGAAGACGGAACCACTGTTGATATTTGTTTGAATCCACTTGGTGTTCCTTCACGTATGAACCTTGGACAGATTTTTGAAACTGTACTTGGATGGGCTGGTAAAGAATTAGGATTGAAATTTGCAACCCCTATTTTTGACGGCGCAAGTCTTGATGATTTGAATACTTGGTGCGATAAAGCCAATATTCCTCATTATGGTAAATGTTATCTGTATGATGGTGGCACAGGTGAACGTTTTGACCAAACTGCTACAGTCGGTGTGGTTTATATGTTGAAACTTGGTCACATGGTCGATGACAAGATGCATGCCCGTTCAATCGGACCGTATTCTTTAATCACTCAGCAACCTCTTGGTGGTAAAGCTCAGTTCGGTGGACAGCGTTTTGGAGAAATGGAAGTTTGGGCACTTGAAGCATTCGGTGCTGCACACATTCTTCAAGAAATCCTGACCATCAAATCTGATGATGTTGTTGGACGTAGTAAAGCTTTCGAAGCAATCGTCAAAGGAGATCCAATGCCACAACCTGGTATTCCGGAATCCTTGAACGTTCTACTTCATGAATTGAGAGGTTTGGGTCTGAGCATCCATTTGGATTAAGTATAAACGGTTAATTATTTCATATACAATATGGCTTTTAGAAAAGAAACCAAGGCAAAAAGCAGTTTTTCGAAGATTTCGATTGGATTAGCTTCTCCGGAAGAAATTCTCGAAATGTCGAGTGGCGAGGTGTTGAAGCCTGAAACCATAAACTATCGAACTTACAAGCCCGAACGCGACGGTTTGTTTTGCGAACGCATTTTTGGTCCTGTAAAGGATTATGAATGTCATTGCGGTAAATACAAACGTATTCGCTACAAAGGTATTGTCTGCGATCGCTGCGGTGTTGAAGTAACAGAAAAGAAGGTACGTCGTGAACGTATGGGGCACATCCAACTGGTTGTTCCTGTTGCTCATATTTGGTATTTTCGTTCTCTTCCTAATAAAATTGGTTATTTGTTGGGTCTTCCCACCAAAAAACTGGATTCAATCATCTATTATGAACGCTATGTAGTGATTCAACCGGGTGTTAAGGAAGAAGACGGTATCAAGAAAGACGACCTACTTTCAGAAGAAGAATATCTGGATATACTGGATACCTTACCACGCGAAAATCAAGCGCTGGAAGATACAGATCCCAATAAGTTTATTGCAAAAATGGGGGCTGATGCCATTCATGACTTGCTGGAGAGAATCGATTTGGATGAACTTTCATTTGATTTAAGACACCGCGCCAGCACAGATGGTTCTATGCAGCGCAAGACTGAAGCATTGAAACGTCTTCAAGTTGTAGAATCATTCCGACTGTCAAAAGGAAGAAACAAACCTGAATGGATGATCATTAAGATTGTTCCAGTTATTCCTCCTGAATTGCGTCCTTTGGTTCCATTGGATGGTGGTCGTTTTGCGACTTCCGACTTGAATGACCTTTATCGTCGTGTTATTATTCGTAATAACCGTTTGAAGAGATTAATAGAAATCAAGGCTCCTGAAGTAATTTTACGTAATGAAAAACGTATGTTGCAGGAAGCTGTTGACTCCTTGTTCGACAATTCACGCAAATCAAGTGCTGTTAAAACAGATGCCAACCGTCCTTTAAAGTCTCTATCCGACTCTTTGAAAGGTAAGCAAGGTCGTTTCCGTCAGAACTTACTTGGTAAACGTGTTGACTACTCTGCTCGTTCGGTAATCGTCGTTGGTCCAGAACTTAAGATGCACGAATGTGGTATTCCTAAGGATATGGCCGCTGAATTATACAAACCATTCGTCATTCGTAAACTGATTGAACGTGGTATCGTAAAAACAGTTAAGTCTGCCAAAAAAATAGTTGATCGTAAAGATCCTGTTGTTTGGGATATTCTTGAATATGTCATGAAAGGTCATCCTGTATTGCTTAACCGTGCGCCAACATTGCACCGTTTAGGTATTCAGGCTTTCCAACCCAAGCTTATTGAAGGAAAAGCTATTCAATTACACCCATTAGCATGTACAGCGTTCAATGCTGACTTTGACGGTGACCAGATGGCAGTCCATCTTCCTCTTGGAAATGAAGCTGTTTTGGAAGCCCAAATGTTGATGCTTGCCTCACACAATATCCTTAACCCTGCCAATGGTGCACCTATTACGGTACCATCACAAGACATGGTTCTTGGTCTGTACTATATAACAAAATTACGCGACGGCGCTAAAGGTGAAGGATTGATCTTCTACTCTCCTGAAGAAGCTAATATTGCTTATAATGAAGGCAAAGTCACACTTCACGCCAAGATCAAGGTTCGCACCAAGGATTTGGATGAAAATGGTGATATTGTTGATACTATGATTGACACATCGGTTGGTCGTATCATGGTGAACGAAGTCGTACCTGCTAAGGTTGGTTTTATCAATGAAGTATTAAACAAGAAATCCTTGCGTGATATTATTGGTAAAGTTATTGCTGCCTGCGGAGTAGCCCGTACAGCTCAGTTCCTTGATGATATCAAGGACATGGGTTACTACATGGCATTCAAGGGTGGTTTGTCCTTTAACTTAGGTGACGTACTGATTCCTATTGAAAAAGAAGCTTTGGTAAAAGAAGGTTATGATGAAGTTGATTCAATCATGGCAGAATATTCTATGGGTGCTATCACCAATAACGAACGTTACAATAAAGTAATTGACGTTTGGGGTGGTGTCAATGCCAAGCTTTCAAATATTTTGATGAAACAACTTGCAGAAGACAATCAAGGCTTCAACTCTGTCTATATGATGTTGGATTCTGGTGCCCGTGGTTCTAAGGAACAAATTCGTCAGCTTTCCGGTATGCGTGGATTGATGGCTAAGCCTCAGAAATCAGGTGCTGAAGGTGGTCAGGTCATTGAGAACCCAATTCTTTCCAACTTTAAGGAAGGTTTGTCCGTATTAGAGTACTTTATCTCTACTCACGGTGCTCGTAAAGGTTTGGCTGATACGGCTCTGAAGACTGCTGATGCAGGATATTTAACTCGTCGTCTAGTTGATGTTTCACACGATGTGATTATCAATGAAGAAGATTGTGGTACTTTACGTGGCCTGATAGCTACTGAAATTAAGAAAGTAGCTACTTTATACGAACGCATTTTGGGTCGTGTTTCTGTACATGATGTTTATCACCCGCTGACCAATGAACTTTTGGTTTCATCTGGTAATGAAATAACAGAAGATATTGCATCTAAGATTGAGGCATCACCTATTGAGCGTGTTGAAATACGTTCTGTATTGACTTGTGAATCCAAAAAAGGTGTTTGCGGAAAATGTTATGGTCGTAACCTGGCAACAGGAATGATGGTTCAGAAAGGTGAAGCTGTTGGTGTTATCGCAGCTCAGTCTATTGGTGAACCAGGAACTCAGTTGACATTGCGTACATTCCACGTCGGTGGTGTGGCTGGTAATGTGAAAGCCGATTCCTCTATCATTGCACAAAATGATGCCCTAATTGAAATTGATGAGTTACGTACAGTTACAAATACCGATAATGCAGGTAAGGTTGTAGAAATCGTAGTTGGCCGTTATGGTGAACTTCGTTTGATTGAACCTGTAACTAAAGTGATCTTACTAACACAGAACATACCTTATGGTTCAAAACTTTTCTTCGCTCCCGGAGACAAAGTGAAGAAGGGTAATATGATTTGTGAATGGGATCCATACAATGCAACAATCATTTCTGAACAATCAGGTAAATTGGAATTTGATTCGATTGAAGAAGGTATAACCTATCAATCGTATACGGATGATACAACCAAGATGAGAGAAAAGATTATCATTGAACCTAAAGACCGTACTCGTGTACCTTCTATCCACATTTTGGATGAAAGCGGAGAACGTTTACGTACATATAACTTACCTGCCGGTGCCCACTTACTCAAAGAAGGTGGTGAACATATTGCAGCTGGTGAGATTTTGGTTAAGATTCCACGTGCTGTTGCAAAAGCCGGTGATATTACCGGGGGTCTTCCCCGTGTTACCGAGTTGTTTGAAGCTCGTAATCCATCCAATCCCGCAGTAGTTTCAGAAATCGACGGTGAAATTGTAGAGTTTGGTCGTGTTAAACGTGGTAACCGTGAAATTGTAATCCAATCCAAAACTGGTGAAGTTAAGAAATACATGGTGCCATTGGCCAAACAAGTTTTGGTTCAGGTCAATGACTTTGTACGTGCAGGAACGCCTCTTTCTGATGGTGTTATTACTCCAGCTGACATTTTGGCCATCAAGGGCCCGACGGCTGTCCAGGAATACATTGTGAATGAAGTTCAGGATGTATACCGCTTACAAGGTGTTAAGATCAATGATAAACACTACGAAGTTATTGTACGTCAAATGATGCGTAAAGTTGAAATCGTGGATGCTGGTGATACCCGCTTCCTTGAGCAACAACTCATCGACAAAAATGATTTCATGGAAGAAAATGACCGTATCTGGGGTAAGAAAGTCGTACTTGAAGGAGGTGATTCAAACAATCTTAAAGCAGGTATGATAGTAACAGCTCGCAAATTGCGCGATGAAAACTCATCTTTGAAACGTAGAGACCTCAAATTGGTTGAAACAAGAGATGCTATTCCTGCTACTTCCAACCAGATTCTTCAGGGTATTACCCGTGCCGCATTACAGATCAACAGCTTTATGTCGGCTGCTTCCTTCCAGGAAACAACCAAAGTATTGAATGAGGCTGCAATTCAAGGTAAGGTAGACCGTTTGGAAGGTTTGAAGGAAAATGTGATTTGTGGTCACTTGATTCCTGCCGGTACTGGTCAACGTGAATTTGACAAACTGATTGTTGGCTCTAAAGAAGACTTTGATCGTTTGAATGCATCGAAAAAAACGGTGCTGGATTATGAAGAAGCCGTTGAAGAGGCATAGTCCCAACTCAACTTATACTTTTTTTAACAAAGGTTACCCGAAAAAGGGTAGCCTTTGTTGTTATATAAGAAAAATCATTTACTTTGTAGAATGTTGGACTCCAACACTCGTTATGTTTTTTTGATGACAACAGTTTTCTGATTATATCATTTGATTTGAAAGTATAAAATCTTATTATTACACCATGAAGAAAATATTTTACGCATTCTTTTCAATGCTTACAACCGTTATTTTGTTAAGCATATTTGCGTTTTCAATTGGTTATGCTACCTTTTTTGAAAATGAAAAAGGCACTGAGGTTGCAAAGGCAATGATTTACAATGCAAAATGGTTTGAATGTCTTTTAGCCTTTTTGGTTATCAATTTGCTTGGAAGTATTTTTCGTTATAAGCTTGTCGATAAACGCAAATGGAGCATACTCCTTTTCCACCTAGCCTTCATTTGCATGATTGCAGGTGCAGCGGTAACACGATATACAGGTTTTGAGGGTTTGATGCATATCCGTCAAGGTGAAAGCAGCAACGAAATTACTTCTGATAAGTCATCAGTGACAATAACCCTTGAAAATGGCGGAAAAATAGTGGAACAATCTACCAATGTGGTGTTTTCTCCCAACAGTAAAAATCATTTTTCTGAATCAGCTTCCATTGCTGGAAAAAAAATAACGGTAGATCAGGTGCAGTATTTACCCAATTCGATTGAAACAATTGTGCCTGATGAAGAAGGTGGACCTGCCATTTCTTTGCTTGTTATGGATGGCATGAATCGAGTATCTGAATTTATCCTTATGTCTGGGGAAACAACAAAAATTGAGGGTTTTACATTTGGTTTCATGTCAATGAAAGACTCAGTAGACCTTCTTTTTACGATAAAAGAAAAGGACCTATTTTTTCAATCTTCCTTTCCTTTGATGAAAAGTAGTATGACTGAGAAAACGAATGCCAATATTCAGTCAGGGGTACTCAATCCTGCCGAAAAAAAGATCATTTATAGATCATCAAACTTTCTTTTTGTGTTGAAATCTTTTTTGCCAATGGCTAAGAAAAACCTTATTCAGGTGACACAAACTGGGATGGATTCCACAAATGTGGGGAATGCAGGTAAAAATGCCATCACTTTTAGTGTGGCAGATGGTTATTCGACCAAGTTGATCAATCTATTGGAAAATGAAAATGGATCAACAATGCCTTCAGTTTGTTATCTGAATGATACGAAGGTCTCTTTGTCCTATGGTAAATCACCTCATAAACTACCATTTAGCATAGAACTTCGAAAATTCGAAGTTGACAGATATCCAGGTTCAAACAGTCCATCTTCATTTGCAAGTGAAATAACACTTACAGATAATGAAAGACAAACCAAAACCCCTTTTCGGATTTATATGAATAATATTTTAAAGTATAGGGGGTATCGGTTTTTTCAGTCATCCTATGATCAGGATGAAATGGGGACTATTTTGTCTGTCAGTCATGATTTTGGAGGAACATTCATCTCTTATTTAGGTTATTTATTAATGCTTATTGGTATGGTACTTACTTTATTCAATAAAAAGAGCCGGTTTAGAACATTGATGAAACTTAGTAAAGAGATTCAAATAAAGAGAAAGTCTGCAAAAGTACTTCTTTTACCTGTTTTTTTGTTGCTGTCTGTTGGTTTGTGGGCCGCTGATGTGCAAAGTTCAAAAAAAGAGCATATCAAGCAACTCAATGCTTTACTCATTCAAGATGAGGTTCAAGGAAGAATTGAGCCATTAAATACGTATGCTTCTGATTTGTTCAGGAAAATATCAAAAAAGACAACATACGGTGATATGTCCCCAACTGAGGTCTTTTTAGGAATGTGTTCTGCTCCAGAACATTGGAAGAATGAACCTCTCATTAAAGTTGCCAATACTGCATTGGGAAAGGAGTTAGGGGCTGTTAATGACTACGTTTCATTCAATCAGTTATTTGATTTTGATAATGATGGTCAATACCGACTTTTCGAATTGGTTGAAAAAACCTATCAGAAGGAACAAACGGCTCGAAATAAATACGATAAGGAAATCATCAATGTTGATGAACGGGTCAATATCTGTTATCAAATTTTCACTGGCAAGATGCTGACTATTTTCCCTGTAGGACATGTGGATGGAAAATGGTTTGCTGCCAGCACAGGTGAACCTGCTATAAAAACAGCCCATACTTGTCCCATGGGAGGTAAAGCTATGCCTGCTGGAATGGACATGCCTACTGGAATGGGAAAGGTCACTTCTGGAAATTCAATCACAAAAGATGAGCCTGGAGTTGATAAGGCAGCAGAGATGTTGAAATCCTATTTCGATGCAGTAAATCAAGCTCGGGAATCCGGGAATTGGAAAAAAGCCAATGAATCCTTATTGATCCTTAAAACGTATCAGCAAAATAATGGAGGTGGAATTCTGCCTTCAGAAGGAAAAATAAATCTGGAGATTTTTTACAACAATTTGAACTTATTTGGGAAATTAGCGATTCTTTATGCGATGATGGGGGTCATTTTTTTGATTCTTCATATGATCAATATCTTTAATTACAATTCTAAATTGGATTCGTCCTTAAGGAATAGCGCTTACCTTTTTAGTTTTGTTTTTGTGATTTATACTGCTGGGTTATTTTTGAGATGGTATATTTCTGGTCACGCCCCCTGGAGTAATGGATACGAGACCATTGTGTTTGTTGGATGGGCTGCTGGGTTGTCTGGACTACTGTTTGTTAGAAGATCTCCTGTTACATTAGCAGTTACTTCGCTTTTATCTGCAATTGCACTCTTTGTGGCTGGCATGAGCTGGATGAACCCGGAAATCACCAATCTTGTTCCTGTACTTAAATCCTATTGGTTGGTTCTCCATGTGGCAGTCATCACTTCCAGCTATGGCTTTTTTGCTATGGCCGCTTTGATGGGCTTGCTTAATCTTGCTCTAATGATTTCAAGGACAAAAAAGAGCCTGATGAAACTGAATGAAAGTATCCGGGAGTTCAGTTATATCATTGAAATGGCATTATATGTTGGGCTACTTATGCTTACAGTCGGAACTTTTCTTGGTGCTGTCTGGGCCAATGAGTCCTGGGGAAGGTATTGGGGCTGGGATCCGAAAGAAACATGGGCTTTGGTGAGTATTTTGGTATATGCGGTCATTTTACACTTGCGTAATGTTCCAAGTCTAAATAATCAATTGGTATTGAGTGTATTGTCTCTGTTGAGTTTTAGTACCGTAATCATGACCTTTTTTGGAGTCAACTATTATCTTTCTGGAATGCACTCTTATGCGCAAGGGACACCTCCTTCTGTGCCTGTCATCTTGTATTTTGTAATTGCAGGAATATTTTTGGTAGTTATTTTAGCTATTTTCTCCGAGAAGAAAGTGCAAAAGTGGAAAGAAGTTGGGCAAAAGCATTAACTTTATAAAAATAGTCAAAAGCAAAAAAGCTGTCATTCAAAGATATGTAAAATGAATTCTTTTGTTCATAAAATGATTCTTTCTTTCCTGGCCTTGATAGTCATGACCGTTGCATTTGTCATTGGATACTACGGCTATAGCTATTATAGTTTGCCAGTTGAAGATCGATTTTTTCATGACATGTATCAAACGCTTAAACCAAGTGGTTTTTGGGGACACGGCTTTGGTGTTTTCGGTGCTTTATTTATACTTGTCGGTCTGTTTTCTTATATGGCAAGAAAAAGATTGAAGATTTTTTCAAGGTTGGGACTTTTAAAACATTGGCTTGAATTTCACATTTTTATGTGTACGATGGGTCCTGTACTGGTTTTATACCACACCTCATTTAAATTTGGAGGAATTGTTGCCATTTGTTTCTGGAGCATGTTCCTGGTCGTTTTAAGTGGTGTAATTGGCCGGTTTCTTTATTTAAGGATACCCAGAACCATTGAAGGACGTGAATTGAGTCTGCAGGAGGTTAAAGAACTGAGCAATGATCTTGATGAAGAACTTAAAAATAAATATGATATATCGGATTCTTTGATTTTTTCCTCATTTAATAATAGAAAAAGAATACTTCGGGAAAAAGGTTTGTCTAAAGATGAGTATAAGAAAGTGAGAAATATAATACGTTCTGAGCTGTTTCTTACAAGACGGATTAAAAATCTTGAAAAAATGCAAAACCTTTTTAAGTACTGGCACGTTGTACATTTACCTTTTGCATTAATCATGTTGATTACCTTGGTCATACACGTGGCAGTTGTTATCCTATTTGGTTATAAGTGGATTTTTTAATGATTAGGGTATGTTTTTAGAAAAAATATTGATTTATGGCGCTGTTTTTTTAATCGGTGTTTTGGTTTTTTTGATTTATTTTCTCAAACTTAAGCGTGAAGAAAAGAAATCAGCGGTTAAAATCAAGATTGCGCATTCAGAAGGAACGTATGAGCCTGTTTCTATACATCCGGTAGTGGATTTCAATAGATGTATAAAAAGTGGAGCTTGTATTGAAGCTTGCCCTGAAAAGGATGTTTTAGGCATTCGAAATGGAAAAGCATACCCGATCAATGCTTCACATTGTATTGGACACGGTGCTTGCGTGCGCGCCTGTCCTGTTGAAGCCATTTCTTTGTATATTGGAACCGCAAAGCGGGGAGTAGATCTTCCTGATGTCAATCAGAATTTTGAGACAAATGTTTCCGGACTTTTCGTTGCAGGAGAATTGGGCGGAATGGGTTTGATAAAGAATGCAGTGACTCAAGGACGTGAAGCGGTTGAAAATATTGCTAAAAGTATTAAAAAGAATACGGATGCAACATATGATTTGATTGTGGTAGGAGCAGGGCCAGCAGGCATTTCTGCTACATTGACCGCAAAAAAAATGGGTCTGAAGTGTTTGACGCTGGAACAAGATACGTTAGGCGGAACAGTTTATACTTTTCCCCGATCAAAAATTGTAATGACTTCTCCAATGGATTTGCCATTGTATGGTAAAGTGAAATTATACGAGACAAGCAAAAAAGAATTGCTTGATTTGTGGAATGCCGTTTTGTCCAAAAATAAAATTAGCATTAAAGAAAATTCAAGAGTAGAAGCAATAACCCCTAGAAAGGATTCCTTTCTAGTAGAAACCATTCAAGGAGAGACTTTTACGGCTGAAAAAATAGTATTAGCCATTGGACGTCGCGGAACGCCTACTAAGCTTTTAATACCTGGTGAAATGTCCGAAAAAGTAGCCTATCGATTGTTGGAGCCAGAGATTATTGTCGGTAAAAATATTTGTGTTGTAGGAGGCGGTGATTCTGCCATTGAATCAGCTTTACTATTGGCAGAACAAAATAAAGTCACCTTATCGTATAGAAAAGATTCTTTCAGCAGAATCAAGCAAAAAAACAGAGAAAGCATTAAAGAAGCCATTGATAAAGGACTTATTGATATGAAATTCAATTCTCAACTCATTTCTATAGAATCTGGCATTGTTTCTTATAAGTATATTGATAAAGAAGAAATTTATCAGATTGAAAATGATTTAGTTTATATTTTTGCTGGGGGGGAACTCCCAACTGCATTCTTAAAGAAAATGGGAATTAATATTACCACCAAATATGGTGAGGCACTATTAAATCGTTAAATGATAAAATTTCAATTAAATACTTGATGGTCAGAAAGCACATTTTATATCTGATTGCTTCTTTTTTCTTTATGGGATTTGAACTGTCTGCGCAGATTTCACCGGGAGATTTGTCTAAGGCGCATTCGAGTCTGGAGGGAGTGAGCAATTGTACTAAATGTCATGATTTGGGACATAAGGTGACTCGTTCAAAATGTCTTGAATGCCATAAAGAAATCAGTTCAGAAATAAAAGCTAAAAAAGGCTATCATTCTACTTCAGAAGTTGGTTCAAAAGACTGTTTTACTTGCCACAATGAACATCACGGACTGAACTTTAAATTAGTCAGATTTGACAAGACCAAATTTGACCATCGTAAAGTTGGATTTGAATTGAAGGGAAAACATGCACAACTTGATTGTAACATATGCCATCAACCATCACACATTCAAGATGCCAATCGAAGAAAAAGAGCATCTACTTTTTTAGGATTAAAACAATCTTGCCTGAATTGTCACGAAGATTATCATAAAGGTGCCATGTCATCAGATTGTGCTTCCTGTCATGGTTTCAATTCATTTAAAGGAGCAGTAGGTTTTAACCATAACCAAACAAGATTTCCACTTCTAGGACAGCATAAAAAGGTTGATTGTGCAAAATGTCATAAATCGGAAATGATAAATGGTAAAATGACTCCAAAATTCAAGGGGCTTGCTTTTGCAAACTGTACTGCTTGCCACAAGGATGTTCATGAAAATAAATTTGGTCAAGATTGCAAACAATGTCATTCTGAGAATTCATTTCATTCAATAAAATCAAAAGGGGCTTTCAATCACGATGAAACAGGTTATAAGTTAGTAGGGAAACATCAGCAAGTGAATTGTAAATCCTGCCATAAGATTAGTTTAACTGCGCCTTTAAAGCATGACAGATGCAGCGATTGTCACACCGATTATCATAAGAAAGAATTCGCTAAAAATGGTGTTACACCGGATTGCAGTGTTTGTCATACGACTAAAAGTTTCTCGGAAACCCAATATACTATTGAAAAGCACAATCAGTCAAAATTTCATCTGGAGGGGGCTCATTTGGCTACACCTTGTTTTTCTTGTCATAAAACCGGAGAGCAATGGCGGTTTAAAAATATGGGACAGCGTTGTGTCGATTGTCATCAAAACATACACAAAGGCTTTATTCAGGATAAATTTATGCCCAATCAAGATTGTCAGGTTTGTCATCAGGTAAGTTCATGGAAAAATAGTAACTTTGATCATACCAAGACTGGCTTTAAACTGGAGGGTGCTCATGAAAAAGAAAAATGCTCGGCATGTCATTACCGGAAAGATGAGCAGGGAAAACCCATTCAGAAGTTTACCGGCATGAAGCGTAATTGTTCTTCTTGTCACAAAGATACACATGCCGGTCAATTCGAGGTGAATGGTGAAACGGATTGTTCCAGGTGTCATGGTGTAACTAATTGGACGGATACAAAATTTGATCACAATACTTCCAGATTCAAGTTGGAAGGGGCTCATGCTTCTGTGAAATGTTCAGAATGTCATAAAGAAGTAACAACATCAAAAGGGACCTTTGTGAAGTATAAATTTGAAAGCATCGAATGCTCAAACTGTCATCGTTGATATTGTTCTTATGCATTGCATCTATAGTGCTGGCGGAGTCCCCTCACGGATCCGAATTCAGCATTGAATGTAACGTGTGTCATACTCCTGACAGCTGGAAAGTAAATACAACTCAGACAAGATTCAATCACAATAAAACGGAATTTCCTTTAACTGGTGTCCATAAAACAGTTGATTGCAGAAGTTGTCATGTTGATTTGGACTTTTCAAAAGCTAAAACGGATTGTTCTTCCTGTCATGCCGATGTTCATCAGCAAACGGTTGGAAGAGATTGCGAAAGATGTCATACGACCAATTCCTGGTTGGTGAAAAATAGTACCCAGATCCATCAACAGAGCCGTTTCCCATTGGTTGGTCCACATGCTTTGGTTGATTGTAACAGTTGTCATCGTTCGCTCTCTCAACTTCGATTTGAGACAATGGGAATTGAATGCATTGATTGTCACCGCGAGCAATATGTATCTGCTCCCAACCATGTGAGTGGTAATTATTCCCGTGAATGTCTGGATTGTCATACAATAAATAGTAAAATTTGGACATCGACTGTCGGTTTTAGTCACGAATTCTTTCCTTTGACTCAGGGGCATACAAATTTGGAATGTGCTCAATGTCATGGCACTGTGCACAAGAAGGTATCACCCGATTGTAATGGTTGTCATCAAAAGGATTATTTGGCAACGACCAATCCCAGTCATTCCTTGGCTAAATTTTCAACGCAATGTACGAATTGCCACTCAACGATTCAGGGTTGGAAGCCTGCCAGTTTTGACCACAATAATTTAACCAGCTTTCCATTAACAGGTGGCCATATCAGCGTTGATTGCATCAGCTGCCATGCAAATGGTTTTGCCGGTACGCCTACTACATGTGTGAGTTGTCACCTGAAAGATTACAATGCGACGACGAATCCCGGTCATGCTGCTGCGAAATTTTCCCAGGAATGTACCAGTTGCCACACGGAAATAACTTGGAAACCCAGCACCTTCAATCATACTTCCACGGGCTTTCCATTAACAGGTGGCCATATCGGCGTTGATTGCATCAGCTGCCATGCAAATGGTTTTGCCGGTACGCCTACTACGTGTGTGAGTTGTCACCTGAAGGATTACAATGCGACGACGAATCCTGCACATGCATCGGCAAAATTTTCAACCGATTGCCTTACCTGTCACAATCAATCAACATGGACCACTTCAACTTTCAAACATGATGCTCAGTATTTTCCGATATATAGTGGAAGGCATAGAGGGCAATGGACTACATGTGACCAATGTCACACGAATGCGACTAATTTTGCTGTATTCTCCTGTCTAACCTGTCATGAACATAATAAATCTGAAACGGATTCAAACCATAGAGGAGTGGGTGGATATAGTTACAACAGTACCAATTGTCTTAGTTGTCATCCAAGGGGTTAATTTTTTTTTATTAATTCCCATTTATAAATAAGTATGCATCAACTGATTTATTCCACTATATTTTTATTGATCTCCACTTTATCTTTTCCGCAATCTCCACATGGAAAAGACTTTAAGATGGAGTGTGCCCAATGTCACAATGAAAATAGCTGGACAGTGAAGCGGGAGAACATAAAGTTTAACCACACTAAAACCAAATTTCCATTGACGGGGCAACATCAATCTGTTGATTGCAGGAAATGTCATACCGATTTAGTGTTTTCGAAAGCAAAAACAGATTGTTCTTCTTGTCATGCAGATGTACATCAACAAACAGTGGGAAGGGATTGTGGACGATGCCATACGACCAATTCATGGTTGGTGACCAATGTAAAACAAATCCATCAGCAATCAGGTTTTGCTTTAGTTGGGGTACATGCTTCAGTTGATTGCAATAGTTGTCATAAGTCTGCTTCGAACCTGCGGTATGATAAGATGTATGCTGATTGTTATTCTTGTCACAAAGCTAAATATGATGCAACCACAAAGCCAAATCACAGGGAGCTTGGTTTTTCGACAGATTGTTATCGATGTCATAATATGGTAGGTCGAGATTGGACTGTTAGCGGAAAGGGGTTTGAGCATGGGTTCTTACCTTTGGTTGGAGCACACGCCATTGACTGTTCCAATTGTCATAGTGATTTGACCTATAAGAAAAATCCATCTCCTGACTGTAAAGCATGCCATTCATCTGCTTTTGAACAGGCGCAAACTGTTATCCCTGCCCATAAGACATTGATTGCTAAATTCAATTGCAACGAATGTCATTCGCCTAGTACCTGGAATAATGTAAAATTCAAGCAACATGATGGTTGGTTTGGTATCTATTCCGGTAACCACAAGGGAGCGTGGGGTAAATGTACAGATTGCCATAACAACGATGCAACCTATAAAGCCAACTGTAAGAAATGTCATGATTAATAAATCCATTAGAATGAAATATTTCATAACCACAATATGCTTTTTGGCACTGGCTCACCATCTATCTAGCCAGATAGCACAGACTCACTCAGAAGGAATTGTATCCTATGTGAGTTCTCAGCATGTTTATGTGAAATTTGCCAGTACGGAGAATATTCAAGTCGGAGATACACTTTTCCTCACAGAAGGAAATATATTGATACCTGCATTGAAAGTTGATCAACTTTCTACGATATCATGCGTTGGAACCGTTATCGGGAGTAGGACTTTGGCTGTTTCGACTAAGTTGGTCTTTGTTCCTCATGCAGAGGTTAAGCAAAGTACCATTGACATTGTTGACCTAAAAACACTTACACCCGTTTCAGTCAACGATCAGGCAATAAAAAATTCAGCCAAAAAAGAGTCTGAAAAAGGGAGATCAAGAGTTGACGGACGTGTTTCCCTTTCATCCTATTCCAACCTGTCATCTTATAAAACCGATCAACGATTTAGGTACAATGTATCACTCAATGCTCAGCATATCAACAATTCCAAGTTTTCTGGAGAAAGCTATATTTCTTTTTCTCACAAAAATGGTCAATGGAATGATATAAGTAAAAATGTTTTTTCGGCTCTTAAAATATATACTTTGGCTGTTAAATACGATATTGATTCAACTTCCAATATTTGGTTTGGAAGAAGAATTAATGTAAATATGGCCAATGTTGGTGCGGTGGATGGTCTACAGTATGAAAAAAAAATCCGGCATTTTACTTTAGGAGCTGTTGTTGGTTCGCGGCCTAATTATTCAGATTACAGTTTTAATCCTGATTTGATGCAATATGGTGCCTTCATCGGGCATAATATCGAAAACAAAAATGGTACGATGCAGACTTCTGTCGCTTTTTTCAACCAGATGAATCGTTTTAACACAGATCGTAGATTTGCTTATTTACAACATAACAATTCATTGGCAAAGAACCTAAACCTCTTTTGTTCTTTTGAAATAGATCTATATACTATGAAAAATCTAAAACCTGTCAACACCTTTGATTTGACAAGTTCCTATGTTTCTCTTGGTTATAGGCCATGGAGGAAACTATCATTGCTTTTGTCGTACGATGCCCGAAAGAATATATACTATTATGAGACATTCAAGAATACGATAGATAGTATATTGGACAAGGAAATGAGGCAAGGATTGCGCTTTCAATTCAATTATCGTCCTATTAAATACGTAAGTTGGGGGGGCAATGCAGGATACAGGTTTCAGAAATCCGATCCTAAGCCTTCCATCAATGCAAGTTCTTACATCAATTACAGCCAACTGCCGCTTTTACATGTTTCAACGACAATCAATGCAACAAAGCTGAAAACCGCATACTTGGATGGTATGATGTATGGGCTTCAGTTTTCAAGGGATTTGATACCTGGTAAACTTTCTGCAGAATTGGAAGGGCGTTATGTCGATTATCAATTTTTGAATTCGCCTACAACGCTCCAACAGAAGATTGGAGAATTCAGTTTGTACTGGCAAATTGCCAATAAAATTGCTTTGTCTGCAGACTTTGAGGAAACATTTGAAAAAGGGAATAATTATTCAAGGATTTTCCTGAATCTGACGAAGAGGTTTTAATCCAGATTTTTTTGGATTCAAGCTTTTTTGAGAATCATTCTAAAAGTAGTTCCTTTTCCAATATCAGAGGTTTTTACAAAGATCTTACCATTGTGGTTTTCCTCTATGATGCGTTTTACTAAAGATAAACCCAAACCCCAGCCACGTTTTTTGGTTGTATAACCTGGCTTGAAGACCGACTTGAAGTTTGACTTAGCTATACCCTTTCCAGTGTCAGTGACGTCAATGATCAAGTTTCTGCCTTCAGGTATGACATTGATGTCAATTTTACCAGTTGCATCCATGGCGTCGATGGCATTTTTGCAAAGATTTTCAATGACCCATTCGAAAAGTGGAATATTGAGGAAAACCCGAATATCCTGATCTGGAAGATGTGTTGTTATTGCAATCTTCCGAGAGCTTCGATTACGCATATATTGTACTGCATTTTCGAGAGCTGGTTTTATATCTTGCGGTGTTGGTTCCGGCTTAGATCCGATTTTTGAAAACCTCTCAGCAATAGTGTGCAACCTTTGAGTATCTTTTGATATCTCCGCAAGTAGATTTTCATCTACATTCTTTAGTTTTAATAAATCGACCCAGGCCATTAAGGAAGAAATAGGTGTGCCAAGCTGGTGTGCCGTTTCCTTGGAAAGTCCTACCCAGACGCGATCCTGTTCTGCCCGTTTCGAAGTATTTAAAGCGTAGACGGTAACTACCAGAAAGATGAACATGACTAATAACTGTATGATGGGGAAATAGGTCAGTTTTCGCAACAAATTAGAGTCATCATAATAGACGTAATTTGAAACCTCATTATCCATTTTGATTATGATGACTTTCTTTTTGTGAATGATCTTCTGAGCCACACGATTTAGCTCTGCTTTATCGTTCGCGTCTGATAAATTAAGGTTTTTATTGTTGATTATTACACCATTTTCGTCCGTTAGGACAGCAGGAATATTGGTATTTCCTTCTATCACTTTTAAAAGTAAAGTGATATCCATTTCTACCCCTTCAGCTGGCTCTGTAGCCATTAGCCGAATAGCTTCTGCCCAAATTTCCATTTTCTTTTTCTCTTCATTGGCCAAGTCATTGGCCAGACGATTGGAAAAAAAAGTGGAAGCGATGGTTATGATAGCTGCCCCTGTAAAGAAGGCTATGCGCATAAAAAAGGAGTAGTCGTGTTTTCTGGCCATAGTTTAAATATCTAATTCGGCCGAAACCGGGCAATGGTCGGAGTGTACAGCGTCGCTGTGGATGTTGGCTGCTTTTAGACAATCTTGTAGATTGTTGGTAATCAAATGGTAGTCAATACGCCAGCCCATGTTTCTAGCTCTTGCAAAGGTCCGGTAATTCCACCAGCTATACTTTTCCGGACTTTGGTCAAAAACTCGAAATGTATCGATGAAACCGCTTAAAATCATTTGGTCGAACCAAGCGCGCTCTTCGGGTAAAAAGCCGGAAACATTCTGATGGCGTTCCGGATGATTGATATCTATGGCTTTGTGACAAATGTTAAAGTCTCCACATACAAGAAGATTAGGTCGTTCTTTTCGAAGTTCAAGTAGGAATATGAAAAAATCTGCTAAAAATTCCATTTTGAAGGCTTGCCTTTCGCCTCCTGTGGTTCCGGAAGGTATGTACACGCAAACAAGGGTGAAGTCTCCAAAATCGGCGCGTAAAACCCGTCCCTCACTGTCATACTTGTGATTGTTCATGCCGACGACTACTCTGTCAGGCTCTTTCTTCGAAAGAATAGCCACTCCGCTATAGCCTTTCTTTTGTGCAGAGTGATAATAACAATAGGGATAACCAGCATCCATGAACGTAAAAGTATCTATTTGATCGGGTTGAGCTTTTGTTTCCTGAAAGCAGACAATGTCCGCATCTTCTTGTTTTAAATAATCGGCTAACCCTTTATTGATAGCAGAACGAACTCCGTTTAGATTGTAGGAGAGTAGTTTCATTGTGTTGGTTATTAAAGTGCGTTTTCGGTTGACTTTTGAAAGAATTTTGATGCAAAGACAAATTCATTCAACTTTTCGTTTTTGGCATGGAACAAATCCTCTTTGGTGCCTTCCCATTCTTTTTCACCCTGATGGATGAATACGATATTTTCTCCCATCGTCACAACGGAATTCATGTCATGGGTGTTGATAACAGTTGTCATTTCATATTCCTGCGTGATATCCATGATCAACTCATCAATTTTGATGGATGTTAACGGATCCAAACCCGAATTTGGCTCATCACAAAACAGGTATTTCGGATTAAGCGAAATGGCCCTGGCAATAGCAGCCCTCTTTTGCATACCGCCACTTATTTCAGATGGAAATAAGGAGTATGCATCTTTTAAACCAACACGGTCAAGGCAATATTTGGCGCGTTTAATCTGATCACTGGCACTCAATTCAGAAAACATATGCAAAGGAAAAAGAACATTATCCTGAATAGTCATCGAATCAAACAGTGCTGAACCCTGAAATAACATACCCAATTCACTACGCAAGAAGGTTCGTTCTTTTTTACCCATAGCAGCTAAGCGCCTGTTGTCATATACAATATCACCTGAATCCGGTTCCAAAAGGCCTATGACGCATTTAAGCAGAACCGTTTTCCCGGATCCGCTTTGCCCAATGATGAGGTTGGTTTTTCCAGTCTCGAAAACGGTGCTGATTCCTTTTAGGACTTCTTTGCCGTCAAAAGATTTATGAATGTCTTCGAGTTGAATCATGACAACAATAATTTGGTAAGAATAACATTGAACAACAGAATAAGAATGCTGCTGTTTACAACGGCATTGGTACTGGCTTTTCCCACATCAAGGGCACCACCATAAGCATAATACCCGTAGTATGAGGATACCGATGTGATAATTAAAGCAAAAATGATTGATTTGATAATGGAGTAATAGATGTACCAGGGTACAAACCAGTATTGAATACCGTAGATGTAGGTGGAAGGGGTTATCAGGTCTGTAAAAACGCTGACAAAATAACCACCGAGCAATCCGCAGAACATACTATAAATAATCAGAAAGGGTATAAAGAGGACGAATCCAGTAATCTTTGGAAGAATAATGAAGTTGGCAGAATTGACTCCCATGATATCCATGGCGTCAATTTGCTCAGAAATACGCATTGTGCCAATTTCGGATGCGATGTTTGAACCAACTTTTCCGGCTAGAATCAGGCAAAGAATACTGGAACAAAACTCCAACAACAATGTATCACGGGTCACCAAGCCAACGGTATAGTTTGGCAGAAGCGGATTTTCTATATTCATTTGGGTTTGCATGGTCATAACAGCCCCCATAAATAAGGAAATAATCAACGTGATAGCCAGGGAATCAGCGCCCAGCTTTTCAATTTCTTTCCAAGTCTGTTTAAAAAAAAGTCTCCACCTTTGCGGAACGGAAAAAGTTTGATACATCAGCAAGCTGTATCGTCCGACATGTTGCAATATATTCATTGAAAATGTTTTTGAGTTTGTTTCACGTAATCCTGAAGTGACATTAAACAGCTTTTGTTTCTGCTGCAGCTTCTTGAAACGTTTGTGTTCGTAATGCAAATATACTTTAATCCTTTTAACACGCGCGTTTTTTCCAAGTACTTTTAGTACTTTTGTGGTTCAAATCGAATATATACTAACACTATATGCCGGAACAGGAACTGGTGCTTCGCACCGAAAATTTGGTTAAACGTTACCGTAACCGTACGGTTGTTGATCATGTATCTATAGAATTGCACCAAGGTGAAATTGTTGGACTGCTGGGCCCTAATGGAGCTGGCAAGACTACAACATTTTACATGACTACAGGCTTAGTTATACCAAACGAGGGCAGAATATTCCTGGGCGAAACTGATATTACCGATTATCCTGTTTTTAAGCGAGCTCAGAGTGGTATCGGTTATCTGGCTCAGGAAGCGTCCGTCTTTCGTAAAATGACAGTGGAGGATAATATTCGCTCCGTCTTGGAAATGACCAAAATGACTCCAGCTGCTCAAAAGGAGAAACTTGAAAGCTTAATTGAAGAATTCCACCTTGGTAAAGTTCGTAAAAATATTGGCGACCGTCTTTCAGGTGGTGAACGCCGCCGAACAGAAATTGCCCGTTGTCTGGCTATCAGTCCTAAATTTATTATGCTTGATGAACCATTTGCCGGTGTCGATCCTATTGCCGTTGATGATATTCAGAAAATCGTTGCCAACCTGGTGACCAAAAACATTGGAATTCTCATCACGGACCACAATGTGCAAGAGACTTTATCAATAACAGACAGGGCTTATATGCTTTTTGAAGGTAAAATTCTGTTCCAAGGTACACCGGAAGAACTAGCTGCCAATGAGATCGTGCGTCGCAAGTATCTGGGTGTCAATTTCGAGTTGAAAAGAACAACGCACCGTCAATAGTCATTAACGATGCGTTTTTGTATTTTTTATTGAGACGTTTTAATTTAGATATAATCGTCCCCTTTTTTCAATTGAGTGTCTATCACGAATTGACGAATTTCCTGCTCATCATCTTTTTTACAAATCATCAGAACATTGCCAGACTCTGCAACGATGTAGCCGTCCATTTTATGTAGAACGGCCAGTTTGCCTTCTGGTAAGGAAATTAGGTTGTCGTGACTATCGTAAAGAATGGCGTCGCATTTAAGAACTGCATTTTGATTTTCATCTTTTGGGGATAGTTCGTGCAAGGATCCCCAGGTACCCAAGTCAGACCAACCAAAATCAGCTTGTAATACATAAATATTGGATGCCTTTTCCAGTACACCATAGTCAATAGAAATATTTGGACAAGCGGGGAAGATATGATCAATGAATTCTTCTTCTTTTGGAGTATTGAAAAAAGCCTGTCCACTGTTGAAGCGGCTTGCTATATCTGGTAAAAGTTCATCAAAAGCAGTTAAGATCGTTTGAACATTCCATAAGAAAATGCCGGAATTCCACATGAATTCTCCACTTTCCAAAAAGACCTTGGCTAATTCCTTATTGGGCTTTTCAGTAAAAGTCTTGATTTTAGAAATATTGTCGAGTTTCTCTCCGTCAATCTGAATATAACCATAACCAGTTTCAGGACGGTTGGGCTTCATTCCAAGAGTAAGGAGCGTTTTGTGCTTTTCTACAAATTTCAGTCCCACCTCAATGCGTTCCAGGAAATCTTTTTCATTCAAAATCAGGTGGTCAGAGGGTGCAACGACCATGTTGGCTTTTGGATTGACCGCTCGGATACGGTTAGCGGCAAAAGCAATGCAAGGGGCAGTATTTCGACGTTGTGGCTCCAATAATATTTGATTTTCCTTAATTCCAGGGAGTTGCTCCATAGTCAACTCCTTATACTTCTTGTTGGTGACAATATAAATATTCTCTATCGGAATAATCTGACTGAAACGGTCAAATGTTTGCTGAAGAAGAGATCGGCCTGTACCAAAGAAGTCCAGGAATTGTTTGGGATATGTTGAACGACTGGCTGGCCAGAAACGACTTCCGATTCCGCCACTCATAATTACACAATAGTTGTTATTCATATGTTTTTATTGATTGAACGATTAGTCCAAAGATAAGGAATAGACAGATATGTAGCAATCAAAAGATCACTTTTTCTTCTTTTCGGAAGCTAAAGCTTTTTTGCTCTCTGCTTTCTGAGTTTCTTCTTCTTCACGAAGTGCCTTTTGGCTTGGTTCCCAGAGTGAAGATCCAATGTCGCTCAACTCTTTTTCCAGTCGGGCCTGCTCTATTATCACCTCTTCAGGAGTTTTGCAATATTCCTTAACATTTTGATTTCTTAGGTTGGACACTTTATAGATGTCACCTTGATATCTGCGTTGATTGAAAAAGTCATAAACGCTTAAACTTGTGGCGCTATTCAGGGAATCTGCAGCTATTGACATCTGTGAGAGGTAGGGCCTGATGGATTCGAAAGTGACCCAGAACATGGGGTAAGTGCGTACTTCACCCACTTCATCCTCACGCGACAGTATGGGGCATAAAGCCATGGTTTTCACTTCCATAGATGAATTTCGTTGATTCAGAAAATATATTTCTTTTACATAAAACTGAATGACTTCTGCGCTGGGTATATCCGTACCATCTATATCAAAAATGCTTTTCTTGGTATCTTTCGGGTCTTTCTTTTCCTTGAAAGGAATATCAAAACCCTTCAACAGAGCCTTGATGTCGACGCCATATTTATCGGTAAAAACTTCTCTGCCGTCGATGTATTCATAGGCTGGGATCTGATTGTAGGCAACAAGTTCAAAGATGGTGGTAAACAAGTTCTTTTGATCGCCGTTTGGTTCGGCAGGATAATACAGTCCACCATTCTGAATTTTATGAAGATCTATAATGCGATAGACATCCCGTTTCCATACGATGTCTTCTCCTCTGACCGCCTGGGCTTCAGGTACTTTATTATGTTTCAGGGAAACGTCAGAGTAAGATCCCGGGACTTCCGCTGGTGATGTCGGTTTGTTCTGTGCATTCAACGATCCTGTCATACCAAAAATAACAAGGGTACCAATGATTAGTATGCCATTTATTCTTTTCCTGTACATCTTTATTTTCGTTTTAATTTAGTTAATAATAATTTCCATTGCACCAATGTTCTGGTCAACTCCATCCGGACCAACTGCCCTGATGGTCGAGACCCAAATGCGCTTGCCACGTGTCAGACTTTTGATTTGAGCTTTTTGACGGTCAGAAAATCTGGAACCCTCTGAGTTTTCCTGTTTGGTATTACCCATGGAGTCTTCAATGAATGTCTTAAAAGACACTACGGTGAAATTTACATCAAGCAGGTCATCGTCCAATGCTGCAATAATACCCGGAGCTGCGAGGATTTTTGCTCTTGCCATACCTGTACCTCCTTTGTATCGCCGCGTAATACCATTTGCATCCTGATATTCTATAAATGCTCTAGGCTCCGGAAGAGGTCGTACTCTGAAAATAGATTTAGCTACTTGCTGAAGTCTGCCATCCATCATGGCATTCACCGTGATGACGCATTCTTTACCTATAGCTGTAGGTCTGGCTATCCAATTGTAACCGGAACGCACCAAGGAACCATTGTTGCTTGTTGCACTGATTTGTTGTCCAGGTACACCAGGAACGGAAATGCTGACTTTGTTGTTGATGCCGGCATAAAAGACATTCATCAAAGTGTTGGAAACAGTAGCCATGGGCTCAACTACGGTGTATTTCTGTGAAAAATTATACCGTTGCAAGGTACCGTCTCCGCGACGCATCTCAATGTATCCCTGTACAGGAAATACACCGGATTTATTGGCAAATGCTTCATAAAATCCATTCTTGCGTGGATCAAGCATTCTTCCGTTGACAAAGATATCCGGTCGTTGTGTAGAGTCTTCGGCTGAGAGGATAATATTGGCACGATAAGCACCACCGCGCACTACGTTTTCTGAATTGGGAATAACGTACGCTTTTATTTGATTGACACGAAAATCTCCAACATCAATATTATTTGTCAAAATGTGTAGTGCATCACCTTCAGCTGAGCGAATATCGTTCTGCATTTTCGTAAAAATGGCAACAACAGCACCAACAGGCATATTTTCAAACATAGAAGATTCCCAGTTGTGTCCATTTCTTCTGGCTCGTTTGGAAGGCATTGTATTGAAGTTATCCATGATGGTCTTTTTTTTCAGGCTATCATTGACCAATGCTACAATGTGATTCCGATAGTTTTCAATGGCCTTCTTCAGCTCTTTGCCTTTTTTGCCTGTAGGAGGTAACATGACCCTGGCAGCAGCATCGAGATTGTCACTTTTTTTAATGTTGTGAACGTCGGCTTTTTCACCGTCACTTTCTAAGACAACAGCTAATTTGAGTGAATCGATGTAGTTGTAAAGCTTATTTGATCTTTTTCTCAGGTCCTGAGCCAAATCGTACCATTCTTTCGTTTTTTCGGGATTGGTTTTGTAGTGCTCTTCAAAGTCTGTATAAAGCACAGAATTCTTCGCACTCGCATTCAGAGTGCTGGTAGTCAAGCTATCATCAACCAATTCGAAACCACCCAGAACTTCGGATGAAACGTTCAAGGCCAACATGCACAACAGTAGGATGTACATCAGGCCGATCATTCGTTGCCTCGTGGTCTCGGGGGCGTTGCTTGCAGGCATATTTATTTCTTTTTAATAAAATTAATCAATTGATTTTGAGATCTGGACTATTTAGTCGCTTCCGGTGCTTTTCCAGCATTGAAACCACCAAAAACTGTATTTGGAGCCATTGCTTCGAGCATGCGGGTGTATATGGTATTTAGCTTGGACAGGTTGTCTGCCAGATTTTCCGTCTCCTTGTTAAAGCGATCACTATCATCCATGGATCCTTCGTACATATCCTTAATATGAACCAAGCCTTTGTTCACCCGGTCGATGGTGTCGATTTGTGAGCTGATACTTTTCAGTTGTATTTCGTAAATGGTGTTCAATCCGACCAGGTTGCGGTTTAGGTTACCCATTTGTTCCACATATCCCTTTGAATTATGGGAAATATCTTCTGAATTTTCAGTTACGTTTTTATAAGATGCCAGAAGAACATTGGAAACTTCAGCCAATGAGCCAGTGGCATCACTGAATCGGTTCAGGTTTTCTGACATATTAGAGAGTTGGCTGAGGTATTTTTCCGTTATGATGGAAACATCAGCCAGATTGTTGAGCTGATTAACAGCCTCGCCCATGCGCTTAATGCTATCAGCCAGTGTTTGAGTTTCCTCTGCTGTTAATGGTACTTGTGGAGCGATGCCGTAGTTCATTCTTGCCTGATCGGGCGAAATGTTCCCCACAGGATTGATATGTCCCCCATAGGCAGGACCTTGTGGCCCGGGTTGCCCGGAAGTATAATAATTGCCTCCACCGGGCTGCTGACCTTGTCCCGCACCTGGAGCACCATTGATATTGCCAATGACTACATTCCCACTTCCCTGAGAAAAATCAGGTTTGTCATTTTCGTCTTCTGTTTCCAGAACTGGAAAAACATTTTCCCAATGGTAATTTCTGAAAGGTGGTTCAAAAGAGGAAAGGGCAAAAATGAAAACTTCTGTCCCCAAACCTATTGCCAACATAACACCTGCTCCATCTAAGTGAAGCAACTTGAACATGGTTCCTAAAATAGCCAATGAAGCACCAAACCCATAGAAAAAGTTGAAAATGGTTTTTCCTCTGTAGCTTCCAAGAAAATTGGAAAGTTTGATCCGTATTTTTTTATGTAAAGTCATAATCGTAATTTTTTACTTTAATACTATTTTTTGGAAGATTTACCTTCACCAATTAAACTTCTTACACAGCGGAATCCAACAAAAGAACGATCTTCGTTTTGATATTCATAACTGCGTGCGCTGACTTGAATAAAGCGTGCTGCATCTTTCCATGAACCTCCTCGAACCACTTTGCGCTTATTAATGTAGACGTCGGTTTTAGCTGCGTTGTCCTGAATGCTTGGGTTCAGGTCATTTACATCTTCGTAAGCTGAAGCACTCCATGTGGATGAAGTCCATTCTGATACATTGCCAGCCATGTCAAACAAGCCATATTCATTGGCAGGATAGGTGGCCACTTTTGAGGTGATAATATGACCATCATTCGTATAACCTCCTTTTGAAGGCTTAAAATTGGCATAATAACAACCGCGTTCTGCATCCGTCTTATCACTTTTCCAGGGGTATTTCCCCACTTTTTGTTTTCCACGTGCAGCGTATTCCCATTCTGCTTCGGTTGGCAACCTATATTCAAGGGCTTTTTGTCCGCGAGCGCTAATAGCTTGATTTAGGTAAGTGGTTCTCCAGTGACAGAATGCAACGGCTTGCTCCCAGGAAACTCCAACAACAGGATGTGTGTTGTAAGCAGGGTGTGAATAATAATTGTGCAAATAGGGATCGTTGTAGCTGTTGGTGAAATCATTAACCCAACAGGTCGTATCTGGATATATGGCAATGATGCGTGTATTCAGAAAGTCAAATCGAGAGGATAGAGGTCTGGTGATAGATGTGTTGACTACTTCTCCGTTTTCAGCGATATAGGCAGTATCCTTTGTAATCATGACACTTGGCAACTGAGCAGGATTGATGTCAGTGTTCCGTGTACGCTTGATGGCATTCAGTTGGTTGGATCGTTTTGCCTCAGCTGCGTAATCAAACCATTCGTAACGATACAAGACAAGATCAGTGTTTGTCCTATAGCCCCCCAAAACTTCGTCCTTGATTTTCAGGTAGTTTAAGGCCGTTATTTCTTCATCTGTGGCTTGTCTTTGATCTGGAATGGGTACTCTCCAATCTAAGTGCGGTGTAACTGGTTCACCTTTCACCTCTGTAATTTTATAATCTTCATTACCTCCAAAAGCAGGATCTGCCAATTTTTCACGGGTGATGGAATCGCAAACCCATTTGACAAATTGTTTATACTGACCGTTGGTTATTTCAGTCTCATCCATCCAGAATGGACCAACAGAAACGTTTTTGGAAGGGGTATTTAATCCAAAGATACTGTCTTTTTCAGCCTGTCCCAATTCAAAAGTGCCTTCCTGGATCAAAACCATCCCATAGGGATTCGGTTCACTCCAAGGAGTACTTTTAACTCCAATCAATTCACCATTGTCGTACGACCCGCACGAGGTTAGCAGAATAATAGCCAAACCTGTAATGATTTTGTTTCTCATATTTTTATAATATACGTACACTTTTTTGTTTTTTACTTACACTCGCTGTTCCAATTTTTTTGACGTATCCAAGGAAAATCTCATGACTGCCACTTGAAAATTTTGCGACAGCTGAAGTTGATATTCCATAGGCATAACCTATGCTCAAACCCTGCGGCAACTTGATGCCAACCATCACATTCACTGCATCCTGATATCTCCAGCTCATACCACCCCAGTATTTATCTTTATATAGCACCTTTCCCGAAAGGTCAATTTGCCAGGACGTCAAATCTGTTTTTAGTAAGAATGAAGGTTGCACCGTGTATAACGGGTTTGTTAAAGCAATATTGTATCCATTTGTTAAATAATAGGTTCTGGAGGCTATTGTTTTGTAACTTTCACTGTCAGTAGCATCTGATCCGGACTTCAGTTTGATGGTTGATTCCAGTAGGTGTGAAACAGAAAGTCCTCCGTAATAAGTGTTGTGATCATACCAGATACCAATGCTGAAATCAGGTATAGTACCTTCCAAAGTGCCCTTTGGGATCGACAGATCTGTGCTTGTATGATAATCGCTGGTTGGTATATAGATTTTATCTGCGTCGAAATTTTCTTGCAAAATGCCACCTTGTAAACCCAGACTCAATTCCCCTTCACCCATTGTCTTTTTATACGAATATTGAAGTTGTATTAATTGTGTGCTGAAAAGACCTATTGATTCTTTCAGAACAAGAATCCCCAATCCGTGTTTCTGATTGTTGAGGCTAAATGGCATGGATGCATTCAGGAACATGGAGTTTGGTGCATTGTCAATGCCTACCCATTGCTGGCGGTTTAACAGTGAAATAGTAAGATCGCTGCCTTGCCCTGCTACTGCAGGATTGAATGTGCTCGGTGCCAGCATGTACTGAGTAACCTGGGCGTCATACTGCGCAGAAACCCTATTGCTTAGAAAAAGCAACAGGAGCAGTAAATAGCATGGTATAGTACAATTTATTCTGAATTTCATATTAAAACGTGCTGTGCAATAGGGCCCTTCATTTCCTCTTGGGATAAGATACACAAGATATAAACAGATAAAAATAGAAAAAATTGTTTAAAAACTAAGGAAAAGCGATGAGTTGAACAAAAAACAAGGCGATTCAAGATTGAACCGCCTTGTTTGATACCCTGAAAACAGGGATAAAAAGCTTAATACTCTTCCTCGTTAAAGAAGAAATCTTCTTTACTTGGATAATCTGGCCAAATATCTTCAATGCTTTCGTAAATTTCTCCTTCATCTTCCATTTCCTGAAGATTTTCAATCACCTCTAAAGGTGAACCTGAGCGCATGGCATAGTCGATTAATTCATCTTTTGTGGCAGGCCATGGTGCATCTTCTAACCTTGATGCGAGTTCTAATGTCCAATACATAGCGGTTTATTATTTACAGGGTTTTCTATTAGCTAAAAATCAACTTGTTATATTATTTTCTAGTTGTAAGAGTGCCCTTTTTATTTTGACGCAAAAGTAAACTATTCTATTGATAAAACAAGTGTTGATTAATCTTTTATTTTGTACTATCCCAAAAATATTCCTCACCATCCATCAGGCAGCATTTTCGGCTTAATACAAAAAAGTAGTCGGAGAGTCTGTTTAGGTAGCGTTGAATGGCATTATCAACAGAATAAACCTTTGAAACTTTTACGACATTACGTTCCGATCTTCTGCAAACGGTCCTACAAACATGGCACATTGCAGCTGTCTTATTTCCACCAGGAATAACAAAATGATGAATTTCGGGTAAAAGTGCTGTAATTCCATCAATTTCAGATTCGATGGTCTGCAACATTTTTTCTGAAACCGGTTCAGGAATCTTTAAATCTGTGGAAGATTGATCTGTAGCCAGATAGGACCCGATTTTAAACATATAGTGCTGAACATCCTGTATAAAAGAACGGTCGTGCAGTTCCAGTTTGCCAGACAGCAGAACGCTGATGAATGCGCCCAATTCATCTATACTTCCATACGCCTCCAGCCGGATATCGTCTTTTGAAACCCTTGTCCCACCAATTAAGCCGGAGGAGCCATTGTCTCCAGTTTTAGTATATATTTTCATAAAGTTTTAAAATTCGTTCGAAGCACATAATTTTTCTTGCTTAGTTCGGGATTAAATAATAAGATTCCGAGGTCATACGTATCTATTGATATTTGAACTTTCTCGTGGCTTCGGATCTTTTTCCAGACTGCGTCCATTTTGGGATTCTTATGTATGTCCATTAAGACAAAAATAGAGCCAATATTGTTTAGAGATAAACATTTTTTAAATAATTCGAACGTTTCCTGCGGGTCTGAAATATAATTGAAAAGGACAAAATCCAGACTGTCAAGCTCCTTTAGTATTGTTGCTAAATCCTCCTGAGGTTTTATTAAATGCAGATTTATTTGATTCAAATCCTGCTCGTGGAAACTTTTTAGTGCCAATCCTGCCAATTCGGCTGATTTTGTCACACTGAAGCATTTGGCATCTGGTTTTGCCATGGCCATGTATAGTGTTTCTATGCCAATATATGTTCCTAATTCAAGTAAAGTCTTAAATGATGCATCCTCTATGATGCGAAAAATGATTTGACCGTTAAAGGCATCTTTGCTCCGAAGTCGCTTACTGTGATTTTTTAGAATTGAGAAGTTTTCATTGTATATTTTTTTTCTCTGTGTCTCAATCTGTTTGAAGCAATAGAATGGGTTTTTTTCTTGCAGTACAGATGTTATGAAGCGATATAAATAGGGAGAATGAATACCATGTCCCTTGTGGTTTCGTGTTTTGAATCTGTAAAAGATTCTTTTTTTCATTCTGTAAAAAGGTTGAACCATGTTTTTTTTATGCTTAATTGTCTAGTTGCTGGCTCAAAGATACAAAACGTACGATTTTAGCGAACAATTTTAGGTAGTTTTACGTAGTCAATTCACCTGTTTTTTTCAAACTATTTTTGATGTTCTGATTATTAAATAAATGACTATGGAAAAACTGAAAGTAGATATTAAATACCCAAAAATGCCCAAGGTTAAATTGTTGGATGAATTCAAGGCTTTTGCCCTGAGAGGAAATGTTGTAGATATGGCCGTAGGTATCATTATTGGAGCCGCATTTGGCAAAATTGTGACTTCCATTGTCAATGATATCATTATGCCTCCAATTGGTATGCTCTTAGGAGGGGTAAATTTTACAGATCTTAAGGTTGTAATGAGCCAAGCTATAGGTAATAAACCTGCAGTTTCGCTCAATTATGGCAATTTCATTCAATTGGTTCTTGATTTCCTGATAGTTGCCTTTGCTATTTTTATGGTCGTAAAAGGTATTTCAAGGCTTAGAAGGAAAGAAGAGGTTGCACCTGCCCCTGTTGTAACACCAACCCCTGCTTCTCCAAGCAAAGAAGAGCTCCTTTTGACCGAGATTCGGGATTTATTAAAGAAAAATGTCGAAAAATAAAAAGTTCGCTTATTTATTTTTCGACATTTTTAAAAAGTCGGGGTCTATTTGTTGTTAAACAATGCTGACTCTGACTTTTTTTGTCTTAAGTTTACTATTGTTGACCGTTTGGATCAATTCATCTACTTTAGAGCTGTGAACAGCAACATAAGAGCAGTCCTGTTTGACTTCTATAATTCCAAGGAATTCTTTGGCCAAATTGCCTTGCTTTAGGAACAATCCTGCAATATCGCCTTTAGAAATTTTATCTCTTCTTCCTCCGGTTATATAGAGTGTTTCCCAGGATGGAGCCTTGGATGCCGGAGCATTTTTGAGTTTCTCAACTGCCACGTTTTTTATAAAATCAGGTAGATCTTCTTTCTCCCATTTGAGAATATAGGCGGTACCGTCAGTGTTCATTCTGGCAGTTCGTCCGTTTCTGTGTGTGAATTCCTGACTTCTTGGTGGAAGCTGGAAGTGGATGATAAATTTTAGCTCAGGGATGTCGAGTCCTCTGGCCGCCAGGTCAGTTGCTACGATGAGCTGGTAGGTTCCGTTGCGAAATTTGATAAGCGTCCTTTCTCTATCAATTTGCTCCATACCTCCGAAAAAGCAACCATGTTGAATTTTGTTTGCCGTTAGGTGATTGCTTATTTCCTGAATGGTTTCCTTGAAATTGCAAAAAATGATACCGGGTTGATTGCCAATATGCCCCAATGTCTGAATCAATGTCCTTAGTTTGTCCTTGGAAGGAGATACTACGGTCCTGATTTTTAACTGGGTGATTTTTTCATGGGAAAAATCGATATATACTGGTTTTTTAAATCCGACAAAGGCTGGAATTTCAACTGCTTTTGTAGCCGAGGTCAATATTTTTTTCTCTACATGAGTTAAAGCTGTCAGGATGTCGCTCATTTCAGATTCAAACCCAATTTCGAGTGATTTGTCAAATTCATCAAGAACCAGTGTCCGGATAAACTCTGTTGAAAACCTTTCTCTTCTTAAAAGATCTGCGACCCTGCCAGGTGTGCCTATTAATATAGTTGGATTGTGCTTAAGGTCCATCTTATCCTGGTATCCTGCACGACCACCGTAAACCGCATTGGTTTTATAACCGGTTCCCATTTCACGGATCACTTGTTCTATCTGAAGGGCTAATTCTCTGGATGGTACAAGTATCAATACCTGAATTTCAGGGCTTTCTACATCCAGATCTTCGAAAATAGGCAATAGATAAGCCAATGTCTTACCTGTACCTGTTGGTGAAAGTAGAACAACGTCTGAGTTGGAAAGAATGGCCGCCTGGGCTTCTTCTTGCATCGGGTTGAGTTTCTCAATCTTCAGCTTGGCCAGGATTTCCTCCTGATTTTTAGGGCTATTTGTCATAGGCGCAAAGATACGACGCATTGGACGAATTACAATACGATGCTATCTACTGTTTCTTTTGCTGTTGGGTTTTGTTGTTTTTCTATTGGTTGAATTACCAGAAGCAGGCTTTTTGGATCCTGTTCCGCCTTCTTTAGATTTGCTTGATTTGGTCTTACCTGAACTTGGCGAAGACCGATGAATTGAGCGGTAATCCTTGTTAGCGGGTGCCTTTTGTTTCACAACTGGACGTTCTTTGACAACTTTCTCATCTTCTGAACTGGATTTCTCGACCATCAGGTAGATTTGTTCCAATTCCGTTTCTGTCAAATCTCTCCATTCGCCCAAGGGGATACCTTTTAAAGAGATATTCATAATACGAACCCTTTCCAATTTAATTACATCGTGTCCGAAATGCTCGCACATCCTCCGGATTTGCCTGTTTAATCCTTGAATAAGAATTATCCGGAAACGATTTGTATCTTCACGTACAACCTTGCATTTCTTGGTATTCACACCCAGGATGGGTACTCCTTTTGACAAACCTGCAAGATCTTCATCCGAAATGGGATTTCTCAAGGTTACAATGTATTCTTTTTCATGTTTATTGCCAGCACGCAAAATTTTATTGACCATATCTCCGTTGTTAGTCAGGAAGATGAGTCCTTGTGAATCTTTATCGAGTCGTCCAATCGGAAAAACTCGCTTATGATGGTGAACGAAATCAATGATGTTACCTGGAATTTCTTGTTCGGTGGTGGAGGTGATGCCTACTGGCTTATTGAGTGCAATAAAAACGATTTCTTCCTCTTGTCTTGGCTCTATCTCTTGACCACTTACCCGAACCCGGTCTCTGATCTTGACCATGTCGCCAACGACGGCTTTACGGCCATTGATAAAGACATGACCTTCTGCAATGTATTTATCGGCTTCTCGCCTGGAACAGAGTCCACTTTCGCTGATAAACTTGTTGAGGCGCACTGGTGGGACGTATTTATGCATGTTGAATTATTTAATAAAATGTTTGTATTGTTAGCGGATGGTCAAAAGTCCGTTTTCCCTGAGAGATTGTAGTGATTTTGAATACCAAAATAGCTCAAAATTGTCAAATTGCTTCTCGAAATCTTCTTTTATCTGTGAAAAAGTGAGTACTGAAGTTTCAGATACAGTCAGTTTGTCCAAAAGATTTAGTATCCAACCTCCTTCTTGCGGGGCCATCGTTATTTGTATACTTTGCGTTTTTCCGTGGAAAGTCATTTGCAGTATTTCTTTCGTCTGACCTTTATTTACTTTTTTGGCTTTTTTCAGGATGGGCATTTGACCCAACCAAATGATTTTGTCGGTTGGTTTGTTTAAATTGGATTCCTGATCATTCAGGCATTTCTCGATAAAACCTTTGGGGATGCTTGTTTTTGGAATACCAAACTCAAACCATTCTTGTAGATTCAGATCAAAACCAATTCCGTTCATAAAATTAAGCAATGATTTTTTTAAACCATAACTGAACTTTTCGTGATGTATGTTTGTTTTATCATCGTATTCTATATCATTATTTGCGAATGATATATCTTTATGTAATGGTGTAATGCCGTAGCCCTCTGGATTACGGAAAATAAGGCTATGTGCTGTAAGCGAAAACTGATGCCAGAAACCCGATTGAATAATGCCCATTTCAAACATTTGTCGGACCATCTCCAGGCTATCCACCGTCTCCTGTACCGTTTGAGTAGGATAACCATACATTAGATAGGCATGTACCATAATACCCGCTTCTGTGAAATGATCCGTAACTCTGGCTACTTGTTCGACTGTTACACCCTTGTTAATCAAGGATAGAAGGCGGTCTGATGCTACTTCCAGGCCCCCTGAAACGGCAATACAACCGGATGTTTTTAGTAATAAACAAAGATCTCTTGAGAAGCTTTTTTCGAAACGAATATTGGTCCACCATGAAACAGTTAACCCTCTTCGTATAATCTCTAATGCAATTTCTGCCATTAAAGAGGGTGGTGCAGCTTCATCCACAAAATGAAATCCCTTTTCTCCTGTCTGTGCCATAATTTGTTCCATCCTATCCACCAGAATTTTTGCAGATATAGGCTCGTAATTATGAATGTAGTCCAGAGTGACATCGCAAAAGGTGCATTTTCCCCAATAACAGCCATGCGCCATGGTTAGCTTGTTCCATCTTCCATCACTCCAAAGGCTGTGCATCGGGTTGGTAACTTCGATCACCGATATGTATTTATCCAGATGGAGGTCCGAGTAGTCTGGGGTGCCAAGTTGATTTTGTTTATAATCGTTTCTTGGAGAAAGGTTATTATAAATAACTTTCCCGTTTTCAGATAGAAAGGTCCTTTTGAAAAGTTTGTGATCTGGATTGTCTGATCCCGGATTCATGACATTCGAATGTATCAATTCGAGTGGCAATTCTCCATCATCTAAGGAAATGAAGTCAAAGAATTCAAAAACCCTTACATCGGTCAGGCTTTTCAATTCAGTATTCGGAAAACCCCCGCCCATGGCAATCCTGATATGGGGATACTTTTTTTTGATAAATTGAGCACATCGAAAGGCACTGTAAAGGTTTCCGGGGAATGGCACAGCTATTCCGACCAATTTAGGTTGATGGTCTTTTAGCTGCTTGTCAAAGATGTCCAGAGTTATATCGTCTATCAATGTATTTTTGCCCTGTAGCATCTCGTACAGTTCGTCAAAACTGTTAGCACTTTTACCTAATTTTTCAGCATATCGGCTGAATCCAAAATGCTCATCTATGCATTCAACAATAAAATCAGACAGATCTTCCAGGTACAAAGTTGCAAGGTGTTTTGCCTTGTCCTGAAAACCCATGATACCGAAAGCCCAGTCAAGTTCGTCAATCTGATCAAATTTGGAGGCTTGCGGCAGAAAATCTTCTCCACATATCTGCCTGGCCATTGTTTGATTTTTCCCTTGAAGAAAGGAGATTACATCCTCGATCGTTCGGAAATAGTCGAACCTTAGCGTGTAAATTCTTTTAGCATTTGCAGATAGAATGCTGTTGTTTTGTTGAGCGAAATCAAAGAATGTCTCCAGCCTTTTTCTTGAAAAGATCTCCTGGATCACATCAATACCTAAATCCAATTGATAGGAGCTGATATTTTTTGTGTTCAAGAAACCTTTCAGGTAGGCAGTGGCCGGGTAGGGCGTGTTCAACTGTGTGAAAGGTGGTGTTAAAAGGAGGACTTCTTTCAATAGGACGTATTTTAATTGTTGACCTGTTATTTCTCACAAAGATACGGATTTCAAAAGAAAAACCCCGACCATTTTTGGACGGGGTTTTAGTAGATTATTACTGCTTAAAAACGTTTTTTACAAGACGCTTAGCCGCTTTATTTGATAGTAATAGAATTCAGCAAGTCCGTTTTGCCGTCGTTAACCAGCTTAACGATCAATTCGCCAAACAAGGTGTTTTGCCATGCAAACCAATCACGAGTGTATTTGGAAGCGTCGTTCTTATTGTAGGATTCATGCATAAAACCTTTACCTGCGTCTGTGGACATCAAAGATTCGATGCAAGTCTTGATTTCAGCGTCATCGGTGCTGGTGAAAGCTTTCATCATGATGCTCATAGGCCAAATCATATCATAACCACAATGAGGTCCACCGATGCCTTCACCTGCTGTACCCTTGAAGAAGTAAGGATTGCTGTCGCTCCATACAAACTTACGGGTGTTTTGGTAGATAGGATCTTTCACATCCATATCGCCCAAATAAGCCATAGCCAGAAGGCTGGGAACGTTTGCGTCATCCATCAGCAATTGATTGCCAAATCCGTCCACTTCAAAAGCATAGATTTTTCCGTATTTAGGATGATTGTTGACAGCGTATTTCTGAAGTGCTTCCTTTACTTCATTAGAAAGGTCAGTGCATTCTTTTGCCAATCCAGCCTTACCATTTACCTTATTAAGAATTTCTGCTGCTTTGTTGAGTGATGTTACAGCAAAGAAATTGGAAGGAACCAGGAATTGAAGTGTTGTAGCATCGTCAGAAGGACGGAAAGCTGAAACAATCAGACCAACAGGATTGACTGGCGCACCAAGACCATCGTTGTTCAGGGTATCCAATGCACGATCTGTTTTACGTTTGAATTTGTAGGGACCAACACCTTCCTTGCGTTGTTGTTCTTTGAATGTTTTAAGGATAGCTTCTACAGCTTTCATCCAGTTTTCATCAAAAATAGATGCATCGCCTGTAACTTTCCAGTATTCGTAAGCCAAACGGATGGGGTAGCACAAAGAGTCAATTTCCCATTTGCGTTCGTGCAATTCTTTTTTCATATCGGTTTGGTCTGTCATCCAGTCGCCGCCTGTAGGACCATCGTTGAAAGCGTTGGCATAGGCATCAATATTAATGCATAAGAACTGACGGCTGATCACTCCTTTTAGCATTTTTTTTAATGCTTCGTCCTGATTAGCGTATGCAATATATGGATATACCTGAGCACCTGAGTCACGCAACCACATGGCATGGATATCACCTGTGTAAACAAAGGTGTCATCTTTACCATCTTTTATGCGATAATGAACAGTTGTGTCAATGGTGTTTGGGAAACAATTTTCAAACATCCAGGCCAATTTTGGGTTGGTCAGTATACTTTTGATACGATCAATTTCCTTCTCAACTGCGACAGATTTAAACAATCTGTTTTCAAGTGTAGGACGGTTGGTGGGTAAGTAAAATGCTACTTGTTTTACTTTCTCCTTTTTCTGTTTTGGTTTAGCCTTGTTGACATTTACATTGTCAATAGAAGCGACACTCATTGCTGAAGCATTCATGCTCAGTGTCATGCTTGGACTTGGCTCTGCAAATGCAGCATGAACAGTCAAAAGCGCTCCTGCAATCAGAATGAGATTAATAGATTTCTTGTTCTTCATTTTGAATAGATTTGAATTATTTAGTGTATTATTTAGTTGCTCCCAATCTGGCATACATCTCAGCCATTGCTGCTTGTGTTAACAGCCATCTGTTTTTTTTACCATCCACTTTCTTCCAGTCTTCACCAAAAAGACCTTGTGCGTCTTTGGCATGATCCCAAGAGTAGTCCATTGTTTTTTGGACGTCATTAATGTAGGCTTTATTTCCATCAATTTGGTACAATTCAATGAATCCCCTCAACATAACAGCTGTGAACCATACATTCCCGTTTTTCAACATACGAAATGCTTTACCCTTTTCAGGCTGAAATTCTTCGAAGAAAAATTGATGGCAGGCATTGGCGATGTTTTGAGCATCCGTCAAATATTTTTTATCTTTTGTTAGTTTGTATAAAAGAGAAGCGGATTGAATCATTTGTCCACTGTTGTAGGCAAATTTTGCACGACCAATTCTTCCATTAAGACCTTTGTTGTCAAAATAGAGATAGTCTGTGGAATCTTGCAGGTTCTTCTTTGTCCATTCGTACAAAGCCTGACCCTCTTTGAAATAAGAACTGTCTTTTGATGCCAAAAAGAGTTTCAGAGCATAAACAGATCCGGGAGCATTGGAGCAGGTGTTCTTGCTGTGCTTTTTTTGCTCACACCAATAAATACCTCCACCCAGTTTATCATCTGTGCCACTTTGAATAAATTTCCAGACACCTTTTGATTTGTCCAGGTATTTTTGTTCATGGGTCGCCAAATACAGGTCTGCATAATCAATACCGATCCAGATATTGTCATCGTAAAAGCGGTCGGAAGGTGCTTCTGTTTTGATATAAGAGGAGTAGGCCCATGGTTCGCGTTTGGTGTCAGCGTACTCTTCCAGTCCTATCAATACTTTATTGTCCATCGCTTTTTGATAGTCACTGTTTTCCGTTGCTTCCAGTAGTGCGCTTGTGGCAGACATTGTTCCTGAAAATGGCCACAAATAGGAAAATGGGTTCACCTTTTCCTGATCGCTAGCAGTGTATGTAGCAATAAATTTATCATCAAACGGATAGGTTTCACGAAGCAAAGCGCTCCCCTGAACACCAAAGTGCGTGTAGATGGAATCTAGAATGGCATCGGCTTTGACAACATTTTTGTTCGGTTTACTAAGGGTACTACAGTATCCACTAGTTAGAATGCATGTGCAGGCAAGGGTCAGTAATAAGGTCTTTTTTTTCATCGGTTTGATTGAACTCATTAATTTAAATTACTTTATATATCCTTCTCTTTGTAATAAAGCGGTAGCTTCCAAGAGTGTGCATGCCGCAATATTTGGGTTACCGTAAATGGGATCGGAAGGTAGTTTCGTCCAGTCACTTGAGAATAAGAAATCTCTAGAGCAACCTTTTGACCATGCGGATTTTGCATTTTTTTCCAGAATGTATAAATAATTGATTCTGTCGTCGTTATTTAGGTTTTTGCAAAGAATTAGCTGCGTGAAATAACGAATGAAAATGCCGTTAAAAAGACCGCCATCACCGTCGTCGGTACCAAAAATGACGCCAGCATTGTTAACCTTGTTTGTGATCGCATAATTTGCAGCACTTACCGCATCTGACAGGTAGGTTGCATCGTTTGTGATGTAATACAATTCGAGAGCCATTCCAATGAACGTACCTTGATTGTATATGTGATTGCCCGTAGCAAGTGTTTCTACACCATTATTATAGTTAATTCCGTCGTTAATGAACCCGGATTTGCTGTCATACAGTTTTGTTTTAACCCAATCATAACATTTTTGAGCTAGGTCCAGATATTTTTTATCTCCAAATTTGCGATACATTCTAGCTGAAAAAATCGCTGTAGGATTTGTTGCAGGTGCATTTTTGAAATTTAAGGAAGAAGTAGCCCAACTGATTCCACCTCCGGCAATGTTGTCGCTCCAGCCTACCAGAAGCCAGTCCCATAATTGAGTAGCAGCGGTTTTGTAACGGATATCACCTGTCATTTCAAAGGTTCGTAGGGTGGCGATGGCATTCCAGGCCATATCGTCATAATATTCGTTCTTAAAAGTGTTTCCGTTTTTTTTCTTAACGCCATCGTGCCATTTTACAATAACATCGGCCTGGTCGTCCAGAGAGTCGCGCATATATGCGTCTAACATTAATTCAAGCCCGTGAGCTTGTGGCCAGTAACCTTGCCAGTCATTGGTAATGGTTGTTGTTTTTGTAAAATAGGAACTTGAATAATTCCAGAAATTTTTTATTTCTGATTCTGTTGTCATTTTAGCAATAGCATTCCAGTCAGTTGTTCCCACATCTGTTTTTGGAGTTGTAAGACCTGATGCATTTTCAGACTTTGTTGGAATATAAACATCGTCTTTTTCACATCCCCAAAGTATAAAAGTCAAGAAAAGAAGTTGACTTATCCTTCTTATTGTATTCATTCGTATAATCTTTACCCTAAAATTAAATCAAAAACCCTAAGAATTTAGAAAACTAGAGATTGCTTCCGTTTAATGGGAGCAATCTCTAATTAATTATATTAAATCTAATGTTCAATAGACACTAACGTGCTTCATACTTTGCATCTATACCGATAGTGTCATTTAACTTAGATTCTCTTTTTTATTTGTATTCTTCGTTTTGAACCAGATTCTTATTGATATCCAATTCGCCTTGTGGAATAGCAAAATAGTATTTAGTGAAATCTACAGGGTTCAAAGATATAAGTTTTGTACCATTATCTGCAAATTTGTCACCATGAAGAACACCAACAACGATATTATTACTGATGTTATCCAGTTTCATCCAACGACGAAGGTCAAAGACGCGAAGACCCTCAAGTGCCAGTTCACAGCGACGTTCCTGACGAATATCAGCTCTCAGGCTTTCTTTTGATGCAGTCGGGAATGCACAGAAGGATGCATTAAAGCCGGCACGTTCGCGAATGGGTTTGATTGTACTGTTCCAAATGTTGGCGTTCATTTTGCCTTGCTCGTTCATTGATTCGGCATACATCAGAAGAACATCAGCATAACGGATCAGAATTAAATTCAATCCAGCCTGAAAAGCACCTGCAGTTGATGTTGCGTCGTAGTTTTTGCGGTAATAGTATCCGGTAACGGATTCGTTTTTACCATCTGTGCCTTTCCAACCATCGATTGTAGTGGATTTGTTGCTGGTACTGATGATAATACTTGAACCATCCTGAGCTTTCCAGGTACTACCGTCACGTACTATAGTAGCATCCATACGGAGGTCACGGCCTTCATAACCATCACCATCTTCCCATGCAGAACCATCAAGCATGCGGTAGCTGGAAACGAGTTCCTGAGTAGGAGCAATGTTGCTCAGACGTGCTCCGGCGGTAAGCGGGGCAAGGTCACGCATGTTATCCCAGGTGCGATACGTGTTAACATAACCCATATCCAGGATCACTTCACTACCATATTCCTTGGTAGGCAAGAAAATGTCAGCGTATTTTTCTTCTTTTGCATACGTGCCATTCACTGTGGTACCGATCAGTTTTTCACATTCTAACTGGCAATTAGCCCAGTCGTTGTCGTACAGATAGACTCTGGCGTTTAAAGCGATAGCTGCACCTTTTGTTATACGGCCTTTATCGACTGCTTTTTGCGTCTTGTTAGTAGGAAGGTCTGCAACAATCTCCGTGAGTTCATCGTGAATCCACTTCTTAACATCGGCTTCAGGTGTCTGCATGATGGTTTGAGACTCATCTACGGTGATACTCTTGTCAAACAATGGAACAGCGCCATACCAGTTGGTCAGACGAAAATATAGAAAAGCACGGATAAATCTGGCTTCAGCTTTTAATCTACTTATTGTTGCTGCGTCCATTTCAACTACTTTATCCACATTTTCGAGAAACAAGTTGCATGTTTTGATACCTTTATAGCAATCGCCCCACTCGTTGGTGAAACGTCCGTTTGTAGCATCTGCAGAACCCATTACAATTTTAAATTCCTGCTCTCCGGCACGACCGTTGTATGCGTTATCAGAAAGGATTTCATTGTTGAAATAATATCCTGATCCAAACATTTGGCCATACGCCGTGTTCAATACTGCTTCAGCCTTTGACTGAGATGTCCAGTAGTTGTTGTCTGTGAACTTGTTTTTTGGAGCTGTCTCAAGATCAACACAACTGTTCATGGATACCATCGCTGAGCCTAAAGCGAATATTGTTAAAATATTTTTTAATTTCATATTCGTATTTTTTTATTCATTAAAATGAAAGTTCAACTCCAAATCCGAAGTATTTCAGAGTTGGATAATTACGAGCCGAGTTGGCACCACCTTGTCCGTTTTTACCACCCATATCGTTGCCAAATTCGGAAGATTCAGGATCGATGTAATTACACATACTTAAAGTAAATAAGTTTTGTGCATCAACATAGAGTCTGAGATTTTCACAACCAACTTTTGAAGTCAGTGACTTTGGTAGGGTATAGCCGAATTGAATGTTTTTCATTCTCAAATAAGCACCGTTTTCAAGTCCAAGATCTGAGAAGTTGTTAAAGTTATTGGCGTTGGATTTAGAACTTGGAGCAGAAAGCCTTGGCCAGCGCGCATCCGTGTTCTCAGGTGTCCAAAAATCTTTTTGGTGATTGTACATCGTGTAAGAATAGCTGGAGTGGAAAGGTTCCACCAACTCACCACGAACCATTAGACTGCGTTTGCCAACGCCTTGTAACATGGTGCTGAAATCAAAACCTTTGTAGCTTACATTGTATGTAATACCAAAGGTGTAACGCGGGAAGGCATTTCCTAAAACGACACGGTCGTCTTCGTCAATAACTTTGTTGCCGTCCTGATCTATGAATTTCAAGTCACCTGGTTTTAAATCGCTCTTCTTGGTTGTTGTCATAACGGCAGCGTTATCAATTTCTTCCTGGTTTTGGAAAAAACCGTCTGTTTTGTAACCGTAATAACTACCCAATGCTTCACCTTCGCGAATCAAGAATGCAACTGCATCATTGGTCGTAATTTTTTCATCACCATATTCCAACACTTTATTCTTTGAGTCAGCAATGTTGAGTGATACACTGTGGTTAAAATCACCACTTTTCACTCTGTATGTTGCTGATAACTCCCAGCCTCTGTTTTGCATTACACCAATATTTTGTGTTGAAACATCACCCCCAAAAGTTTTAGGTACAACTGGGTTTAAAAGGATATCAGATGTTTTTTTATTGAAGTAATCCGCGTTGATGAATAAGGAGTTGTTGAAGAATGTAGCGTCAAAACCGATGTTGAACGTAGCACACTTTTCCCAGGTTAATGCATCGTTTCCATAGGTGAAACCAGTTCCAGATACTGCCGCATTGTTAAAAGCATAGGCGTTGTTGGTCATCGCATAAACAGTTTGGTAGTCGTAGCTGCCAATACCATCCTGATTACCAAGAATACCATAAGATGAACGGAATTTCAGGTCACCTACATTTGATTTATAACCTTCAAAGAAAGATTCTTCAGACATGCGCCAACCTCCTGAAACAGATGGAAAATATCCTGTTCTGGTAGCTTTTGGGAATTTTGAAGAACGGTCAATTCGCATATTACCTTCTACATAATATTTGTCCAAATACGAGTAATTGGCACGTCCAAAGAATGATTTAATGCTATTCTCATTGAAATCTTCTGGAGTCAACTTACTGTCTTTGCCTACAATCGTAGCAGTTACAGGTATTCCTAAATCGTGGTCCAATTTGCTTTTGGTAACTGTAATACCACCATATCGGTAGGATTCATCGGAATAACCTCCCAAAGCCGATACGCTGTGGTTGCCAAAAGTCTTATTATAATCAAGTATCAATTGCGTGTTCAGAAAGGTGGATTTACCACTCCAGTCACTGGAATTGTAAGAAGCATCATCCACTTTCTTCAAGGTAACAGGATCGGTATCGGTAGCGTAAGTGACACCTACTCTGCGGGTGTATCTGTGGTCAGCCCTGATTTCTGCGCCCATAACTCCTCTCAGCTTAAGACCATCCATGATCTTGAATTCCGCTGTATAGTTTCCGGACATATAGTCGTTGTCATTGGTTTCAACACCTTGTTTTTCAAGGATACCCAATGGATTCATTTCTGAAAGTACATCGTTTATGAAATAAAGTGAGCCATCCTCATTTTTCATTCTATAATTGTAGTACAAAGGTATACGGGTTGCATCAACCAGGATGAAACCTGTGCTTCCTGTATGTGTTCTGTTTTCATAACGGGTGTAGGCTAAGTTTCCGCTTAATTTCAAACGACCGATTTCGGTTGTCAGATTGGAACGGAAATTGTAGCGTTTTACACCGTAATCAGGACCTGCAAAGTTGCTGCGTTGGTCAAAATAACCTGCAGAAAGTAAGTATGTAGAGTTTCCTGAACCTCCCTGTATATTTACATTGTAATTCTGTTGAGGTCCATCCTTAAGGATTTGATCAATGAAAGGAACGCTATCTCCGTTGTCTTTCAGCTCCTGAATCCTTTCAGCGGTGAAAAGTGCTGCAGAGCCCACATTGGTAGCAGCTTCGTTTCTGAAAGTTGCATTTTCCCAACCATGCACCTGATCAAACAACATTTTTGGTTGTTGAACTCCTTTTTGTGCCGTAAAGCGAATGACTGGAACCTGGTCTTTTTTACCCGTTTTAGTGGTAATCAGAAGGACACCGTTTGCCGACCTTGAACCGTAAATGGCGGCGCTACCTGCATCTTTCAAAACAGAGATGTTTTCAATGTCATTGGGATTCAAGTCACCCATGGCATTGGTGTTTGACACGATACCATCAATCACGATGAGTGGCGTATTACTACCCATTGTACTCACACCACGAATGTTGATGTTGATGGAGTTGTCATTGGGGTTCATGCTTTTTTGTTGAATAATCAAATTGGCAGAAGCTCCCTGCAATGCTTGCGTTACATTGGCAACAGGACGGTTTTCGATCATTTTGGATGAAACCTGGTCGACTGATCCGGTGATGTTCTTGCGAGTTGTTGTACCGTAACCGATAACAACGACATCATCAAGTACCCGAACGTTTTCTTTCAGAACGACATTCATTACTGTCTGGTTCTTTACAGCCACATTTTGGGTGTAATAACCAATGAAAGAAATTTTGATGCTTGCATCAGGCATTACATTTTTAAGTGTAAAATTACCATTTGCATCAGTTATGGCAGCATTAGAGGTGCCAACAACAAGAACAGATGCTCCAGTGACTGGAATATTGCTCTCGTCCAAAACAGTCCCTGATAGTGACTTCTGTTGAGCCGATACAGCTATAGAAACGAAGAAAAAGAATAACACAGCGGCTACTCTTTCAGTCCATTTATTAGCTGTTCGACGCAAGCTTTTTTCTCTGTTAAATTTGTACATACTTCATTTGTTGATTAGATTATAAAAGTAATTAGATTTTTTAGGTTAGCTGAGCGTTTTAGGCACAACTAGATTTGTTGATTTTTTACTTAGACTCATTGGCATTGATGATTTTTTAAAATAGGGTTGTATTTTTGATATATTTCCTAATATGCGTTTATCCGATTCATGGTAAAGCAAAAGTATGTGAGTAGGGCATTATAAGTAGTACAGAAATGTGCAAATTAAGTATAGAATCGGGCAATGTTGCTAATTTGAAACAAACCTTAAAATAGATTATATTTTACTGATAATCGAGTCTGAATAAATGTTAATACGAAGTAATAAAGGTGTATAGAGGTTTTGTTCGGTGTTTTTGAATGGATGCATATTTACGGATATTTATCTGTTTTTATGTTTTAAAACACCTTTTCTAGGATGGTAAAAGGTCATTCATCTTTTGCTCCCTGTAAATCTTGGGTGTACACCCATATTTTGTTGAAAAACACTTAAAAAAGGTTCCTCTATTGTTAAAACCTGATTTATAGATTATCTCATCGATGGATAATTTGCTGGTAGTCAATAGTCGTTCAGCAATTAATAACCGATAATCCTTAATTATGTTCGTTGGTGTCTGATTGATGATCCCTTCCAAGCGACGGTATAGGTTACGGATACTGACTCCCATTGTACTAGCGATGAATTGGGTAGAAATATCCGTATTTGTAATGTTTTCATCGATGATTTTTAGCATTCTGTCTATAAATTCCTTGTCGTCCTTGTGCAGCAATTTCCCTTCAGTCAACTCATAGGAACTGAGTGATGATTTATAATAATCTTTTAACGATTGGTTCTTTTTTAACAGTTGCTCTGTCACCGCTTTGAGGTATTCTACATTGAAAGGCAGGGTCAGGCAGATATCCGCCCCAGATTCTATGCCGCTGATTTGCTCATCAATTTGTTGAGAAGTGGAAAGTAGAATAATGGGTATATGGGTAGTCTGTTTATCAATTTTAATGGATTTGATAAAGGCGTTGCTCTCCGAGTTGACAGGCATGACTCCGCAAAGAATGATGTGTGGGAGTGTTTGTTTCAGAAGTGGCATTGCTTCTTTGTAGTTGTGAAACATCTGGGTGTTGTATTCGCCTGCGAATAGTTCTGCTACAAAATTCAGGATTTCATTGTTGTCATTGATAATAAACATCGTCAGTCTGTTTTTGTCATAGCTATATTCTTGCTGCTCGATAATGGGCAATCCGAAGGCTTTATCCTGGAGAATGATGTGGTCTGAAGTATCTGCCGATTTGGTTGTTTCCAAACGTGGAAGTTGGACTGTAAAGTTTGTACGCTCGTTGGGGTTGCTCTCAACGTGGATTTCACCTTGCATATTTTTTACAATATTGCTGCAAATAGCCAAACCAAGATATTCTCTGAAGGATTGTCCTTTTTCGCCCTTTTTCTCAAAATAATCGATTACTTTATACCTGTCTGAAATCAAATCGATTTCTTCTCGCTTCATGCTTATACCTGTATAGGAGATGGATAGGATTAAGTGATCATTTTCCGGAGCAATAGTCAATTCGACATTTCCCCGATAGGAGGTGTGCTTAAAAGCATTTGACAAAATAGTATTTAGAATGTTGGATAAATTGTTTCTGTCAGAAGGCCAAATCAAGCTGTCCTGTATGTCAATTTTAAAAAGGATACCATTTTCCTCCGAATACTCTGTGAAAGTCTGTGCAATTTCGCGCCCTATTTGGGTAATAGAGAGCAATTCAATCTGATTGTTTATTTCACTGCTGCCTAGTCCTCTAAATTCATTTAACATCAAAATCAGGTCATTCAACTTGTAAACATTCCGCTGAATAGTTGAGGCTTGTTTATTAATATAAGCATCCGCTTTTTCATAGCTTATGATCTGCTGGCAAGGTCCGTTTATGAGTGTCAGAGGTACCGATAATTCGTGGGTGATATTGGAAAAAAAGTTCAGTTTTGATTCATAAACTTCTTCTTTTTGTTCTTGTTCCATTTTCTGCTGACGATTGAGCTTTTCTCTTTGATATTTCCGGATATAGTATTGAATAAAACTTCCAGTAACAATGAACAATAAAAATAGATAAAGGATTTTGGCAAGCGATGAGGCATACCATGGTGGCAAAATCTTAATATTCAGACTAAAGGTAGGACTGTCTGTGTCGGTCATATTGTTGTGGTATTTCACATAAAGCACATATCGACCATAAGGAAGATTTGCAAATGGTAGGATGTTTGAGTTCATGTTGTTGATCCAATTACCATTGTAACCTTCCAATTTATAGAGGTATGAATAATTGCTACCATTGATGTAATCAAGTGCCGAAACAGTTATGTTAAAGGAGTTCTGCTTGTCTGACAAGAGTAGTTTATCTCCTTTCATCATATGCCCAATTCCAAAAAGTTCCTCGTTAATTTGAATATCCTTGAATTGAACTTGTGGAGCATAGGCCTTCATCTTGAAGGGTGTTTCCTCTATGGTTACAAAACCATTGATACCACCAAAGAACATCATGTCTGTGTTATTATCTCTGAAATAGGCACCATCACTGTATTCTATAGTATTCAAACCATAGGAATAACCATATGCAACGGCACTGTTTATTTTGGTAAAGTATTTTACAAGACCTCTGTTGGTGCTTAGCCAAAGATTGTGCTTGCTATCTTCCAAAATTCCGTGTACGGTATTATTGGTCAGTAAATGGCTGTTTATATCGATCTTTTTTGTTCTATCTTTTGATAAACTAACCAAACCGCTGCTCGTTCCAAACCACATCCTATCTTCTTGACCATGGCAAATGGTGAAAATGTCGTTCACTGTCGGCCCTCTTTTCTGATCAAATTTATAGATTTGACTTTTCTTGGTTTTTATATTGTATTTAACAGCCCCGCCACCCCGATTTCCAAACCACATGAACTGTTCATTTTCAGGATAAAGGGTAAAAAATAGATTTTTTGTATTCAGCTCTTCGTTAATATAGATGTTTTCAATTGCTGTGATTGCAGGATAATCCACCGATCCGGCTAAATTCGCCTTAAATATGCCATTCCCAACTGTCGCTATCCATAAGGTAGAGTCATCGGTTTCATACATGGCATGTATATACCGTAAGTTTTTACTTGCTGGTATGTTGTGAATGCGTTTGTCTCTGTACGAATAATAGTTCAAACCAGGACCGTCACCACCTATCCAAAGCAGATTTCGATGACTTTTTGCAAACGCGTAGACTGAATTGTTCGTCAGGTCACTATTTTCAGTCGAAATTTTTTGAGTGTTTGTTGTATTGAAATTCGTACAACGATAGTAATCAGATATCCTTAGGATACCATCATCTTTGGTTCCTATCCAGAGGCTATTCTCTTTATCTACAAACAAAGCTCTGATGGGTTTTGAAATACTGTAAGGTAAATCATTGTATGTGACAGATCGGAAAGCAATAGCATCTTTTGAATATTGAATCAACCCCTGGCCGTCGGTACCAATCCAGATAATGTCCTGATTTTTATCTTTCAAAAGCGAGAAAACGCCGCAATGGATACCAAATGGGACTACAACATATTTGATACTGTTTTCTGGCGTAGCTTGTAATCTGATGACACCGTTTGTAAGAAAGGAGATTATATAATCATCGTTGTCCTTAATAATACATGATACTGAGCCCTTCCACTTTATATCTTTAATCAGATCATGTTTGTATATTTTTTGTTTTTTTGCAATGTCAAATTCATAAAGAACTTTCATGCTGTCAATGAAGTAGATACGATCCGACTCCTTATAGGCACATTCCAGTGGACAAGGGTGATTAATTGTATTTATCTTACTAAAGGAGGCTAAGTCGCCTTCTGATGTGTAGCTGATGTGGGTATATTTAATACCGCTTTGAGAGATAAACCAAAGATTGTCGTTTTTATCGAGGAAAAAATCTAGGATATCGTGGTAATTCAGTCCTTCAAACTTGACAGACTTAAAATTGTGATTGAATCGGTTGTAATAGTACAGTCGGTTTTTTTGCTGCACCACAAAAACTTCGTCGCTATGGCGTGTCGTAAACTTGAATAAGCCCTGAAACACAGTATGACGTTCAACGCTTTTATCTTTAGGATTGAATTTATCCAATCCATAATTACTGCGTATCCATAAAAACTGGTCCGTGGTTTTCCGGATTTCTTCAATAATATTACCGGAAAGATTGTTCGAACTGCTGGTACTTGGCTGAAATATCTGTATTTTGTTGGCGTCCCAGCTGTTCAGGCCGTCACAGGTTCCCAACCAAATATAACCTTCTCCATCCTGACAAAGTGATAATACAGCATTATTTGATATGCCCTCTCTGCTTGAAATCTGTCTGAGGTTTTGGCTTTGTGTATAGGGTATAAAAAGTATAAATAGTGCCAGGAAGACAATGGTGTTTTTCATAAAATGTAAGGAAATAGGTATCGGAAAGGATGTTTATTCATAAAATCGTACAATAATAGTAAATATTTTTGTTAAAATGGGCTTATTTCGTGCTGGATTATTTTTTCCGCAGGGTTTGGCGTGAAAATATACATTCTTATTTCAACCCTAGATTTAATTTGTTTTTTGCTTAAAAAGTAAGGTTCGTTTTGGGTCATAAAAAAACGGAGTCTTTAGGACCCCGTTCTATTTGAATAAATTTTGATTTACAAGAGAACACAACTAAACACTTTATTTCGTTATTGATACTGTATATATATCGGTTGAGGTTTAAGCTTCATAAGCTCAGAAGGAGTCAACATATGATTGGGTGCTTTTTTTAGATCGTTTTTATAAAATAGTTTGAACCCTGTAAACTGTACAGGTTCCTTGTAAATGTACTGCTTATACGTATCACGTTTAAGTATGGGCTCACCCCAACCATCCATGTTCATTACAACTTGCACTTCAGGGTGCAATTTTATGTTCTTGTAGTTTCTGATCATGCCTTGTGTAAAACGATGTACAATAAGGATTTTCGGGCTTAGATTGTTTTCCTTAACCAACTTGGCCAGGTAATCCGTGCAGAAATTAACATCACTGGCATCCATCGTCCCAATTTTGTGACCTGGCGCACTGCCATCTTTCATTGAAAATTCCGGATCAATCCCTAAATGTACTTGAGGCATTTTCAAATATTTTTCCAACAATGGAACTTCCTTCTTCACATTACTTTTACCAACTTGAATATCCAGAAAGACGATGGCATTTCCCATTTTGGCTATAGCTAAAGCAGAATCAATCTGAGCATCTGGCATACGCATACAATAGCTTCCATCTTTCATGGGACTTCCTTGCCCTACAACAGCAATATAATGAATGGCGGGTTGTACAGGGGTGGAGGGATCTGTTTTTTCCCACAATTTTACTTCGGTATTTAATCTTTTCCACATTTCTTTTGGCGGATATTCACCTAAAATGCCCATTCTTTTAGAATAGAGGTTCCCATAATAAGCGACTATCCTTTTAAAAGGTAGAATGGCACCTTTTATAGGAAAGGGTTGTTTTACAATTGGCCATCGCCCTGTTGTGTCACCATTAGCCAGTGTCCTTAATTTGTTGTTATACGCAACAGTATCTATTGATACTCCATCATTCTCCTGATTCTGATCTACCGATTTTTCCTGATCTGTTTTTTCGTTCTTTGATTCATTTTTTGTTTTGTGTACGCATCCATTAAGGACAAGAGCTAACGTAAAGGCTATGGAGATAAAGTGTTTAGCGTTCAAAATAGTTTTTTTTAAAAAGTTGATAACAGAAAGTTTATTTTGTATTGAAAGTGCGTCGCATTGATTTTAATAGACCTTGCCCTGTCCATTCCGGAGCAATCATTCTTCGTACTGTTTGCAGAGGTTGAATAGAGTCGCGTTTGGAAGTAAGAGTGAATGCTATTTTAAAATATTTACTAAGCTCAATGGCACTTTTATGATCATAAACGCCATTGGGATAAGCAAAAAAGTCAACAGGTTTTCCTATAATTTTTTCCAGCTTATCTTTTGGATCCGAAATTTGTTTTTTCCAGTCCGTTGCATCTTTGTATTTGATGACCATGGTGTGATCCCATGTATGCAGTCCTACGGTATGACCTGCTTTTGATAAAAGAGCTATTTGATCTTTTGTCATATAATTTTTCTTGTTGTAGGTGATGGTCATTATAAAGAATGTGCCCCTTAATCCGTACTTTTCCATTACTGGTGCTGCAATGGAAAAATGCTCCAATCTTGAATCATCAAAAGAGATCAGGACGGGTTTATTGGGTAGCGACTTGTTGTAAACCAGATAATCGTATAATTGTGAGGGAGATATGGTATGATAACCACTATCAGCTAATATTTTCATATGTGCTGAGAAAGTTGCAGGGCTAACGGTATAATCGCCTTTCTTGCCATCTGCAATACGGTGATAACACAGAATTGGAATTTCCGGTTTGGCGTAAATCTGAGCAGGTGTATTTGCTGTCAGTTTTATTTGGGAACTGTCTTCTCTTGAAGTGGTATTGGTCTGTTCGACAGAGTGTTCATTCTGTTTATGTGCGTTTTTACAACCCGTAACCAATAACCCTAAAGTCAGCGTGCAAATAAGAAAAAATCGTTTATTCATTATTTTTCAATTGATTGATAAATCACTTCTTGTATCTTGGTACGTATACCCATTCTGGCCAACTTGTTTATCCCGTCATAGGGATAAGTGCGGTTGCTTAAGAATACATAAACAAGCTTGTTTACAGGGTCTACCCAGCAACATGTTCCTGTATAACCTGTATGTCCATAAACTTCAGGCGGTGCCGAAATGCAACATGGACTATGCGTTGGATTAGAAGGTACAGGCTTATCAAAACCCAGACCGCGTCTTCCGCTAGCTGAAGTTGTGGTTGTAAAGACTCTGCATGTTTCTGTGCTAAGGTAGCGTTTTCCATCCAGTTCACCATTGTTTAGAATCATTTGATGAACTGTTGCAACATCTCTGGCAGAAGCAAATAAACCAGCATTTCCCGATATTCCTCCAAGAAATGCGGCGTCTGGATCGTGGACATACCCCTGCAAGGTGCCGTTTCGTAAAAAGTCCCTTTTCATTGTAGGTGCAATCTCTTCTTTAAAGTGAGTTCGCAAAGGAAGATAAGCCATATTGTGCAATCCAATAGGTTTATAGAATACGCTATCCAGATATGCATCCATAGGAACGCCGCTAATCGTTTCGGCAATCTCTTTTAATAAAAGAAAGTTAACGCAACTATAAACATACGTTTTGCTTCTTAGCCGTGTATTGGCAATCATCGCCATTGCCGCTTCATGGAAATTATTGCGTAAATAGAAGCTATCTGATACTTGCGAAGTAAATTCGTCCGAGCGGGTCATGGAGATCATGTTTCCTTTAAATGTGGTGCTTCCCATTCGAGCAATTTGCGTTGTATCCTTTGTTGTTGCTAAGCAATAGCATGAAAGAGATGCCTGTAAACCTGACTCATGAAACAAAAGTTCCGCTATTGTGATATTTTCCTTATCCGTACCCTGAAGGAATGGAAGGTACATGGCTATTTTATCTGTAAGCTTAAGTTTGCCTTCATCGTATAATTTCATGATAGACAGTAATGTTCCTGTCGTTTTTGAAAGAGAGGCAAGGTCATACATCGTCGTCGGCAAAACTTCTTGTGACTGCTCGTATGTGTAGTGCCCAAAACACTTTTCATAAATAGGTTTGCCATCTTTCATGATGAAAATCTGACACCCCGGAAAAGCTCTAGCCTGAATACCTTCCTTTACAATAGCGCCAATTTTCATCAAAATGGCGGGATCCATTCCAACTTCTTTGGGTGAATAGATGCTAGGGGTATTGGGGGTAATAGTATTCCCTGGCAGATCCATGATGATAATGGAAAAGACAAAGACTAGTACTATTTTTAATTGTTTGTTCATTAGCAGTAAAATTAATACTTTATAATTTTTTAGACAAGATATTTTGCCAAAACTATACGTGTTTAGGAAGAAATGAATTTGAAATAGAATAAGTAAAAGTAATTCTATTTTAAGTTGTTTCTTTCAAAAAAATGCTTATATTTGTAATCATTATAAAAATGTAATCAGTACAAAAAGTATCTAATATATAAAACGATGGAAGCCTATAGTAAACTAGTATCGTATAATATTAAACCTTCTGTTCAAAGGATTGCGATTATGAATTATTTATTAACTCATCGCACGCATCCTTCGGCAGATGAAGTTTATACCAACCTCAGTGATGAAATCCCTACTTTGTCAAAAACGACAGTGTATAATACACTTAAATTGTTGTCACAACATGGTGCTTCGCTGATGCTTACCATTGATGAAAGTAAAGTCTGTTTTGATGGAGATACGACTCCTCACACGCACTTTCAATGTAGAAAATGTGCTAAAATATACGATTTGCCTATGACCAATTCCGTGATAGAATTAATTGATATGGAAGCTGGTGGTCATGCTATAACAGAGGTACATTTGTATTATAAAGGTATTTGTAAGAATTGCTTAACCGAATAAATAATGTTTAATTTTTTAAAAGAACAAAAATGAAGAAGAAATTTAGATGTACAGTTTGTGGTTATGTTCATGAAGGCAACGAAGCTCCAGATGAATGTCCATTATGTAAGGCTCCAGGTAGTAAATTTGTAGAAGTCGTAGAAACGGTAGGTGCCTTAGCTTTTGCTGATGAACACGTGATTGGTATTGCCAAGGGTTGTGATGAAGAGATGATTAAGGATCTCAACAACCATTTTATGGGAGAATGTACAGAAGTAGGCATGTATTTGGCGATGAGTCGTCAAGCTGACCGTGAAGGCTATCCGGAAGTTGCTGAGGCTTTCAAAAGATACGCTTGGGAAGAAGCAGAACACGCATCTAGATTTGCTGAGTTGTTGGGTGATGTTGTTTGGGATACCAAAACCAATCTCGCCAAACGCAGAGACGCTGAGCAAGGCGCTTGCGAAGACAAAAAACGTATTGCTACACGTGCTAAACAGTTGAACCTGGATGCAATCCACGATACTGTTCATGAGATGTGTAAAGACGAAGCTCGTCATGGAAAAGGTTTTGAAGGACTGTATAACAGGTACTTCAAATAATCGGACTAGTCTTGTTTTCGTGTTATTAGAGGTCTGCACCCAGTTAAACCGGGTGTGGACCTTTTTTTTTCAACAAAGTCGCTTTAAGCTTGTTCTATTTCCAAAAATCACTATATTTGTAGCAAAATGGAAATGAAATGAATTTTATTGAGTTCCGCAAAAGCTTTATCGAGGCTGGATGTGTCAATACGCACCAAATGGTCGCTCTTTATCCGAATTTTAACCATAATAACCTGACCCGCTGGGTGAAACAAGGCTTGTTAGTGAAGTTGCGGCAGGGCTATTACTCCTTTCCTGAACTTCTTAGACAGTCGGATTTTGCCCTTTATATATCAAACCGCATATATAAGCCGTCGTATGTTAGTTTGCATTCTGCACTTGCTTTTTACGGGATAATACCCGAGGCGGTAACACAGATTACAGCGGTATCTTCGTTGAAAACGGCCGAGTTTCAGAATGACTTCGGTGTTTATACCTATAATAAAGTGAGGGATGATCTTTTTTTTGGCTATGAGTTAAAACCTTTTGGCGACAAAACAATTTTGTTTGCGCATCCCGAAAAGGCACTGCTCGATTTGCTTTATCTCTATCCGTTTTATGATTCTTCTGAAGAGCTTGAAGACTTGAGGTTGGATGAAGCGTTTATTGCCAACGACTTAATTTTATCGCGGTTGGATGAATACACAGCCCGATTCGACTGCAAAGCTTTGACCCGAAGAGTAACGCTAATGAAAAAAACATACGGACTATGATTGACTTACAGCAGATACAAGGTTATTTCCCTGCTGACTTGCGGCAAAATACTACGTTTCAGAAATATATGCTAAAAGAATATATTCAGTTGATGATATTGGATTGGCTCTCTACTTCGTCCTATGTTCAGAAAGTTGTATTTATCGGCGGCACAAATCTTAGGCTTGTCAAGGGTATAGACAGATTCTCCGAGGATTTGGATTTCGACTGTAAAAACTTATCACAAGACGATTTTACAAAGATGACTAATGATATATTGACCTTTTTGCAGCGTTCCGGCTTGAAGTCGGAAACTCGCGACAAAGTGAATGATAAACTGACCGCTTTCAGGCGTAATTTCTTTTTCCCGGAATTTCTGTTTGAATTGGGTTTGTCGGGATATAGAGAAGAACGTTTTCTTATCAAGGTTGAAAGTCAAGATCAGGGGTTTGATTATAAGCCGATGCTAGTTAATATCAAACGAGCAGGTTTCTTTTTCCCGTTTCCTGTGCCGCCGGATTCGATTATGTGTGCGATGAAGTTGTCCGCTCTGCTGACTCGTCAGAAAGGTCGCGACTTCTACGATGCGATGTTTTTGCTGGGACAGACCGAGCCAAATTACGATTATCTGGCTATCAAACAGAATATTCACAACAAAGAAGAGCTGACGCGCGCCTTATACGAGACCGTCGATAAAACAGATCTCAAGAAAAAATACCGCGATTTTGAGCATCTGTTGTTTAACAAAGCCAATGCAGAGCGTGTGCTTCGGTTTGGAGATTTTATCAAAGAGTTATAAAACTTTGTGGCTAGGTATACGATGCGTTTAGGGGCGCAAGAAGGAATGTGTTGGATAACACCTAATGAGTACGAAGGTTTTGAAGATATAATGAAAAAGGCTGTAATATAATTTAATATGTACAAAGGTATTATTTATCGATATTCTATCTTTAACGATATGGGCAATGAGGTTTCGTATATTGGGCAAACATGTTCTGATAAGAAACGTAGAAGTGATTTTTTGAATCGAAATATGCAATATAGTGGCTGTAGAATTGAAAATGCCCGAAAAAAATATGGATCCGAAAATTTCAAATATGAGATATTGGAGGAGATAGAGTGTCAAACCATTTTAGAAAGAAATAGATTGCTCAATGAACGGGAGCAATACTATATAGGTTTGTACAATTCTTTTGGTAAGGGGTATAACAATACTTTAGGTGGCGGTGGTGCAAACGGATATCAGCATACCGAAGAATATAAAAAATGGCAAAGCAAAAAATCCACCGAATTAGCAAAAAATCCTGATTATAGAAAAAAAATATCTGATGGTATAAAAGCCTACTATAATTGTCCAGTAGCTCGCACTAGAAAATCAATTGAGACTAAGGAACGCTATTTGAATCCTGTAGAAAGAGCAAAAACGAGTATCATTCAGAAAATGAGTTATGTAACTAATCCAGACAGGGCAAAAAAACATAGTGATAAACTCAAAGTTGTTTGTAATACTCCAGAAGGTAAAAAACGAATGAGTGATACGATTATAAATGCTTGGAAAACAAATGAATATAGGGATAAATATTCTATTAGCAAGAAGGCGTTATGGGCAACAGAAGAATTCAGAGATAAAATGATAATTGCGTACAAGGGTATGAATGGTAAGATGGTTCTTCAATCTACTTTAGATGGAATTCCCGTTAATGAATATGAATCTGCAGTTGAGGCTGCTCGGCAATTAGGGTATAGCTTTGGTGGAATCTGCAGAGTCTGTAGAGGGGAAAGAGCCCAATATAAGGGATTTAAGTGGTCTTATATGAAATGATATAATTAGCACCAATTGAGGAATTTGAAGCACATAGGTATTATCGAACCTTCGGCTCTGAGAGAGAGGATAATTTATTCAAGATTGTCTCAGGTATTAAAAAAATTATTTTAGCAAAGCTGATGTTAATTAGAGGTAACCAAACGGTTTACCTTTTCTTTATGCTAAAACAGTCGCTTATGTCCTTTCCTTTTAACATATAAGTATTTATTTAAAAAAAAAGTTAGATAGTTATTATGATAATATTTCTATAAATCTTACTTTTGAGCGACTAATCATAAATAACCATGAAAAAGAATATTTTACTCATTGTCAGTTTAATATTTGCATCCTTTATGAATGCAGCGGTTTCCAAAACAGTGAATGTAACGACAGCAGGCACATTAAGAACGCTGCTAACGCCTGCTGAAATGTCAACCGTTACCAATCTAACAGTAACTGGTAGCATAGATGCTCGAGACTTTAAGTTCATTCGGTATGGAATTACCAGTCTTGCTGTTTTAGAATTCAGTGAAGTAACTATCCAGGCTTATAATGGAACTGGTGGTACATCAACTGCTACTTCTTATCCAGCCAATGAAATTCCAACATTAGCTTTTATTGGTTGCAACCTTACAAGCATAACGATTGGCAATTCTGTCACGTCAATTGGAAATGAGGCTTTTGAAAGTTGCAGTGGACTTACAAACTTGACGATTGGTAATTCTGTCACGTCAATTGGTGATTATGCTTTTCGTCAGTGTTATGGACTTACAAGCTTAACCATTCCCAATACCGTAACGTCAATTGGAGCTGGTGCTTTTTATTACTGCTCTGGGCTTAAAAATTTAACCATTCCCAATTCAGTTATTTCAATAGGAGTTGGGTCTTTTTGGAACTGTGGTGGCCTTGAAAGATTAACGATTGGTAATTCTGTCACGTCAATTGGAAATGATGCTTTCAATGGTTGCTCTAGGCTTACAAGCTTAACCATTCCTAATTCAGTAACGTCGATTGGAATTTGTGCTTTTGAGTACTGCGATGGACTTAGAAGTTTAACAATTGGTAATTCTGTAACATCAATTGGAGTTAATGCTTTTTTTTACTGCTCTGGGCTTACAAGCTTAACCATTCCTAATTCAGTTATTTCAATAGGAGATGAGGCTTTTTGTGCTTGTTGGGGGCTTACCTCAGTATATGTATATGCAACTACTCCAATAGTTTTATCATCGGGCGTTTTTAAATCTGTAAATGTGTACACTTGTACTTTGTTTGTTCCTGCAGGCTCAAAAAATGCTTATCAGGTAGCGCCAATATGGGAAGATTTTAATATTGTAGAAATGGCACCAAGTGCAATACCAGCACTGATTTCAGAATCTGTAAGTATCTATCCAAATCCTGTGACGGATGGTTTCCAGATTAATGGATTGGAAGGATCAGGCACACTTACATTGATAGATTTAAGCGGTAATACATTGCTCACAAAACAAGTAAAGACTAACGATTTTGTGCCTGTTGGCTTTTTGCCAAAAGGAGCTTATGTCTTAAGGATAATTACAACAAATGGTACAATTGAAAGGAAAGTGCTAAAAAAGTAATAATCCTGTAAGTGCTATTACCACAAGGAACCGTTTCAGAGATGAGGCAGTTTTTTTATACCTAATATTGGCCACCTGTAAAAGTAAAAACCCCTCAAAATCAACCGATTAAGAGGGGTTTGCTGTACCCAGACCCGATACACAACCCAGAAAATAAGAGAAAACAAAAGAAATTAAATGCTCTGATATACAATAAAATAGAGGTTGTGTGTGTTTTGTATTTTCCTTTAATTGGACTTTGTTTTGTTATTATTGGCCACCCTTTGGCCACCTGACTAAATTATATTGTATCTTTGTTAAACAAAGGAAAACAAGGACAATATTATTTTATGAATTATGGCAAAAACAGAGGTAAGGAGCACTGACAATCCAAAATTACTAAAAAAGAAAATGGCCGATGGGCGGCAAAGTCTTTATCTGGAATATTATTTTGGATATTCAAAAGTATTTGATGAGGTCAAAGATAGGGAGTTAATAAAGAAGGACAGGAAAAGGGAATATTTAGGCCTCTACCTGTTAAACGACCCCAGAACACCAATAGAACGCCAAGCCAATAAGCAAACCTTAGAACTTGCAAGCGAGATCAGAGCAGAAAAAGAGCAGGAGCTAAAAAAAGATAAAACGGGCAAGCGCTTGTTTAAGGCTAAAGGTGTAAACTTTCTGGATTATTTCCAGAACTATATTGATAATTACACAAAGAAAGATATTAGAATGTTGAATGGTGCTTTGCAGCGCTTTAAAGATTTCTTAAAAGCAGAATATCCAATTTATCAGAACAGCATTAATCCAGTGCAGCTAAGCAAAGACATGATTACAGACTTTGTGGCCTATCTGGAAAGTAAAAGTAAAGGTGAGGGGGCACGGGGCTATTATCAACGTTTTAAGAAAGTGATTAAGTTTGCAATTGAGCACGATGTTATGATTAAAAATCCTTGCACGGGTATAATGTGCAAAGTAGATGATCAGGCACTAAGGAAAGATATTTTAAGTGCAGAAGAAATGGAGAGGCTTATTGCAACAAAATACACAGGGCAAAACCCAGAAGTCAGGCGGGCATTTGCTTTTTGTTTGTACACGGGTATAAGATTCTGTGATGTGAAAGGTCTTAAATATTCAAATGTGGATTTTTCCAATAAAAGGCTGAAATTTGAGCAGGTAAAGACAAAGGGGCATAGTGCCAATAGTGAGGTAATTATTGATTTGAATGAAGGACATTTTACTTTAATAGGTGAAAAGCCAGAAAAAGATGATTTTATTTTTAATTTACCCAGTCACACGATGTGCCTAAAAGCGCTAAGGCATTGGACAGCACGGGCAGGAATTGACAAGCATATTACATGGCACTGTGCCCGACATACTTTTGCAGTGAGCTTGCTAAGTAGTAAGAATGATATAAAGACTGTGGCAAGCCTTTTGGGGCATAGCGGGCTAAGACATACAGAAAAATACACCCGTGCAGTGGATAGTCTGAAAAAAGCCGCTATAAACAGTTTGCCAGTACTTAAATTTTAATAGAAAGGAGTATAGTATGTATCCACAAAAAAAGCAAAAGTTTGAAATAACTGAATATGGTAAAAAACAACAAATTTTAGATTCACAAGGGTTAAAAAAAATAATAGAGGATATGGAGCTTCATCCAGAAAAATGGGAGGAAATTGAAAGATTAAGGAAACAAACAGAGGATTTTTTACAAAAACAGCATGATCTTTGTTATGCACCTGTAAAGCCTTCTTTTCAACATAAATTTAAAACAGGTCAATTAGAAAAATTATTTGTACTGTTTAATAAGTGGATCTTTATAGATTTTGTCAAACTATCCACTTTTACAAATTTGTTAGACTGTAAGTTATTAGAGGGGAGTTTAAAAGTTAAAAATAATAGGTTACTTGCATATACATTTGACCAGCTCAGTCGAGAAGGCTATTTTGCTTCTAATTGGCAATACGTTATAGAGAATAATGAGCTTTTTTGTAGTAGTAAGGGCAAAATATTAAAAGCACGTGATCTTTCTGCAGCATTAAATAAAGTAAATGAAGCAATAAATGATGCAAAGAAAGGTAAGGATCTGTTAATTATTAAAAAAATCTCTGAGGTAAAAGAAATAATGAGAGAACTCAAAAACATTGAGAATTTTTAAGAGGGTTAATTTATTAATTTAAATATTCTTTGTTCATTCTTTTACTCGGTATCTTTGCTTTTGTTAACAAACCAAAGGGTTTAGCTAAGCCCTATTTATTCATTTAAATAAATAGGCATGATTACAGATCAACGTTTTGAAGCACTGGAAAGCAGTGTTAAAATGGCAGGGATTGCCACAAAGCAGGTACTCACATTTGATGAGGCCGCACAATTTACAGGATTTTCTAAAAGTTATCTTTATAAGCTTACAAGCGGGCAAAAGATACCGTTTTATAAACCGTCTGGAAAACTATGTTACTTCAACCGTGAAGAGCTGCAAATGTGGCTACTTCAGAACAGAGTATCCACAACTGATGAGATAGCAGGGCAGGCGCTTAATTTTTGTAACAGGAAAGGGGGTAGGATATGATTCTTACAGACTTCTACCAAATGGATAAGCAGCCAGACCAGAAAAGCAAATTAAGAATTGATTGCAAAAAATCCACAAAAAGTTATCCAGATTTTGAAAGCCTAAGAAATAAGGCAGGCGCTTTCTTTTTCTACTTTGGTGATGTGCCTAATCAATTTGGGGGCAATGTGCACAGGAAAGCAGACAAAGCGGTTACTAAGGTTAAAAACATTTCCAGTGTATTTGTACCTGATATTACCAAGCGTTTTGGCTATGGTGATGTAAGAGGCACACAGGATGCACTCCTTTTTGTCTTTTCCAATGATTACAAGCAGATAGACGTATTTGTAGCAAGAGGGCAGAGAAACAACTGTAAATCTCTTTACAATTTATTTGCAGATGGAGAGCTGACAGAGGAAATGGAGGGGCTTAAACAACAGGCAACCGATGAATGAGAGAGGGGGCTTTTCCCCTTTTTCTATATTAAGTTTAATCCTTTACACGATTCATGTGCAAATACATATTGTCTATGTTTGATAATCTGGATTTTAAATTAAAAAGTACTGAGGCGGGCAATATAGACTTTCTATCTGAAACGCCTTGTTACTTTGATGTAAGCGGTGAACACTGTTTTAATGGTGAGCATGTAATATCGGGCAGCCTCAACGGTTACAGAATATCAGTAAGCCGATCAGGTGTTAATGTTACCGATGGCAGTCTATGTAAATGGTATTTGGGTAATAATTTCCAGACAATGGGAAGAGGCGATACAAAGCGGGCAATTCAAAAATTAAGCGACACCCTACATTTGCCGATTGACAATGCGACAGTTACCAGAATAGACTTTGCCCAGAATTTCATTGTCAAGCACCCGACAGAAGTTTATTTTAATCATTTGGGGGATAGTTATCCAGCCAAGCGATTAGAGCAACCAGACGGCCTCTATTACACCAATCCAAAAGGTTTACTGATCTTTTATAACAAGGTCAAAGAACAGAAAGCTAAAGGGCAGCCCATACCAGAACTGTACACCAATAGAAATACGCTAAGGTATGAGGCACGATTTAAGCGAGGTTTACCCAAATCCTTTAAAGTGGAACGAGTTACAGGTTCAATGCTATATGATGAGGTTTTTTATTGTGGTCTTGTAGATCATTGGAAAGCATCCTATAAGGCGATTAATAAACTAAACGATGTTTCAATAAACTTTGAAATAATGAAAGGCATAAAGGACTTTGATTTAATGGGGCGGCTTTGTCTGATAGAGCAGCGAGGCGGTGAACTTGCAATGATTAGTGAGATATCAGAGGCTTACAAAAAGGGTGAACTTTCCAGACGGCAGGCTGATGAAATTAAACGTGCAACCCGTGAAGCTTGCAAACTTAAAGAGGGCATTACAACCCAAAGCGATGTAATAAAAGAACTTGATCAGAAAGTAGATGAGGCGTGCAGATTTTACCGATAAGGGTGGTACATACCCCCTTTGACAGCCCGTCACAAGAGGATTAGTGACAATAGGCAAATTTTTTGTTTCATTTTAAATTAAACACAACATGGTAGATATTAAAGAAGAAATAGCAAAATTAAGTGATAGGGAGCGTTTTTGTTTAGATGGTTACATTATGAATAAAGACAAACGTTTTGCCTTTATATGTAGCAGGAGAAGGCCGCTAAAGGCTGAATTTGGAGATAGTTTTAATGTGAGCCTTTCCAGATGGTTTAACGGCAAACCTGTACAAGAGTATATTAAACAGCATGAGGCGGCAGAAGTAGCAAAAAAATTTAAACAGGCAGCCGATGCACCAGAAAACGAGATAAGCAAACAGGAATTACTCCAACAGCTAACAATTTTGTTTAGATCAGAACGTGAAACTAAATTGAAAAGTGAATTAGCTTTAAAAATTGCAGATTTACAAAGTTGGAAAAAGCAAGAGGTAACAGAGAAAGAGGAGCAGCGACATTTTTACTCACCCCTAAAGTGTTCAACTTGCAAGACTTTATTATCAGTCACTAATTGTGCAAACTGCATTCACACTTTCCAGAACAAAAACCCTCAAAATGGATAAAATGGTCACAAAGTATAAAGAATGAATATTAATCTGGAAATTAACAAAGATGTTGATTTTATAGATTAACAACAGATTAGCAAAACCGATGTTAAGAAGAGGTAGCCAAACGGTTTACCTCTTTTTTATGCTAAAACAGTCGCTCATGTCCTTTTCTTTTAACATGTAAGTATTTATTTAAAAAAAAGTTAGATGTTTCTTATAATAATATTTCTATAAATATTACTTTTGAGCGACTAATCATAAATAATCATGAAAAAGAATATTTTACTCATTGTCAGTTTAGTATTTGCATCCTTTATGAATGCAGCAGTTTCCAAAACAGTGAATGTAACGACAGCAGGCACATTAAGAACACTGTTTACGACTACTGAAATGACAACCGTTACCAATCTAACCATAACTGGAAGTATCGATGCACGAGACTTTAAATTCATGCGGGATGGAATTACCAATCTTGCTGTTTTGGATATTAGTACTGTGAGCGTTCAGGGTTATAGTGGTACTGGTGGAACATCAACTGAGGTTTTTTATCCAGCAAATGAAATTCCAGCAATTGCATTTAATTTTTGCTATGGACTTACTATTATAACCATTCCCAATTCTGTCACTTCAATAGGAAGTAATGCTTTTTATGGTTGCTATAGACTTACAAGCTTAATCATTCCCAATTCAGTAACGACATTAGGAGGTGGCACTTTTTTGGATTGCAGTGGCCTTACCAACATAACCATTTCCAATTCTATCACGTCAATAGGAAATAGTGATTTTGGCTCTTGCAGTGGCCTTACCAGTATAACCATTCCCAATTCAGTAACGGCAATAGGAAATGGTGCTTTTTATGGTTGTAGTGGCCTTATCAGCATAACCATTCCCAATTCTGTCACTTCAATAGGAGATTATGCTTTTTATAGATGCAGTAAACTTACCAGCTTATATGTATATGCAACCACTCCAGTTGATTTAAGTTTATCACCTAATGTTTTTGCATTTGTAAATACATACGCCTGCACCTTGTATGTTCCTACAGACTCAAAAAGTGCTTATCAGGCAGCACCAATATGGGGTGATTTTAATATTGTAGAAATGGCACCCACCGCATTACCCACAATGATGTCAGAATCTGTAAATATCTATCCAAATCCTGTGACAGACGGTTTCCTGATTAATGGATTGGAAGGATCAGGCACACTTACATTGACAGATTTAAGCGGCAAAGAATTACTCACTAAACAAGTAAAGGTTAACGAATATGTATCAGTAGGCTTTTTGCCAAAAGGCATTTATATTGTCAAAATAGCCACTGAAAAAGGCACAATTGAAAGGAAAGTGCTGAAGAAGTAAATGTTTTGTAGATACAAAAATTTCAGATTAACCGTTTCAGAGATGAGTCGGTTTTTTTATACCTAATATTGGCCACTTTGTTGTTATTGGCCACCCTTTGGCCACCTATAAAAGTAAAAACCCCTCTCAATCAATCGATTAAGAGGGGTTTGCTGTACCCAGACCCGGGATCGAACCGGGATGGAAATGAATCCACTGGTGTTTGAGACCAGCGCGTCTACCAATTCCGCCATCTGGGCGTTTAGCGGGTGCAAAAGTACAAATATTTTTCGTTTTTGCAAGTTTTTGAGTATTTTTTCTTTTGTTTTGGAGATTTAACCGATTGTTTTGTGTCTCGTATTGCATTTTGTTTATTTTTGTATTGATTATTCATCAAACTTAAATTGAAATGAAAAAACTCACAATTCTGGCTTTGGCCATCTTCTTGTTTTCAGGTGTTACCAAAGCTCAATTGCGATATGGAATAAAGGGGGGAGCAAATTTGACAGACATCATCACTAGTAATACGATGCTCGATGCAGCAAAAATGGGAATACATCCTCAGTTTGGTTTTTTATTGCAATATAAGATGGGAAATTTCGCCTTTCAACCGGAACTTTTATATACGGAGAAAGGTGGCACTTTTGAAGGAGTTTATAGTAAAAGCAATTATCTGACCCTTTATGCAAATCTAACAGATCAGAATCCTGATATTTCATTGGTATCCCAATATATAGAAATGCCCTTAAATCTTCAATATGGTCTGAAGATTGGAAAGACCCGCGTGTTTATTCAGGGTGGACCTTATTTATCTTATGCATTGACAGGTCGGATCAACGGAGACAACGATGCCTATAAGAGCGTTAATGAGCTTTTTGAGTTCAATAAATTTGATTATGGATTGGGAGCAGGTGCTGGTGTGGAATACAAGAAATTTCAATTTTCAGCTAAATATGATTTTGGTTTTAGTCCTATTGGAAATTCAACAATCAATGCCATCAGTGGAGATAATTATAATCCATTTCATGATATGAAAAACAGAAACATAAGCGTTTCTTTGGGCTATATATTCTAATACTGGACCTATTCTTTCCAAAAGTTTTGTCCAGCTTTGCAAATGGTCTATATTTGCCAGATATTATTTATCATCAAAAAAATTAATAATGAAGAAGATCATAACATTGATTTTGGTTGTCTTTTTGTTTACAGGCATTACAAACGCACAGCTGCGCTATGGTATTAAAGGTGGATTGAATGTTTCGAGTCTTTCATCTTCATCCAGTGCTGTTGATCAGGTGAGAGCAGCAAGTAGCTATCAGGTAGGTTTATTATTTCAATTGAAATTGGGTAGTTTTTCCATTCAACCTGAATTGCTTTACACAATCAAGTCAAGTGATTTAGAGATTCCTACCGGTGAAGCTCCAAAATTGAGAGAATATATAGGTAAAGTAACTTCGCTGAATTATAAGACTCAAAATATCGAGATTCCCGTGAATCTTCAGCTTGGAATGGACTTTGGACCTGCAAGAGTCTATGCACAAGCAGGTCCTTATATGACTTATGCCCTATCTGGCGCTCTAAATGGTGATGTTAAACTCTATGACACCGTCGATGAAAATATGGCGTTCAATAAGTTTGATTGGGGCATTGGACTTGGAGCAGGTGCTGAAATTTTTGGTTTTCAGTTTGCTCTGAAGTATGATTTTGGAATGAATCCAGCGGGTAAGGAAGTGATTACGAATAAGAGTTCCAAAGTAAATATGAATCCCTTCTATGATATGAAGAACAGAAATCTCAACATATCACTTGCCTATTTGTTTTAGGTCATTAAAATAAAACTGAAACCGGAAGTCTTTGGGCTTCCGGTTTTTTTTACGCCAGGTTTAGTAGCTCAAGCAATTCAATAGGTTTATCAATAATGGCTTTTGCTCCATTTTCCATTAATTCTTCTTTGGTGCGAAAACCCCAGGAAACTCCAACTGGATACATGCCGGCAGCAACGGCTGTATTCATATCTATGCCTGTGTCACCCACATATAAAATTTCATCCGGTGAGATACCAAGCTTCTGACTGATTAGAAGGGCAGAGGTGGGATCTGGTTTGCGAGGTAATTCTGCTTTAGAGCCCAGAATGATGTCGAAAGGCCATTGAGCCAATAAATCGTTGGTAATCTTTTGAGTAATCTCATCTGCTTTATTCGAAAGGATAGCCAACTTAAGTGGTGTTGTTTTCAGTGCGTCAAGTAGCTCTGAAATACCTTGGTAAAGCACTGTATTACCTAGGCAGTTTTCTTTGTAGTCATTCACTAAGCCGGTATAGAGATCTGAGATATTTTCTTCCGTTCTTTGCTCTTCCAGTAGGGTGCGACCTACCAGAACTCTGAGCCCCCGTCCCACAAAATATCTGTAGGCTTCACAATCGTGCGATTTAAAACCTTTGGAAACTAAAACCCTGTTCATGGAGTCGGCTATGTCTTGAAGGGAATTGATGAGTGTTCCATCCAGATCGAAAATGACAGCCTTAAAAAACGTTTTGTGTTGAAGCATAGACAACTATTTATCTAAAAATTCCTTTAAAAATGCAAATGTAAGGCTAAAAAATATTGTCTGGACGGGCTTTTTCCATTATTTTTACAAAAAAATTCCAGCACATTATAAGCATAAAAAAATAGATTAGGAAAAATGAACAGGATTGTACGGAAAATTGATTATTCAGATTTAGTGGTGAGGTTTGATATTGAAGCTCCCAGAATCGCAAAAGCTCGTAAACCAGGGAACTTTGTTATTGTCAGGGTTGCAGAAAATGGGGAGAGAGTGCCTTTTACTATAGCGGAAGCTGATATAGAAAAAGGAACAATTACTTTGGTAGTTCAACGTGTCGGCATTACTACAAAGAAAATGTGCGCCCTCAATGAGGGCGATTTTTTATTGGATGTAGTAGGCCCACTTGGTAAACCAACTCATATTGAGAATTTCGGAACTGTTGTTTGTGCCGGTGGTGGTGTGGGCGTTGCTCCTTTGTTGCCCATTGTTCAAGCCATGAAGAAAGCTGGAAACCGTGTGATTACGGTTTTGGCAGCCCGTACGAAAGATTTGATTATCCTGGAAGAGGAGATGCGTGCTTGTTCCGATGAGGTTATATTGATGACCGATGATGGTTCATCAGGCAGACAAGGTCTTGTGACTAATGGCATTGAAGAAATTATTCTCAGAGAAAAGGTGGATCTTTGTGTAGCTATTGGTCCTGCCATTATGATGAAGTTTGTTTCTATCCTGACTGAAAAATATGAGATTCCCACTGTCGCATCCCTCAACACCATCATGGTGGACGGAACTGGTATGTGTGGTGCCTGTCGTGTGAGCGTTGGCGGTAAAACCAAATTCGTATGTGTGGATGGCCCTGAATTTGATGCTCATCAAGTCGATTTTGACGAAATGATACAGCGCCTCAAAGCTTACAAAGACGTGGAATAAGAAGAATTTTAATATAGAATGACGATGACTAAAGAAGAAATAATTGCCGAACAACGCAATCAGGAATGGCGCGAGGCCATGCGCAAAAGTGTAAAAGCGAAAGAACGTACCGATATTTCACGTGTTCACATGAATGAACTTGATGCTGAATATCGCAGTCATAACAAAGAAGAGGTAAATCAGGGACTAACCGCCGAACAAGCCATGCAAGAATCCAAAAGATGTCTGGATTGCATCAATCCTACTTGTATGACAGGCTGTCCTGTTGAAATCAATATCCCTGGATTTATTAAAAATATAGAAAGAGGAGAATTTCTGGAAGCAGCAAAAACATTAAAAATGACATCTGCTTTGCCAGCTGTCTGTGGTCGTGTTTGTCCCCAGGAAAAACAATGTGAAGCACAGTGCTTCTATACATTGAAATTGAAGAAAGATGCAGTAGCCATAGGTCACCTGGAACGTTTCGCTGCAGATTATGAACGTGAAAGCGGACAAATATCTGTACCAGAAATTGAATCATCCAACGGTAAGAAGATTGCAGTAATTGGTTCAGGTCCTGCAGGTCTTTCTTTTGCCGGTGATATGGCAAAAAAAGGCTATATAGTGACTGTCTTTGAAGCGCTACACGAAATAGGCGGCGTTTTGAAATATGGTATACCTGAATTTCGTTTGCCCAATAAGATTGTAGATGTTGAAATAGATAGCCTGAATAAAATGGGTGTAGAGTTTGTGTTGGATACCATCATCGGTAAAACAATTACATTCGAAGAACTTGAAGAAGAAGGATTTTTGGGTATGTTTGTGGCAAGTGGTGCCGGACTTCCAAACTTTATGGATATTCCAGGTGAAAATCTGATTAATGTACTTTCATCCAACGAATACCTGACACGTGTCAATTTGATGGATGCTGCAAACCCTGAATCGGATACCCCTGTGCCTTTTGGAAAGAATGTAGCCATCATTGGTGGTGGAAACACAGCGATGGATTCTGTTCGTACTGCCAGGCGTCTAGGTGCCGAACACGCTATGATAGTTTACAGGCGTTCAGAAGAAGAAATGCCAGCCAGACTCGAAGAAGTGAAGCATGCCAAGGAAGAAGGCATTGAATTTCTGACTTTGCACAATCCCATAGAATATATTGGTGACGAAAACGGACGTGTTAAGCAAATGATTCTACAGAAAATGGAATTGGGCGAACCAGATGCATCAGGACGTCGCAAACCGTTAGTTATTCCAGGTGCAACAGAACTCAAAGACGTTGATTTGGTGATTGTCTCTGTTGGTGTTTCTCCAAATCCATTGGTACCTAGTTCGGTCGCCGGTCTGGAAGTAAGCAGATGGGGAACCATCATAGTAAATGAAGGCATGCAGTCATCCATTCCGACCATTTTTGCCGGAGGTGATATTGTAAGAGGTGGTGCTACAGTCATTCTGGCTATGGGAGACGGACGAAATGCTGCCGCTTCCATGCATGAATATCTCACTAAATAAAGAATATATGAGAAAGGTTTTTCTTTTATTGTCATTGTTACTGACATCAGTCACAGGTTTTGCTCAGTTTACCATTGATACCAATGCCGCTGATGATTACTTAAAGAAAAAAGCAGAACAGGCCGAAGCTAGAAGAGTGCAGGATAGTATTCGTCAGGTTAAACTGGAAGATGCGGAAATGATGGCTTCAGACATCCGGTTTAGATTGAAATGGCTCAATATGCTAACATACAGACAGACTGTCGGCTTGGTTGAAAATAGCTATAACCTTTCTTACTATGGTTGTTTAATTACCAAAGATGTTTGGACCTATCCCATCAGTATCCGGCTTTCCAGCTCAAAAAGTTACAATGATAACAACATGAAAGCGGGGTACAAAGATTGGTCTCAAAGCTTGTCATACTGGGGAATATCCGCCTACAGAAACATAAAAGATAATTGGTATTTATCTTTGGGTGGACATGTTCCTCTTGGTTGGGAACGTTATCGATTTAATGGAGAAGATGGCGTACATGAACTTGAAAATCCAGATGATAAACGACATTTCCATTTATTGGCCGGCTTAAATGCTGAAGAGCGCATTTTTTATATGTCTCCCAATAAAGTCGGACTTATTATGGGTTGTGGGTTTTACCAAAGGGTGATGAATTCGAAGGTTTATACGGTGGATGCCGGTTTTTCACTTGAAATTGGTGTCAAGTTTTGATAGCAACGTTGCTGTATAATAGATAATTTAAAAGGGCGTAAAGTTCAAGGCAATGATTATTAGGTATCCAGAGCGTACTTTTAGTACGTGAGGATTGCCCAATAAGCAGCAACGCCGAGACTTATGCCCTTTTAAATTATTTTATTATCGTACTTGAGAACCGTTTGTGACTGCATCACCGGGCTGTACAAAGTACAGTTTACCGTCTGCATCCTCAGCCATCAGGATCATACCCTGTGATTCGATACCTCGGAGTTTTCTGGCTTCCAGGTTCACCAGCACGCAGACCTGACGACCTATAACCTCCTCTGGCTTGAAATGTTCTGCTATGCCAGAAACAATAGTGCGTTGATCAATACCTGTATCTACCTTTAGCTTCATCAGTTTACTGGTTTTTGGTACCAACTCTGCTTCGAGCACTTTGCCGATGCGGATGTCCATTTTGGAAAACTGTTCAAAGTCAATATCTGCTTTAACAGGAGCAGCCTTGTATTCCAGGGCTTCGTTTGCTTTTTTTGTGGCTAATAATTTTTGAACCTGTGCTTCTACCGCTTCATCTTCAATTTTCTCAAAAAGAAGCTCAGGTTGAGCTGTTTGTTGTCCTTCAGTAAGCAAGTCTATGTTTCCCAGATTTTCCCATTTGAAATCTTTCATACCCAACATATCGCGAAGTTTTTTAGAGCTGAAGGGTAAAAAAGGTTCGAAAGCAATGGCCAGGTTGGCGGCTATCTGAAGACTCAAATGCAAGATGGTTCCAACGCGATCCATATCTGTCTTGGCGACCTTCCAGGGTTCGGTGTCGGCCAGATACTTATTGCCGATTCGAGCCAGGTTCATAGCTTCTTTTTGTGCATCACGAAAACGGAATATATCCAGGTAAGATTCAACATTTTTTTTCACACTAACAAAGTCTGCGATAGTGGCTTCATCGTATTCGGTCAAAATGCCTTTTGCAGGAACTTTGCCGTCAAAGTATTTATGGGTGAGCACCATGGCGCGATTGATGAAGTTGCCAAAGATGGCCACCAGTTCATTGTTGTTTCTGGCCTGGAAGTCTTTCCATGTGAAATCGTTGTCTTTGGTTTCTGGTGCATTGGCGGTCAAGACATAACGTAATACATCTTGTTTTCCTGGAAAATCAATCAGGTATTCGTGTAACCAAACGGCCCAGTTACGGGAGGTTGATATCTTGTCTCCTTCCAGATTCAGGAACTCGTTGGCAGGTACATTATCTGGTAAGATGTAAGAACCTTCTGCCTTGAGCATGGCTGGGAAAACGATGCAATGGAATACAATATTGTCTTTTCCGATGAAATGGATGAGACGGGTATCTTCGTCTTTCCACCATTTCTCCCAGCTGTCTGGAAGCAGTTCAACGGTGTTTGAGATGTAACCGATGGGGGCGTCAAACCAAACGTATAGGACCTTGCCTTCAGCTCCTTCTACAGGAACCGGGATTCCCCAGTCCAGGTCACGGCTTACGGCACGGGGTTGCAAACCCATATCCAGCCAGCTTTTGCACTGGCCGTAAACATTGGCTTTCCATTCCTTGTGGTCTTCCAGTATCCACTTTCTTAATTCGGCTTCATGCTTATCAAGGGGCAGGTACCAATGTTTTGTCTCACGCATCACCGGAGCATTGCCACTAATGGCAGAGTGAGGGTTAATCAGGTCGGTCGCATTTAAAGAGGTTCCACAGGCTTCGCATTGGTCGCCATAGGCCCGATCGCTTTTGCAATGTGGGCAGGTGCCTACGATGTATCGATCGGCTAGAAATTGCTTGGCTTCTTCGTCGTAGTATTGTTCAGATGTTTTCTCGATAAATTCTCCTTTTTCGTAGAGTTTACGGAAAAAATCGGAAGCGACCTTATGATGGGTTTTTGACGTAGTACGAGAGTATATATCGAAGGTTATACCAAAATCCACAAAGGATTTTTTAATGATAGTGTGGTATCTGTCAACGATGTCCTGAGGTGTTACGCCTTCTTTTTTAGCTTTTAGTGTGATAGGCACGCCATGCTCGTCAGAGCCTCCGATAAATAATACATCCTTGTTTTTAAGACGCAGGTAACGTACATAAATATCGGCCGGAACATATACCCCGGCAAGGTGTCCTATATGTACCGGTCCGTTGGCATATGGCAAAGCCGCAGTAACGGTAGTCCGTTTAAATTCTTTGGTCATAATCTCTTAAATTTGACCGCAAAAGTACAAAATATATTTCGATTTAATCCAACCTTACGCCCTTGACTTTGAGCTGTTCGATATAGGTTTCAATGTGTCTGTCACGCTTATCTTCAAAGATTTCACCAACATTTATCATGATGCCGGTTTCTTCTACATCGCCAAACTCGTCGTTGATGCAAGTTCCAAATACCCTCATTGTTGGTGAAAGATTCATATAAGCGTTAACAAGTGGGGGTATGTTGCGGCTCAGGTTTCTGACATGTGAATTCAAAATTTTATAATTTTCCTTAAAGTTATTGCCTTTGAATATCTTACTTAATCCGGAAAGGTCCATGTGTGTTCTTAATGGATGAATCGGATAGACTAAGCGATCGGGATCCGGGAAGTTTTTATGAAGGAAATAAAGGATCATATTTCGGCCTTCTTCGCCAAAATTTGGATACATAGTGACTTTGCCAAAGAAATATTTCAAGTCTGGATATAGTACAATCAAAGCACCAAGACCGTCCCAAAGATTATCCATTACAAAGAGAGCTTTTGATCCAGCCAGTGAGGACTGGTACCCAACAGTGACGAATGATCGACCCAATTCTATCGTATTTGGTAAGTATTCTTCTATAAATAGGTCGGAAAAGGCAAAAAGATGTGCGGATGAAAGTCCGAGCATGCCATTTTCTTTTGTTCTGACTTCCTTGCCATGAATAAACCTATAGCCACCCATGATCTCTTCTTTTTCCGGATTCCAGACAATCAGCTGTTTGTATGGAATATCCATGGTGTCATAGTGGTCAATATCAGTAGCCTGTCCAGTGCCACCACCCGAAAAACGATAAGCCTCTTCACGCAAACGCCCAATTTCCTGCATCGTATTAGGTGCGTTGTGGTGGGTGATCACATAAAGCTCATTGTTGGCTTTATTTGTGGTTCTGAAAAGCTTATCTATAGACAGTTCAGCTCTGATTAAATCTTTGGCGATGGGGTCAATTATTTTTTCCATTATTTTTTTGGCTTTTTTGCAAGCGAGAGGGCTTGTTCCCTTACCCAGTCAGCCCATTTCTGTGCGCTGCGGCTACTGTCAAAAGTTTTGTATGAAATTGGCTTACCAAAATAAATATGATAAGTGCTTCCTCTTTGTTTAAACATTTCGTTTGCCAAATACAGCATTTCGATGTTGGTTTTTATTCCAAGGAATTTGCGGATGTTGGCCAGATTGTAAAAAAAATTCGAGTTACGTCCTTCAAAATAAACAGGAATAACATCTCGTTCTGTCTCAATGGATTTTGTAATAAACGATTTGGTCCACGGCATTTCACTGATTTTTCCTTTTATACGTCTGGAGCAAATGCCAGCAGGGAAAATGACCATTTGCATTTCTGATTGGTATGCTTCATCCAATCGTTGAGGCAATGAACGACGTTGAGTTTTGTTTCCGACTTTGTTTACTGGAACAAAAAGAGGCATCAAATTGTCCAAACTTGACAGAAGGTCGTTGGAAAGAAATTTAATGCTCCTTTCGGGAAATCTATTATGTATTGCGAGGCCTGTACTTAGCCCGTCAATACCTCCTAATGGATGAGTACCGGCAAAAGTGTACTTCCCTTTTGGAATTTCATCCAATCCTTCTGTATGGATGGTTAAGTCCAAAAAACGAACAGATTCATTCACAAATTCGATACCATCCACATCACCATGTTCTGCCAGAAATTGATTGATTTCATCCTGATGAACAATTTTTTCCAGATACCGAATTAGAAAGTTCGGAACCTTTGTGTTGGGTGCTTTTGCTTTAAGTATCTCCCTTACGTTGATAGACAGCGTTTCAGATTGAGACATTTTTTTTATTTCCTCTTTTCAATTATAAATACGGACAAAAGTATATTTTTTTTGATAAACGACCAACATTTATTTCCAAATGGGTTTTTAGACGGTCGTAATGCTATTTTCTCATATGAAAAAAAGGTGTTATAGCTATAAACAATTTAGTTGTCAACAGGGTGTTCATAACTAATCTAAAGAACAGATATATAGAAAGATAGAATGTGTATAAAATGTTGATAAAGAATTATTTCCTTTTGTTGATAAATTTGTGGGGAAAAGTGTGGTAAAGTGGTGTGTTATATGTATTTTTGCCTGAAATAATTTGCTTAACTGTGCGAAGATGCGATTCTTAGGAAACATAGAAGCCAAGCTGGATACGAAGAGCCGTGTATTTATACCCGCGCTGTTTCGTAAGGTGCTTGTTGCAGAAAATGAACAGATACTTTATCTGCGAAAAGATGTTTTTCAGAATTGTATTACAGTGTATCCCCAAACTGTTTGGGAAGAGGAATTAGGCCATTTGCGCTCAAAACTGAACAAGTGGAATCCGGACGAGCAGGATTTATACCGTCAGTTTATGTTGGAAGCGGAAGTGGAGGAGCTCGATGCCAGTGGACGAATACTTATCTCCAAACATTTATTGAGTATTGTTGGAATTGAGTCGGAGGTTCGTTTTCTTGGCGTGGACAATACGATGGAGATTTGGCCGAAAGAAGCATTGGAAAAACCGCGTGTGGAACCTGAAATTTTCAGGGAAAAAATGCGGGAGTTGATGGCGGGCACCACACAACCAGCCCGTTGATTTAATGTATTTTTGCTATAATTGATTATTCTGATAAAAATGAGTGAATACCATGTACCGGTTTTGTTGCAGACATGCATTGAAGGTTTGAATATAAACCCAGAAGGGACGTATGTAGATGTTACTTTCGGTGGAGGCGGACATTCACGGGAAATTGTTTCACATCTCACCACTGGAAAACTTTATGGATTTGATCAGGATGAGGATGCTGAACAGAATATAACCCTCGATCCTCATTTTGTCTTTGTTAGAAGTAATTTCAGGTATCTTTCAAATTTTCTCCGGTATCATGAAGTGGATCAGGTTGATGGCATATTGGCCGATCTTGGAGTTTCTTCACACCATTTTGATGATACTGAAAGAGGTTTTTCCTTCCGCTTTGAAGAAGGAATGCTGGATATGCGTATGAACAAAAAAGCCGGATTAACAGCTGCCGACATAGTCAATACCTATAAAGAAGAAGATTTGGCCAATGTTTTCTACAAGTATGGTGAATTGAAAAACTCCAGACGTTTGGCTGCCGGTTTAGTACTGGCCAGAAATAATGCACACATATCTACAGTTGCATCTTTTCTGGAAGTGGTCAAGCCTTACTTTGGCAGAGAAAAAGAAAAAAAGGATCTTGCCCGTGTTTTTCAGGCACTTCGTATAGAAGTAAATCAGGAAATGTCGGCTTTGGAAGATATGCTTCAACAAGCTTTGACTGTTCTAAAACCCGGAGGAAGGTTGGTTGTTATGACTTATCATTCGCTAGAAGACCGCTTGGTTAAAAATTTCATGAAAACCGGAAACTTTGAAGGTAAAAGTGAACAGGATTTCTACGGAAACTTTCAAACACCCTTTCGTTTGATTAATAATAAGGTGATTATTCCCGATGAAAATGAACAGGCAATGAATTCCAGATCCAGGAGTGCCAAATTGCGTATTGCTGAAAAGAAATAATAGTTGATGGAAGCAAAGGCAAGCAATAAGAAATCATCAAAAGCCCAAACAAAGAAGAAATCGTACAAGGCTTTGGTCAATGAAATTTTCGACGGAAGTTTCATGACGAAGGATGCTTTGAGGAGAAACATCAAATTGATTCTACTTGTTGTAGCCTGCATATTCATTTACATAAGCAATCACTATGCAGTCATCATGAACTTGTCTGAAATTGATAGCTTACAAACAAAATTGACGGATGTGAAATATGAAACATTGACCATTTCATCTCAATTGATGCGCGAAAGCCGTCAATCGTTTGTTCGCCAGATGGTCAATGATAGGGGGCTTAGCCTTGAAGATTCAACGACGCCTCCTTTTAAAATCACCAAGGAATAATTTTTTGATTTTCTTATGAGTGAACAGATAAACAAAAATAATTTCAGTGAGGAAGTCCGTAAGCAGATTCGAAGACGCTATACGGTTGTTGTGCTGCTTTTTTTTGTACCAATCTTAATGATTTTCTGGACCATTATTAAGGTCCAATTCGTTCAAGGTAAGGCATGGAGAAATCTGGGGGAGAAATCAAAAATGGAAGATGTGCTAGTTCCCTCAAACAGGGGGAATATCCTTTCTCAGGATGGACAATTGATGGCAAGTACAGTACCCTACTATGCTTTATACATGGATTTTCAGGCAGTAGATCAGGATACTTTTTTTCACTATCTGAAACCTTTATGCGTCAGTCTTTCGGAACGATTTGGCGATAAATCTGCATCCGGATATCGTCAGCACTTGTTGAAAGGTTACAAAAAACAGAGTAGAGAATACCTAATTACCCGGGTAAAGGTATCCCACACTGAGCTGAAGATGGTTAAAAGATTCCCCTTGTTTAGAAAAGGACGTTATCAAAGTGGTCTTTACGAGAAAAAATATTTGCAGCGAAAGAAGCCTTTTGGATCATTAGCGTCTCGTACCATAGGAGATATTTATGGCGATTTTAACAAAGGAGGAAAGAATGGTTTGGAATTGCAGTATGATTCCCTCTTGCGTGGACAACCTGGTGTTTGTGTACGTCAAAAAATAGCTGGTAAATACATGGGTGTTAATGAGCTCAACCCCATTGATGGAATTGATTTGGTCACAACACTGGATATTCATATGCAGGATATAGCAGAAACGGCACTTGGAAGAGAATTACGCAGAGTCAGAGCGGCTTCAGGTACTGTTGTCCTGATGGAAGTAGCAACCGGACAGGTTAGGGCTATTAGTAATCTAGGACTGACTGAGACCGGCGAATATTTTGAAACTCAGAATTACGCGGTGTCCGACTTAAGTGAACCTGGTTCTACCTTCAAGACTTTTTCCATGATGGTAGCTTTGGAGCAAGGGATGGTTCATCCAAACGATTCTATTGAAACTGGAGATGGTGTTAGAGTGATGTATGGTAGAAATATGACCGACCATAAGCGCGGTGGTTATCATATGCAGACGGCAGCCACCAGTATATGGTATTCATCCAATATTGGAGTCTCTGGGTTGATAGACAAACATTATAAAGATCAACCTTGTCGGTTTGTTGACGGTTTATACAAGATGGGATTGAATAAAGATATGAAATTGGAAATACCTGGTTATGCCAAACCTTATATTCCTTATCCAGTAGGAGGAAAACGATATTGGGCCAGAACCGATTTGCCATGGATGTCAATAGGCTATGTGACTCAGGTGCCTCCCATTTATACGCTTGCATTTTACAATGCCATTGCAAACAACGGTGTTTTATTACGTCCCTATTTTGTCAAATCCTTGTCTCGTAACGGGGAGGACCTCCAAGCGTTTGAGCCTAGAATCCTGAATGAAAAAATCTGTTCAGACAAGACTCTTGCTATAATTCGAACGATGTTGGATAGTGTTGTTGCCCATGGTACAGGAAGTGGAGCCCGCAGTAAGGTTGTGCTCATTTCTGGAAAAACTGGAACAGCGCAGTTGTCTAAGGGGACATCGGGGTATCAGCAGGGAGGAAAGACCCATCAGGTCTCATTCTGCGGTTATTTTCCATCCAAAAATCCAAAATACAGTTGTATTGTCGTAGTGAGAGAACCTAAAGGTGAAATTCCTTCCGGAGGTAAACAAGCGGGTGGGGTATTCAGAGAAATAGCCGAAAGGATCTATTCCCAGAATTTGAGACTTCAACCTAGCAGACAAGATACGACACAAGCTCTAGCTTTTGCACTACCAAAAGCTGGAAAAGTTACGAGTTTGAAAGAAGTTTTAAGAGCTTTAAATATCCCGTTCTCGATGGATGTACCAGCAAAAATAAAATGGGTTCAACCATCATTTGATGGACAGGGTATGCATATGACGTCATTAATACCAAAAAAATGGTTGGTTCCGGATGTAACCAATATGGGAGCAAGGGATGCTGTCTATTTGTTAGGAAAAGCCGGGCTCCAGGTTTCTATTTCTGGTAGAGGGAAGGTTGTCAATCAATCGATACCTGCGGGTTCTTTTTTTAATCGAGGCCAGCATATATCTTTATTGTTTAAGTAGATATTAAAATAGTTTTTTATGAAATTGAGGGAATTGTTAGAAGGACTATCCATAAAGACCAGCATTGGTTCTTTGGATCACGAAATCGAAAGTTTATGTTTTGATTCACGTATAGCGGGACTTGGTTCATTGTTTGTCGCGCAAAAAGGAACTCAATCGGACGGGCATGTTTATATTCCTTCAGTTATAGAAAAGGGTGCATTGGGAGTGGTCTGTGAGGTTTTACCCGAAACTTTTACAGAGGGGGTGTGCTATATTCAGGTAGAAAACAGCGATGAAGCTTTGGGGCGACTATCCTGTAAATGGTTTAAAGATCCATCTCAAAAGCTACAGTTAATAGGTGTTACCGGTACCAACGGAAAGACCACCATTGCTACACTTTTATATGATATGTTCCGTCAATTCGGACATAAGGTAGGCTTGCTTTCAACCGTGTGTAATTACATTGACCATGAGGCTATCCACGCAACACATACAACACCTGATTCCTTTGCCATCAATGAGCTTTTAGCCAGAATGGTTGAGGCCGGTTGTGAATATGCTTTTATGGAAGTCAGCTCCCATTCCATCGATCAACGTAGAATAGCTGGTCTTCATTTTGTAGGGGGTATTTTTACCAATCTGACACGTGATCACTTGGATTACCATTTGACACTCGATAATTATTTGAAAGCTAAAAAACGCTTTTTCGATGATTTGCCTAAAGACGCTTTTGCGTTGACCAATTCAGATGATAAAAATGGTTTGGTGATGCTGCAGAATACGCAAGCTCAAAAATATGAGTATTCAACCCGTACTTTGGCCAATTTCAAGGGAAAGGTGTTGGAAAGCCATTTTGAAGGTATGGTGCTGGAAATCAATGGCCGAGAAGTAAACGTCCAATTCATCGGACTTTTCAATGTATCCAATCTTCTGGCCATTTATGGTGCAGCTTGCCTACTGGGAAAGAAGCCGGAAGATGTCTTATTAATAATGAGTACCTTGAGGCCCGTATCCGGACGTTTGGAATTCATGAGGTCTCCCAACGGTTTCCTTTCAATAGTTGATTATGCACATACACCCGATGCACTTAAGAATGTTTTGAAAAGTATCAACGAGCTGATACAGGGTGGAAGCAATGTAATCACTGTGGTGGGAGCAGGAGGTAACAGAGATAAAGGCAAGCGGCCTTTAATGGCAAAAGAAGCCATCACAGGAAGTACTAAAGTCATTCTAACTTCGGATAATCCTCGTTTTGAAGAGCCACAGGATATCTTGAACGATATGTATGAAGGTGTAGAAGCCGGAAAACGCTCCAAAGTACTTTGCATCGTTGACAGAAAAGAAGCAATACGAACTGCCTGTATGCTTGCAAAACCAGGTGATGTCATTCTGGTTGCAGGAAAAGGACACGAAGATTACCAGGATATCAAAGGAGTTAAACATCCTTTTGATGATAAAAAGGTGATTGCCGAGATTTATTCAACATTACAATAAATTTATTATTATGTTAATACCCCTATTTCAATACCTTGATCAAATGGATTTCCCCGGTGTCGGTGTTTTCCAATATATATCATTTAGATCAGCTATTGCTTTTATTCTGTCCATGTTCATTGCTACCAGTGTTGGGAAGCGCATTATTGCCTACCTACAACTGAAACAGGTCGGAGAAACAATTCGTGATCTGGATCTTGAGGGGCAAATGAGCAAAAAAGGGACACCAACCATGGGTGGGGTAATTATTATGTTGGCCATTTTGGTACCCGTGCTGATGTTCACTAAACTGAATAATATTTACATCATCCTGATGTTGATTTCTACTGTACTACTAGGAGCTTTGGGTTTCGCTGACGATTACATTAAAGTTTTCAAGAAAGATAAAGAAGGTTTAAAAGGAAAATTCAAGATCATTGGACAGGTCGGCATTGGCCTTATTGTTGGCATTGTGCTTTATTTAAGTCCTCATGTTGTGATTCGTGAAAACGTGGAAATTATTAAGAACGATCAGATAGAGCGTGTTCATATTAGCTATGATGAAGTAAAATCAACAAAAACCACCATCCCTTTCTTCAAGAACAACAACATGGACTATGCCGTTCCATTTGAATCACTGGGTGAATACAAGCAGCTCGCAGGTTGGCTATTTTTTATTTTGATTACCATTTTTATTGTGACAGCAGTATCCAATGGAGCCAATCTGACAGATGGACTGGATGGTCTGGCTACTGGGTCTTCTGCCATCATCGGAGTTGTTTTGCTGATTCTGGCGTATGTATCCAGCCATGTGAATTATGCATCCTACCTGAATATTATGTATATACCTGGTTCTGAGGAGTTGGTGGTATTTATGGCTGCTTTTATTGGAGCGACCATTGGTTTCTTGTGGTATAATTCCTATCCTGCCCAGGTTTTTATGGGTGATACCGGTAGTTTAATGTTGGGTGGGGTTATTGCTGTTTTCTCTGTTATTATCAGAAAAGAACTTTTAGTTCCAATTTTCTGTGGTATCTTTTTTATTGAGAGTCTGTCTGTTGTTCTTCAGGTTTCTTATTTTAAGCATACAAAAAGGATGACTGGTGTAGGGAAAAGACTATTTAAGATGTCACCGCTTCACCACCATTATCAGAAACCAGGAGATTCAAGTATAAATGCTTTGATACAGTGGCCTTTTCAGGCTATCCCAGAATCCAAGATAGTCATACGGTTTTGGATAATCGGTATGATTTTGGCTGTTATAGCCATAGCTACATTAAAAATGCGATAAGAATGAAAAGAATAGTGATTTTAGGTGCTGGAGAAAGCGGTACAGGTGCTGCAATTCTAGCTCAAAAAGAGGGTTTTGATGTTTTTGTTTCCGATTTTTCAGCCATTAAGGATGAATATAAAATTGTGCTTGACGATCATGGCATCCAATGGGAAGAAAGGCAACATACTGACGATTTGATTCTGAATGCGGATGAGGTTATCAAAAGCCCTGGCATTACAGATAAATCTCCTATTGTAAAAAAAATTAAGGAAAAAGGAATTCACATTATATCAGAAATAGAATTTGGTGGACGTTATACACATGCCAAAACTATCTGTATCACAGGTAGTAACGGGAAGACAACCACTACACTTTTGACTTATCATATTCTTAAGAGCGGAGGTTTGAACGTAGGTTTGGCCGGAAATATCGGCAGAAGTTTTGCATGGCAGGTGGCTGAAGAAAATTACGATTTCTATGTGTTGGAACTCAGTAGCTTCCAATTGGATAATATGTATGACTTTAAGGCAGATGTGGCCGTTCTGCTTAATATCACGCCGGATCATCTGGACAGATACAATTATGAAATGCAAAATTATGTGGATGCAAAATTTCGTATTATTCAGAACCAAACGGAACAAGACTCCTTTATCTTTTGGGCGGATGACCCCTTGATCAGGGCTGAAGTTGCCAAACGAGACATTCGCTCCCGAAAATTTCCATTTTCTCTGAAAAAAGGGACAGGCATCAAAGCGTTCATCGAGAATCATTTCCTGGTGATAGATACACCTGAACAACAATTTCAGATAGAACAGGAGGAATTGGCGCTATCTGGTACACACAATTTATACAACTCCTTGGCAGCAGCTGTTTCAGCAAATATAACTCAGATCAAGAAAGAAAATATCAAACAAGCACTCAATAATTTTGAAGGTGTAGAACATCGTCTGGAACGAGTGGCCAATGTGCGTGGTGTAACTTATATCAATGACTCTAAAGCTACCAATGTTAATTCCTGCTGGTATGCCCTTGAATCCATGAAAACGCCTGTGGTGCTTATTCTTGGCGGAACAGACAAAGGGAATGATTACGCCGAAATAGAAAGTTTGGTTAAGGATAAAGCGAAGGTTCTGATTTTTCTAGGTCTGAACAATACAAAATTGCATGAATTTTTTGATGGCAAGGTGTCTCGGATTTTTGATGCCACATCCATGGAGCAAGCCCTTTCTATCGCTTACGAACAGGCCGTAAAGGGTGATACTGTTCTATTATCTCCTTGCTGTGCCAGTTTTGATTTATTTAAGAATTATGAAGATCGTGGAGATCAATTTAAAGCTGGTGTACTGAAACTGTAAATATATTTTTTTATGGATTTGTTGCAGAAAATATTTAAAGGAGACCGCATTGTATGGATAGTTTATGCCGTACTTTGCGTTATTTCACTGATTGAGGTATTCAGTGCATCGAGCACTTTGGCCTACTCTACTCAAAATCCATTTGGTCCAATAGCTCGTCATGCTTCGTTTTTGATCATGGGGACTGTTGGGGTAATATTTTTGCACAACTTTCACTATAAACACACCAAATTAATGGGTGTTGTAGTTCTTTTTCTGGCTGTGACTTTGCTGATTCTTACTCCACTTATCGGGGTGAGGGTTAACAATGCTTCACGTTGGATTGAAGTTTTTGGTGTTCAGTTTCAACCTTCAGAATTCGCCAAGTTGGCTATGGTAATTTTTTCGGCTTATGTGCTGAGCAAATGTCAAAGGACTGAAGAAGACTTAACCAAAGCTTTTTGGATTATAATGATTTTCACCGCAGGTTTTGCTGCATTGATCCTTGCTGAAAACCTTTCTACCGCTTTAATGCTTTGTGTTGTTGTATTCATTATGATGATCTTTGGTCGGGTACCTATGAAAAAACTATTTATAGTACTGGGTATAGTCGTCTTTATAGCTGTTGTATTTATCTTATTACTAAAGTTTGTAGATTCTGTCCCTGGTATGAGTCGATGGGGAACTTGGCACAACCGCTTATTTGGACAGGAATTGGGAGTCATGGATATAGGTTTTAAGATTGACGACAGCAACTATCAGACCTCTCATGCTAATATAGCTATTTCGAATGGCACTTTTTTTGGGTGTTTACCGGGCAATAGTCAGCAACGAGATTTTTTGCCTCAGGCATATTCGGATTTTATTTATGCCATCATCATTGAAGAAACAGGTTGGCTAGGTGCAATAGCTGTGCCATTTCTGTATATGATTTTATTGTACAGAGCGCTTAAAATTGCCAGAAAATGCACTAAAGTATTCCCCATGCTTCTGGTTATGGGATCCTCTTTAATTGTTAGCTTCCAAGCTATAGTAAATATGATGGTGGCTGTAGGAGCCGGCCCGGTTACTGGTCAACCAATGCCTTTGGTGAGTCGGGGAGGAACCTCCACTTTGATTACGTGTATCTATTTCGGGATTATCCTCAGTGTAAGTCGGTTCGGGGTTCCGAATACCGAAGATGAAGCTGATTCGGGCGATGAAATCGATGATATCAAGGAAAAAGCATTGGAGACATCACAGGAATATGGTGTATAAAAGTAGAATGAAATGAAAGAAATACGAATTATCGTTTCAGGCGGTGGTACCGGAGGACATATCTTTCCGGCAATATCTATTGCCAATGCTCTCAAGGCAAAATATCCCGAATCAGTTAAGATTTTGTTTGTTGGAGCGGAAGGAAGAATGGAAATGGAACGAGTACCAGCAGCAGGTTATAAAATTATTGGTTTACCTATTCGTGGATTTGATCGTTCTCATCCACTAAACAATATCAAGACCCTTTGGATGGTTGTTAAAAGCATGTTGAAGGCTAGACACATCGTTAAGGATTTTAAACCGATGGTTGCTGTAGGTGTCGGAGGTTATGCCAGTGGACCTCTTTTGCGTGCAGCAGCCTCCATGGGCGTTCCAACTGTAATTCAAGAGCAAAACTCTTATGCCGGAGTGACCAATAAATTGCTTGCATCTAAAGCAGCTAAAATATGTGTTGCGTATCCAAATATGGAGCGTTTTTTTCCCAGAGAAAAAATTTTATTGACTGGTAACCCTGTTCGACAAGATTTATTGGAAGGTGAGGATCTAAAACAAAAAGGACAGGAATTTTATCATTTGGATTCTAAAAAGAAAACTATATTGATAGTTGGTGGAAGTCTTGGAGCTAGAACACTTAACGATAGTGTCATGGATTGCCTGGATGAGCTGGAGGCTGCAACAGATATACAAGTGATCTGGCAAACTGGTAAATATTACTACAATCAGATTCAGGAACGTCTTAAAGGAAGAACGTTAAAAAATATTCAGATTCTTGAATTTGTCAATAAAATGAATTATGCCTATGCCACCGCTGACTTAATTATTTCAAGAGCTGGGGCTAGTTCGATCTCTGAATTTTGTTTGTTGAACAAGGCTGTTATTTTGGTGCCATCACCCAATGTGGCCGAAGATCACCAGACCAAGAATGCACAAGCTTTGGTTGAGAAAGATGCAGCTATCATGATTCGAGATATCGATGCCAGAAAGGAATTAATTCCAAAAGCGTTGGATATGATCCAGCAACCTGAAACCCTGATCAACTTGAGAATTAATATTCTTAAATTGGCACAAGAGAATTCTGCAGGTAGAATTGCGGATGAAATTTTTAAACTAATCAAATAAAATGTCACAAACATATACACATATTTACTTTGTCGGTATTGGTGGAATAGGAATGAGCAATTTGGCCCGTTATTTTAAAAGTAAGGGCAAAGAGGTTGCTGGTTACGACCGTACCAGAAGCAAATTAACAGAAGAACTCGAGGCAGAAGGTATTACCATTCATTATGAAGATGATATTGCTGCTGTGCCTTTAGAATTCCTGGATAAGACGACCACACTGGTGGTGCGTACTCCAGCAGTACCGGAAGATCAAAGTGAATTGAGGTTTTTCCGTAAGAATGATTATAAGATTTTGAAACGTGCTCAAGTATTGGGCGAAGTGTCCCGAAGCAGTCGAAGCCTTTGTATAGCTGGCACACACGGAAAGACCACTACCACTACCATGACTGCACATTTGCTAAAACAGTCCAAAGTAGACTGTAGTGCTTTTTTGGGAGGTATTTCTAATAATTATAAAACAAATCTGCTGCTGAGTGATCACAGTGACCTGACTGCCATCGAAGCTGATGAATACGACAGGTCTTTTCATCAACTGACCCCATATATGGCCGTGATTACATCCGTTGATGCAGATCACTTGGATATTTACAAGACTCATGCTGAATATTTGGAAAGTTTTGCTCATTTTACCGAACTGATTCGTCCGGATGGCTGTCTGATTATCAAGAAAGGCCTTCCATTAAAATACAGGGTTCAACCCGGTGTAAAAGTTTATTTCTACAGTGTGACGGATAAGACAGATTTCTATGCTGAGAATGTCCATCATGTTTCTGGCCGTTTGTTTTTTGATTTTTATTATCCCGGAGGTTCCATTATTGATATAGAGCTAGGGGTGCCTGTTCAGATCAATGTGGAAAACGCCGTAGCTGCGTTGGCTGTTGCTCATCTCAATGGTGTCACGGATGAGGAGCTTCGTGCGGGTTTGGGGAGCTTTAAGGGCTCCTGGAGACGCTTTGATATACTTATACGACGCGATGATTTTGTGTATATGGACGATTACGCTCATCATCCGGAAGAATTGCGGGCCAGTATCAGGTCTATCAAGGCACTTTATCCAAATAAAAAAATCACCGGAATTTTTCAGCCACATCTTTATAGTCGCACCAGAGATTTTGCAGATGAATTCGCTGCAGTACTCTCAGAGCTGGATGATTTGATCTTACTGGATATCTATCCTGCTAGAGAACAGCCCATACCAGGGGTGACATCTGAAATGATACTTGAAAAGGTGACTCTTAAATCAAAAACAGTCACATCATTAGATAAAGTTTTTAATGTGCTGGATACGAAACATCCAGAAATTCTTGTAACTTTGGGAGCTGGTAGTATTGACTCCTTAGTTTCTAAGATAAAAAGACGATACGAAGCATGCTGAAGAAGATTCTGAGCATTTTGGCTGTGTTGCTGACATTGGGCTATATTGTTTTTGCAATGTTAACTTATTCTGATAAAGAAGATGATGTCAGATGTAAACAAGTTATCGTGGTTGTAAAAGACAGTGCAGTCAATCGTTTTGTTCGTGCAGCTGAGATTCAAAGTATCTTAAAAAGTAACCATATTAAGCTTGTCGGTAAGCGTTTGAAGGATATTGATTACACATCAGTTGAAGCAATAGCAGACTCTCATAAGCTTATCAGGCGCGCTGAATGCTTTTCAACACCTTCCGGGTTGTTGTATATAAATGTTTGGCAACATGTTCCTATCATACGGATTATGAGCGATTATGGTAACTATTATTTGAATCAGGACGGAAAAGTGACCGGACTGAGTCCATATTCAGCAGCAGATGTGGTCGTAGCGACCGGTTCGATAAAGGATTCTTTGACAATCCGTAGATTGTACAAATTGTCATTGTTATTACAGGATGACCCTTTTTGGGATGCCCAGATTGAACAGATACAAGTAGAACCAAACGGTGATTGGATTTTAATTCCAAGGGTAGGTGATTATGAAATCATGCTAGGCTTACCCAATAAAGTGGAGGAGAAAATGAGCCGATTGCGTCTTTTTTATCACAAAGGTTTACCGAAAGTGGGTTGGGAGCGGTACTCCATTATAAGTCTAAAATTTGAGAACCAGATAGTTTGCACAAAAAAAGAATAGCATTATGGGTGTATCTGATTATGTAGTTGCCATTGATCTTGGGAGTTCCAAGATTGTTGGATGTTTGGGCAAAAAAGAGGCTGATGGCAGAGTCCGCCTTTTAGCCATGGAACAAAAACCTTTTAAAACTGAAGTTCGTCGCGGAATAGTGTACAATATTGAGGAAATCTCAAAATCTATAATGGATTTGGTACAAGTACTAAGCGATAACAAGGAACATCCATGCAAAATTGATCAGGTTTATGTCGGTCTGAATGGTTATACCATCCGGACACTGGATGTAAGCAGCACGACGTATTTATCCGGTGACGAACTGGTTAATGAAAGACACCTGGATGAACTTTCTGACGATGCTCAATCTCAATTGCCCGAAAACCTCGATGTTATGGACGTCTTTACCCAGGAATTCCTGGTTGACGGTCAAGCCGACATCAATCCTGTTGGCTCCATGCCAAAAAGGGTGGAAGGTCATTACAAAATAGTAGGTGGCAAATCTGCCATCATGAGAAACCTGGAGGCTTGTTTTAATCTTACCCACACCAGTTTTGAATGCATACTTGGACCTTTAGCATCTGCTGAAGCTATATTACGTCCTGAAGATAAATCGAAAGGTGTAGTTGCCATTGATTTTGGTGCCCAAACAACATCCATCTGCATTTACAAAGGAAATTTGGTGCGTTATGTCTCTGTTCTGCCATTCGGAGGTGACAATGTTACAAAGGATTTGTTGCAGCTAAATATTGATGAAATTGAAGCTGAAAAGCTCAAGCTAAATAAAGGAACTGCCATTCATTTTACTCAGAATATCGACGATCAGCCAGAAAACGAATTTGCCAAGATGAGCGAATTCGATAAAGAAGCAATCGATATCACGGTTGCCCGAATGGAAGAAACTGTTGAAAATATCTGGGCTCAGATTCGCTATTCCGGTATTGACCCGCAGAAATTGACTGAAGGTCTTGTCCTGACAGGTGGAGCTTCTCAAATGGATGGTCTTTCAGAGCTTCTCATTAAGAAGACCGGTATGAATGTGCGTTTTGGTAAGCCAAATCAATACATTATTCCGGAAAATCTGGATAAATATTCCAACCCAACTTTGGCTTTGTCAATGGGCCTTTTGTTGCTCGGTCAGGAAGGTGGTTGCAGTGTTCCCGAACCTATTGAGGTGAAAAAGCCCGAAGTTCCAAAGGAGCAAAGTATTGATTTTAATGTGGTTGTTGATGAACCGGTGGTGAAGCCAGTAAAACCAGTGAAACCCCCAAAACCTCCAAGGAATAACCCCTTCAAAACGTTTATGAAGAGCCTTTTAGACGACGAAGATTTATAGACTATCTAATATTAAAAAAGATGGAAGATTTTTTGCAATTTGAATATCCGACGGCTGCACCGACCATAATCAAAGTTATTGGTGTTGGCGGTGGTGGTGGCAATGCTGTCAGCCACATGTACAAAGAGGGGATACATGACGTGTCTTTCATGTTGTGCAATACTGACAATCAGGCTCTTATCAGTTCTCCAGTTCCTCAAAAACTGCAATTGGGTAAGGAAACCACCAAAGGACTTGGTGCAGGGAATAAGCCTGTTCGAGCCAGGGATGCTGCTATGGAAAGCATCGATGATATTCGCCGTGCACTCAGCGATGATACTAAAATGGTATTCATTACCGCAGGTATGGGTGGCGGAACAGGAACGGGTGCCGCTCCTGTAATTGCTCAAGTTGCCAGAGAAATGGAAATCCTGACTGTTGGTATTGTAACCATTCCTTTCAGATGGGAAGGAGATCCAAAAATAGACCAGGCTCTGGATGGTGTCGAGGAGATGAGTCAGCACGTAGATGCATTGCTAGTAATTAATAACGAACAATTATCTCAGATATATCCGGATCTTACGGTCATGAATGGTTTTAAGAAAGCCGATGATACCTTAACCGTAGCAGCAAAAAGTATTGCTGAAATTATCACAGTTCCTGGTTATATCAATTTGGATTTTGCCGATGTTAACACCGTCATGAAAGATGGTGGAGTAGCCATAATGAGTACTGGATTAGGTGATGGTGATACTCGTTTGGCTGATGCCTTGAACAATGCTTTAAACTCACCGTTACTAAACAATAACGATGTATTTAATGCCAAAAAGGTATTGTTTAATATATCGTGTAGCCACGATGGTGAGCTAATGATGCACGAAATGAACCAGATCCAGAGCTTCATGACCAAGTTTAAGAGTGGTATGGAAGTTATTTGGGGTATTTATTTTGATGATAGTCTTGACAAACAGTTGAGGGTGACTTTGCTTGCAACTGGATTTGATATCCAGAATGTCCCTCAAATCAAGGAAAGAAATGATCATTGGACGGATGAAGATATTAAGAAACAGGAAGATCTCAAGGTTTTGAGAGAGCAACGTAAGGAAAAATATTATCCTAATGCGTCTGGAGTACAAATTCGCCGCAGCAATTACGTGCCTTTTGTTTTGACTGCAGATCAAATGGACAATGAGGCATTGATAGACCTGATGGAACAAGTTCCTGCTAATAAGAGGGATAAAAGGTTCCTGGAGAAAGTATCTGCTTAAAACTGAATTTGAAAAAATATCCTAATAGTTTATAAGATGACATTATCACAACAAATTGATGCGGATTTAATTACAGCAATGAAAGCCAGGAATGAAGTAGCAAAACTAACCATTCGTGGAATCAAGAAAGAAATCATAGAAGCTAAAACTGCACCAGGTGCAAATGGAGAAATTAGCGACGAAGAGGTGCTTAAGATTGTTGTAAAATTATTGAAACAACGTAAGGATTCGGCAACGATCTATACAGAACAAGGTCGTGCTGATTTGGCTGAAGTTGAATTGGCTGAAGCTCTTGTACTTGAATCTTATCTGCCAAAGCAATTGACGACGGAAGAACTAGACGAAGCTGTCAAAAACATCATTGCTCAAACAGGAGCTCAGGGACCCAAAGATATGGGTAAAGTCATGGGTATAGCTTCCAAGCAATTGGCTGGCAAGACAGAAGGAAGACTTATTTCTGAAACTGTGAAACGTTTGTTGAATTCATAGAAAGTATAAAAAATCACCTAAAAAAGGCCTTTCAATTATGTTGAAAGGCCTTTTTTATATACTTTAAATAACATGTGTTCCACCACCTGAAAAAATGCGATCTGCCTGGGTGATAATAACTTCTTTCACTCCAGCATCAATTGCTTCAAATGCATTGTCCAATTTTGGGATCATTCCTCCCTGAATAACACCATTTGCAACATATTTAGCAAAACTTTCCCTGGTAATTTCAGAAATTACACTCTCGTCATTCTCTGCATCAGCCAGGACGCCTTTTTTCTCAAAACAGAATATCAGTGTCACCTCAAAATGTTTTGCAAGTGCTTTAGCCGCTTCTCCGGCAATAGTATCGGCATTGGTATTCAGCATGTTCCCTTTCTTGTCGTGGGTCAATGGGGCTAAAACAGGTACAACTCCCATTTCTATCAAATTGGCCAAAATATTGGACTGAACTTCCTTGACGTCACCTACAAAACCATAATCGACATCTTTAACAGGGCGTTTTTCAGAACGCATATAGTTCAGGTCTGCACCTGTAAGCCCAAGAGCGTTGATCTCAAGTGCCTGGAGGCCGGCTACAATATTTTTGTTTACCAACCCACCATAAACCATGGTGACAACTTTGAGGGTTTCTGCATCAGTGATTCTGCGTCCGTTTACCATTTGGCTTTCTATACCCAACTGGGAAGAAAGTTGAGTGGCTGATCGTCCGCCCCCATGTACCAGCACTTTATGGCCTTCTATTTTGGCAAAATCGTGTAACAGTGTTTGAAGAGTTTCGGGTTCTTCTACTATTTTTCCTCCTACTTTGATGATGGTTAGTTTTTCCGGCATCTATTTATTTTTTCATATCATTGTTTCGAATCTCTACACGACGGATCTTTCCGCTGATAGTCTTCGGCAATTCTTCTACGAATTCAATGATGCGTGGGTATTTATAGGGTGCAGTCACGCTTTTAACGTGATTTTGTAATTCTTTTACCAAAGCGTCTCCAGCTTGATCCTTGTATTCTTTTGAAAGGATAACAGTAGCTTTTACAATCTGTCCGCGAATTTCATCAGGAACGGCTGTAATAGCACATTCCACCACTGCGGGGTGAGTCATCAGTGCACTTTCCACTTCGAAGGGGCCGATGCGATAACCGGAACTTTTTATTACGTCATCTGCACGGCCAATAAACCATAAGTAGCCGTCTTCATCGCGGTAAGCAAGGTCGCCTGTGTAGTAAACGCCATCTTTGAAAGCTTCATTTGTCAAATCTTCGTTGCGGTAATAACCTCTGAAAAGACCAATGGGGTAGTTTTTATCCACGTGGATGACAATCTGGCCCTGTTCACCTGCTTCAGCAGAGCGTCCGTCGGGAGTAAAGATGTCAACGTCGTATTGTGGACTTGGTAAGCCCATTGAACCTGGTTTTGGTTCATTCCAAGGGGTTGTGATGACGGTCGGTGTTGTTTCACTTTGTCCGTATGCTTCGTGAAGCTTAATACCAGTGAGTTTGTAAAACTGTCTGTATACTTCCGGGTTTAAGGCTTCTCCTGCAATGGTGCACCATTCCAGACTGGAAAGATCGTATTGGGATAAGTCTTCACGAATCAGGAAACGGAAGATGGTAGGTGGAGCACAAAGTGAAGTCACTTTGTGTTTTGCCAGCATAGAAAGCATGTCTGAAGGGGTGAATTTTTCATGGTCGTAAACGAAGACTGTCGCTCCGGCTATCCATTGTCCGTAAAGTTTTCCCCAAACAGCCTTCAACCATCCTGTATCAGCTATGGTCAGATGGATGCTGTCTTGATGTAGGTTGTGCCAGAAGCTGGCAGTCATGATGTGAGCTAGCGGGTAGACGCTGTCCAATAAAACCATTTTAGGGTCTCCGCTAGTGCCGGATGTAAAACTGACAATCAACGGATCGCTGTTTTTGGTTGGTTCCGTAGGACGTACAAAAGGTGCAGCGTTATCGATGCCCTGATGGAAGTCGTTCCAACCCTCAGGTATATATGGTCCCACTGAAACTAGCTTTTCCAAGGTGGGACATTCAGGCATAGCAGAATTGATGTGTCCGATAATGACTTCTTCACCGTCAGCAATGATGGCTTTGATGTCGGCTGCATTGGCACGGTAAATGATATCTTTTTTTGTGAGCAGGTGGGTTGCGGGAATAATAACTGCCCCTATTTTATGTAGAGCGATAATGGTATACCAAAACTCATAACGACGTTTCAGAATAGCCATGACCATGTCCCCTTTCTTGATTCCCAAAGACTGGAAATAGGAGGCTGTCTGGTCTGTTAACTTTTTTAATTCAGCAAAATTGTATTCACGAACTTCTCCTTTGTCGTTTGTCCAAAGCAACGCACGTTTGTTTGGCTCCGTTTCAGCCCAACCATCCACGACATCGTAAGCGAAATTAAAATCTTCGGGAACAATAAGTTCATAGTTTGCCTTGAAGTCTTCATAATCTGCAAACTCGGTTTGCTTTAAGTATTTTTCAATCATGTTCTATATTTTCCAATAATTAATGGATCGTTTTATTTTCTCAAGTCAGATTAAATGATGACAGCCAGGAATTTTACAGATTGACCTTCCAGGGCTTTCATCCCATGTTCTTGTTCAGCGTTGAAATAGATACTGTCGCCTACGTTCAGAACCATTTCCTTTCCGCCAATGCTGAGTAGAAGGGAGCCTTCCAGTACATAGTTGAATTCCTGTCCGTTATGTGTATTGAGGTGCATCGGTGTGCCTTCCGGTTTGGGTTCCACGGTAACAATGAATGGATCGGCATTCCGCTGTGCAAAACCTGCTGCCAGAGATTGATATTTGTAGGCTTTGGAGCGTTCCATGGCTGTACCCAGACCCGCACGGGTCAAAAAGAAAGAAGTCATGTAAGGCGTTTCACCGAAAAGTAGGGCAGATAGTTCCACTTTACAGTGTTGAGCAATGTTTTGCAATGCGCTCATTGAAATATCTTCATTCCCACTTTCATAGCCAAGATATTCAGCTTCGGTGATGTGACAAACTTCAGCAAGTTCGGCAGTGCCGATATTCATAGCGTCACGCAGACCGCGCAAACGTTGTGCAATTTCTTTGATTTGGTTGTTCATACTATGTAGATTTTACATGAAATGTGACAATTGATAGGCAAAGGTAAGCTTTCTCTTACAAAAGTAGTATTTTTGTGTGTGTAAATCTATCAATACTATAATAAATCCTTGGTTAAAATGAAAATTCTTATCACTTACGCACTTGAAGAAGAAAAAGGTCAAATTCAAATACCCGATTGTATTGTTGCATACTGTTGTACAGGCGTGGGTAAGGTTTCCACAGCAATAAATACGTATGAAGCATTGTCTAAAGAAAAGCCAGATATGGTTATGAATATTGGAACGGCAGGCACGCTTCACCATCAGGTAGGTGAAATTGTATTATGCTCCCATTTTTTTGATAGAGATTTGGAGAAAATAGCTCATCTGGGGGTTGCTTTTAAAATTAGTTTTTCAGAAGCTTTACTTCATGCTGGTTGTCCAAAAAACCTTCTTTATAACGGTACAGTTAGCACCGGTGACACTTTTTTGACAGACCTTTCTGAAAGTGGTTCTCATGCTGATGTTTTTGACATGGAAGCATTCGCAGCGGCTCAGGTTTGCCAGAAGCTGGGAATACCTTTTTTCTCTGTCAAATACGTGACCGATGTTATTGGACAAAACTCCATCAAACACTGGGAAGAAAAACTGGAAGATGCCAGAGAAAGTTTGGCTGAATTCTTAAATACAATTCGTTTTTGAACCGGACACCTCGCTTATTTGGAAATGGTTCTAAATGCTTTTGTATGAGCCACTAAGTGCATAGTTTATTGTACAAAAACAGTTGAGATTCTTTTGATAACCTCGCCGTACAGATTTACAGTGATGGGACTATAACTCCTGTTTGAAATCTTATTGAACATGACGTTGACGCTGGCCTCGGTTATGGCTTCGCAAGGTTGCTGATAGGTAGTGAGAGGGTATTTCAAGTGGACACTGTATTTCATGTTGTCGAAACCAGCAACAAGTAAATCCGATGATATTTTAAATCCTGTTGATTCTAAACTGGATAATAAAAGGGCAGCTGTTGAATCGTTGCCACAAATAATGCCTGTTTCGTTTGGTTTAATAGCTATATTCCTGATTAAATTCAAATCATCGGGCTCACCACAGATGATATTTCCTGCATCAAATTTTAAATGGGCATTTTGTGCAGCAGTTCTTAATCCTTCAATTCTCTGATTGATGGAAAAGGCTGAATCGGGTCGGTGGAAAAAATAGACAGTTGTGCAGCCAGCATCAATTAAATGCTGCCCCATGACATAGCCGGCAAAATAATTATCTATACCTACCAAATCGTATTTACTTCGGTTTGGAAAGGGATAAATATCTCTGTCTATCAAGACCAGTGGTATTTGATTTTTATCAATTAGCTGGCAGATTTCTTCATTCAGCTTTTCGTTTTCGTAGGTACGTTCAAGTGGTGCAAAGAATATACCATCTACTTTTTCTTCTATGTAGCTTTGGCAAATCTTTAAAATGACACCTCTTCGAATTTCTGCATTGTTGGCAACAGTTCCTTCCCATAAACAATCAAAATTTCTTTTTTTACCCTGATCAAGAAATTGATCATTGATGGTTGAGAAAATCTCAGATTCACCCGCACCAGGTAGCAATAGTCCAAAATGATGTTTGTTGTCCGCCTTTTTATAGGTGACGGAAGTTCCAAATCCAGCCTTCTTGATTACAAGACCTTCTGTTTGAAGCGTATTATAAATTTTTGTAATGGTGGGTCTCGAAACATGCATCTTTTCTGCAAGCACGCTTTCTGGCATCAAAAGGCTGCCAAATGGTATTTCAGAGTTTAGGATGTCCGCCCTTAATTTATGGTATAAATCCTGTGTATTGACCATGATTGTTTTTTGTTTCATTTAATGTATAGCATTTAATGTAATGCAAATGTAATAATATTATGTAAGACCAACAAGCTTTAAATAGAATGATTAGAAGTCATTACCTAAAATATATTTTTGAAAAAAAGTCTTTAATCACTTTTATTATGCCAAACATATTGCATATATTTGGCATTTGTAAACTAAATGAAATACATATAAATTACATTATATATTTCAATGTATTCAATGACGACTGAAACCATATCTAACTTTAATTTCAATTAAATGAAAAAAACACTGTTAATAAGCATGTTCTGTCTGCTGATTGTTCCGTTTTTACAAGCCGCAGCACCCTTTTTGCCAACCAATTACGAAGAACCCTATCGGCCCCAATTTCATTTCAGTCAACAATCAGGTTGGATGAACGACATCAACGGATTGTGGTACTACAACGGTACGTATTACCTGACCTATCAGACAACACCCAATAGCCCGGTTTTTGATTTTGCACACACCTCATGGGGGATGGCTACCAGCCCGGATATGATTCATTGGACTCAGAAACCAGTCATCGCTGAGCCAAATGCTTTAGAAGGAACACCTATGTCCGGTTCGGCAGTGGTTGATGTAAACAACACCTCTGGTTTAAAAACGGGCACAAATCCGGTTTTCATCGTTATGTATACTTCAGAGAAAACAGGCCAATGTTTGCTTTATAGCAATGATTTGGGCGTTACCTGGCAGAGATATTCCGGCAATCCTGTGATTAATACAGGTGGCACAAATCCGCGGGATCCTCACGTTCAATGGTATGCCCCTACCAATAAATGGATCATGGTTTTGTATCACGAAAACAATGGCGGCAACACCGAATTCTATACTTCTTCCGATCTTAAAACCTGGACATTGACAAGTACCATAACTAGTTTTGGACATGAATGTCCAGACTTCTTCGAGCTACCTATAGATGGAAATCAAAATACGAAGAAATGGGTACTTTGGGCTGGAGATAGTGGCTATCTGACAGGAGATTTCGATGGCTCTACTTTTACTCAGGATCCTGGTGGTTGGCATCTCTTAGACAACAACAACGGAACATTTTACTACGCATCTCAGACTTTTAATGTAGCATCATTGCCAAGTAAGAAAGTTGTTCAGGTAGCATGGCAGGGTAATCCCGGTTTTATGGGTGGCAGCGGTTTAATTCCGGAATATGCATCACATACCAGATGGAATCAAAATGCAACTTTCCCGGCTGAACTTTCCCTAAAAACGACAGCTGACGGGTTAAGACTTTGTTCCAATCCGATTACTGAAATAGCGAGCATCTGGGCATCCACTCAAAATTGGGGAACACAGACTTTGACTGCGGCAAATGATCTGCTATCGGGCATATCTTCCAAATGCTTTGACATCACTGCTGAATTCAACCTTGCCAATACAACTGCCACAACCATCAAATTTCAAGTGGCAAATAAAACAATCACCTACGATGTTACCAATCATAAGTTAAATGGAAAAACGCTCAATCCTATTGATCAGATTTTAAAAATCAGGATTCTGGGCGACTGGAGTCAATACGAACTATTTGGCAATGATGGTCAGTTCTATCTATCTGAAAGATTTGCTTTTGACCCTGCCAAAAGTAATTTGGGTCTGGTTGTAAATGGAAACGTTACGCTTAATTCCATGGTCTATCACCCTGTTAACCGAATATGGCCTGGTACTGCAACTTCTGATTTTACTAAATGTGAGGCAGAGTCTGGAACGGTAAACGGAGGAGCCATTAAAGCAACCTACACAAGCGCATCTGGTGGTTATCAGGTTGGCGTTCTGGACAATATTGGTGCGAATTTTCAGGTTTCAATCTATGCACCTTCTGCTGGGGTAAAAACAATTTCACTTGTTTATGCCAATGGTATGAGCGATTTAAGGTACAAGTCGTTATACATAAACAACATCAAGATACGTCAGTTAACTTTCGAGCAGACCGGCGGTTGGAATCAATATTCCATTCTAAATACAGATGTTGTTTTAAACGATGGACTCAATACCCTAAAAATACAAAGGGACACAGAAGATAATACAGCAACAGACATTGATTATATTCTTTTACCGTGGAAAAATGAGGTTGACACCACCAATCTTATTTTGCCAAGCAATCCCAATATATCCTATATGGGTAGAATTGATTTTACAAATCCGGATAAACCCTTGTTTGCTTATCCAAATATAACTATCAAAGCAAAGTTTCAGGGAACATCATTGGATATGTACCTAAACCACTACAACGGTTCAGATTTTGGTGATAATTATTTTGTTTCTGTGGTAGATGGCAAAACGCCTGTAAAATTTCTGGTCACTACGGGACAAAAAAAATACACGATTGCAAAAGATTTGACCGATGGAATTCATACTGTAGAAATCACGAAGGTGACCGAATCGTATTGCGGAGAATGTGAGTTTCTGGGTTTTAAAACCAGCCCAGCAAAAAGCTTGCTCACCCCTGATCCATTACCAAGTTTGAAACTCGAATTTTATGGAAACTCCATAACGAGTGGCTATGGAATAGAAGGTGGTGCTCAGCCTGCTTCAGATAATAGTTATAAAGCTTATCCAGCAGTGGCTGCACGAGAACTGAATGCACAATTTCACACCATAAGCTATTCAGGTATTGGAGTTGTGAAAGGCTATCCTTCCTTTCTGATGAAAAATATGTATAACCGAACCATTGCTTTAACAACTTACAAACCTTTCCCTACAAACAACACCTGGAATTTCACCCGTTATATTCCAGATGTTGTAGTGGTAGCATTGGGTACAAACGATTACAACCTGGGTTTTGGTGCAGGATCCATTTCGGTTGCTGCCTTCAGTACTGGTTATAAATCTTTAATCGCTCAAATTCGAGCCGCCTATCCAAATGCTCAGATCGTGTGCACAAATAGCCCTATGATTTCCAATACAAAATTGGGAAGTACTATTAGCGATGTTGTCACCGATATAAAAACGGCTGGTGACAACAGAGTCTATTTCTTTAATTTTAGTCAGATGCAAGGTGGTGGATTTAACGGACATCCAGGTGTATCTGATGGTCAGACAAATGGGAAAGAATTGGCAACCTATATATCATCCATTTTAAGCATAAGCTCTATTGGTCAGTTGAATAGTAAGAGTAGTTATTTCACAATTTATCCCAATCCTGTAAAAAAAGTACTAACTATTAAAAGTGATGAAACGATAGAATGTATTGAGCTTTCAGATCTTTCAGGGAAAATCATCAAAAATAAAAAAATTGATGACACGGTTGCATCCATTGATTTGAATGAATATCCAAATGGGATCTATTTACTGAAAGCGACCAATGCCAAAGGAGAGTCCTTCGTTCAAAAAGTCATTAAAAATTAGGGAATAAACATGAAACACTTGTTATCTGTCTTATTATTGGTTCTTTGCATGGCAAACGCATCTGCGCAGTTCAATGTAAATTATGATCCGGAAATCCAGCCAAAAGAGAATATTCAATATTTTACACCGAAAGGGAAGAACTTATTTGTGGGCGATTGTATTCCCTTTTTTTACGATGGTACTTATTATTTATACTGGTTGGTCGATATGGGACATCATTCATCACTGAATGGTTTGGGTGGACATCAATGGACGGTTAGTACATCAAAGGACTTAAAGCATTGGATGCATTATCCCATTGCCATAGGCATTGATGAAGAATGGGAAAAATCAATATGTACCGGCTCCGTGGAACATTTTGGAGATAAATTCTATGCTTTTTATGCCACCAGGTTAAAAGACAGTCTGGGTAATGTAAACGAACAATTAAGCTATGCAACGAGTCCGGATGCCATTCATTTCAACAAGCAAAAGCCCAATCCCTTTTATACCTCTGCGCCAGGATACAACAAACGCGACTTTCGGGATCCCAAAGTGATCATTGATAAATCAGGGGTTTTTCATCTGTTTGTTTCAAGCAGCAGTGAATTAAATTCGTCGATTGATGAAAATCGTGGTTGCCTGGTACACATTTCATCAACAGATCTTAAAACCTGGAAGGTCAATGAATCCATTTTGACTGGACAGAGAAATGTTCCTGAATGTCCCGATTATTTCTATTGGAACAAATGGTACTATCTGGTCTACTCTCAAAACGGAAATACCTCTTATGTAATGTCCCGCAATCCCTATGGCCCTTGGCAGCAACCAAAATTTCAGGCATTGGATGAAGATTGGTCCAATGTTGTGAAAACTGCAGAATTCACAAATGGTAGAAGAATTGCAGCCTCATGGATACCCAGTAAAAGGGATAATAAAGATGATGCAGGTGAAATGTTCGGAGGTTGTATTTTACTTCGCGAAGTTGTTCAGTTGAAAGATGGAACGCTGATTACAAAATTTCCCGAAGAAACAGTATCGGTAATAGGTCCTGAATTAAATTTAAATCCCATCCTGGATTCAAAAGTAACTAAAACAGGTGTAGGAAATTATTCAATCGATGCCCAAGGGGCTATTGGCTCTTTTCACGCGGACAAGATACCGATGAACAGCCGCATTACACTGGAGATAAATCCGCTTGGAAATAACGATGAAGTCGGCTTGTTTATACGTTCGGGCAAAAATGCTTCAGAGGGTTATAAAGTGAGTTTCTCGGCGAGCAAGCAGACCGTCTGGCTTGGGAATACCAAGATTGAATCGGTTACCGGACTGGATAAACCCTTTACAGTTGATATCATCATGAAAGATGACATTATTGATATTTGCATTAACAATCAACGGTGCATCGTTAACCGCTTGTCTGAAAGAAAAGGAGAAACAGTCTGGTTTTTTGCAAAACAAGGAAAAGTTGCTTTTAAGAACATTAAGATTTATCCCATTTTAAACGAATAATCTGCTATTCGTTTTTTATATCCAAAACTTATTTTTGAAATACTATATTTCGAAAATAATGGGTGTGAATGAATGTGACTGAACATTTTCATGAACATAATGTTATATTTGCAGTCGTTAAAAATATATAAGACTTTTTTAACCTGATGTTTAACAGAAATATAAGGATGTATGAAAATCTTGAAATTGATATTATGTGGCCTTTTTATCGTCTCTATTTGTTCTGCAAAGGATTATTGGGATGGTTTTACCGTAAAAGACATCGATGGAAACATCTATCAAACCATTAAAATTGGCGATCAGATCTGGACGGTGGAAAATTTGCGAACCACCCATTACAATGACGGAAATCCCATCACTCTGGATACCGATTCCGCTACCTGGGGCAAAGGTACTGATGGGAAATATTGTTATTACGACAACACAACCCACCCTGACAGTATAAAAAAATACGGGGCGCTTTACAACTGGTATGCAGTCAATTCAAAAAAACTGGCTCCGGTAGGATGGCATCTACCGACGAATGAAGATTGGGAAAAATTGGAGGCTTATTTAGTTGAAAATGGTTACAATTGGGATGGAACAAAAACGGGCAATAAGTATGCAAAGTCATTGTCTGCTAAATCAGATTGGTTTATGGATAAAACACCGGGATCGGTGGGGTGTGATTTAAGCAAGAACAACACAACAGGTTTCTCCGCTTTGCCAGGTGGAAATCGCTACTATACTGGTGCTTTTGGGAACAAGGGTTATTATGGAAATTTCTGGAGTGAATCCGATACGGAGTATACTATTGGAACTTTTCTTCTATTGCCTTTTCAAGGAGAAGCATTTGATTGGCTTTCCAGCCAAGCCGGAGGTAACTCTGTGAGAGTTCTCTGGGGTTACTAATTCCTATTTAGCCTATATATAAATTTAATAGATTCGCCTCATGAAAAAACTTAGTTTAATTTTAGCAGGTTTAATTGTTGCAACTTTTTGTTTTTGTCAGGGACTTGTTTATCCAGAGTACATAGAAGATATTGATGGCAATTATTACACCACAGTCACTATTGGCGATCAGGTATGGACCTTGGAAAATTTACGAACAACAAAGTACAACGACGGAACACCAATTACCAAAAATGCATTGGCTGAAACTTGGGCAACAGGAACCGAAGGGAAATATTGTTATTTTTACAATGTCAGCGACCTTGAATTTATAAAGAGGTATGGTGCACTTTATAATTGGTATGCCGTTAATTCCAATAAGCTTGCACCAAAAGGGTGGCATGTTTCAACCGATGAGGATTGGTACACCTTGCAGGATTACCTGATTGAAAATGGCTATAACTACGACGATGAAGTAATCGATAATAGGATGGCAAGGTCTCTTGCTGCAAAATCCGATTGGGAAGCACATACGAATGCCGGTAGTGTAGGAGAAAATCTCGAATCTAATAATAAAAGTGGATTTTCTGCTTTACCAGGTGGCTATAGGGACCTCACGGGTATGTTCAAAGGTCTTAAGACTTTAGCAGCTTGGTGGACACCTTTGGAATATAATGCTACTGAAGCCTATACCCGTGGATTCACCAATGACGGAAATGGCCTTGCAAGAATTAACTTTCAAAAGAATTTTGGATTTTATGTGAGACTTGTACGGGATTTACCTGCTACTACAGCTGTAGACGTCAGTTCTGCTGCCCAGACTAGCTCTTCTGCTGCATCCAACAGTGCCCAGGAAACCTTTGCCAATACCAGCGACATTTCCGCAGACTGGACCAATTGCAATGAAAACATCGAGGGATACTTTTATTCGGTGAATGGTGGTTCAGATGGAGCGATTTATGTGGCTGGAAGCAATGGGCTCTTAAAATCCAACAACCGGGGCTCCAATTGGCAAGTCGTGTTGCCTGAGGTTATAACTTCTGTCAAGGTTTCATCAAGCCAAGGTCTCTTTGCAGGAGGAAAATCTCTATATCACAGCATCAATGGTGAACAATGGACAATGGTCCAGAATGGCTCTTCGTACATAGAAGGTATTGTCGAGCTTAACTCAGGCAAGGTACTGGCTATTGCTCAAGATGGAACTGTCTATTCAACCATCAATAATGGTCAGAATTGGAAAATAGGACAATTGCCCGGTATAACCGGAAATCCTGCAGCCCTGAAAGTTTTGTCCGTATCAGGGACCATACTGGTTGGCGGAGAGCAGGGTAATCTGCTTAGGAGCACTGATGAAGGTGAAACCTGGACAAAGTCTCGTTTCCCGGGCACACAATCCATCATCGGTTTATGGTCTCCTCCTGGCAATCCAAGTACAATTTATTCTATTTATAATGCAAACGACAAGGGTTGTTTGGCTCGATCCAATGATGGAGGTGTAACTTGGTCCTATTGGCTTACTTTTTCGGTATGGTCGGCTTTTAGTAATGGCGGTATTTGGGGTACCAGTAGCAACGATTTCTATTTAATGTTTTTGGGAGAATTGATGCATACTCAAAATGGAGGAGCGAGTTGGGACAAAATTACAAATAGTGGTGCATTCAATCTGGGTATAAGCGCTGTCGGTAACGATACCTATCTGGTTGGTCTGAATTACATTCGCAGAATGAGGTAAACTTTCTAGAAAAGGGAGAATTGAAGAGCCGTACCAGCATTTTTTTCTATTCCAGCATTCTATATTCCAAGACCCTATCAATCGAGAAATTATCGATTCCCAGATAAAAATTAGCGGTGTCCACCAGTACACCCAGAGGTAAAAGACCTATGACTTCACTACCTGCAACGGAAATGCCATAACGAGCAGCTTCCAGCTTGACCATCTCAAAAGCTTGGTAAACGGAGGTTTTGGTGTAGTCGGTCAGATTCATGGAAACCTGAACCATGTTTTTTTCTTTGAGCTCAACTCCCATCGCTTTGCAATAACGCAGCCCTCCCCCTATGTAACGAACTTTTCTGGCAATGGCATTGGCAATTTCGATATTGGTTGAATGAAGATTAACATTGTAGGCAATCAGATAATTTCTGGCACCAATGATAGTGGCTCCTGCAGTCGGGTGTGGGGTAGAAGGTCCGAAATCCGGTTTCCATAATGGATCTTCCATTTTTTTCGGCAAGCCTTCAAATTGTCCTTTACGTACTTCTGCCAGATTTTCCCGATGTGGGGCACTTGCTGCCTTTTCATACAGGTAGATGGGCAGATTGTATGCATCTGCGACTTCAGCAGCTACCTCTTTGGCCAGAGTGATTGCTTCCTCCATACACATGTTGCTGACAGGTATGAATGGTACAACATCGACAGCTCCCAAACGTGGATGTTCCCCACTATGTCTGTTCAGGTCGATTTCGCGAACAGCGGTACCGATGGCTTCTATAATTACAGCTTTCATAGCTTCGGGAGATCCGATGGCAGTTATGACCATTCTGTTATGATCTACATCGTTGCTGTAATCGAGCAGTTTGATTCCGCTTTTACCACGGAAACAATCGATTATCTTTTCCATTTTTGCGGTATCCCTTCCTTCGCTGAAGTTGGGGACGCATTCGACGATTTTGTTCATTGTTGCCATAGTCTTTTTGGAAATTGATAACGAAAGTACCGATAAAATTTGAAAATTTTAAATTATTGATTCTTTTAAAAAGTATATCTTTGCTCAACTTAACGTTACCGGAATGAATACGAAGCAGCTTTACATCACCATGTTCCTTTTGATGGCACTCTGGGTAATTTTTCAGAGAAATAATGGAAGAGATGAAAGGGTTGTACCTGTTGTATACGATAAGGAACAGCTACTTTATCAGGAAGGCCCCATACTTGAAGATGTCATCAAACAAAAGGCCGGAAAAAAATATCCGATTGGCCTGACCCTCAGTGGTGGCGGTATCAAATGTCTATGTCAAGTAGGTGTCTTGAAGGCACTCGAAGAGGAGGGTTTTAAACCTGATATCCTCTCAGGAGTAAGTGCCGGTGCTGTCGTAGCAGCCCTTTATGCTGATGGTTACACTCCGGATTCCATTCTTTCCTTGTTCCAGAATATCAAATATACTGAATTTTTCCGTTTGGAAATACCAGATGGCGGACTTTTCACTTTGACTGGATTCAAGGACTATCTGGACACGTTGTTGCATGCCAAGACATTTGAAGAACTGAAGATTCCGCTGAGGGTGGTTGCAACGGATCTGGATGGAGGCAGAAGTGTGGTTTTTGAAAAAGGTTCGCTGGTCGACGCCTTAGTTGCTACATGCTCAGTCCCAATCATTTTCTGCCCATATATGATTAACGGCATCAATTATGTTGACGGAGGTGTTCTCAAGAATCTTCCTGCTTCGGTCATCAGGTCTGACTGTAAATATCTGATCGGAGTAAGTGTAGGTCCGATGGATACTCAACCATACGAAAAGTCGATTACAAACATAGCCCTCCGCTCCTATAAATTTATATTTCGCTCCAATTCAAAATACGATAAGGAACTCTGCAATATGCTGGTAGAACCGGCTTCGATTGCTCATTATAATGGTGGCGATGTTATGCAGGAAAATGAAATCTTCCAAATTGGTTACAATGAAACTAAAAGGATGTTGCAGGAACAGAGAAATCATAAAAATAAAAGACATTTAAAATAACGCATACTTATAGCACCAAAAATGGCTGCCCATCTGAGCAGCCATTTTTGGTAATTATTCAGATCCTTTTTCCAGATTCTGTAATAGGATTAAAGTTTCGTTGTCTACTATGAAAGCAGAACCTTGCTTTACGTTACCCGGAAATTTGATCATATCAGTTACATCTTCCCATAGGGCTTTACTGATATTTTTGCATCTGACAGCACTTACACGTTTGTCAACGTCATTTTCCCAATAAACATAGGTGTAATCGCCCACTTGCAAAGCGGTTGGCCCTTTAGCGAATTTTTTTCCACTGATGGGCTCAGACACTGATGAAGAAAATGATTTGATCCTACCTGAAGTAGCATACTGTATTTTCCTATCCATATCATTCTTGAAATAGAGGTAATATGAACCTTTACTTTTAAGGATGCAGCCATCACTTACAGAAAATTCAGGGTCGAATAACAATTTTGTTTTCGTGAATGTTTTAAAATCGGTCGTTGTTGTAGCGTAAATCCGATTGTTAAGTCCGTCCTCTGATTTTTCAGTTTTAAATCGATCAGGAATGGTTGAAGCCCATATGATTTGAAAAGACCTGGACAATTTATCGTAGTGCAATTCAGGCGCGCTGCTATTCAATACTTGTTTTTCGTCGGCCATAACCGGCAATTCCTTTTGCTCGGACCAGGTAATAAGGTCTTTGGAAGAGGCGTAGCCAATACTGTTGTTTGAGCCTGTAGTGAAAACCATATGAAAGGTGCCTTCAGCGTCCTGGACAATACTAGGATCCTGTATGAATTTACCAATAGTTGGTTTTAAAAGGGATTCACCATTATTAATGGTCCGCCAGATAATTCCATCGTGGCTGTATAAAAGATGTAATCCATCTGATCCGTCACCTGTGGAATAACTAAATAGAAAGGCGGATGAGTCCTTAAAAAACATGGAGAATATACCTTTTTCTTTTTGTGCCGGTTTGGCAGCAGATAAAATCCCTGTTAAAAAGAACAAAGCGAAAAAAGTAAGTTTAAAATATCTCAAAGTCATAATGGTAAAATTAGATTATAATATATTTTTCAGGTTATGTCCCATACGTTCTTTCTTGGTTTTCATATACGTTTCATTGAAAGGATTGGTTGGAATTTCAATCGAAACAATTTCTGTAATGTTCAGTCCATAAGCTTCCAAACCAATGCGTTTTACCGGATTATTGGTCATCAGGCGCATGTTTTTAATGCCGATCTTCTGTAGAATCTGCGCACCAACACCATAGTCACGTTCGTCTGCATTAAAGCCCAGATGCAAGTTGGCATCCACTGTGTCCATTCCTTGTTCCTGCAACTTGTACGCTTTGATCTTATTCATCAGCCCAATGCCGCGACCTTCCTGATTCATATAAACCAAGACACCTTTTCCTTCTTTTTCAATGGCTTCCATGGCTTTATGAAGCTGTTCTCCACATTCGCAGCGCATGGATCCGAAGATATCTCCTGTCATACAGGAAGAGTGAACACGTACCAAAATGGGCTCCTCTTCGTTCCAGGAACCCTTAACCAAAGCAATATGTTCCAGACCATTCGATAGTTGGGTAAATGGTATTAATTTAAACTGCCCGTATTTGGTGGGCATATTGACCTTTGGACCCATTTCCACGAGGGATTCCTTTTTCAATCGATAAGCTATCAGGTCTTTGATCGTTATTATTTTCAGATTGAATTTTTGTGCAATTTCAATCAACTGAGGCATTCTGGCCATCGTGCCGTCTTCATTCATAATCTCAATAAGTGCACCTGCAGGATTCAATCCGGCAATTCTGCATAGGTCGATGGCCGCTTCTGTGTGACCTGCTCTGCGAAGAACCCCTTTTGCTTTGGCATAAAGCGGATTGATGTGACCTGGGCGACCAAAGTCTTCCGGTTTTGATTTGGGGTCTGCCAGTGCCCGGATAGTAGCAGCCCTGTCGTGCGCTGAAACTCCGGTACTGCAGCCTTCGAGTAAATCGACCGTTATGGTGAAGGGTGTTCCTAATATGGATGTATTGGTTGAAACCTGTTTGTCCAGGTCCAGTTCCGCGCAACGTTCCTCAGTGATGGGTACACAAAGAACTCCACGTCCCTGCGTAATCATGAAGTTCACCTTTTCAGGGGTGATCAGTTCAGCTGCGGCGATGAAATCCCCTTCGTTTTCACGATCTTCATCGTCAACAGCAATGATGATTTTGCCTGCTGCAATATCTTCAATTGCTTCTTGAATACTGTTTAATTTGAATGGGGTCATTTTTTCCTATTTTTTAATTTATGATACTTATGTTTAATATACCGTATCAAATATCTTGGATACAGGTATTTTTTGAAAAACATGATGTATGCTTCTCCGTTCAAAATGGCAGAGTCGTTCACCGATTTGTACGTGAGAAAAACACCAAGTGGGAGTAAGGCGGCTGAGCTGATCCATCCTCCTAAAATAGGATTCCAAACACCGTCGCGTGCAAATTTGTATCCAGTCACATCGATCATATAATAGAATATGAACAAAAAGACTGACACAACTGCTGGCATACCAATGCCACCTTTCCGGATGATGGCACCCAGTGGTGCACCTATAAAGAAAAATATCAGGCAAGCAAAGGAAAGTGTAAATTTACGGTGAAACTCAATACTACTTCGTCGGAACTGATATTCCTCGGCTTGCATAGACATGTCTTTGTATTCCATTTCACTCCTGATAGTGCCGACATGTCGCTGTGTCCTTTCTATTGCACGGGTCAGAGCTTTTTCATCGAGTGCCTGAAGCAGGCTGTCAGTATTTGGATAGAAAGGTTTAACCAGGGAGCGTTTGGTCACATCTTTTGCCTCAATCAGAATATGGCCTGGCTCTCTGTTTCTACCCAGATATTGGTTTTTGGTATAGGATTCAGCATTCTTGTTCGCCAGGCTATCCAGTGTATTTCCTAGTGAATCAATAATGATATTTAGTTTTTTTGTATTCATGCCGATGTGTGAATTCGAAAAGTTGGAAGAGTCCACCATGACAAAATTTCCGTCATAGGCATAAATCATTCTTCTCTCCCTGAAACTTTGACGTTGATAGGGAATACCGGATGAAATGTTTTGTTGATTGGTTAGATTGCTGAAATTTTCACCGTGGTGCAAAGTGAATACCAGATCCTTCTTGTCATCCGTAAATTGAAGTTTTCCCCATTTGGCAACAGTGACCGACGCGTTGTCGTAGCCTTTTGAAAAGTCGTAAATCATGATGTCCTTCATCATATTTCGCTCTACGTCTTTTTCTTTGACGTAAATAGTAACACCAGGGACATCAGAGTAAAAAGCTCCTTCCGGTATAGAAAGCTCCGGAGACTTCTGTTTGAAGGAAGCCAATAAGGTCATTAATTTAACTTGAACCACCGGCATCACTTTATCCTGAAAATAAAAAGCACCAATGCTAATGGCTATCATTAGGACGATTAATGGCTTCATTATGTGAAAAAGGGAAATGCCAGCAGCTTTCATTGCCAATAGTTCCAATTGTTCTCCAAAATTTCCAAAAGTCATCAGAGAAGCCAGCAGTACGGCCAAAGGAAGTGACATAGGTATCAGTGACAACGCTGCATACCCGTAGAATTGCATAAAAATCGAGAATTCAATGCCTTTGCCTATAATTTGGTCTGAATACTTCCACAACATCTGCATCACCAGGATGAAGTTGCTGATCATGAGGGTCATAAAGAAGACCGGCAAAAAACTTTCAAGAACAAATGTATATAGTCTTTTGATACGAAACATTTACCGTGGTGTTTGAACACGCAAAAGTAGTGGAAAAAACCCAAATGAACATAGATGTTATGTTTTTTTACATTCCGGAGCGACGCGTGAGTGCTTCAATTTGAGAATTCCACAGTTCAATACTTCCTTTTTTTTCATAAGCATCAGCAAAATCGGTAATAATCAGGATTACAACTCTCGTCAGTTCGGAATGGTCAATCCTAAATTCAAAATAATACTCCTCCGGTTCATCTTCCCAATGAAATCGAATGGATGATGATGGATTGATAGATACAATTTTCGCCTTTTGTATGGTGTCTCCCCATCTGAAAGAAAGCACATTGTCTTTCTGTTCCACATCTTCGGCAAACCATTCAGATAGACCTGAAGGGGTACTGATCAGTTTCCACAACAAACCAGCGGCTCCATTTTTTAATTCATAATCAACCTGAAATAATTCTTTTTTCATGTAATGTTATTTTTGTGCAAAGTACGTCTTTTTTTGGACTTTAGCCCAAAGATATCGGTCCTATTTCCTTTTTGGAGCCAAAAAAATAAGGAATGCTATTTGCGTATATTCGGAAAAACAGTATCTTTGTCGCGCTTTTGAAAAAACGATGGCGAGATAGCTCAGTTGGTTAGAGCGCATGATTCATAATCATGAGGTCGCCGGATCATCCCCGGCTCTCGCTACAGAAAAAAATAAGCACTTACAAAGTCATTTGTAGGTGCTTTTTTTATGGCCACTATTATTTATTCCAGTTAAACTGTGCTGTCTTTACTACTGCCGAAGAAGTGCCAATATAAACATTAAAAGCACCAGGTTCCCAGTCGTAATTTAACTTTGAATTATAAAACTTCAGAAGTTCAGTGGAAATGTCGAAATGAACAACCTTACTTTCTCCAGGTTTCAGCATAATCTTCTGAAAACCTTTTAGCTCTTTGACTGGTCGTGAAATACTGGCAACAGGATCGTTTATATAGAGCTGGACAACTTCTTCCCCGGCTACTTTGCCCGTATTTGTTACAGTAATGGTTGCGGATAGCATTTCATCGCCTTTCAGCTCTTTCTTATTCAAAGTTATATCACTGTATTCAAATTTTGTATAACTCAACCCATATCCAAAGGGGAAAAGCGGACTATTTTGCACATCAATGTAGCTGAGTGGTTGCATATCCGTGAATGACGTCACGACCAAACAACAAGGGTATTTTCAGACGAGACTGCAAGGCGGCATCCTGCATTTGTTTATTAATGGCAAATCCTCCTGCACCTGTAGCACCTACAAGACCTAGTTTTATTCGTCCTACGATGTCCTGACCCGGAGCGTCAATCGCAATTCCAAAGCCTGCATCCAGATTCAACTGTCCGATCTTTTCTTCCAAAGTCATTTTACTCATCAGATCGTTGATAAAAATGTTCATTTTTTTATCAACGACCTGATGAGCGTAAATACCTTGTGTAAAGGCGTATATGATAATAGATAGTGCTATTTTAAGTGTTTTCATTGTATTGGGTAAATGCTATTTTATATTGGCAAATATAAAATAATAGACACGTACCCACAAGAGTAATAAAGGCCCACCAATAATCTAATTTTGCTCAATATTCACATACGTGTCTTTCTTTGTTTTCTTTTCCAAAACTATTCCTTGTGCCTTTAAACATTCCAGCCAGCTATCCAACTCTTTGTTTTGATTGATAATATTCAGCTTAAACTGATATTTTATGTCGTTACCTGTTTTATTACAAACAACTGAAATTCCGAATTTGGCCTTTAGCACGTTAGCTAAATCTTGCTCTGTTCCATATTCAGATTCAAAATTAATGCTGCTGTTGCTATAGGATGTAATTGACTTATATTTATAAGTGCCCGCTAGTTCTTGTATGATTTTTATTGTTGAGTCAATGGGCGTAATACGATCTAAAACAAGCTCTATAGTGTCAAGTTCTAGTAAAGTGGAATGGAGATTAAACCCTAAATCAAGTTTTTTCTGCAATTCTAAATTTGAATAGGGCGTGAGTTTTGAAATAGAATAGTCAAGACTAAACAAATTTTTGGGAGTAGATGAAGCAATCCATTTAATGGATTCAGGATAGATAAAATGATCAATGGGTATGTTATTATAGGCAATTTGATACAGTTGAATGGCACTCTTATTGCTTATTTTGAGCTTCTTAACAGCATGCATTATTTTTTTTGAAGACTTTATTCCATCTTTATCTTCAGATTGAACTGCTATATCTACTACTTCTGATTCTAATCCTGATGAATCATCTAAACCAGAGCGTTTAAGATTAAAAACAAGTAGGGCATTTAAGCTCGCTTCGTTTATTTCCTGCACATTAACGTCAGGCTTTTTCTCTCCAACTTTTAGTTCTTGTGAAATGGCAGAAATGCTGACCATTGCACTAATAATAAGGATAAAGAATTTATTCATATATTTTTTTGTTATAAATGTAATATGTAAGTGATTGAAAAATAGTTTCATAACGAATTCTGGTTTTAGATGTTTGGGTGTACTTAAATTAATTAAATGCCTTAAAATGATACTGTAAAATTAACGCAATGTAATAATTAATAATACAATATTTGCAGATTATTATTTTTTTATTAAAACATATTAGTGTACGGAAATTATTGAAAGGATAGGACTTTTTTTTAAAAACATTCAAAATCCAAATGCTAGAATTTGCGAAATTTTTCTCAATTTTGTATTCTAAATCCGAGCATATGATTAAGATCCTTTTTCCACCTGAATGGTTTCCACAATCAGCTGTCCAGCTCACCTGGCCCCATGTAGGGACTGATTGGGCCGATTTGATTGACGAAGTAACACCTTGCTTTATTACTATTGCCAAATCAATACTGGAACGTGAAAATCTGATCATTGTCTGTGCCGATGCGGACGCCGTTCGTCTTCAATTGGGTGATATTGACGAAAGCCGACTTTGCTTGTATGAATTGCCTTCTAATGATACCTGGGCCAGAGACCATGGAGCAGTCTCCGTTTTTGTAGACGATGTTCCCACTATATATGATTTTACCTTTAATGCCTGGGGCATGAAATTTCCCGCCAATCTGGATAATCAGCTGACCTTTTCACTGTATGGTGAACAAGCTTTCAATCCTGAAGTGGAATACATCAATCAGATGCCTTTTGTGCTGGAAGGTGGAAGTTTGGAATCAGACGGTGAGGGGACCCTGCTTACTACGGCCGAGTGTTTGCTTTCTGTCAATCGTAATGACTATCTCAGTGAAGAAGAAATAGAGTCCATTTTGATGGAAAAGTTTGGTTTGAAACGCGTTCTTTGGCTGAGGCACGGCTATCTGGCCGGTGATGACACAGACAGTCACATCGATACGCTGGCTCGTTTCTGTGATGCCCACACCATTGCATATGTTGCTCCTGGTGAAGAAGAAGATGAACATACCGAAGAACTTCGGATGATGGAGCAGGAACTTCATGCTTTCCGTACATTAGAAGGAGAGCCCTATCGTTTGATAGAGCTACCTATGGCCGATGCCGTTTATCACAACGAAGAACGTTTGCCGGCCACCTATGCCAATTTTCTTATACTAAATGGCGCAGTCTTGGTTCCTTTCTATGACTCACCCAAGGATGAACTGGCCAGACAAAAGCTACAACAGGCATTCCCAGACAGGGAAATTATTGGAATCAATTGCCTGGCTTTGCTACGTCAGCACGGCTCACTGCATTGTTTAACGATGCAGTTTCCTCGTGATTTTGTTCAGGAAGAGTACATTTAAAGATGAAGCGCCTCCCCTTTGTAAAAGTCCAGAATCTTTACACTGAATAAATAATTGTACTTAGCCTGCAACTGATCGGATTTGGCTGAGGCTAAGTTCATTTTGGCCTGATTGAATTCATAGATGGTCGACCTGCCGTTGTTGAATTTTTCTTCTGCAAAGCGGTAGGCTTCTTCTGAATTGATGACCGATTCTGCTGAGGCTTGGTATTTTTCTGAGGCTGTTTTGGCGTTAAACCAAGCCTGTTGAATTTCCTTATAAAGTGTTTTCTTGGTGTTGTCCAGTTCCAGCCTGGCATTTTCAACATCAATCTTTGAGAGTTTGATGTTGTTTTTAGTGTCAAATCGGTTAAAGATGGGGATGCTCAGGTTCAGACCGATGGCAGTCCTTGAATTGATGTTCATCTGGTCGGCCAGACTCATTTTGGTGTTGTCCATGTTTTTCAAGTCTGGATAATATCCGTTTGAATAACTGGCTCCCAGAGAAAGTCTCGGGTAGTAAGCACCTTTTGACACTTCCAGATTTTTCTCACTGCTTTTAAGACGATACTCGGATGCCTTAACAGTGGATTTAGTTCCAACAGCATAGTCAAATACCTCATTGGCAGGACTGATCATCAGGCTCAGGGATGTCATATCAATGGATGGATCCACGACGTCGAATCCTTGCCATTCTTTCAGGTCCAGAAGCTGGGATAGGTCCAGCAAAGAAAGTTGAAGATTGCTCTGGCTTTCTGTGGCATTTAGTTTGTCCTTGGCCAATTGGGCTTTCGCTTCGTAAACTTGCCCAGTAGGTATTTTTCCATGGGTAGCCAGGTTTTCGTAGCGGGTCAGCTGTGTTTCGCTCAGTTTCACCTGGTCCTGGGCTATCAGATACAACTCCTTATTATATAGAATCTGCAAATAACCAGAAGCTATGGATACCGACAAACTTTCCCTTGCTTTTTTCAAATCTTCCAACGTTGCCTTAAGGGTAAATTCCTGAGCAGAAATGCTGTTTTTGACCTGGAATCCGCTGAATATATTGACAGAACTGGACAGTCCTCCGGAATAGGATTGTGAGTTTTTGTTTTCGTAGACTCCTTGATTGTTCATGGATTGACCAAAGCTCAGATTCTGAGATACGGACCCATTCAGGTCCGGTAATCGCTGGTTTTTGGCCATCTGATGCCTGACTTCCTGAGATTGGGTATTCAGTTCGGACGATTTGAGGGTGATGTTGTTTTTCAATGCATAGTCGATGCATTGCTCCAGTGACCATTTTTCTTGTGCCTGTATGGTGCCTAACGTAAGAAAGGCCAGGGCTACTAGGATGTATTTTTTCATACGTAGGGTGTGTTTACTTTTTCTGATCTTTAGCCTTGGGGTCTATGGCTGTACCGCGAAGTTTCTCGCCTTTCTTCAGACCACTCTTGACTTCGATATTAATACCATCTGAGAGTCCGGTGGTAATGATCCTTCTTTTGAACGTCTGCGGATTCTTCGTCTGGAGCACCTGAACAGAGGCTGTATCCTTGTTGAATTCTATTACACTTTCAGGTATCATGATGACGCCTCTTGCACTGTTAAGTATAATCTCGGCGTTGGCGCTGTAACCTGAACGGACAAAGACGTTACTGGGTATTTTGGCTGCGGCTTTGATTTCAAAAAGAATAGCACCACTTTCTTCTGTTCCCTTAGGGGAAATGTATTCCAAAGAAGCGTTGAACTTTTGGTCATTCAGGGCACCGATGCTCAGCTTTAATGGCATACCCTTGTGGATACGGCCTACTTCTGTTTCGTCCACTTTCCCTATGAACAACATGTCGTTCATGTTGGCAATGGTAGCGATGGTGGTTCCTTCGTTGAAGCTGTTGGTTTGGATGACAGAATTTCCTACTTTGATTGGAATGTTTAGAATCATACCATCAATGGTGGAGCGGATCAGGGTATTGCTTTGAGCGCCTGATTTTTTGGTGATACCATCCTTGGTTAAATCCAGGTTGTCTTTTGCTGACTGGTATTCTTCTTTGGAAGATTTCAGGCTGACCAGACTTTTTTCGAATTCTTCTTTGGATACCACGTTTTTTTCATACAGCATTTTTTGGCGATCGTAGTCCGTTTGCGCCTGTTTCAGATTGATGTTGGACATGTTCACTCTGGATTCAGCAGAGTTCAGACTAACCATGTCGGGTATAACTTTGACCCTGGCAATGATTTCGTCTTTTTTGACAGATTGACCGGCTTCTTTGAGAATATCAACGATGATACCTGCAATTTGTGGCTTGATCTGAATTTCGTTTCGTGCTTCCACTTTTCCGGTTGCAACTGCTTTTTTCTCGATATCTCCTGTTGTTACCTGGACGATTTCATAGTTCACTACGACTGGACGGGATTTCTTCCATAAAAAGGCAAAGGTTCCTACGATGATTGCTGCTAGCAAAACGAATCCCAGAATTTTGAAAAACTTTTTCATTGGTGCGTCTTTATTGATGGTTGTATTTAATGATTATTCTTCACTTAAGGCTTCTATTGGTTTGATCTGCATGGCTCTCCAGGCAGGTAATAATCCGGCCAGCATGCCTACAACGATAATCACCACCGAAGCAAGGATGGCAACATCAAATTTGATCATGATATTTCTGAGGAAAATGCCGTTTCCTGGCGGCATGTTGTTGATGAGGTTGTCGAAGAAAGCCAGTATGCCCACTCCGAGGCTCAATCCCACAAAACCAGCAATGGCTGTCAGTACTAAGCTTTCGTTGATGATCTGGATGATGATGTCCTTCGGTTTAGCTCCAAGGGCTCGTCTGATGCCAATTTCTTTGGTCCTTTCGTTCACAGAAACCAACATGATGTTACTGACACCGATGGCACCTGCCAACAAAGTGCCAAGGCCAACTATCCAGATGAGAATCCGGATGCCCAGAAACAGGTAGTTGAACATCTTGAACATCTCGCTGATGTTGAAACTTCCCACGGCTCTTTCGTCGTCGGGTGAAATGTTGTTCCGGGACCTTAAAATTGTCTTGATTTCTTTTTCTATATAGGAAGCATCCACATTGTCTTGTGCAACTGCTGCCATAAAATGAATGATATCGCCTTGATTGTATGCGCTTTGCATAGTTGAGAAAGGTAAAACAACCATATCATCGCTTCGACCGCCAATTTGGATATTAGTCAGACCAGATCCAACACCAATGACCGTATAATAGATTCCATTACTTCTGATTACTTGTCCAATAGGAATTTCTCCTGGTTTGAAAAGTTCATTGTAAACATTTTTTCCGATGAAACAGACTTTTCTTCTATCTTGTATATCAACATCATTGATGTATCGACCATATAGAATCTTTTGCTCCTCTACATGCGCATAATCGGGGTAACAGCCTCTTACATTAAAGGTGCCTGCCATATCACCACGAACTGTATTGTTGTCACTTCTATTTCCGAAAAGCATTGGTGCAAGGTATTTTATTTCCGGAATATTTGCCAGAATAACCTTGATGTCGGAATTTTTCATATTCCACTCGCGCCCTTTCTTAAATCCTTTATAAGGTAAAGTCGTCCTTTCGGCAAAAAAGAAACAGGAGTTTGTTGCTAAACCTTCTATTTCGCTTTTCATGCCGTTTTCAAGACCGTTTCCAGTACCAAGCAGGATGGTGAGCATTAGAATTCCCCAAAAAACACCGAAGGCAGTGAATATGCTTCTAGTCTTATTTCTGGTAATGGTTATCCAGATTTCTTGCCATTTATCTATATCAAACATGGTCTATGTTTTAAAGTTATTCAGCACGCATGGCTTCAATCGGTTTAATTTTCACCGCTTTTCTGGCTGGAATGTAACCCGCTACCAATCCAGCGACAATCAGAATCAGTGTAGCAATCAGTACTGTGCCTAAATCCACTGAAGGGTCTTTGAAGACAGTCATTTTTTGAGCACCACCTTCGCCTCCACCTGAGTTCATATTTAAGGCCATATTGACCAATTCAAGTAAGCTGATACCGAAAAGCATACCCAGATATCCAAATGCAGTGGTGATGACGACTGATTCCAGCAAAATAGAAAGCAATATGTTTCCTGGGGTTGCTCCAAGTGCCTTTTTGATGCCAAATTCTTTCGTCCTCTCCTTTACGGTAATGACCATGATATTGCCCACACCGACTATACCAGCGATTAAAGTACAGATGCCAATAAAGAAAACAAACAAGTCGATGGTGGAGAAAATATTCATGGTCTGCACATAGTTTTCAGCTTGATTCCACATGCCAATAGCCTGTTCATCATCCGGATGTATGAGTAAAGCTCTGGACATTGTTTTTAGGACTTGTTTTCCGAAGTCTTCATTGGCCTCTTTGGTAAGCAGTCCATTGACCGTAAATGAAATATTATCGGTTTTGTCGGCCATGTTAAAGATCTTCTGGGCAGTAGAATGGGGGATAAAACAGTAACCATTCTCGTCACGCGATGATTTGGTGTCGATACCCACAACCTGGAAGGAGATGTTATCTACTTTTACCCATTTTCCCAAAGCGCTTTGATCTTTGAAAAGGGCTTCTTCCACTTTTTTGGAAATGACGATGACTTTGCGTTCCTGATCCATATCAATCTGGTTCAGGAATCTTCCGTTTTTGGATTCAATCTTGTTTCCATTGATCATTTTATAATCAGGCATGACACCTTCCATACTGTAGTTTCCGAAGTCTTCTTTATAAGAGACTAATGGATTGCGGAATATGCGTCCTGATATTTTGTCAATAGTTGGAAACTGGCCTTTGAGGATAATCATTTCCCGGTTGGTGAACCGTATGCTTCTATGTGTTTTAAAACCTTTGTAAGGCATAGTGGTTTTTCTGCCCCACATCTCCACTTTATTGGTCGCTTCATTGCCAAAGTTTGAGGTAACTCCGTTTTTAAGTCCATTACCGGAACCAAGCAGGACTATCAGCATGAAGATACCCCACGACACAGCAAAGCCTGTCAGAAAAGTGCGGAGTTTGCTTTCCCGCATGGTGGCGAGGATTTCTTGTAAGGTGTCGAACTCAAACCATCTCATAGTTGCAACTTGTTGTCAAATTCAATGATACCATCCTTTAAGTGAATGATGCGCCTGGTTTTGTCGGCAACAGATTTTTCATGTGTGACAATAATCATAGTGATGCCACTGGCATTGACCTCTGAAAGCACATTCATGACCTCTTCCGTTGTGATACTGTCCAGCGCACCGGTCGGTTCGTCAGCTAAAATGACTTTTGGTTTTCCAATTAAAGCCCTGGCTATAGCAATACGTTGCTTTTGGCCTCCTGATAATTCATTCGGGAAATGGTGCCACCAGTCTTTCAGTCCCATCATATCGAGGTATTCCATTGCTATGGCCTGTCGTTTTTTTCTGGTAACACCTTGATAATACAACGGTAGCGCCACATTTTCAAGTGCATTTTTAAAAGGAATCAGGTTGAAAGACTGGAAAATGAATCCGATCATGTGGTTTCGGTACTCAGCGGATTTTGTTTCGGTGAGGTTTTTGATTTTTGTTCCATTCAAGTAGTAGTCTCCGGTATCGTAATCGTCCAGAATGCCAAGTATGTTCAGCATAGTGGATTTTCCCGACCCCGAAGCACCCATGATAGAAACGAATTCACCTTCAGCGATGGTCATGTCAATACCTTTTAATACATGCAAAGGCTGAGCACCCGGATAGGTTTTGTTAATGTTTTCAAAATTGATCATTGTCTTGCAAGGTTGCTTTTTGGAAAATGATTATTTGGGTTGATAACTTTGATCTTTAACGTTTTCCTGAAGATATTTCTTGTAAAAGTCTGTTATTTCTTCCATTTTTATATCAAGTAACGTTATGGTCTTAAGGAAGTTGGGCAATGAACTTTTAAAAAAGTCTTCCCGACGGTGCTTTTTGATTTTTTCTACTGCATCTTCTTCTACAAAATATCCGATACCTCGTTTATTGTATATAATGTTGTTTTGTTGCAGAAAATCGTACGTGCGAAGGACCGTGTTCGGGTTGACCTGCAGGGTTATTCCCAACTCGCGAACAGATGGGATTTTCTCCTGTGGCGGCCAATGTCCGGTTAGGATCTGTTCACAGAGTAACTCTGAGATTTGCAGATAGATTGCATTGTTATCGTTAAAGTCCATCGGTTTAAATTTGCCTGGTTTTTAGTTTGAAGTAGGCAATAACCCAAAAGATTACTGGTATACTTGTCAGGGTCATCTTGGCAATATTCTCGTAGGTTTCAAGATCAAAGGATTTGCTCAATTTATCGAAGTCGCTAAAATCATTTATTTCCAGATTCCATTGGTAGGAGTTCATACCTTCAATTCCTCCAATAAACCAGACCATTGTAATTTTAGTAATAACTCCCAAAACCATAAGGAACAGTATTATACAAAGCAAGGTTTTTAAGAACGGGTTTTTCTTGAAAACTGTAGCACCCAGGAAGAAAAAGGAATGGTAAAACAGAATGCCTAATAGTCCGCTCCAAAGCAATTCGGTATTTGGTAAGTTTAAACTGAGATGAAAATCGGTGAATAAATTACCTACTGAAATTGAAAAAATATAGATTAAAAAAACGGTTATTGAATAAACAAAAATAGTAAAAAAGGAAGAATAGAACCAAGCTGCTGCATATTTCTCCGTGATGGTCGCAGGTGTCATAAAATAATGAATTCCTGAACTTGTTTGCTGTAAGGATGAAAAGACATTAGCGCTGCTGATGTATGTCATAAAAGCGATGATGACTCCCCCCAATCCAAAACTGAATTTATCGATGAATTGATTGAAAATCATAAAGTTAATAAAAATAATAATCAATGTCAAAATGCCAATATTTAAAAATACCTTTTGGCTATTTTGCATCCAGATGATCTTAAATTGCTCAAAAAATCGTTTAATGGAAAACATATCTAGTTTGAATTAGTGGTTAAACATTTGTTTCATAAGATTTGCGTTCTGGGTAGTCATGTTAAACAGGATTTCCAAATCGACTTTGCTATCTGAACCGTCCATATTTGGAGTTACAGCAAGGTAGCCTCTTGGTGTAAATTCACTGTAGATTACATCCGGTTGATTATCAAGAGATCCGAGTGTCTTGAAAACTATTCTTTTGCAAATCTGATCAATGGTGTTATTCATGAGAATGTGACTGTCATCCAGAATAATAACCGTATCAATCAGGCTTTCCAGATCCCGCACCTGATGCGTAGATAGGATTATGCAACGATCGTCACCAATCAGTTCAGCTGAGAGTTTTCTAAATTGACCTTTAGAAGGGATATCCAAACCATTTGTTGGTTCATCCATAATCAGAATTTTGCATTGTGTAGCCAAAGCAAAACTGATAGCAACCTTTTTACGTTGTCCCAAAGACATTCTCTTTAATTTTTCGGTGGTATCAATCTCAAATTCCTTCAGGCAACATTGAAATTGTTCGTGACTAAAACGTGGGTAGGAGTTCGCGTACATTTTTAGATAACCGGCAACATTGACATCCGGCAGCCAGATTTCTTCCGGTAAAAAATAAATTTCTTCCAAAACACTGACATTGCGTTTTTTGGTATCTATGCCAAAAGCTGTAGTAATTCCGCTTTGAGGGAACAATAATCCAGTCATTAGTTTCAGCAGAGTGGTTTTTCCGGCTCCATTTTTTCCAAGTAAACCATAGATATGTCCTCCTTCTATGGTCAGTGTTAAGTCATCAAAGATTTTCTTTTTCTTTGAATAAGCGAAATTCATACTTTTCAGCTCAATCATGGTTTATTTTGTTTTGGTGTATTAATGTACTAAGACAGTGCAAAGAAAAATAGTTTTTTTGAATTTTCCAACTTTTTTTGCAATTATTTTTTCAGATTTTTGATAAAAATAACATGGAAGACATATTGAGGCCAAATAATGGCTTATTCACCTTTAAATATATACAACTGAATAATGGAAAATGTGCTTATCCTTTAACAATGTCGGTGTTTTTTTAAGAAAATATGTGCAGTTAAACACGAAGAAATGTGTAGCTTTGCAGGCTTAAACCAACATCTTTTTTTGATTCAATCAAATAGTATTATATGTCTGCAAACAAAGTTATTAAAACAGCCTTGGTTTCGGTTTACCACAAGGATGGTCTGGACGAAATCCTGACAAAATTACACGAACAAGGAGTCGCATTCCTTTCTACAGGAGGAACACAACAATTCATTGAATCATTAGGCATTCCTTGTAAAGCCGTTGAAGACCTGACCGGTTATCCTTCTATTTTGGGCGGTCGTGTTAAGACTTTACATCCTAAAGTATTCGGTGGTATCCTGACTCGCAGGGATTTGGAAATTGATAAACAACAATGTGCTGAATTTGAAATTCCAGAAATTGATTTGGTCATTGTAGACTTGTATCCATTTCAGGAAACCGTAGCTTCTGGCGCTGAGGCTGATGCTATCGTTGAAAAAATTGACATCGGTGGTATTTCATTGATTCGTGCTGCAGCAAAAAATTTCAAGGATGTAGTTATTGTAGCATCTAAAGCTCAATATGCTCCACTTGCAAGCATTATTAATGAACAAGGTGCTGAAACATCCTTCGAAGACCGTAGATGGTTTGCCAAAGAAGCATTCAGCGTTTCTTCACTATATGATTCCGCCATCTTTAACTGGTTTGATGGTGAAGATGGTTCAGCTTTCCGCGGAGCATTCGATAATGCTAAAAGTCTTCGTTACGGTGAAAATCCCCATCAACGTGGTTTTTTCTACGGTGATTTTGATGATATGTTTGAACAATTGCAAGGCAAAGAGATTTCCTACAACAATTTGTTGGACATCGATTCTGCCGTAACATTGATAGGTGACTTTAAGGAAACTACTTTTGCAATCCTGAAGCACAACAACGCATGCGGTCTGGCATGCAGGCCAACTGTTCTTGAATCATGGAAAGTGGCTTTAGCATGTGATCCTGTATCTGCATTCGGAGGCGTTTTGGTCACAAATGCTGTTATTGATAAAGAAACCGCTGAAGAAATCAACGAGTTGTTCTATGAAGTGCTCATTGCACCGGATTACGATGTTGAGGCTTTGAAAATATTGACTGCCAAGAAAAAACGTATCATACTTATACAGAAAAAACAACCTTTGAAAGAAAAGCAATTTCGCTCTTTGCTCAATGGTGTGTTGGTTCAAGACAAGGATTTACAAACAGAAACTCCCGAAGACCTGAAATGTGTAACAACTCTAGAACCGACAGAGGCTCAAATTGAAGATTTGTTGTTTGCCAATATCATTGTTAAGCATTCAAAATCAAATGCCATCGTTCTTGCCAAAAACAAACAGTTGTGTGCAAGTGGTATTGGTCAAACTTCCAGAGTTGATTCGTTAAAACAGGCTATCGAAAAGGCTGCTTCTTTCAATATAGATTTGAATGGTGCTGTCATGGCTTCGGATGCTTTTTTTCCTTTCCCTGATTGTGTTGAAATAGCAGATCAGGCAGGTATCAAAGCTGTTGTGCATCCTGGAGGTTCTCTCAGGGATAATGAATCAGTGACTTATTGCAACGTTCACAATCAAATTATGGTTATGACCGGATTCAGACACTTTAAACACTAAAAACGACTATGGGATTATTTTCTTTTACTCAAGAAATCGCTATTGATTTGGGTACGGCGAACACCATTATTACCCACAATGATAAAATCGTAGTTGATGAACCTAGTATTGTTGCTTTGGATCGTCGTACCGACAAACTGATAGCTGTAGGTACAAAGGCTCAGTTGATGCACGGTAAAACGCCTGACAACATCAAGACCGTTCGTCCATTGCGTGATGGTGTTATAGCAGATTTTTATGCTGCAGAACAGATGATGCGTGGGTTGATCAAAATGGCCAGCCCAAAGAAACGTCTGTTTTCACCCAATTTGAGAATGGTTATCAGCGTTCCATCTGGTTCTACCGAAGTTGAATTGCGTGCTGTACGCGACTCAGCAGAACATGCAGGCGGTCGCGATGTCTATATGTTGTATGAACCCATGGCGGCTGCTATTGGTATTGGTATAGATGTGGAAGCTCCCGAAGGAAACATGATTGTTGATATAGGTGGTGGTACAACAGAAATTGCAATCATCTCTTTGGGTGGTATTGTAGCAAACAAATCCATCCGAATAGCTGGTGATGATTTTACCGCAGATATTCAAGAATATATGCGTCGTCAGCACAATCTAAGAGTTGGTGAAAGAACGGCAGAACAAATCAAGATTCATGTTGGATCAGCCTTGACTGAACTGGATGATGCTCCTGAGGATTATATTGTTCATGGACCTAACCAGATGACAGCATTACCTATGGAGGTGCCTGTTTCTTATCAGGAAATAGCACATTGTCTTGAAAAATCTATTTCAAAAGTGGAAATGGCTGTTTTGAGTGCTCTTGAACAAACTCCTCCTGAATTGTATTCTGATATCGTACGTCGTGGTGTTTATTTAGCTGGTGGTGGTGCTTTACTTCGCGGTTTGGCTAAACGATTGGGAGACAAGATAAATATACCATTCAATATAGCTGAAGATCCTTTGCGTGCTGTTGCTCGTGGTACTGGTATTGCATTGAAAAATGTAGATAGATTTAATTTCCTTATTCGTTAATATATAGAAGCCAAATCGTCCGACATTTTGTCGGGCGATTTGGCTTTATTTGGAACAGCCCGAAGAAGTAACTGACGTATGCAAAATATCATTCGGTTTCTTGCTAAATACAGTACGTTTCTGCTATTTATTATATTGCAGTCGTGTGCCCTTTATTTGCTGTTCAATTATAACAGCTTTCAACAAAGCACCTTATTCAGCACGTCGAACAAGATAAATTCTTTCTTGTTTACCGCAGAAGAGCATATTACAGGCTATTTCCATCTGAAGGATAATAACAATGCCTTACAGAAACAAAACATTGAACTGGAATTGAAAATAGCCCGTTTAGAAAGTGTACTCCTCAACTATACAGATACCTCCGGTATTGCTTTGTTGCGCAAGAAAGAAGCGGATGAATTCAGCCTTATCCCAGGTCGAGTGATTAAGAACAGTGTTTCTCAATTGCGTAATTATGTGACCCTAAATATTGGAAAAGCCGATGGTGTACTTCCTAAGATGGGTGTAGCCAATGCACAGGGTATTGTGGGTGTAGTTAGTCATGTTTCTGATCATTTTTCGGTGGTTATTCCAGTTTTGAATCCGGAAATCCGAATAAGTTGTAAGTTGAAAAAATTAAATGCTTCTGGTTCGCTGGTTTGGGAAGGTATGGACAGACGATTTGCTTATCTACAGGAAATACCGCCATATGTGACAGTATCAAAAGGTGATACAGTCGTTACCAGCGGATATTCAGACATTTTTCCTGAGGGAATCATGGTTGGTACCGTTGATGAATACGAAGTGGGTGATGATGCCAACTTCCTGAAATTGAAAGTTCGATTATCCACCCGGTTTGATGCCATCTCCAATGTGCGCGTCATTCGCTTCAAGCGTCGTGAAGAGCTTAAAAAGATAGAAGAGGAGGCTGAGTTATGATCCGATTTCTAAATCATTTTATTTGGTTTATAGGTCTGATAGCCGTTCAGATTTTTGTGCTTGATAATGTCCACTTTCTGGGTGTATTTTTGCCATTAATTTATGTGTATGCTCTTTTGCGATGGCCATCGGATTTATCGCCGAATCTGACTTTAATTTTCGGTTTTATATTGGGGCTTTCCATTGACATCATGTCAAATACACCGGGTATGCATGCTTGTGCCACATCCCTGATGGCGGTATTGAGAACTCCAATGATGCATTTATTTGTTTCAAAAGAAGATTTGGGTAGCAGAAATGTTAGTGAAAAAACATTGGGCATTGGTGCATTTTGGAATTATGCAATCCTTCTAGTGTTTGTTCATCATACAACCTTATTTTTATTGGAGTCATTTTCCTTTGTCAATTGGACACTACTTTTGATTAAGATACCCGTATGTACCTTACTTACAGTCGTTTTTATTTTTGTGTTAGAGCGCATTAACAGTAAAGACGATGTTAAATCTTGAAAATGAACGTCGGAAAAATACCCTTGTACTTTTAATTATAGGGATGTTTGTGGTTTACGTTCTTCGTTTGGCCACTTTGCAGCTATTTAGCAACGAATACAAGACCTTTGCCGACAGCAATGCCTTTTTCAAGAAAACCATATATCCTGCCCGTGGTCTGATTTATGATCGCAAAGGGAACTTGATGGTCTATAATAAGCCATCCTATGACGTGTTGGTTGTTATGCGGGAAATGACAGAAGATTTTGATACACTGGATTTTTGCAATACGGTAGGTATCACCCGTCAAGATTTTCAACAGCGCATGTTGGATGTCAAGGATAGAAACCGCAATCCAGGCTACTCGTCTTATACCCCACAAGTGCTTTTATCGCAGCTTCCGGCAAATACGTATGGTGTACTTCAGGAAAAACTATTCTGTTTTAAAGGTTTTACGGTCCGTAGTCGTACACTAAGAGAATATATTAAGCCGATTGCTGCACATGCCTTGGGGTATGTAGCAGAAGTCAATCAGCGTGATCTGGATGAAGATAAGTATTATGTAACAGGAGACTATAATGGTCGATCCGGTATAGAAAAATTTTACGAGGAAGACTTACGCGGCATCAAGGGGGTTCAAGTGATGTTGCGTGATGCTCATGGCCGTGTGAAAGGCCGTTATGATCAGGGAAGTCATGATATCAAGGCTAGACCAGGTAAAGATCTTACGCTTTCAATCGATCTGGCATTGCAAGAATACGCAGAAAAGCTCATGGTGAATAAGCGTGGTGCTATTGTGGCTATTGAACCTCAAACTGGAGAAATATTAGCTTATGTTTCAGCACCGACTTACGATCCCGGATTGTTGGTAGGTAGAGACAGGGCCAAAAATTATAAATTGCTGGAATCTTCTCCGTACAAGATTTTTTTAAACCGTCCCATTCAATCCAATTATCCTCCCGGTTCGACCATTAAGCCAGCTCAGGGTTTGATTCTTTTACAGGAAGGCATTATCCAACCCAGTACGATGTTTGCCTGTCATGGTGGGTATTATTATACTGCTCGACATAAAGTAGGTTGTCATGCTCATGCATCTCCTTTGGCACTTGCGCCTGCTATAGCGACGTCTTGTAATGCCTATTTCTGCGCTGGTTACCGCGCCATGATGGATAATAATAAATATGCCAACATACAACAATCTATGGATAAATGGAGAGACTATATGGTTGGTTTTGGATATGGCTATAAATTGGGGGTCGATTTGCCTTATGAGAAAAGGGGGATGATTCCAAATAGCAATTATTATAATAAGTGGTATGGTAAAAAAGGTTGGCGAGGAGCGACTATTATCTCAAATGCCATCGGTCAAGGTGAAGTTTTGGCTACACCTATTCAAATTGCGAATCTATGTGCAACAATAGCGAATAAAGGATGGTATGTAACACCTCATATTGTGAAGAAGGTCAAAGGTAGTGCTATTGACACCTTATATACTAAAAAACATATTACCGGGATTAATCCTGCCTACTATGATCCTATTATTGAAGGTATGCGTGGATCTGTATTGAATGGTACTTCTACAGGGGTGGCTATACCCGGCATCAATATATGCGGAAAAACAGGAACGGCACAGAATGCTGGTGCTGACCATTCTATTTTTATGTGTTTTGCACCTATGGAGAATCCCAAGATTTGTTTATTGGTGTTTGTAGAAAACGGTGGATTTGGGGCAGCTTGTGGTGTCCCTATGGCTAGTTTGTTGCTTGAAAAATATTTAAACGGTAAAGTCGCCGACAATCGGCTTTGGTTAGAAACAATGTTGTTGAATAAATCAATCATGCAAATTGTATCACGCTGATAAAAAAAGTGTCTGGAGGTCCCTTGATTGGGTGACTGTTTTGTTGTATTTGCTTTTGGCGGTATTTGGCTGCTTAAGCATTTACGGGGCAAGCTATGACTTTGATCACCCTGGTTTTTTTGATTTTACGCAAAGATCAGGTAAGCAAGTTGTCTGGTTGGGAATGGCTATGTGCATCGGGATTTTTATTTTGCTTATTGACGCAAATAACTATTTTTCCTGGTCTTTCCTGATCTATTTTCTTATGATAGGTCTTTTGATGCTGACGGTAGTCATAGCGCCTGAGACGAAAGGTTCCCGGTCCTGGTTGGTCTTGGGCCCTTTGAACATACAACCTGCTGAATTTGCCAAGTTTGCGACGGCAATGGCCTTGGCGCGCTTCATGAGCTCGTATAATTTCAACCTGAATGCGTCCAAAAACTACTTGATGGTTGGAGGTATCCTCTTTCTACCACTGATTTTGATACTTCTACAAAATGAAACAGGCTCTGCTTTGGTCTATTTAGCCCTGATGTTGATGTTGTATAGAGAAGGTATGCCTGGTATTATTCTTTTTCTGGCCGTTTGTTTTGCCAGTATATTTGTGGTTGGTGTACGTTTTTCTGAGACGTATATTTTTGACCTGACTTCAGTAGGACAATTTGTTGTCATGTTGTTTATTTTGTTTGTGGTGTGTGGTATGTTGTTGGTATATAGAGATGATAAGCAAACGGTAAAGGTTTTGTTGTATGGAAATCTGGGCTTTTTGTTGGTCGGTATCCTTTTAAATACCTTTGGTTTATTTGTTTTCAACCTTTGCTACTTACAATTGGCACTTATGGTTTTGAGCGTGTTTTATCTGATTTATCAATCTATCAGTTATCGAGTTTCAACCCACTTATTGATTGGTGTTTTCGCTTTGTTTGCAGCTGGATTTCTGTATTCTGCCGATTATGCGTTTGATAAGGTTTTAGAGCCACATCAGCAGATACGTATTAAAGTGCTTTTGGGGATGGAAGATGACCCTAGCGGTGCAGGTTATAATGTCAATCAATCCAAGATAGCCATTGGTTCTGGTGGATTTTTCGGAAAAGGATTCCTGAACGGAACTCAGACCAAGCTGAAATATGTTCCTGAGCAGGATACCGACTTTATTTTCTGTACAGTAGGTGAGGAGCAAGGGTTTATTGGCTCCATAATTATATTGGCTTTATACGTAGTACTTCTGCTGCGACTCATTACGATTGCAGACAGACAAAAGTCCGCTTTTTCCAGAATATATGGATATTGTGTGGTCAGCATCCTCTTTTTCCACGTTTTCATCAACGTAGGGATGGTGCTTGGATTGATGCCTGTTATCGGAATCCCATTGCCCTTTTTTAGCTATGGCGGTTCTTCATTATGGGCGTTTACGATACTTCTTTTTATCTTTCTCAGGTTGGACGCAGACGAACAACAGAGGCGATAATTACTTAAAGACTCTTAATACAGGCGCACTCCGACATTTTCTACTCCTTTAATATACTCGTCCCTCAGACCGTGCTGAATCTCAATATAGAACCATCTTTTCTGATTGTTTTTCTTGATCTCAAGATCGGGCAATTGATAAGATATGTTGTAAAGGGAGCCCCATCCTGTACCCAACCATCGGCCATTGGGCTCTGATATCGTCCAATCAATGGAATCCATTCGTGTAGTTCCATCAGAACATTTGGTTTGTATATACAACCAAATGTTCTGATAGGGATAAATATTCGTATGGCGAAGATTAATCTCAAAACGTAATTTTTCAGGGTCGTTTTCAGTCAGGCTGTCACGAAAATTGATAATTTGACCCATAGCCCATTTTGAATCCGGAATGGTTTCGGCATTTTGATAAGCACTTTTTTTCTGACAAGACGTTATTGAAAAAATAACAACGAATGTCAGTATGATCTTTCGAATCATTTCTCTTCGCTTTTAGGGGTATCGTTGTTTTCAGATCCCATTTTTTGAGGTTTCTCAAAACGGGTCCTTGTTTGTTGATTTCCGTTACGATTTTTATTTTTATTTTCGTTTTTTTGGTTGTTTTCGGGACGTGTCGGACGATTTCCAGCATTATTTTTTTTGTCCTTTTCACCGTTTTCACCTTCGACTGTTTTTCTTACTTCAGGGCGTTGCTTTGGATGATTGGGCCTGGGTTGTTTGTCTGTTCTTTCTGGTCTGTCCGATTTAGGTTGTCTCTCTGTTTTATCTGATTTCTCGTTTCTTTCAGGTTTGGGCAGTCTTTCAGGTCTTTCCAACCTTTCAGGTTTTGCAATGGTATCAGAAGAATTAGTATTGATGTGAGGACGGTTATTTTTTTCCGGTTTTTCCAGTTTTGGACGGTCTTTGTTTCCTTTGTTTTTCTTTTTAGAACGATCAAAGCGTGTCAAACCATCTTCACTTAAAACATCTCCAAATTCACTCTTTTGCTCAACTTCAATGACTTCAGAAAGGTTCTCAACCCGAGTCCCTTTCTTATTTAGCACGATGATTTGTTTGGCTCTTTCAACAGTGATTGTGACTGCATTTGCCAGAAAATCCTTACTGGTTGAGTAGGTCATCAATCGTTTGAAAATGTCAGCCTTGAATAAATAATAGGTACAATCGATGGTGTCCAGCGTTATTTCTTTGGAAGGGATATCCCTTTGGGCTTCTGCATAGACGTCGGTTTCGTAGTTTAGACAACATTTTAGTTTTGCACATTGACCTGCAAGCTTCTGTGGGTTCAGTGAAAGATCTTGATAGCGGGCAGCACTTGTTGATACGGATACAAAATTGGTCATCCAGGATGAACAGCATAATTCTCTACCACATGGGCCAACGCCTCCAATTCTTCCTGCTTCCTGACGTGCACCAATCTGCTTCATTTCGATGCGTACACGGAATGTTTCAGCAAGAACCTTGATCAACTGTCTGAAGTCGACTCTGTCGTCTGCGATGTAGTAGAAAATGGCTTTGTTACCATCACCCTGATATTCAACATCACCGATTTTCATGTTTAGTTTCAGATTCTCAGCTATTTTTCTGGCCTTAAGCATGGTGTCGTGTTCCAATCCTTTGGCTTCCTCAAATTTTTCCAGATCCACTGGACGGGCTTTGCGGTAAACACGTCTTACTTCTTGCTGGTCGTACCGATAGTTGGTTTTTTTCATCTGCTTCAGCACCAAAGCGCCTGTCAGTGTTATTTCACCAATATCATGGCCGGGGCTCGATTCAACAGCGACAATGTCACCTTTTTCCAGATCGAGTTTATTGCTGTTTAAAAAGAAACTTTTGCGGGTGTTTTTAAACTGAACTTCTACCCAGTCTGTCTGAGCTTGTGCCTGTGGAAGGTCGCAAAGCCAGTCAAAGGTATTTAGTTTTTTTATTTTGATGCCGCTGCAACCTTTTTTCTTCATGCAGCAACCAGACATATTGAGTTTGTATTCCATTTGAATCTTATAATTGTTCCGGATGTCCGGTGTATTTTTAAATAACCTTATTAAGCGGATGTATTTTCATTTAAATAGGAGTTAAACCTCTTTATTGCAATTAGATACTCCTTCCTTAATTAAAAGGTTTTATCAACAAAAATAGACGAAAATACCGAATGATGCAAATCTATTTTTTGAACAGCATGATGGACTTTAATGCAAGATCGAAAAATATGAGTTTTGCATTGATGTTTTGTTCAATGTGCTTTTCTGCCAATTCAAGTTCTTCCATAAAAGAAAGGATGTTTTTGTGGTTGATAAAAGGCGAAAAATGAACAGAAAAAGCAGCTTCGGCTGGTGTCATGTAATTCAATTCTTTCTGCTTTATGTTCATGATAAAGTTTTCACGCACTAGACGTTGGGAAAAACTCAGGTATTTTTTGCCTTGCTCGCGTCCCAGTTTTGCCATTTCTTCAGACCAGATTTTAAGGTCTTTCAAACTTTTTTGTTTGTCCAATTTTCTGTCCGAGCTGAAATTAGCAATGGTATATGCACCCCTCATGCAACGGATAAATTGTTGCAGAAATACGCTGTTTTCATCGGTGGATTGGATGAATTCAAGCGCTTTGAGCCAGCTGCCCCTGGATAAATGTATGCACGAATCGAGTTCGGTTTCTGACATATTGAATCGAGCTTGCAATGCTGTTCTCATGTCTTCGGCTTCAATGCCTTTGACCTTTATCATTTGAGCACGCGAAAGTATGGTACTCAGTAATTGTTCACTGTTTTCAGAAACCAAAAGGAAAATAGTTTTTTCCGGTGGTTCTTCCAATATTTTCAACAATCGGTTTGAGCAAACAACATTCATTTTTTCAGGTAGCCAGATAATCATAACCTTATATTCAGATTCAAAGGCCTTAAAACTGAGCTTTCTCAAAATTTCGTCGCCTTCGTCAGCGTAAATCTGACCTTGTGCATTTCCAGCTTTTATGTAGGTCATCCATTCATTAAAACTAAAATATTTTTGCTCAAGGTTAAATTTCCTCCATTCTGTCAGAAAATCATCACAAACCCACTTTTTGTTTGAATTGGGTTTATAGATTGGGAAAACAAAATGAGTGTCCGGATGGATCAGTTTATTGAATTTATGACAAGACGGACAATCTCCGCAAGCATCAGCCTCACCACGATTGGTACAGCATAAATATCTGGCATAGGCCAGGGCAAGCGGCAAAGCCCCAGTACCTTCGGCACTTGAAAAAAGTTGCGCATGGGGTATACGATCTTCCTGGACTGATTTTATCAGTCTGTCTTTGATGTTTTTCTGCCCTATGATATCGTGGAAATACATACTAGTTTAGTCAAGATTTCGGGCGATTTTTTCGCTTCTGCACAAAGGTAAAAAAATTCACAAAAGGTCTTCAGGCCTTTTGCTTTTTGTTTTAATTATTCTTGAGCTTTAAAAAGAAAAATGTACTTTTACCAGGTATTGGAGAGTTGGCAGAGTGGTCGATCGTGGCAGACTCGAAATCTGTTGTACCGCTTGCGGTACCGGGGGTTCGAATCCCTCACTCTCCGCAAAGAAAAATACAAAGTACAAAACGAGCGCAGCTCGTAGCGTAAAAAGAGCAGGGGAATCCTTTCAAGCTTGCTTGAAAAAGGGTTCCCCTGCTCTTTTTACGCGTCAGGCCTTCAGGCCTTTTGTACTTTGTATTTTTCTTTGACGAACCCCCACCAGGATCGCGGCGCGCAGCGACGCAATTCCTCACTCTTTCCCCCTTCATAAGAAATCCACCTATTTCTCACACAGAATTCCTCATCCTTAGATAATTTGTCTATTATCACTAAGTTAAGATGTATTTTATCGATTAATTAAATAACTTTGTACTTAAGCTCATGAAATTTAAACAACATAGGATCTGAATGCGTATATGAAATTCTTCGACAACGTTAAAGACACTGTAAAAGATGATTTACAGCAAACAATAAAACAAGACAGCAAACTATCCATAGCTGCGTCTTGTTTTTCCATATATGCCTTCGAGGTTCTTAAGAAAGAGCTTGAAAAGGTATCCGAACTCCGCTTCTTATTTACTTCACCCACATTTACTGCTGAAAAAACGCAAAAAGATAAACGAGAATTTTATATTCCCCGACTTGACCGCGAACGAAACTTATATGGCTCTGAGTTTGAATTAAAACTCCGCAATGAGCTATCACAAAAAGCAATTGCTAAAGAGTGCGCCGAATGGATTCGAAGAAAGGTCACCTTTAAATCAAATATCACACAAAATAATGCTCCGGGCTTTATTCACATAAATGAAAATGATGGATATGCTTATATACCGATAAATGGTTTCACCACTTCGGATATAGGATGCGACAAGGGAAATAATCTATGTAACCCCGTAAATCGGTTGGTTGCTCCAATCAGCCAAAATTACTTGCAGCTATTCAATGAGCTTTGGAATGATAAAACGAAAATGCAAGATGTCACCGATGAAGTGATTCGAAGTGTCAGCGAAGTGTACAAAGAAAATGCACCTGAGTTTATCTACTATGTAACTCTCTACAATATCTTTAATGAGTTTCTGCAAGATGTATCCGAGGATGTTTTACCTAATGAAGCTACAGGATTTAAAGAAAGTGCTATTTGGAACAAACTTTACAACTTCCAAAAAGATGCTGCGTTTGCTATTATTAATAAATTAGAGCGATATAACGGATGTATACTGGCCGATAGTGTCGGCCTCGGGAAAACGTTCACAGCCCTTGCTGTCATAAAATATTATGAAAACCGCAACAAGTCAGTACTGGTACTTTGCCCGAAAAAACTGTCAAACAATTGGAACAACTACAAAGACAATTACGTCAACAACCCTATTGCAACAGACCGGTTGCGGTATGATGTTCTTTTCCATACCGACTTAAATCGCAGCAATGGGAAATCAAATGGATTGGATTTAGACCGCCTCAATTGGGGCAACTATGACCTTGTTGTTATTGATGAAAGTCACAATTTCAGAAATGGAGGTAAGCTGAATGGTGATGAGGATGAAAAAGAAAATAGATACCTAAAACTGCTGAATAGGGTTATTCGAAAAGGTGTTAAAACAAAAGTACTGATGTTATCGGCTACTCCTGTGAACAACCGTTTTAACGACCTGAAAAACCAATTGCAATTAGCCTATGAGGGTGATAGCACCCTCATAGACGACAAATTAAATACAACACGATCCATAGATGATATTTTCAGAAACGCTCAAAAAGCGTTTAATACCTGGAGCAAATTCACTTCCGAAGATCGTACCAGTAGCAGATTGCTTAAGATGCTTGATTTTGATTTCTTTGAAGTCCTCGACAGCGTAACAATAGCCCGTTCCCGCAAACACATCGAAAAGTATTACGATACCACCGATATAGGTAAATTTCCAACACGTTTAAAGCCCATATCGCTTAGCCCAGCATTAACAGATTTAAAATCAGCTATTAACTATAATGAGATTTTTGAACAGCTTATGCTGCTAAACCTTAGTATCTATACACCTACACACTTTATTTTACCAAGTAAAATGGATAGGTATGCGACACTTTATGAAGACAATAAAGTCAATGTGAATTTCACTCAGGCAAACCGTGAAGAAGGTATCCGACGTTTGACGGCTATCAATTTAATGAAACGCATGGAAAGCTCTGTCTTCTCTTTTAATTTGACCTTACAACGGATAAAGGGCTTAATCGAAAACACCATCAACACGATTGATAACTTCGATACTAGTGAAAAAGTAAAACTCGATTTAACCGACCTTACCAATATTGATGAGTACGATGATGACGATTTAAATAATGACGATTTGTTCTCAATTGGCAAAAAAGTGAAAATTGATCTTGCCGATATGGATTACAAATCATGGCAAAATGAACTAAAAAAGGACTGTGAGGTTTTAGAACTTCTATCATTGATGGTTGATGACATAACTCCGGCTCACGACAGTAAACTGCAAGAACTATTCAGCGTACTAAAGAATAAGATGGATCACCCCATCAATGAAGGCAACAAAAAAGTGATCATTTTTACTGCTTTTGCTGATACAGCCGGATATCTCTATGACAATGTAAGTGTCTTTATCAAACAGCAATTCGGCTTGGATAGCGCGATGATTACAGGTTCTGTGGAAGGAAGGACTACCGTGCCAAAACTTGGGAGTGATCTTAATACCGTACTGACTTGCTTCTCTCCGATGTCAAAGGACAAAGAACTTTTGATGCCAAATAACCCTACTAAAATAGATATTCTGATTGCAACCGATTGTATATCCGAGGGCCAAAATTTGCAAGATTGCGACTATCTGATCAATTATGATATTCACTGGAATCCAGTTCGTATCATTCAGCGTTTCGGACGTATAGATCGTATTGGCAGCCATAACGAAAGCATTCAACTTGTCAACTTTTGGCCAGCCATTACACTTGATGAATATATCAACCTGAAATCCAAAGTTGAAACACGCATGAAGATCGTGAATATGGCAGCAACAGGTGATGACAATATTTTGAGTGATGAGGAAAAGATTGATTTAGAATATCGCAAACAACAACTGAAGCGCCTGCAAGAAGAGGTAGTTGATATTGAAGACATGTCGAGTGGTATCTCAATCATGGATTTGGGATTAAACGAGTTTCGACTGGATTTGCTGGACTACATTAAGAATAGTCCTGATTTAGATAAAACACCTTTTGGTTTACACGCAATAACTCCAAGTGGTGATGATATGCCAAGTGGAGTGATCTATGTACTAAAGAATCGCTCAAATACCGTTAATATTGACAATCAGAACAGGCTTCATCCATTTTATATGGTTTACATTTCGGTTAATGGCGAAGTCATGGTCAATCACCTTGATCCCAAAGAGATACTGGATAAGTTGCGTTATCTCTGCAAGGGAAAAACTGAGCCTATTGTTGATTTGAGTGATGCCTTTAACAAACAAACACGGGACGGACGTAATATGAGTCAGTACTCCGAACTGCTAGGGAAGGCAATAGCGTCAATCATAGAAGTAAAAGAACAAAGCGACATCGATAACTTTCTGAGTGGTGGTCATACAAGTTTTTTATCGGATAAGATAAGCGGGTTGAATGATTTTGAGTTGATTTGTTTTTTGGTTGTAAAATGATGGAAATCATGCTAAAACTACCTACAACAACCCGACTAAACAAGCCATTGGCGAAAAAAGCTATCTTTGCTAAGTTTAATTTAAAATCAACTGCGAAAGAAAAATTTGACTCCGACATAAGCAAGATCGCGATCGTTAATGAAGTCTCTTCGGTTACTACAACGATAGCCAAAGGCAATACGGTCGAAGCCTTTTTTGTACTGCTTGTTACTATGAAACAGGAAGTCTTTGATGAAAAAAACATCACCCTCCTTTCAAGATTGATAAATCAGAAAATGTTGTTTGTGCTGGCATATAACGAAAAGGCGAAGTTATCGGTTTACCACACAAAGCTATTGCAAAGTGACTGGTATCCGATAGATGAGCTTTCTATAGAACTTCAAGGATTAAACCTAGACACCGTGTGGGAAAACGTTGTTGTTCAGGTAGGAAACATTCAGATTGAACAAGGAAGAACACTTGATGAACAAATACGGCTCAACGAGGAACGTGAAAAACTGCAACATCAAATTGAATTGTTAGAGAGGCAGGCACGAGCTGAAAAGCAACCAAAACGAAAATTTGAATTGGTGCAGGAGATAAAGAAATTGGAAAACAAATGGAAAAAATGAATAACAATATACCGCAAGGATACACAGAGTCTCCGATAGGGATTATTCCGAAGGAGTGGGAGGCAAAACACACTATTAATTTTAGTGATTTATCTGTCATTATAAAACACACTCACGACACAACCCAATCAACAGCAATAAAAGCAATTAACCGAATTTCAACTCTTCGTAATTGGCTGATAGGTTATTATATTGTAGAATTTGAGCAGAACGGTAAGGATCATGCTGTTTATGGAGTTAAATTACTGAAAAGATTAGAAGAATCTGTAGATACAAAAGGTCTGAACGAAACGTTGTTTAAAGTATCGCGTGCCTTTTACAGAAACTATCCACAAATTCGTGAACTACTTTCTTTTGAAGAAGGCTTCATAAATGGTGCGATGACATCGCACGAATTGCAAATGCCAAGAAATGAAATGGTTAAAATAAGTGCGATGCCGTCGCACGAATTCAAAACATCGGCATTGACACTAGTAAGTTCATTGTCTTTTTCGCATATACGTGAATTACTGACTGTCGAAAGCCCGCTTGCTCGCTACTTCTATGAGACAGAGTGTATCAGATGTTGTTGGAGCGTTAAAGAGTTACGCCGACAAATCTCATCCGACTTATTTACCCGTTGTGGAATTAGCAAGAAACCGGAAGAATTAATAGCGACTTTACAAAACAAGGATTATAATATTAAGAATGATGTCAAGCAACCTTTTACATTTGAATTTTTAGGTTTGTTTGCTAAAGATATAATAACAGAAAAAGATTTGGAGCAATCGCTCATAGAACATTTGCAAGAATTCTTATTAGAACTTGGCAAAGGTTTTTGTTTTGAGGCCAGACAGAAACGAATAATCATTGATGATGAATATTATTTTGCAGATTTGGTGTTCTATCATCGTCTTTTGCATTGTAATGTAATCATTGAATTGAAGAATGATGAGTTCCATCACGAATATTTGGGGCAATTAAATGCTTATGTTTCTTACTATAAGGAGAATGAAATGCACGATGGGGATAATCTGCCGATAGGTATATTATTATGCACACGTAAAGGCAAAAAGATGGTGGAATATGCTATTGCAGGAATGGACAACCATTTGTTTGTTTCCACTTACTTGCTTCAACTTCCAGAAAAAAGTACTTTGGAAAACTTCTTATTAACCCAAATGGAAATTGAATAAAAAGAATTGTCTAAAAACGGATACGATGTACTAAAGGGCAAACGACTGATATACTTTAAATTAGTGTCTTCAAAAGTTTCTGGTAATGAAATCGACTTCAGGACCAAAACCACCGTCGTTTAGATGTCTGTTTTATCAATAATATTGTAATTTTATAAATCTAAACGACTTAAATCCGTTTTTATTTCTATTTTTGTAAAAATCAAAACACAAACCTATGATTGCTGAAATAAAATTTAAGAACCTATTTTCGTTCAGAGACGAAGCGGTATTTAGTTTTGAAGCCGACAATAGCAAAGAGATGGAAACCTACCACGTTGTGGAGGTAGTACCGGGTGTTCGTCTGCTCAAACTGGCTGTTGTTTATGGGGCAAATGCTTCAGGAAAAAGCAACTTCATCAAGGTCTGTGATTTTATCAAGAAATTTTTAACCCATACCCCTTCTAACAAAGGAGAGGATACAGGGGTTATCCCATTCCTGATGAACAAAAACAGTCAAAAAGAGACTTCAGATATTAGTGTAACATTCTATTTATACAAGGCCGACCAACTACCCATTAAGTCTGTTTATACGCTTTCTCTGACAAGAACGCATATCTACAAAGAAAGTCTTGTTTATTATCCAAGTCAGCAACCAGCCATTGTATTTGACAGAGCCATTGAAAATGGTGTGTCTACCATAAAGTTTGGTAACAAGATAAAGCTCTCACCAGCGGCCAAAGAGGAAATATCGTTGAAGTGTCTGCCCAATATGTCTGTTTTTGCGGCTTATATGCAGGTGAACGTCAATGTGCCTGAAATTGAAGATGTATTGCTCTATTTCAGAGACCGCATCATGCCTGCTGTAACTCCTGATTTGTCACTTGATAGGTATACGGAAAGCCGAATTAAAGAGGTTGTAAGCAAAGAGTATATTCTTCAATACTTGCAGGAAGCAGACTTCAACATCACCGATATTTCTGCGAAAGAGAAAGACTCTACATTAGGAATTATTCAGGATGTCCTTTTCCAACATAAGGTTCAAGATGTGGAGGGCAAAGATTCGTATTACGAGTTCCCTGAAGTTTTTGAATCACAAGGAACACTTCGCACCATGGGATTAGCCAGCTGTATTCAAGAAACCATCACCAATAATGCCTTCTTGGCGGTGGATGAAATGGAATCCTCCTTGCACCCCAAATTGATTGAATACATTGTTGAACGTTTCTTAAAGGAGTCTGAGAATGCCCAGATGTTGATAACAACTCACTACGATGGTTTGCTCGCAGAAGAAGATCTATTGCGTAAAGACAATATTTGGTTTACAGAGAAAAACAGCGATGGAGCAACAATCTTGTATCCTCTAACCGATTTTAAAGGCTTGAACCGAATAAGCTCTTTGCAGAAAGCCTATAAATTTGGTAAGTTTGGAGCTATCCCCAAAATTTACTAGCGGTGTACTATGAGAAAAAAGAAACCTGCCCAAAATACACCACTGCATCCAAATTATGTATAATTTTACAAACAATAACCAAATAATTAACAAACCGATATCCTTTCATGGCTAAGAAAGATAAAATCCTTTCCATCGAAGAAACCCTCTGGGACTCTGGAATTGTTCATATTTTTCGAACTGTTGATCGCACCTGTATAATGAAAGGAGGCAACCAATGAACGAAGAGCATAAAGGTGAGATCATTCTCTACCAAACAGACAATGGCAAAACCAAAATAGAAGTTCGTCTCGAGAATGAAAATGTTTGGCTATCACAACAACAGATGGCGGAACTTTATCAATCTTCCCGAACCAATGTGATTGAACATATTAAACACATTCTTGAAGAAGGTGAATTAGACGAGAATTCAACTTGTCGGAAATTCCGACAAGTTCAAACGGAAGGTGGCAGAAGCGTGGAAAGAGAAATATCCTTTTACAGCCTCGATATGATTATATCACTGGGTTACAGGATTAAATCGCGCATTGCTACCAAGTTTCGTATCTGGGCTACAGAACGGTTAAAAGAATACATAATCAAAGGGTTTACCATGGATGATGAACGCCTTAAACAAATTGGCGGTGGCGGTTACTGGTACGAGTTGCTCAACCGTATTCGTGATATTCGTTCATCCGAAAAGGTCTTATATCGGCAGGTACTCGATTTATACGCTACCAGCTTGGATTATGACCCCAATACTCCCGAATCGGTTGAGTTCTTTAAAATTGTACAAAATAAACTGCATTATGCAGCTCACGGGCACACCGCTGCTGAAGTCATTTACCAACGTGCCGACTGCGACATGCCGTTTATGGGACTGACCGTTTTTCCGGGCGAACAAATTACCTCAAAAGATATTACAGTTGCCAAGAATTATTTGAATGCTGAAGAACTTAAAATTCTGAACAATTTGGTGTCAGGTTATTTCGACTTTGCCGAAATTCAGGCCATTAAACGCAAACCCATGTATATGGCCGATTACATCAAACAATTAGACAGCATACTCTCGGCTGCAGGTGAACATATATTGCTGAACGCTGGTGCTGTAAGCCACCAAAAAGCCTTGGAAAAAGCGAAAGCAGAGTTTAAAAAATACCAGGTAAAAACGTTGTCTCCCGTCGAAAAAGACTATTTGGATAACATTAAAGCCTTACAGAAAAAGATTGATCAAAAAGAAGTCAAAAAATGAACAAAATGGATAAACTAAACATGCACAGCCTCAACAAAGTTGATGACAATATAGCAAAGATCGGGCAGTTGTTCCCGAACAGTTTGACTGAACGCAAGAATGAAAAGGGCGTAGTTGAGTATGCCATAGATTTTGATGTGCTTCGGCAGGAGCTTTCGTCTGTCATTGTGGAGGGTAATGAAGAACGGTATCAGTTCACGTGGCCGGATAAGAAGCAATCCATTTTACTTGCCAACGCACCCATTGCCAAAACATTGCGTCCTTGTCCTGAAGAGAGTGTCGATTTTGATTCAACTGAAAACCTGTATATAGAAGGAGATAACCTCGATGTGTTGAAACTGTTGCAGGAAACGTATCTCGGTAAGGTAAAGATGATTTATATTGATCCGCCATACAACACGGGTAATGACTTTGTGTATGAGGATGACTTTGCCCAAAGCACGGATGAATATTTGGCGAACAGCGGTCAGTTTGATGAAGAGGGAAATCGCTTGGTACAGAACAACGAATCGAATGGACGGTTTCATACGGATTGGTTGAATATGATATATCCGCGATTGAAAGTGGCAAAAGATTTGCTTAGTGATGACGGGGTAATTTTTATTTCTATTGATGAAAATGAAAGTGATAAGATAAAACATCTTTGTGATGAGATTTTTGGTGCAAGCAACTATAGGAACCAATTATTAGTGCGCAGAAGAATAAAAAGTTTAAATATTCAATTTGCTGAAAATGGATTAAATCGATTTAATGTAGGTTTTGAATATGTATTTGTATATTCAAAATCGGATGATTTTGCATTCAATCCGTTACGGATGAAAAAAATCAATGCCTCAGAAAAGGGCTCCTGGAATGTTTTTTGGAGTAATGCAGATAGACCAACAATGCGCTATAATGTTTTAGGGTTTATTCCTACAACTGGACAATGGCGTTGGCAAAAATTATTAGCTGACGAAGCAGTCGAAAACTATATAGAATATGAACAAAAATTCGCTTCAAAAATATCTCTTGAAGATTATTGGAATTCAACTGGTAAAACTAAGCGGTTTGTAAGAAGAATATCCGATGGTTATGGGAAAAATGGAGGTGTACAATATTGGGTAGGCCCTTCTGATACTTCTCTTAGGACGAGTAACTGGACAGATGTAGAAGTATCTCAAATTGCGAAAGATTATGATTTGCCTTTTGAAAATCCTAAGAATGTTGATCTAATTAAAACAATTGTGTCTTCGCTTTCAGAAAAAGATTTTATCGCACTCGACTTTTTCTCAGGTTCTGCTACAACAGCTGATGCCATATATCGGCTTAATGCCGAAGATGGTGGAAACCGTAGGTTTATTATGGTGCAGATCCCCGAGGTAACTCATGAAAAATCGGAAGCCTACAAAGCCGGCTATAAGAACATCTGTGAAATCGGCAAAGAGCGCATCCGCCGTGCCGGCAAAAAGATACTCGAAGAACAAAAAGCAAAAAACAAAGGCCTTTTTGACGAAGAAGCACCAAAATTGGATATCGGATTCCGCGTCCTCAAACTCGACTCCACCAATATGAAGGACGTTTACTACAATCCATCGGAATACACCCCCGAATTATTCAGCTCCCTCACCGACAACATCAAAGAAGACCGCACTCCTGAAGATTTGCTTTTTCAGGTAATGCTTGAACTTGGGATTCTTCTATCAAGTAAAATAGAAAAAACGGTGGTAAATGGAAAAACGGTATTTAATGTATATGGAAATACTTTGATTGCCTGTTTCGATAACGACATAAACGACGCAACCGTAAAAGCCATCGCGCAACAAAAACCTTACTACGCAGTATTCCGTGACAGCTCAATGGCCTCTGATTCGGTGGCCTCCAATATCGAACAAATCTTTGCCACGTACAGTCCCACAACAGAAAGAAAGGTCTTGTAATATGAAATATATTACTGAAATAACAAAGAGGGATATTTATGAATTATTTAGAGATGGCTACGAAAATCCAAGTAACTGGCTCGACAATATTCAAAGAATGATCTACTATTATTATGGCAGCATAAAAGAAATTGATTTTCTTAAAAGGCTGTATTCTTTAGATCAAATGCCTAGCCTTGATAAAAGATACGATAATGCGGGAATTGACATTTGGCAACATACTATAAATAATGACGACTATCCTTTTTGTTGGATTTTTAAAGACGAGCGCTTCCCACTAAAAAATGGAAGCGATGAAGAGTTGCTTAAATTCTTGTGTGAAATATTTCATCCAGCAGTCAGAAATGAAAAAGGTTGTTGGAAAGATTATCTCGAAATAATAAATAACCTTCTTCGAGCAGATGGTTATGAATTATATGAAAATAAGAAAATATCAAACAGATATGTCTATTCATGGAGGCAAATATCATTAGAAGAGTCTCAAAGTGGCAAATTTATACCTTTTTCAATAAGAAATAAAAAAAACATTGAAGAAAAAAAACTAAATATTTCGCCAGTCTCTAAAAGGATAAGGAATGAATTTATTATCCTTTTTAATAAGTATGATGAGACTTTACATTGTACGACTGAAACAAATTGGAATTATTTAATTAGGTCGAAAGAAGCTGTATTTAAAGAATTTAGTGATTATTATGTTCCCAAAGCGTTTGATTCTGAAAAAAAATACTCAGAAACGACAAACTTGGATCTGTTTGTGATGAACAATCATCCATATTACGTTTTTGATGCCATTGAATTATTTGAGAAATATAACAAAGGGAACAACTTCACAGATGAAGTAAATAATATCTTTAAAAACAATAATTTTTTATTCAGATTATTAGGCGGGAAAATAGAAGCCACAAATGGAAAATTCGAAATAAGAGAACAAATTATCGCTACCTCTGCGGAAAAACTAAAAGAAAAATTTTCAAATGAATATATTTCGATTCAGATTGATTTTATGTTAAAAATGCAAAAAGAAAATCCAACAGAGGCAATCGGAAAAGCAAAAGAATTGATAGAGAGTTGTTGCAAAACTATATTAGAGGACAATCGTATTTCGCCTGACAAAAATTGGACAATAATTCAGCTTGTAGATGAAACAACTAAACTACTTAAAATTACTCCAAAAGATATTCCTGATTCAACGCTAGAAATTACAGCCATAAAAGCAATTTTAGGAAATCTGAAAGCTATTGCATTAAATGTGGCTAATCTGAGAAATTCATATGGTACAGGACATGGAAAGAGTGCCAAATATAGAGGCTTAGAAGAAAGACATGCAAAATTGGCAGTTGGGAGTAGTATTACTCTGGTTAATTTTCTCTGGGATTCACACGATAGAATAAATAAGTAATTATGAAGTTTAGTTTTAAAATACAAGATTACCAGACTGATGCCGTGGAGAGTGTTGTCCGTGTTTTTAACGGTCAAGGGTATTATGATCATACGAGTTACATCCGTGACAAGGGCAAGGCTATACAAAATAAACCGCAACAAACCTCTATCGCTACTCAAGATGAATATGGGGAGGTGATAGATGAATCAGATGATACCGGTTTCAAAAATGAGTCTTTGGAGATAAATGATGAGCAACTATTGAGTAACATTCACGAACTTCAAAGGCTCAACAATATTAAACTTTCCCCTTCGATTATAAAAGATTTAGGTCGCTGCAGTCTAGATGTAGAAATGGAAACCGGAACAGGTAAAACCTACGCCTATATCAAAACGATGTTCGAATTTAATAAACGGTACGGTTGGAGCAAGTTTATCGTTGTGGTTCCAAGTATTGCTATCCGTGAGGGTGTTAAAAAAAGTTTTGAAATTACTCAAGACCACTTTATGGAGTATTACGGCAAAAAAGTTCGTTTCTTCATTTACAACAGTTCAAATCTGAATGAGTTGGATTCATTTTCGAGCAGTGCGGGTATAAACGTGATGATTATCAACACGCAGGCTTTTGCGTCATCGCTCAAAGAGGGTGCAAATAACAAAGAAAGTCGAATAATCTATAATAAACGAGATGAGTTTGCGAGTCGTCGCCCAATTGATGTTATTAAAGCAAACCGCCCAATTATCATACTCGATGAACCGCAAAAGATGGGTGGTGAGGTTACTCAAAAAGCACTCAAAAACTTCAATCCGCTTTTTTCGCTCAATTACTCGGCAACTCACACCAAACAACACAATCTTGTTTATGTTCTGGATGCCTTGGATGCTTACAATAAGCGATTGGTCAAGAAAATTGAGGTTAAAGGCTTTGATATAAAGAACTTTCGAGGAACTGATAAATATCTTTATCTGGATAGTATAGTCTTGTCAAGTAAGAAGCCGCCAATGGTAAGATTGGAACTTGAAATAGCTTATAATAAGTCCATTAATAGAGAAACGCGTATTTTGGGTGTGGGTGACAATCTTTATGTTACTTCAAACGAAATGGAGCAATACAAAGGATACACAATTTCAGAAATTGAACCACTAAGTGGGACTGTTACATTTGCCAATGGCGAAGCATTAGTTAAAGGTGATGTTGTGGGCGATATTTCCGAAAAAGATATGCGGCGTATTCAGATAAGGGAAACAATCATTTCGCACTTTGAGAAAGAAGAAAAACTGTTCAATATGGGTATCAAAACTCTGTCGCTTTTCTTTATCGATGAAGTGGCAAAGTATCGCATCTATGATGAGGCGGGCGAAGAACTTTTGGGTGAGTATGGGCTCATGTTTGAGCAAGAATATACCAGCATTCTCAACGATTATGTCACTCTTTTTGACTCACCCTATCAGCAATACCTGAAAAATAACAGTGTTGATAAGATCCATAAGGGTTATTTTAGTATTGACAAGAAGACCAATAGAAGTGTAGACAGTACTGTCAAAAGAGGTTCTGAATTTTCGGACGATATCTCGGCCTATGACTTGATTCTTACAAAAAAGGAACGCCTGCTTAGTTTTGAGGAGCCTACTCGCTTCATTTTCTCGCACTCTGCATTACGCGAAGGATGGGACAATCCGAATGTTTTTCAGATATGCGCACTGAAACACTCCGATTCCGCTACGACAAAACGTCAGGAAGTAGGCCGTGGATTACGCTTATGCGTCAATCAATCGGGAAGCCGGATGGATTCCGAATCTTGTGGCGATACCGTTCACAAGGTGAATCTACTGACCGTCATTGCAAGTGAAAGCTATAAAACGTTTGTAGGTGATTTGCAGAAACAAATTAAGGAAGTTTTATACGATCGTCCCACCAAGGCAACAATTGACTACTTTGATGGTAAAACAATTGCTGTTGGTGAGGATCATGTAACAATTAATATTAAACAGGCCAAAACCATTTACAAATACCTGCTCAAAAACGACTACATCGACGATGAGGACAATGTAACTGACAGCTATCGTACCGACCAGATGAACGGTTGCCTGGTTGAACTTCCGGAAGAATTGAAGACCCTAACCGAAGGTATTCATATCCTTATACAAGGTATTTTTGATGAAAGTGTTCTTGGCAGTATGATTGACGATGGCAACAAAACAAAAATACCCGAAAATGAGCTGAATGAGAATTTTTACAAAAAGGAGTTCCAGACATTGTGGGGGTATATCAATCATAAATATGCCTATACGGTGGATTTCAAAAGTGAAGAGTTAATTGAAAAAGCTGTAAAGCATATAAACGAAAAACTATTTGTCTCTCAGCTGCAATATACCACCACCACTGGGGAACAACGCAGCGATATGAGTTTACGCGAGATACAAATAGGAGCTTCCTTCGATACTGAAAAGACTTCCACGAAAAGCCTCAAACACGCCGAAACTAGTCAGATTAAGTATGATTTGATTGGCAAGGTAGCTAAAGGAACAACCTTGACGCGCAGGACGGTGGCTACTATTTTACAGCGACTGGAGCCTATTCGTTTAGCTATGTTTAAGAATAATCCGGAAGAGTTTATTTCGAAAGTGATCAAACTGATTAAGGAGCAAAAAGCGACCATGATAGTGGAGCATATATCGTATAATACAATTGAAGGACAATACGATAGCGCAATTTTCACAGCCGAAAAACACGCTCAAAGTTTAGACAAGGCGTTTAAAGCAAAAAGGCATATTCAGGATTATGTATTTACCGATGGCTCTGCCGAAAAAAGTATTGAACGTCGTTTTGCAGAAGAGCTCGATATCGCCGATGAAGTATGTGTATATGCCAAGCTCCCCAAAGGCTTTGCTATACCCACACCTGTAGGTAATTACTCACCGGACTGGGCTATTGTTTTTAACGAAAACTCGGTGAAGCATATTTACTTTATTGCTGAAACAAAGGGAACCATGGAATCGCTTCAAATGCGTCCTATTGAGCAAGCAAAAATTCAATGTGCCAAAAAGTTGTTTAATGAGATTTCAACCAGTAAAGTGAAATATCATGATGTGGATAGTTATCAGAGTTTGTTGAATATCATGAAGAGCATTTAAGGCTTTAGTTTAATATATTAACAGTAAGGTGACAACTAAGATATGGAAGATTCTTGTATTTTATTAATAAGCGCGATAGCTACAGGTATTGGGGCTATTGCAACTGCTATAATGGCAATCGTTACATGGAAAACTCTTAGCCAGAATAAAGATCAATTGTCTGAATTAAGACGTCAATGGGCAGAACAAAATAGACCTAAAATCGTGCCTTCGTTGGTAAAATCGGATGGGTCTGTATATTTACGCATTAAAAATTACTCTGGCGTTTTTGCGAATGATGTTAAGGTTATTATTTCTTTTGATAGTACAACTGATATAGATTGGAATACTCATCTTAAAGAGGATCTTGACAAAGCATTATTAAATATTGAGCCATTGGGAAATAAGGATATGCAGCTTGTTATTAACGACTGGTATAAAACTGATTATACAGGATTTTTAAATGTTACTATTGAGATTAATGGTAAAAAAGATGAGACCTATAAACTAAATATGTCAGAGCTAAATGTCATTAATAGCGACTTGTCCGATATGTTAATTAAAGCAATACAAGATCTCAAAAAACAATTGAAAAACGGCATCAAAATGCTATAAATAGACAATTTCAATTAATAAAGCAAACCACATGACCAAACTCGAACAACTATATAGCACCATCCAAAACCTGAAAGAAGAATTGGGTTAGGAGTTGGGGGACGATCTTCTGAAACAGACGAATGAATTAGAGCAAGATATTATCAAGAAATGCCTTGAGTATTGTCCAATGTTGCGTTCAGTTGGTTTCCAATACAATTGGCATCATAGATATACAGAAATAAATAACGCGTTGTTATGTAAAGGTGTTATCGGAAAATAACAATGCAGCATTTTCGGAACTTAGGAGTGCAGCAAAATCGGAAACAAGAGTGCAACAGTTTGATTGAAAAAACATTAATATTGTTACCAGAAAAGAAACTTAAATCTGGTG